>Ga0208849_1000161_pt1 | contig 66077 bp, 51 predicted proteins | sample NGESurdeep072012_10_FD_184470 | JGI IMG/M metagenome (GOLD analysis project Ga0208849, IMG submission 184470) | Arctic peat soil microbial communities from Barrow, Alaska - NGEE Surface sample 53-3 deep-072012 (SPAdes) | ecosystem: Environmental > Terrestrial > Soil > Wetlands > Peat ...
GAGTGACGGTGCATGAAAGTATTCGAGTCCAACGGCAATATCAGTTGCAGCGGTTTCGGGTAGACCGTACCCAAAATCGATCGCCAGAGCAATTTTAGGGAGTACGAGGCTTCCGGGATTGTCTAAAACCCGATCAAGGGCGTGCTTTAGTTGCGGTTCCAGATTCGGTGGAGCCGGAAGGAAGTCCGTAAAGGCCCTCTCCAATTTTCTTCGTTGCCACTCGTTCATAGACTCCTGGTGCAGTTGATTCAACGTGTGACCTTAGTTCTGTCTCTTATCCAAGCCGCTGATGAGTGAGACGTGAGTTTAGGTCTCTCGATAGCACCGGCCCGGAGTGGGTGCGATGACGATTTGTTCAGGATACTGGCGTCGGCGCTTCAGCCAAAGGCAAAGCGCCTACTAAGTGTATGTGGGCTACAAAACGCTCGTCGAAGAAAATGACACAATCGTCATCTTCGGTATAGGCCAAGCAGGAGTTGTAACCGAGTGCGTCGAAATGTCCTAACATGGCATCATGCGGCTACTGCTAGTGGAAGATGAACTCGAAATACAACGCTTTCTCAAGCACTCGCTTGCGGAGGCCGGATATGAAGTCGATGCCGCCGAGAATGGGCACACGGCAGCGCTTCTCGCGAGGAACAATAGGTACGACGGTCTGATCGTTGATCTTGGTCTGCCTGATCAAGATGGAATTGACTTGATTCTGCAGCTTCGTAAGTCCGGGGTAAACAGCCCGGTCCTGATTCTTTCGGCAAGGCGATCCGTTGATGAACGAGTCAAAGGTCTTGAGCAGGGCGGCGACGATTACCTGACCAAACCATTTGCCGTGGCTGAGTTGCTTGCACGGCTACGCAATCTGATGCGGCGAAATCCGGCAGAGAAGGAAGATGCCATACGCCTCCGCGTTTTGGATCTAGAGATGGACTTCATCAAGCGCAAAGCTACCCGCGGAGGTGAGGTTCTAAATCTTAGTCCGCAGGAGTTCGTACTTCTGGAGTATCTTTGCCGCCACGCAGGAACGGTGGTTACACGTTCCATGCTCTTAGCCGAGGTTTGGGGAATGCGCATTCAGCCGGACACCAACATTGTCGATGTTCATATCTATCGTCTTCGGGGCAAGATCGATACCGAAGGACGCGAATCGCTAATCCAGACGTTGCGAGGTGTCGGATATGTTCTCAAAGGCCGATAAGCCTATTCTACGAAGCGCGGCTTGGCGCATCTCTCTATGGGCGACGCTTGCCTTTGCCATCGGGACAATACTTGTATTTGCAATGCTCCATCGCTTCGTGGCCAACGATATCCAGCGCCGCAGCGATGCGTGGCTCTCCGGTGAGGTGGAAGTGCTTGGGGACGTGGCGGAACGCACGCCCAAAGATCGCCTCTACCGCAGGGTAGTGGGAGAGGTGGCGGAGCTTGCGAGCAGAGAGGTGCCGAACAGATCCCGCTCCAGTGGCAATGAAAACGGGTCGGTCTTTTTCCTTCAGGCCGGAGATGACGGTCCCGCGAAACTATGGGTGGGAGCTGGCGACGGATCCGCAAATTTGGCCGCGATTCGCGCCACAAAGGCGCTTTCCGATGTCCCTTACGACCTGAACGTCAAGGGATTCAATATCCCATTTCGTGTCGTAGCAGTGCAGATTGGAGACGGGAGCCATATTTACCTGGGCCTTTCGGAGCGCGACGAGTTGCGCGTGCTGGAGAGCCTTCGGATACGCTTTCTCAGCATTTGTCTTCTCATCGTTCTTTTCGGCTTCGGCATTGTGTTTTACGCGACCAGGCGGATGCTTGGTCATGTCCGCGAGATCACGGAAGCGGCATCGAGGATCGGTCAGTCGGACTTGAGCAGCAGAGTACCGAATACAAGACGCAACGACGAGATAGGGCATCTCGCAAGCACGCTCAATCACATGTTGGATCGCATTGAAGCCACCATACACCAACTTCATACCATCACCGGCTCACTGGCGCACGATCTTCGCAGCCCATTGACAGCTATTCGCGGGAAGCTGGAGGTTGCTCTCTCGGGAGACGTGAGGACTGATCGGAGCGAACCGATTGCCTCGGCCATTGATGAGCTCGACCGCTTGACAGAGCTTCTTAACACTTCTCTAGACATTGCCGAGGCAAAGGCGGACGCCCTCAGGCTCTCGCCAACCACGGTCGATTTAGACAAACTCATACGCGTCATGATCGACCTTTACGAACCTTGCCTGTCCGAGAAGGGTGCAAAAATTCAATTGCGCAGCGCCGGCCCACTCAAAATAATGGCAGACGAGGCTCTCCTTCATCGGGTGATCGCGAACCTGCTCGACAATGAGCTGAAACATCTGGGGACCTGTTGCACCGTTTGCTTAACGCTCCGTTCGGACGACTGTTTCGCCGTTCTCACTCTGGAGGACGATGGTCCAGGATTCGATCTGGAGATGGGTAGCTATATGTTCGAGAATCGAGTGAAAGGAAGAGCGTCGCAAGGCCACGGACTCGGCCTCGCGTTTGTCGAGGCAGTTGTGCGTGCGCATGGTGGAAGTGTAAAAGCTGCCAACCGCGATTCCGGCGGCGCGCAACTGTGCATCACCTGGCCTCTCGCAACAGGCGAGACGGCCGAATCGTCGCACTCTCTGAACCTGATCAACGGATAGAAGCATGGAGATGTGACATAACGTCTGCGTGACTCTTCTGTCGATAGTGGAATTGGCTCTGATCTGGTCGCAGAGTACCTCCCGAAAAGAAACATTTTATTTAGCTGCGATTCTTGCAGCAGTCTCACCCCTGGCATTTATTATTTTGTGGCTAGGCCGGAGAATTATTGTAGGAACACTTTCAGATCCGAACGGTACACTGCCTCTTCGAGTAACATTGTTCGGCGCAAAATTTGTGGTCGACCTAAATCTTGCGGCGGTGGTCGCCGCATTGATATCGCTTCCGGTGATTCTGTCACTCTACTGACATGACGATTTGTTCATTTCCAATGTCTCACTCTCGCACAGGTCTAGCATGGATATTGATGACTCCGCGATATTCTGCGTTCTTAGCTCTTCTGTTGATTTCATGCTCCGCGCTTGGACAGAGAGCGGCCATCAGCCTTCCAGTCGGGACACCACTTCCGGTTCAAATCGAAAATCATCTTCCCATGCGAGTTGGCCAGCCCATCGTTGCCCAACTCATCTATCCCGTCTATGTCGATGACACGCTCGTCTTGCCCTCCAAGACCACAGTAACGGGCACCGTAACCGCCCTTCGCCCCAATCACTCCCGCCGGATCACTTCCCGCCTTCGTGGAGACTTCACGCCATTCGATACGCCTGTCGTTCATTTCACCAGCATCACTCTCGCAGACGGTTCGACCATTCCCATCAGCACTGACACGGCGACCGACGGTGCTCCCATATACCGTCTCGTTGCACCTCCTCCACCAAAGGGCGGCGTTGTTCATCAGGAGTGGGACAACGGGCTCCAAATGTTTCGCGACAGACTCGCAGTCATCACCGCCCCCGATAAGCGCGACCGCCTGGTTCAGTTTCTTTATACTCAGTTGCCTTATCACCCTCAGCGCATTGCGAAGAACACCGCCTGGACAGTCGAAACCGCGGAGCCTGTCTCGATACTCCCGCAACAGGCTGGGAGTGTCACACTCGCGCCGCCGCCGTCCCCTGAGGCTGCACCAACAAGTGGCGAGATCTCCCAGTCGTGGATTATTCAGGCATACCTTGACGAATGCCTAAACTCTGCGACCTCACGAGTGGGCCAAGAGATCAAGGCCACGGTTGCCGTGCCCATCTACAATCCCGATCACACTGTTGCCGTGCCCCAAGGCGCGACGATGATCGGACACGTTACGCAAGCCAAACCAGCCCGAATGTTCGGTCGCGCCGGCGCGCTTCAGTTTACCTTCAATCAGATCACTCTTCCCACGGGTACTCGAAACGTCCAGGCTACCCTCGCCGGCGCAGATTCCGCTGCCGGGCAGAATCTCGCCCTCGATTCCGAAGGTCAGGTCAAACCCAAGCCGCATGATAAGCTGCTCGTCCCTTTTACTCTTCTCGTCCTGGCCGCTCGCCCACTTGACGAAGACGCTGGCGCAAGCGGTGCCTTCGGCAAGGAGGCCGTAGCGTCCAACAGTCTTGGTGTGATCGGTTTCATTGTTGGAACCGCCGCCGGGGAACGCAACCTAGCGGCCGGCATCGGCTATTATGGCGCTGCAATTTCGATCTATGAGCGTTGGATCAAGCGTGGTCATGAGGTCAGCTTTACCCGAGACACTCGACTCGTCCTTCAAACCACGCCGCGCCGCTCCCCTAGGCTACCCTCCAATCCGATCCCAGCTAAGTCCCGCCTAGATTGAATACCTAATCCGCCACTCTGGAGTGTTAGCGGCTTGTTTATTCCCAGGTTAGAGATTAGATCGTCCGAGGAGACTCCTCATGAAGTTCGTGGTGGAGTTCATCGACAGACCGCTGCGTTCCAGACCATGCAGGAGGGGTACAGGGTTCCCAGTCCAATACGATACAGGGGAGTTCCGGTGATTGCGTTCTCCTGAACAAATCGTCATCCTATTAACTGCCTGCGCAGTGCTATCAAAAGAACAAAGCGCACGTCTCAACGAGTAGCTATTGTATTGAGAATAAGGAGCCTGTTCTCTCAAGTAGTCGACTGTCGCCGGATTGTCGTCTCTTTTTTGGTCCCAGCTTTCCCAAGAAATCACACAACATTCAATTTCGATGATCTGGACTGAGGGCCTATTTCGCTTGACTACGTCTTACCTGAACCGTATCGCTACTGCCGTACCAGAGCACAATGTACATGACGCCTTTGTCGTCTTCGCAGAGAAGATGCTTCACGACCCGCGGCTGCAAGCAGTCTTCCGCCGCATGGCGAGCCGCGCCGATATCACGCATCGCTATTCATTTCTCAATCCGCAGAAAGATCCCGACCGATTCTCGGCGTATAACGCGCATGAGTTCTATCGGCTAGGCAACTTTCCCAACACCGCGCGGCGCATGGAGCTCTTTGAGCAAAGCGCGCCGGTGCTGATGCGGAAAGCCGTGGACCGGCTCGCGCTAAGCGAGGAGGAACGGGCTGGCATTACGCACGTTCTAGTGACTTGCTGCACAGGGCTTTATGCACCGGGGCTGGATTTTGAGATCGTCGAACACCTTGGGCTCTCGACGGGCGTAGAGCGCACGATGGTTGGATTCATGGGATGCTACGCCGCGATCAATGCGCTCAAGCTGGCGCGACACATTGTGCGATCCGAGCCGACAGCGAGTGTGCTTATGCTGAACCTTGAACTGTGTACGCTGCACTTTCAGGAGACACAGGACTTGGAGCAGGTGCTCTCCTTCCTGGTCTTTGCGGATGGTGCGGCAGCGAGTTTGATTACTGCTCGCGAGCAGGGTTTGGCGCTGGACAGTTTTAGGGCTGTGATGGTCCCGGAGACACGTGGACTGATTACTTGGAAGATTCGCGGGCTAGGTTTTGACATGCTGCTTTCAGGCCAGGTGCCGGGACACTTGGGCCGCGCGTTGCATGAGGGAGAACTGATGAGAGAGCGCGAAAGCATTGACCTCTGGGCGGTACATCCCGGCGGACGGTCGATTCTGGATGCGGTCGAGAAGGGATTGGAGTTGCCGACCGATGCGCTGGCAGCATCGCGCGAAGTGTTATCGTGCTTCGGAAATATGTCATCGGCGACGATCATGTTTGTGCTGCAGCGGATGATGCAGCAGGCGCGGTCTGGGCAGCGCGGGTGCGCGATGTCGTTTGGCCCGGGGCTGACAGCAGAAACGATGCGCTTCCATGTGGTCTAGCGCAGAGATGGACTTCAGTCAGCGGGTCTCTCCGCGTGAATTGCCGGAGCTGATGGATGGTGACTGTAGTTATGAGGATTTCCGTGACTGCCTGCGTAGTCTGGAAACAGTCAATCGCTGGCTGCTGGGTTATAGGCCGACGCTGGCTTGGCTGGAGCGGTTGCCGCATGGATTGCGTGATCCGGTACACATCGTCGATGTGGGATGTGGCGGCGGCGATCTACTGCGGCAGATTGCAGGCTTGGCACGGAGCCGGGGCATTGCTGTGCAATTAACGGGGATCGACTTGAATCCTTATGCTGCGCGTGCAGCAGCGGAGTCCACGCCAAATGAGCTCGGAATCGAATGGGTGACCGGCGATGCTCTGGAGTATCGCCCGAAGAAGCCGGTCGATATCGTCGTGAGCTCGCTACTGGCACATCATCTGGAGGACGAGGAGATCGTCGCGCTGCTGAGGTGGATGGAAGCAACCGTGCAGGTAGGCTGGTTTATCAATGATTTGGAGCGGTCGGAGTGGAGTAGTCGGATGTTTGGGTGGGTGCGGTGGCACTGGCTTGTGCGGCATGATGGGCCGGTGTCGTTCCGGCGGGCCTTTCGGAAGGAGGATTGGGTACGCCTGATGGCTGCGGCTAAGGTCCCGCGAGAGGCTGTGACGGTGGAGCAGTGGCGGCCGGGACGGTTGTGCGTGGGGCGGTGGAAGTGAGGTCGGTGATTCTGAAACGTCTCGTTAGACTAAGGGATATGAAGCCTCTCGCCGCCGTCGCCCTCATGGCGCACCTCATCACGTCTAACCATCTGAGAGGCGAATAATGCCAACTTCCACTGTGCGAGCGCCCAGTTCAGCCGGTTCCAGATTCAAAACTATTCTCTGGGTCTCGCTTGGTCTCACCACGCTCTTCGTCTTCATTACCTCAGAAGTTCTTCTCGTCACCGACTATCCGATGTACCACGCCTACCGTCTGCAGGTCATCGCCGACCGCCATCTTCTCATCCCGCATACACTCGCCGGAACCTTCGCTCTCTTGATCGGCCCCATCAATTTCTCCTCGCGGATTCGCCAACGTCACCTCCAACTCCATCGCATCCTCGGCCGCATCTACGTCATCTCCGTATTTGTCGGTTCGTTCACGGGGATCGCTCTCGCCTGGGGCCGTCCGGGCCTCCCAGGAACCTCCATGCAGGCCGCCGCGTGGATGGTCTGCACTACCGCCGCCTTCCTCACCGCGCGCAACCGGCAGATCGCCGTGCATCGCCAGTGGATGGCGCGCTCCTATGCCGTCACGTTTACCTTCGTCTCCAGCCGTGTGCTCAACCTCTGGCCGCCTTACTGGGGCCACCTGGGTGACGTCTTATCCGCCGTCGGCGTGATTGCCTTCACGCTTGCCTCGCTGTTGATCGTGGACCTTGGCCTTAACTGGCGCGAACTCACCACACGTCGTAACTGATCGTCGGCCAGCGGTTAGGAGAGTTTAAGATGTGGGTTTGCAAAATGTCCTATTTCCCGAGGCTGTCCCCTATCAGGTCCGAGCTGACTACAGGCCCGTAACCACCAAGCTGTCCAAGAACTACCAACACCACAGGCTCGTCTCCCTCCAGTACCCACACCACCACATCTTTCGGCTGAAGGCCGATCAGCCGCGCAATCATACTCACGATGCCGCCCAGTTCCGGATGAATGCGAAACACTGCCGCCTTGAGGGAGTGTCCTACCAACTGAATCGTCTGCTCGTCCTCTGGCGAGATCAGGAGCCGAACCAACCGCCCGCCGCCGACTGGCGCCAGCATCCCTACCCGAAACGGCGTCTTGTCGCGCGGCACGTTCAGCAGTAGTGTCCCAACCATGCCATTCGCCAGGTCATCCGGCAGTGCCATGTGCTTGCTGTCGACGTGTATCTTGCCATTCTTGTCGATTGTGCGGTTGGTCACTATGCCGGTAGCGGCTTCTACCGTAAAGTCGATCGGCTTTGTAAAGAACGGCCCTTTCTGTATGTGATGGTTGCGCACTAACCGAAACGTGCCCTGCTGCGTGTACGTCGTCGTCTCATCATCAATCGACCCATCCACAAAGTGATAGATCATGCGCATCGTGACTTCATCACCCTGCACGACCTGCGTAAACTCACCAATGGCAATGGTTTTTCCATCCTCGGAGCGGGCCACCATAAACCGGTGCATTGGCCGTTGAATATGTCTCACTGAAATCGGTTCAGCAAGCGCTACGGTGCCTACCGTCATCGTCCATAAAACGACGACCAAGAAATCGCTTCGCCTCATCAAATACCTCGTTCTAACACCTTAGACGTCTTCCGATTCCAGCTTTACCTGCTTCAAAATGACGATTTGTACAGAATGACGCGCCGAACTGTTTTTGGGACGTCTACTAGAAATATGGAATACCGCTACAAATTGATTGAACATCCAGTGAATTAGGAGCAATGGTTTGCAAGACGAAGTGCTGATCCTCGGTGGTGGAGTGGCTGGCTGTGCGGCTTCGATCGCACTCGCCCGCAAGGGACGAAGCGTCACGCTGATTGAACGCGAGCCCACACCTCGCCATAAGGTTTGCGGAGAATTCCTAAGCGGTGAGGCTCTAGAAGATCTGCATGCACTTGGCATCGACGTGGGATCTCTTGGTGCCGTGCCCATAAATTACGTTCGCCTCGCCGCATCAAGGCGCGCCGCAGAGGCTCCGCTGCCTTTTCCAGCGGCCTCACTCACCCGCAAAGCGCTGGATACAGCGCTCATCGCCGCAGCCATCGCTGCGGGAGTCCGCCTTAAGCGTGGTCGCAGTGTGCAGTCGCTCAGTCGCTCGACCGGTAATCTCTGGCAAGCTACGCTTGACGACGACACCACATATGAAGCTCCAACGGCCTTTCTCGCCACGGGTAAGCACGACTTGCGCGGCCACGGTCGCCCAAAGGGCCCTCACCAATGGGTCGCCTTCAAGATGTATTACCGATTGTCTGCCCGCCAGACCGCTGACCTGGCAGACGCCTCCGAGTTAACGCTCTATTCCGGAGGCTACGGTGGTATTCAACCGGTGGAAGACGGCATTACGAATTTCTGCTGTGTGGTGCAACGGCGGTATTTCGCACGCGCGGGTCTTCGCTGGGAGGGCCTCCTTGCGAAGATGCAGCAGGACTGTCCACACCTCGCGATGCGGCTTGGCGGTGCGGAGCCACTGCTCAACAAACCGATAACCATCACTCATATCCCGTACGGTTACCTTCGACGCGCAACCGAGGATGGGCTCTATTGCATCGGCGATCAGGCAGCCGTAATCCCCTCATTTACCGGCGATGGCATTTCCATCGCCCTGCATACTGCCCGTCGGGCCGCCGCTGCCTATCTTGCCGCGGAGTCGGCACCGGTCTTCCAGCCAAAATTGCGCTCCGCACTGTTGTCGCAGATGCGTCTTGCCGAGGGCGCTGCCAATGGCTTGAACAACGCACTAGCACGTGCTGTACTGCCGTTCTGTCTCAGGGTTTGGCCCGGCGCTATGCGCGTGACGGCCAGTCTTACACGTGTCGCCCAGCACGCCGCTGCTGCTTCACAGGCAGTAGCCACCTGAATGCGAACCACACCAAAACAGCTATCGGCAGTCAAAGTCCTCTAGGAGATGCAATGAGATCCTTCGCAATCTTGGCGCTCGCTTCCATACTCGTTCCGGCCGCACTCGCCCAGCATCGGACCTTCGCCGTTAACCCCGATGCCAGCGAGGTGAGGATGACGTTGAACACGACTCACGAGGTCGTCAACGGCACGTTCCACGTACAGTCCGGATCGATCAATTTCGACCCCACTGCTTCCCAGATATCGGGGACAATCATCGTCGCAGCCGGCAGCGGAAAGACCGGCAATGGTATCCGCGACAAGAGGATGAACAAGAAGATTCTGCAGGTCGAACGCTATGCAACTGTTTCGTTTGAACCGCAGTCCTACGCTGGCGTCATCGCGCCATCAGGAGACTCGACCATCCAGGTAACTGGTATATTTACACTCCTCAGCACGCCTCATGAGATCACTATCCCCATGCTTATCCATCTTGAAGGCACAACCGCAACGGCCAAGGCCCATTTTGTCGTGCCGTACATCCAATGGGGACTGCAGGATCCAAGCTTTTTGATCTGGAAAGCGGACAAGAACGTCGCGATTGGCCTCTTTCTTACTGGCGGGCTTTCCAAATAGGGAACCTCCTTTTTTGCGCGCAATATGTCATACGTCGCGATGACGGTGGAAGCGAATTACTTCCAGTTACTTCGCCTAAACGTCCCGACGAAATTTGTCTTTGCTCTGGCCCGTAAAGTCGGCTTGGATGCAGTCGTGTTTGGGCCTATGACGGGCGGGTTACTTGGGAGCGTTATTTAGCACTCTGCATAATGTATGCGATGGCCGCCACTGTCGGAATCGGAAAGGTTCACTATGAAAACGCGCCATCGTTTCCACAATCTCCATCCTCATACGCCACATACGCTGGGTGGACTCCTTCGATGGAAACTCGGATTAGCCAAGGAAGATGCAACAGTACATGTCATCGCTGCGCCTGAGTCAAGCGACAAGATAGACACTGCACTGACTCCTGTCGCTAGCTCACTAGAACGGGAACAGGTTCGCGTGACATGGATCGGTCACTCGACGTTTTTAGTTCAACATCAAGGACTGAATATACTTACAGATCCAATCTTCGGAAACTGTCAGCCGTTTTGGTTGGGTGGCATCAGGCGAGCAAAGCCCCCGATACCCAAGATTGACAACTTACCTGCCATCAACTTCGTCCTCATCAGTCATTCTCACTATGATCATTTGGACTTGCCATCCGTGCGTGCGCTGGGCAGTCAAGTGGAATTCTGTGTGCCGACAGGGCTTTCCAAATGGTTTGCCGAACGGAAACTTGGCCTTTGTCACGAGTTAGGTTGGTGGGAAACGTTCAACCTCACGGACAGTTTGACGCTATATTGCCTTCCCGCACAACATGGGTCTAGGCGGCAGCTCTTTGATCGTGATCGAACGCTGTGGTGTGGCTGGATGTTGAAGAGTGCGACGAAATCAATTTACTTCGCTGGCGATACCGGATACTCCACTACCTTCTGCGAAATTGGAGAAAAGTTTGGCGGAGTTGATCTGGCTATGATACCCATCGGCGCATATAGACCACGCTGGCTCATGCAGTCTATGCACTTAAGCCCCGAAGAAGCGGTTCAGGCGCACGTCGATTTAGGATCGAGGCTCTCCATCGCTTGCCACTGGGGAACCTTTCAAATGGCTGATGAACCTTTGGACGAGCCTCCTGTTCTGCTGAGGCATGAGTTGTCCAGACGTCATATCGAGGCCAAACGCTTTCGAGTGCTCGGCATCGGTGAAAGTATCGAGATCTGATACTCGAGCATTATTCACGTCCGCTCGTAGTCGGAATAGATAAAGATTATTACCAAGAATGGTGCCGACGATGCTTCAGACCTTCTTAATGTACCCGGTGTGCCTCTTCTCTTTGGCGCTACTGCAGTCTGCGATCTTTCGACGTGTGCCCGCCGTGATATTCGCTGTCCTGTTCGTGCATGGAGTTGCGCCGCTCGGCCCCAACCTTCAGCAACCGGGTCTTCCCCAGCAGGCGCCTGCTTCCCTCATCATTACGCGCATGGCCCAGATCGAAGAGCAGGCGCATGCGCGGCATGAACACTTCTCATATCTTTCGGAAGAGCGCTCAACGCGGACGGGTGACCATCTGTGGAGAGAGAAGGTCGTGGAGGCTGGCGACGGCATTCTGAGACGGCTGCTCGCAATCGACAACCGTCCGCTCGGCCCTGCGGAAGCAGCCGCCGAAGACCATCGCATTGACAGGCTGGTCGCAGATCCTGAGGCTCTCCAAGCGCTCAACGAAAAGCAGGAAGAGGATGAGACGCACGCAGCGCAGCTTCTAAAATTGTTGCCGAAGGCATTCCTGTTTTCCCCTGATGGTACCGAACAGGGTTGCACCCGATTCGCTTTTCGTCCTAACCCAAAGTTTCAACCCTCCACGTATGAAGAGCGGGTCATCCATGTTCTTGAGGGAACGATCTCTATTAAGGAGCCTGAGACCCGCCTTTGCCGTCTCGATGCTACGATTTCCCAGCCGGTAGAATTTGGCTTTGGACTGTTGGGGAAAGTGGATAGCGGCGGCCATTTCAGTATCCAGCGCACACAGATTGATGCCGATGTCTGGAAGACCAGTTATATCTCGGTTCATATAGAAGGCCGTATTCTTCTCCTGCAGAGCTTTTCGCGAGATCAGGAAGTACGGCGCAGTGATATCGTTCTCGTGCCCCCGCATCTCAGCTTGAGCGAGGCTGCGAGGCTAAGCCATCACTAGCGGCGGATACACCACCGACTACCCACGCGTACGGGCTCACAGGAACGATGCACAGGGAGCCAATATGGCCGTCCACTTCATCAATCCCAGCGATAATTCTCTTGGCACTGTAGTGATCGCACCGCGGTGGCTGTTTGTATTGGCGGCTGCGACGCCCAGATCGATGCGCAAGCCGGCCCTCGCAGATGAGTCCCTGGAAGAACTCAACGCCGAGAGTATTCAGCCTGGCGATGTCGTTGGCATAAGCATTCACACGGACAAGGCCTTGCGTGGATACGAGGTGGAAAGAATCGCCCGAGGGCGCGGCGCGACGGTCGTTTATGGCGGCATTCACGCGACGCTTTTTCCTGAAGAACCATTCCGGCAGGTCGCTGCGGATGCGGTCATTCGGGCCCTGCAATGGTGGCACTACACTAACACTCCAACCGATACAAAACATCAAGCAGTCCACAGATCCTTCGAACTTGAGGAATTGGATTAAAGATGTTAGCTCTGCTACATTCGGGACGTAGGAATGCGCAACCACAACCATCCACGGCTTGAGACACTGGCAACGCGTTCGTTGCGTCAGCGTATCGTAGCTTGCTTATTGCTGCTCCTTGTTGTATTCCTGATCGTCAACCCCATCTTTGAGTGTCATGACCACCTTGATAACCTCTGTCATCTCGGGCCGCATGGATTTTTGGTAATCCTGCTACTGGTTGCTTGTGCAGGACTCGGCCTCATGGTATCTAGGCGCTGGAGCCCGGACGTTTCGTACTCCGTCATCCGACGTTTCCAGACCCCGGCCCTATTTCCAAGAGCATCGCACAGGCGCCCCAGTGCCCTTAGCTCTGAACCCCACCTCTCACTACGAATCTAGACATCCCTAGTACCCCTGCGTCTTAATGCTGGGATTATCCGCGTAACGCCGATTTTTTTGCGCCGTACGCGGATGCCAGCGTGCCATATCTGCTCACATCGCGCCAGGTATTTAAGGATGAATATCAATATTCAATTACATTTCCGTATGCGGGGGGCATTGTCCCTCTGCACGTTGCTCAGATGTATGCCGGTAGTGGTTGCGTTCGTGTTGATTGCTGTTGTCAAGGCTGCTGCCGGTCAGGCGTCCGATGCGGATCTGGTGACCGTGCAGCTTCACACGCTGACTCCTCATGTGGCCGCTTATGCTCAAGTAGGACCCATCAGTGTGCTGCCGGTGAATGCTGCGGAAGCAGGAGTGATCGCGGGCCTGAAGGTGCTTCCCGGAGCGCATGTGCGGGCAGGGCAGGAATTAGCTCATCTGAACGGCCCCAGCATAAAAGCATTGTTGATGCAGAGCGAGGCCGACGTTCGGAGTGCGCAGACGCAACTCAGCACCTCGCAGAAGTCTCTGGCGATCCAGCGAGAGCTGTTGCTTTCTCACCTAAGCACGCGAGAGGCCGTGCATCAGGTTGAAGGCTCGGTGGCCCAGGCGCAGACTGCATTCGACAACGCCCAAGCCCGACTAACGGCTGTGCGCCAGATGGAGATAGTCTCAGCACCAACCGACGCCATTGTGCTTGCACTCAACAGTGCTGACGGCGAACTGGTCAATGCCGGGCAGCCGATCGTCATCCTACAGTCGAGCCGAAGTCTTTGGGTCAAAGCGGCTTTCTACGGTGTTGACATGGCGGCGATCCACGTTGGGATGACCGGCCGTTTCTCACCCGCTGATGGCAGTGAAGCTACTGCGGTGCGAGTGTGCGCTGTCTTCGGCACAATGACTGCGGGCGGAGGGGAGTCGATTGCGATGGTTCCCCTGCATCCCGGAGCGCACTGGCTGAGCGGTGAGGCTGGAACGGTCACACTGGACGCTCCGCAACGCAAGTTGGTCGCCGTTCCTACCCGAGCACTAATTCTGGACCAAGGCAAATGGTGGGTGATGGTCCACACCGCTCAAGGAGATCGTCCGCAGGCAGTTGTACCGGGACCGGCAGAAGGCTGGGACACATTGATTGAGCGCGGCCTTGCGGTGGGAACGCAGGTCGTCGTCAACAATGCCTATCTGCTCTACCATTCGAGCATTTCCGAACACTACCAGATTCCGGGTTGATGCCCATGACAGAGACAAATACTTTTCGGCGTTTGTTCATGCAGCCTTTGGTATGGGTGCTTATCTATGGTGCGCTCATCCTCTATGGTGCATACGCGTACTGGAAGATCCCGGTCGAAGTGCTGCCTCGATTCAATTTTCCTGAAATCAGTGTGATTACGCATCAAGCCGGTGCGACTGCCTCTGAACTTGAAACGCAGATTACCTTCCCGCTGGAAGGGCAGGTCATGTCGCTCTCCAATCTGGAAGATGTTCGCTCCAGCATGGGTAACGGAGTGGTGGAGACCGACATACGCTTTCGGGAGGGCACCGATCCTGAACAGGATCTGATGGCGGTCAACGGTGCCATCGACCGCGCACGCGCAGAACTTCCTCCGACGGTAGATCCTTTGGCCGAGATCATGGGCAATGGCATCAATGAAGTCGCGGACTACAGCCTGCAGATTCCCGCCGAGGACGCACCAGCGGACATCCAGCGAACTCTTCTTGCGGATGTTGTTCCAGCGTTGCGCGCCCTGCCCGGCATCTACCAGGTGGAAGTTTATGGAACCGGCGAAGAGGCGCTCTGGATCCAGCCCGATCTTGCGGCAATGTATCGGTACGGCGTTCCCATCACTGCTGTTCTGGATGCGTTACGACAGCAGGTTCTATTGAGTCCTGGCGGGTATCTAACGCAGGGCCATCAGGATGTGTTCATTGAAGTGCGGAATCTGCCTGGACATATTCAGGATCTGGATCAGATTCCGGTGATAAGCGCCAACGGATCTATCCCACTGCATGACCTGGCGCGGATTGTGCGTGCTCCTATACCCACGCTGAATGCCGCCTTGCTTGACCGCAGGCCAACGATCGGGCTGATTGTCTTTAAGCAGCCGAACGCCTCGACGATTCCGGTGGCTCAAAGTGTGGAAAGCACTCTGACCGCGAGCCTGAAGCAACTGCCACCCGGTGTGAAGTGGGTCAACATCTACGACCAAGGGCATCTTGTCCATAGCGTAGGAGCGGACCTGGGAAGGAATCTGCTGCTCGGAGGCGTGCTCGCGATCGCCGTCCTGCTCTGGGTTCTCGGCGCGGGTCGTGGCATCTGGATACTTGCGCTGAGCATTCCGTTGTCGTTATTGCTCGGCATTGCCGGACTGTATGCAACCGGTCAGAGCCTCAATTTGATGACGCTTGGCGCATTGACCGTCGCGGTCGGATTGTTGAGCGACGACGGCATCATCGTGCTGGAGAGTATCTACCATCGCTGGGAGCAGGGCGATGAGCATTGGGCAGGCATCGCGCGCGGACTGAAGGATATTGTGGGCCCGGACGTCACCGGCACGCTCACCACGGTATCTGTGTTCATTCCGCTGCTCTTCGTTGGTGGACTGGCGGGGCTGTTCTTCATTCCGTTCGCGCTGGCGATGGCGCTCTCTCTTCTCGCGTCGCTGCTCATCTCTGTCAGCCTCATTCCGTTGAGCCTCGGCTTTCTCAAAGTGAAAGCGCGCACATTCCCCACGAGTGCAGGAAAAGCACTGAATTATCTGCGCAGGCAGAACGAGCGGCTTTTCCATATAGTGGCGAGGCATCCAAAGGCAAGCCTTGTAGCATGTGTTTTACTGCTGGTCGTAAGTCTCGCCGGATTGATTCTTGTCCCGATTAATTTTCTGCCGCTCCCGAACGAAGGCGTATTGCTCATAAGCTTCACTCTGCCCCCCGGCTCTTCCATGCTGGAAACAGAAGCGGCGGTGATGAGCATGACCAAACGCATGCAGGCGGACGCTGCGGTCAATCATATCTTTGCACGCATCGGTTCTCCTTCCAATGGGATCTATACGGAGCCTGCCTATGCGGGCGAGATCCAGGTCACGCTGAAGCCGGATGTCAATGTCGATAGCCTCGACAATATCGGAACCCGGCTGCTCAAAGAGAGCAAAACGGACGGCGTGCAATTGTCCATCGACACGCCCACCATTGAGCGCGTCGGAGAGAGTCTCTCCGGGCTGCCTCAGCCCTTCGTCATCGACATCTTCGGCAGCAGCGTGGACGAGTTGCGTGTGCTCGCCGATAAAACGGTTGCACGTTTGCGCCCGATTCCCGCTCTGACGGGCATCTTCAATAACGACGGTTATCGGATCACCGAGTTGCAGATCACTCCCCGAGTGGGTGCGCTTGCCGCACATCAGATGACGCCGGCCCAGCTTTATGCGCAGATCGCCCCATTGCTGAACGGAGAAGTTGTTGCACAGGTTCCGGAAGGCAGCGTTCCACTCGCGCTCTACATGCGCCTGGCCGATGCAACGCAGCAATCCATCGCATCCCTCGCACGGCTGCCGATTCGTACTGGCGGATGGACTCCTCTGGGAGAGCTGGCCAACATCAAAATGGTGACCGCGCCCAATCAGATCCGGCACATCGCCGGAGCACGGGCGCTTGAGATTATGGCTACGCCCACTGGTCCATTGGGCAGCACCATTGCCTCCGCTCGCAGGGCGCTGGCGGGACTGCCTCTTCCGCCTGGTTACCGCATCGGTTTCGGCGGTCTTTATCCGCAATTGGAGAGTGCGGCACTGGGTCTGGGCGCCGCAGCCATTGCAGCGTTCGTGTTGATGGTCGCGATCATGATCCTGCAATTTGACGGGCTCCTCGTCCCGGGTTTGCTCCTGCTGCAAATCCCACTCGCATTCACCGGAGGTGCGGTTGCCTTAGTGGTAAGCGGCGTCGGACTGAATGCGATCGGGCTTGTGGCGTTCCTGACCCTGGTAGGAATTTGTCTCAACCACGGTATCGTTTTGCTCTATCGCGCTCGCCGCAACGAAGCAGCGGGCATGACACCGGACGACGCTACCATGGAAGCCGTTCACGTGCGCTTCCGACCAATCGCACTGACAACTCTCACCGCGATCCTGGGTATGTTGCCGACCGCGCTGGGATGGGGCCAGGGAGCAGCACCGGAACAGGGCCTGGCGGCGGTTGTCCTTGGCGGTATTCTTTGGAGCGCATTGCTAAGCACCAATCTTCTTCCCGCACTTTATCTCCACATGCGCAAGAGACAACTCACGAAGGATGTCCAGGTATGAAAAGACAATTGCGTTCCCACTGGCGACGGACTACCTCATGCCTGCTTGGCCTGTTGCTGTCGGGTTGTGCAAGCTACCGCCCGCATCCGTTGCCCACAGCGCCCGACCTTGTGAGAGCACCGCAGCTCACCGTACCCGCACGGCAATTCTGGCTGCAAGGGCTGCCGCCGCACCCCATTTCGCCGGATGGTTTGGACGAGATCACTGTGGTCATGATTGCGGTGTTCAACAATCCTGATTTGAAGGCTGTACGCCTGCAGGCTGGCGTCGCAAACGCCCAATTGCTGGAAGCAGGATTATTGCCAGACCCTCAGTTCAGCGCTGGCTATGCGACCTCCGCGCTGAATTACGGAGGTGCTTTCGGCCTGAGCGAGGACATCCAAGCCTTGATTACGCGAGGAGCCGCAAAGGCATCGGCTACTGCGGCTCAGAAACAAGTGAACCTGAATATCCTATGGCAGGAGTGGCAGGTTGCAGAGAAAGCTCGAGAACTATTCATCCAGGCTCGCAGCAACGATCAACTTCAGGGTGTTTTGAGAGCAGCCGACGATCTACAGTCCAGTCGATATCATCGTGACCAAAAAGCAATGCAACGAGGCGACGAAATATCGAGCGTCGTCTCCGCCGATCTCACTGTATTGTCCGATGCGGATGCGAGCCTTCGCCAGCTTCAGACAGAGATCAATCTCACTCGCCACCAACTGAATGAACTCTTGGGGCTTAAGCCCGATGTGCAGCTTCACCTGATCGGACCGACCACCACATCTCCCATTTCACCAAGCCAATTCAACGCAGCCGTGGCCGCTCTCCCACATCGGCGTGCGGATCTGTTGGCTCTTCAGGCCGGGTATCGTAGCCAGGAAGAGAACGTGCGCCGAGCTATCCTCGCGCAGTTTCCCTCTTTGAGCGCTGGCGTCGAGCAATCTCGTGATCCGGTGGAAGGAGTAAATTCTCTTGGGCTCAATGTCAATATCACACTGCCACTCTTCAATCGCAACCGGGGCCAGATTGCCATCCAGCGAGCTACTCGCGATGTACTCCGGCAGTCCTATCAGGCACAACTGGACGTAGCGCAGAGCCAGTCGGACCAGGTCTGGAAAGCGACGCAGATTATGTCCGCACAATTGCGGGACTTGGATGCGCAGTTACCGGTCTTGAAGCAGACATCCGATGCGGCGGAAAGAAGTTTGCGTCAAGGTAATCTGGATGCTGGCCTCTACGTTACGTTGCAATCCAACCTCCTATCGAAGCAAGCGGAAGCCATTCGCTTACGCGCTGCTCTGGATACCGCGCAGTCAGCGTTGCAAACCCTGCTGGGTCTGCCATTTGGTATGCCGTGATTCGTTATGTCGTGACGCAGCGCGATTACAGAAGAGGAGCTTCATGTCCCAACACCGAAATCTCCTAATGCCTCCAATTTATTTCCCCAGTTTCCCGCACTCTGGTTGCCCAGAGTTCAAATCGCGCTCCCAACGTTCTGGAATATGTTGAACATGAGACGACCTGAGGAAGCGAAACTTCGAGAACTTATGTTCCGCGTCAGTGTGTTCCTGAAAGGATTAGATGGGACTCTGGAGATCGCTGGTGGCATCGCACTCTGGGCGGTCAACCCAGGATGGATCGTTCGTGTGGTCGGGCTGCTCACCCAGGACGAAATCGTCGAAGATCCTCATGATCTCGTAGCAAATTACCTTCGCCATGCTGCACACCATCTCTCGGTTGCGAGTGGCCATTTCATGGCTATCTACCTGCTCGGACACGGCCTCGTCAAAATATTCGTTGTAGTGGCGCTCCTCAGAAACAAGCTGTGGGCGTATCCGGTTGCCATCAGTGTCTTCGGCGGATTTGTTGTGTATGAAGTTTACCGCTTTGCCTTGACTTACAGTGTTGGCCTGATCGTACTCGCCGCTATTGACCTGATTGTGATCTGGTTTATATGGCTGGAATACCGGACCGTGAGGCGGCGTAACCCGTGAAAGCCATTGTCTTCCCACTGCTTCCCATGAACCTCACTTCCCGTACAAGGACATAAACATGAGCCACAAATATTCCATTACCGGATTCATCCTCTTTGGCTTTGCCGCTTTACAGATGCAATCGCAAACCCGCATTTTGTCGATCAACACCGATTCCAATTTGCAAACTGCGCAGAGCGTAAGCTTCATCCATGAAACACCCGCTTCGGAAGTCGGTGCATCACGGAATCCAGCAATGCCTGATGCATTCGGTGCAGGCACGGCGCCTAACGTGCCGAATGCGATTGCTCAAAACGACAAGCCCATCTGCGGAATCACACATTTAGTCCGCTGCGTGCAAGACCTTGGCGAGGACGATAAGGGGATCTTCACCAGCCCGGTGCGCCTGCAACCGAAGGACGTCTACTGGCTTGCGCCGTTGGGCGCAGCCACCGGTTTGGCATTTGCCTATGATACCGATGCAGCGCAAGCAGTATCGGGAGACACGAACCGGGCAAACACAGCGAACAAAATCGCGGATTTCGGCTCTTTCTACGCGACAGGAGCTGAGGCAGCGGGGCTCTATTTTTTCGGTCTCGCACAGAAGAACCCTAAGCTGGCCGAGACTGGCCGGTTAGCAGCAGAGGCCGTTATCGATTCTGGAACGGTTACTTTAGCAATAAAGCTTCTGAGCAATCGCCAACGACCGCTCCAGGGGAATCAGCAAGGAAGCTTCTGGGCAGACGGCGCCAGTCATTGGGAGTGGGATTCTTCATTCCCTTCGGACCATGCTACAGCCAGCATGGCCCTCGCACGTGTCATCGCTGGAGAGTATCCCCGTTGGTATGTCGTGGTTCCAGCCTACGGATTCGCGGAGGCCATCAGCATCTTCCGCATCCTCGCAAGCCAGCACTTCCCGTCGGACATCGTAGTTGGACAAGCGATCGGCTCTCTTACGGGGACGTATGTACTCAATCACCGCGCCTCGGACCGCCTTGGCAAAGAGAGCAGGACGGGCAGGCTGCTCGGCTCGCTACATCCCATCATCAACGCCCGCTCCCACATGTTGGGGGCAGCTATGGAAATTCCATTGGGATATTGATTAATTTCGATGATAGTTTTCCTTCGCATTGATAATTGAGCTGGAGATCGTATGAGTAGTGTAAAGAATCACCGCAATGCGAGGACGCTTTGCGATCTTCCTTTTTGTCGCCTTATTGCTCGTCACGTTCCGGGCTGACGCGCAGACTATAACATCTGTAGAGAAGGGACTAACCTTGGTTGCCGACGTGCCGATGCCTGGCCCGCCAGCACGTTTTGACTATCAAAGCCTCGATACGTCAAGCGGCCGACTTTACATCGCTCACATGAATGCGAACCAACTCATCGTGTTCGTCACCAAAACAAGGAAAGTTGTCGCTAGCCTTGATGGATTCAACGGAGTACACGGAGTCTTCGCCACTCAGGAAGTTCACCGGCTCTCTGCCTCCATGGCCGGAAGCCATCAAGTAGCCGCTGTCGATACTCAGACGCTCAGAATTGTGATTGTGGGCACTGCGGGGCCGATCACCTGCCCAGACGGTCTGGCAAATGCGTCGAAACAAAAGGAGGTGTTCATATCCGATGAGCACGGCGGTGTGGATACCGTCATATCCTGAAGACAACAAAAGTACTCCAGAACGCTACACCTGCGCTGTTAATCGAATACTGTCAGCTTCACGCGTTCTGCCACTTTCAGAGCTGCACAGGATCTCGCCTCTTTGAAGATCCCTTTTCGGATCCGCGACCGCTGCCAAAAGCAAAGGTCTGAAAAGAGCATGGGCAAAGGTTTAGAGGGCAAAGGTCACGGGTCCGATAAGGGTCCAATAACCGTTCCTTTGGGTGTCTCAGGGCGCTCAGGTAGCCATCCGCTACGCCTGGTATCAACAAGTTACGACTTACGGATTAGCTGTCACGGCAGAGGTCGCGGGTTCGAGCCCCGTCGTCCCCGCCATCAATCAAGAAGTTCCACGATTGACGGCTCTTCCCACAGCACTTCACATTCCCATCGACCAAGCATTCGAAGTGTCAGCGCCAACTCGTTTAATCGGATGGCGTGCTCACTGAAGCTCCTGGCTCAGGCTCATCGGATCGAGGTCAGCCAGAGATTTCTGCGCCTCATCGGTTAGAGCGATCTGAGTAGCGGCCTTTGGTGCGCTCGAATGAGGCTGATCGGATTGGAGATGGTCAATACGAATCATGATGGGAACGGGATGCGCGGCTCCCCCGGCGAGATCGCCGATCTGAGATTTAAGAACAAAGAAGCTGACGCGGCCCTTTGAGGCGACCTGCTGCAATAGGAAGTGGCTGGCGATGAGAGCCTCATTGGAGACTCAGGAATTGCTGCAAACGATCGGCCGCGCTCGCGATTGCACGCGCTAAGCTGAGCTTTGCCAGATCGAGGTCGAATTCACCGTTAATAACCTCAAGCTCGGCGGATGTTAAGGACTCTGGGCCAGCACCTTCGCTTATCGTGAGTCGGCATCTGTTCCTGCCGGCAGGTGATCGGGTAAGTCGAGGCGTGCCACGCCAATCCGACTGTCGGCCATCCCGTAGTACACGTCGAAACGATTTGGTGTTCCAAGATCGTCGCGGCGGTCGATGCCGGTGGGGAAAACGACATTAGCGACGGTCCCGTCCCGCTCTTGCGGCATCTCCGGCCTTAGCACGGGCTCCGCCGAACGATAGCGGATGACGCGCGGATGCTGCTGTGAAAGCACCATCACACCGGCCGAGTAGCAAAGATGATGGCCATCGCCACCCGCACCGGTCACTTCGCTAACACCGTGGTAAATGATTAACCAGCCGTGTTTGGTCAAGATGGGGGGAGTTCCTGCGCCGATTTTGAGGCGCTCCCAGGGCGACACCGGAGTTGCCAGCCGGTGATGAGATGTGAACCGGCCCAGACGCTCAGGTTCAGAGCCCTTCAACTTGGGAGGGCAATAAGAAATCCAGATACTCTCGTGGTCAAGGTCTACCTCACGGGCTGCATGTTGGATTGCAATTTCCTCTGGACGAGTGCCGGGAAAGAGTGGACGGTGGAGCATGCCCAGCTCCCGATGCCCGGATGGATTGGGAATTGCGACAGGGAAAAGGCTCGCATCCTTGTCGTCCACGGTGCTCAAATCGACGCCATGCCAATGAGCGTAGGTTACAAGTCCGAGACGTTTCCAGTGGAAAAGATCTTCTGACTCTGCCATCGCAATTCTTGGCCCCAATGGCGAGAATGCCGCGTAAGTCATAATGTAGCGTTGGAGCGGTTCCACGAAAGTGATGCGAGGATCCTCGCAGCCACCTCCGCCATCAGGCCGCCGCTCGTAATCGGCTTCGGGCTCCAGCGCGATGCCAAGCCTCTCCACGCCTGCCGGATCGCCGGCTTTATTGAATTTCACGCGCGCTATGCCAATGCGCGAATAATTTCCCTTCGCGACCAACCGCGGGAAGAGGTAGAGTTCGCCGTCAGGGCCACGGACGGCAGCAGGATTCAGGACGCCTTCCACTTCATTGGGATTGCCTGGCTCCGGCTCCATCATCATCCCCAGGCGTTGCATCTTCAATCCATCCATCGAATCTCCTCGTGAGCGCACGCTCACTTATCGCCTAAGCAAGCGATGATTGTCTCGATGACCAGGTTGGTCTCGTCTGGTCCTTTAACAGGAATCGACACAACGCCTGCCTGTTCCGCCGGATAATCGTTCCCGCCTGGGAACAATGCATCCCCGATGAAGACCATCTCTTTCAACGAAAAGTGAAGAATATCTCTTAGCTTTCCGATTCCGTAAGCCTTGTCAATGCCCGGCTTGGTCACGTCGATCGAGGTTGCACCGCCCATGCGGACGGAGAACTCCGGGATCAGCGTTTTCAGGATCGCTGCGATCTTCTTCCGCTTGGCGAAATCGGGATCCCATTTTTCCTTTTCCGCCAAGGGAGCTTGCTGACCCAACGCCGAGAATGTGACCTGGCTTCCCCGGTCGTCGATTATCTTTCCCCACACCTTCTCGGCGTGAAAGCCCGATTCATCCGCGGCTTTGTTCAGAGAGTCGATGATCTTCTTTCGTTGCTCCGCTGTCAGATCCTCTGAATAAAGTTCCGTCCACTTCCCTTTGTATTGGAAGAATTTTGTCCCGCAAGTTGGAAGCAGGGACAAATTCTCGAGGAGACTGCCTTTGGGAAGATCGGCGAGGAGCTGCTTTTCAAACTGGGTCCACGCGCCTCCAGAGATTACTGCTACTTTGACGACGCCTAGGAGGTCATGCAGTAACGCCGCCGTCCTGGGAGCCAGGGACGACTTACTCGGCGCCAGAGTCCCGTCCAGATCGAACACAATGAGCTTTTTCATTCAGCCCCACCTCCGGGGTTTGCGAAGTTAATTCGAGCTTCCGCGCGTGCACCACCGACATGTCTTCAATTCCGCACTATCTCCAGTTCCTACGATCCCCAATTCCTACGATCCATGGATCGCAATCTCCAGCAGGGTTACTTCCTGGTCGGGTTGAAACGCACACACCCCGGCCTCTGCCGGCAAGAGCCAGACGTCTCCCTTGCCTACTGCATAGGGAGTTCCTTCGTGCTCAACCTGGCCTGAGCCCCCGATGCAAACCAGCACACGTGGCTCTGCTAGGGCGCCAACTGGGAACGGCGCTTGACCGAGCAATCGCCACACCCGGAATGGTTCGCAATCAAAGAGTCTCTCGCGCTCAACGGGCATGTTTGTCTCTACGCGGGGCGCGACCAGGCCGCCGACGATCCCTTCAAAATCGATGCAGGAAAACGCCTGATCGACCTGAAGTGGCCGCGGCTTTCCAGTCTTCGCGTCTATATGGTCCCAGTCGTAAAGGCGGAATGTAACGTCGCTGTTCTGTTGAACCTCGAAGACAACAACGCCGCCGCCCAACGTGTGAACCGTCCCCGCAGGGATGAATACGGCGTCACCGGGTTTGGGGACAATGCCCACTACGCAATCCGCAATGGTCCCGTTGGCGAGAGAACGTCGAAGGCCATCGGCAGTCGTGCCAGGTTTCAAGCCCGCATAGATGTGGCTTTCCTTCTCCGCCTCAATCACGACCCAGGCTTCCGTCTTCCCCGTCTCGCCCGCTGGAATCAGGTCTGGATACACGTCGCTGGGATGTACTTGCACGGAAAGCATTTTGCGTGCGTCGAGAAATTTGAGGAGCAGCGGAAAGCGGCGGAAGCCGGGAGCCAGCTTCCCCATCAGTTGCGCTCGATGTTGTTCCATCAATCGACCGATCGTCTGGCCCTTCAGCGGTCCGTTCGCAACCAGGCTTTGATGATCGACGCGGTCGCTGAGTACCCACGCTTCGCCAATAGGACCGTCACCGGGCAGCGGCGCGGAGAGTAGGCCAGACAAACGCCTGCCTCCCCACAGCCGATATTGATAGATTGGATCGAAGCGCAGCGGATATAAAGAAATTGGGCTCATCTGGTTCTACTCAGTTCATATGATCGGTAGTTGGCACTTAATCGACGTCAACAGCGGCCTCTGCAATGGCTTGCGCCGGTGGCCGCCGCCTCATGGGGGTTGATTGGGCGCCCCTATCACGGCCCGGTTGCCGGCAGCTCCGGCTGCGGGTGTCCGCGTGGAACCCATGCCAGGTCGCCAGTGAGAACGTAGACGGAGATCGCCGCAAACATCAGGATCGCGCCAATCCAGAAACGCCAATCACGATGCATACGCTTCCAGTAAGGGCCAGGTTCGGGTTCACCGCTGTCCCCACAATGTCCTTCATGGTTGTGTCTGTTTCCTGTCATCTCTTCTCCATTGCCGCGTTGTATTCGCCGTGGCGCGCCGCCTGATTGCAGCGTGCGCGATGATACAAAGCCTGCTGTGCAGCCGGGACGTTGGCTTCCTGGCCCTTCCAAATCTCCAAGGCAGGTTGCTGGATGGCGCGAGAAAACGAGAATGCCACCGCCCATGGCAGCCGCGATTTGAATCGACAATTCATCGCATTCAAGCGCGCCGAAGCCAACTCTGGGGATTGGCCGCCCGACAAGAAGGCAATCGCAGGAACAGCAGCAGGGACGGCTCGCAGGAAGCAGTTCACCGTAGCATCGGCCACTTCATCCACGGTCTCCTGCCTTGTGCAGGCTAATCCGGGGAGCACCATATTAGGCTTCAGAGCCATTCCTTCCAGCAGGACTCGTTGCGCAAACAACTCGCTGAACACCGTTCGCAGCAATTCGTCCGTAACTTTGCAACATTGCTCCAGCGTATGTTCACCATCCATGAGTACTTCAGGTTCAACAATAGGAACAAGATCAGCTTCCTGGCACAGCGCCGCATAGCGGGCCAGGGCATGCGCATTGGCTTCGATCGAACCCCAGCTTGGAATTCCATCGCCAATCGCAATCACCGCACGCCATTTGGCAAAGCGGGCGCCCATTTTCGAGTACTCGGCAAGACGGCCGCGCAACCCATCCAGACCTTCAGTGACTTTTTCGCCGGGATGCCGGGCCAGCTCTTTCGCGCCAGCGTCTACTTTGATGCCGGGAATGACTCCCGCATCAAGCAGGACTTTGATGAAGGGAGTGCCATCGCTCTTTTGCTGACGGATTGTTTCGTCGTAGAGGATTGCACCGCCGATGCACTCACCGAGCCGGGGTGTCGTCACGATCAATTCCCGAAACGCTCGCCGAGCTTCGACGGTCTGCGGAATTCCCAATTGGGCAAAACGCTTGTTGCACGTTGGGTTGCTTTCATCCATCGCCAGCAGGCCCTTGTCATCCGCGAAGAGAGCTTTTACGGTCTCACTGAGCATTTGCGATTTCATTTAGGTCCGCTTCCTATTTAGTTCGGTTGACTGAAGCTATTGGCATCTACTCTTTTGGCCACGGAATCTCTTATTTGTTTGTCACTTAGCTATCGGTGAACATCGCCTTGCACGGATGTCCCTTCGCCAACGGAGCCGGCGCGGTGGAGTCGCTGAAGTCCTTCGTCCACTGCCAGTTCCTGATTTCTGGCATATCTTCAAGGTGCTCGCGGATATAGTCCTGGTGGCGATGCAGTTCCTGGTTGAAGAACCTGATTGCATTTTCAGCCTGCAACCGAAGGCGCGGGATGTGCTTCAGGGCATCCAGCGCAAGGTGGAAACGGCTCATCTGATTCAGCACGACCATGTCGAACGGCGTGGTGGTCGTCCCGTGATCCATATAACCGTGCACATGGAACCGGCCTTCGTTGGAGCGCCCATGAACCAGGGTGTGAATGAGCCAGCGATTGTTGTGGAAGGCGAAGATCACGGGTGCACTTTCGGTGAAGAGGGCGTTGAAGGACATTTCGTCCATCCCGTGCGCGTGCTTGTCTGGAAACATCAGAGTCATCAAGTCCACTACATTGACGACGCGCACCTTGATGCCAGGCACATGCTTCTGCAATAGCCAGGACGCCGCGCAAATCTCGATGGTTGGCACATCGCCGGCACATGCGAGTACAACGTCCGGCTCCACGCCTTCGTCGTTGGTGGCAAACTTCCAAGTGGATGCGCCACGCGAGCAATGCTCAAGAGCCTCGTCCATATTCAGCCATTGGAGTTGTGGCTGCTTGCCGCACGTAACGACATTCACGTAGTTCCGGCTGCGCAAGCAATGGTCGAAGACGCTGAGCAGGCAGTTGGAGTCAGGCGGATAATACACGCGGATGACTTCACTTCTGCGCTCCAGTGCGTTGACGACGTACCCGGTTGCCTGGTGGCTGAAGCCATTGTGGTCGTTGCGCCACGCATGACTCGTGAGCAGGACATTGAGAGACGCAAGCGGCCTGCGCCAGAGATATTCGCGGCATTGCTCAAGCCACTTGGCATGTTGAGTGGTCATCGAGTCGACCACCTGCGCGAATGCCTCATAGGAGGACCACATACCATGTCGGCCTGTAAGCAGGTAGCCTTCGAGCCATCCCTGGCAGAGGTGCTCGCTCAGCACCTCCATAACGCGGCCGTCCGGGCCCAGTTTATCGTCGATCGAAACAATCTCAGCCATGGAGCAGCGCGTCGTGGCCTCGAAAATGGAGTTCAGGCGATTGGAGTTCGATTCATCCGGACAGAACATGCGAAAGTTCGTCGGATTCATTTTAAAAATATCGCGGAAGAAATCTCCCAGTTTGCGCGGAGCCTCGGCAAGAACTTGACCCGGACCGGGGATTTCGAGCGCGTAGTCTGTGAAATCCGGCAGAGCGAGTGTGATGAGCTCCCGCCCGCCGTTCACATGGGGATTGCCACCCATGCGTCGATTGCCCACAGGGGCGAGGGCCGCCAACGCTTCAAGGAACTTGCCGTTCTTGTCGAAGAGCTCCTCTGGCTTGTAGCTTTTCATCCAGGCTTCGAGGATCTTGAGATGTTCGGGATTATCGCGGACCGATGCGAGCGGAACCTGGTGCGCGCGGAATGTGCCTTCGATCGGGACCCCATCCACCTCCTTCGGGCATGTCCATCCCTTTGGTGTGCGCAGGACGATCATGGGCCAGATGGGCTGCTCTTTGAATCCGCTCTTGCGCGCCTCCTGCTGAATTCCCCTAATCTCTGCGTAACAATCTTCGAGCGTTTGCGCCAATAGTTGATGCACAACCTCTGGATCGTCTCCCTCGACAAAATAAGGCTTGTACCCTCGACCCACATAGAGGGCCTTCAAATCCGCGTCGCTGGTGCGTGCCTGGGCGGTTGGCCCGGATATTTTGTATCCATTGAGGTGAAGGATCGGCAGGACCGCGCCGTCTCGCACGGGGTTGACGAAGTTGACTGACTTCCAACTTCCTTCAAGCGGGCAGGTCTCGGATTCGCCGTCGCCGATAACGCAGGCTACGATCAGATCGGGATTGTCGAATGCCGCCCCGAACGCGTGGACCAGTGAGTAGCCAAGTTCTCCACCCTCGTGCATGGAATTCGGGACATGCGGTCCGCAGTGGCTGGGCACGCCGCCGGGCGTAGAGAACTTGCGGAACATAAGCCGCAAGCCGTTTTCATCGTGCGTGATCTCCGGATGAACCTCGGTGTAAGTGCCCTCCAGATAAGAACAGGCATTCAGGGATGGACCTCCGTGTCCCGGTCCGGAGATGTAAATGATGTCGGCATCATGTTCTTTGATGAGGCGATTCAGATGAATGTAAATGAGGTTTTGCCCCGGCGAAGTTCCCCAATGGCCGAGCAATCGCGGCTTGATCTGCTCCGCTTTGAGCGGTTCTCGCAACAACGGATTCTCAAAGAGGTAAATTTGTCCGATGCACAGATAGTTTGCGGCTCTCCAGTAACGATTCATCTTGTCGAGCAGCTCAGGCGAAAGCGGCCCCTTCGGCACCGGGGCTCTAGCCTCGTTCTTGCCATCTGTCGCAATAGCCGTGGATAAGGACACATCGAAGACGAAACCGGATGAGTTGCCATATTGATCGAAGTGCTTGCTGAGCGCTTCCGGAATGCCATCCTGATCGGCGCTGACGGGGAGTTCCTTGGTAGCCATTTTGAAGGTTCCTCTCTATTTCTCCGCAACTGATAGCAGCGCGGCGTGGGCCTTGAGACATTAGTTGCTTCGGATCTGCCGGCGATTGGCACCCGGCCTCATTTCGTCAGTATCTTTTTGATTGCGAGCAGTTCGTGACGCCGCTTTGCGGTTGTCCTGGGATAAGCCATCTTGAGTCCCCCAAGCGCATCAAGGACGATTTGAGAGACGATTAGCCGTGCGTTCTCCTTATCGTCGGCGGGGACGACATACCACGGCGCATGATAAGTGCTTGTTGCGCGAAGGCAATTCTCATAGGCCTTCATATATTGCTTCCAGAATTTCCTCTCGTGAATGTCAGAGGTGCTGAACTTCCAGTTTTTGTCGGGCTCCTCGATGCGCGCAAGAAATCGCTTTCTTTGCTCCGCGTGAGACAGATGGAGAAAGATCTTGACGATTGTCGTGCCGTTGCGATGAAGGTGCTTCTCAAGGCCTGTAATGGAGCCGTACCTCTGCTGCCAGATGTCTTTCTCGTCGCGCAATTCTGCAGGCAAATCCGGGCTGCGGAGAATCTCGGGATGGACTCGGACGACCAGCACTTCCTCGTAATAAGAACGGTTGAAGATGCCGATACGTCCGCGCTCGGGACGGCGGCACGTCGTGCGCCAGAGAAAATCATGATCGAGTTCTTCGGCGCTCGGCTGCTTGAAACTGAATACCTCGCAGCCTTCCGGATTGACCCCGGACATCACGTGACGGATGGCGCCATCCTTGCCGGCGCCATCCATGCCCTGAAAGATCAGCAGCAACGCATACCGATGGGATGCGTAGTGGAGCTGCTGCAGCGAGCTCAACTTTTCCATGTGTTCTTGCAGGAGCTCCTTATACTGCTTCTTCGACTTTGAATAGGGATAGACAACCGTCGGCCATTTGCCGAGGTCGACCTTCTTGTCTGGCGGCACGCAGAAATCCTTTGAGTTAATTTCTGTGTGCGATTTGTCCGTCATGGCCGCCTCGTTACTCGTGCCTGTTTATTTGTGGGCTTCATGTTTCTCAGTTTCCGGCTCCGCATTTTCCAATTCCTCAATGGCTTGTACGTCCTTGCGACCTAGCTCTTCGTAGAATTCATGGACTCGCTTCACGAGCTGTGGCGAAACATCATGCTGTGTCTTATCTTTCGCCTCGGATTTCGGCTGATCAGGTTTGGCCTCAGTCTTTGGCTTGTCAACATTGGCCTCAGGCTTCGAGCCAGCCTTGGCTTCGGGAGTCGGCGCAGCTTTCTCTTCAGGCTTCGGCTGATCGACTTTGGCCTCTGGCGCAGGTGCGTCAGTCTTGGCCTCAGGCTTCGGCTCGGCTTTGGCTTCATCATTCCGAATCTCCCGCTCCGCCTTCGCCCAATCCTGAGCTGCAGTACCGCCGCTGCGGTCTCGCTTCCCGTAAAGCTCGTAGGCTCGCTTCGCGATCTGTGGCGTCAAATCGGACGGTGTCTTGTCTTCGGGATTCGTTTTCGCGTTGGCCTCCGCCTTCGGCGGCTCGGCTTTGGCTTCTATCTTCGGCTTGTCTTGGGCCTCAGACTTCGGCTGGTCAGCCTTGGCATCAGGCTTCGCTGCGCCCTTGGCGTCGGGCTTCGCTTCGCCTTCGGGCTTCACCTCGGCTTTGGCATCAGGTTTCGGCTCTGCCTTGGCTTCAGGTTGCTGCGCGCCCTTGGCATCAGACTTCGCGTCGACTTTGGCTTCGGGCTTAGCCTCTGCCTTGACGGGATCAAAAATCTTGTAGGCGAGCAGCTTTATACGGTCGTTGATGAGAGCCCAGATCAGCGCGTAAGCCCAAACAAGTCCGGCCCACTTCCAGCCCAGAGGCGCCATGAAGAGCCCGTAGACTGCAATCAGCGTTGCAACAGCCTGCGTACTTAGCACCGCGATCCAAAGAGTCTTCGCGGGGCGTATAGACCAGAATGGACCGCGTGTACGCGTGAGGAAGATGGTCAGATGCCCGGCCACGGAAAGCTTGAGGTACATGAGTGTCTGGGCGGTCAGGCGATCCATGTGGAAGACGCGCTCGGCAAGATAGAACAGGCCAAACGCCGCTACAACCCCGATCACTCCAAGCACAGTGGAGATGCTCAGCACCAGCCGCATGTTCCATGCTTCGGGTTTATTCCTGTAGCGAACGTTGTCATACGCGATCGAAAGAATCGCTCCGTCGTTCAGTAACGCGATCATGACGATCATCACTGCGGTGACTGGATAGAAATTGAATACCAGGATTGCCAGCGTCATGAAGAACAGCACCCGCAGCGTCTCCGCGATACGGTAAATGGCATAACTGTTCATGCGCTGGAAGATGCGGCGGCTCTCCTTGATCGCATCGATAATTACCGACAGGCCAGACGCAAGGAGCACAATGGATGCTGCCGCTCGGGCCGCGTCGGTCGCGCCGGAGACGGCAATGCCGCAGTCGGCTTTCTTCAGCGCCGGCGCATCGTTGACTCCGTCGCCGGTCATGCCGACGATATGGCCATGTTTCTGCAGCACCTCAATGATGTAAAACTTGTGTTCAGGGAAGACTTGCGCGAAGCCATCCGCGTCTTCAATGGCCTTGGCCTGCTCAGGGGACGCGTCCTTCTTAAGGTCGCCCAGGGAGCTGGCATCCAGGATCTTCGAACCCAGTCCCAGTTGTTTTGAGGTTTCCCGTGCGATGGCAATTTGATCGCCCGTAACCATCTTGATCTTCACGCCCATCTGGATGGCGCTTGCGATGGTTGTTTTGGCCTGCTCGCGCGGCGGATCGAACAGCGGCAACATGCCGACAAACTTCCACTTGCCTTCCTCTTCGGCTCTGGCCACGCCGAGCGAGCGGAAGCCTTTTCCCGCAAAATCCAGGATAGCTTTCTCGACGTCGGCCTTTACTTCACCAACGTTGGTCGCCATCTTCAGAATCACTTGCGGCGCGCCCTTGGACACAAAGAATTGCTTCCCGTCCGCACCTTTGACGGTGGCTTCGGTGCGCTTGTGGACAGGATCGAACGGCATGAAGTGCACCACCTGGCAGCTCTTCAATCCCTTGTCATCCTTTACCCCTCCTATGACGGCAAGGTCAATGGTGTCCTTGTCTTCTGCACGGGAGGCAAGCGCCGCCCAAAGAATCACCTTGTCAGGAGGAATGCCATCCACCGTGAACGGATCGCCAAGCGTCAGTTTGTTCTGCGTGAGTGTGCCGGTCTTATCCGAGCAAAGCACGTCCACCCCAGCCAGTTCCTCGATGGCCGACAGGCGCGTTACGATCGCTTCCTTCTTTGCCAGTAGCCGTGCGCCCACGGCCATGGTCACTGAAAGTACAGTGGGCATAGCGACGGGGATTGCAGCGACCAGAAGCACCAGGCAGAATTCCAGCGTCGTGAGGACCTTGTCGCCTCGGAATAGAGCGACGGCAAGAATCAACGCGACCAGCGCTACGGCCAGGATGATCAGGTAGTCGCCGATCTTCATCACTGCCTTCTGGAAGTGACTGACAGTGTGTGCGGACTCTACCATTTGTGCGGTCTTGCCGAAGTACGTGTTCGTACCTGTGGCATAGACAATCGCGTCTATTTCGCCTTGGCGTATGATGGACCCGGAATAAACTGCGCCGCCCGGTTTGGCGGTAACGGGCAATGACTCTCCGGTCAATGCCGACTGATCCACCTCGATCGAATCGCCATCCAGCAATCGTGCATCTGCCGGGACAATGTCGCCTAGCCTAAGACGAACGACGTCGCCAGGCACCAGCTCACTCGCTTTGGGATTCTCCCACTTGCCGTCGCGCTTGACCTTCGCTTTGATTGCCAGCCGGGCCTTCAGAGCGGCAATCGCGTCTCCCGCCTGATGCTCTTCCCAAAATCCGACCAGGGCATTGGACAAGAGCAGCACAAGGATGACGAAGAAATCAAGCCAATGCCGGACGACTCCCGACAAAATGACCGCAGCTTCGATCATCCACGGAATAGGCCCCCAGAAATACGAGAGGAATTTGAGATATTGGTTGGTCTTCTTCTCCGCGATCTCGTTCGGCCCGTACTGTGCCAGCCGCTTTTTCGCCTCGGCCTGTGTGAGCCCGTCTGCCGAAGCCCCGAGCTTTTTCATCAGTTCAGGCATGGCGAGCGTCTTTAGATCATTCTTGTCATCCTTCGGCGATGGCTTAGACTTCGACTCTGACCGATCTGCATTGGGCGTCGGCTTCGATTCAGGCTTCGACTCGGGCGTATCGGGATTCGATGTCACGATCGTTGTTCTCCTGTTTTTTCTCCCTACACCCCGCGCAGTTCCCGGGAAGGAAAAGAAATTGGCTGAACCTGCAATGAAGAAGGTTCATCGGAGGCTCTTGAAAGTCGGCAGCGATCCGCCGCGGAGATTCAACGAACTGACTCTGGACCCATGCACTCCGCAATCGAGTTGAGTTGCATTCAGCAGCTCACAAGTCGCCGAGCATCAATACGTAACGACGTTCTCCGGCTCATGTTTTCAGGTCGTTATTTGCCTGCAAGGCTAAACATGATTAGGCAACGTGAAAACGCGGCCACAACCCACCCGGAGAGGCACGAGAGAAGTATCTTCGATCGGCGATGCGCAAACTGTACTGTTTTGCTCAGAAACGGCTAACCGCAATCGTCCCAACTCGACGGCATCGAGGCTGGCCAATGGGTCCGATTTTTAGGAATCAGCCAAGAACCATTAAGGCGGAACAGGTTGTTGCTTTCGCCGGCGGGATGGGAAGCGCCTATTGTGTGAAACGTAAATTGGAGACGCACTGATAGCTGTGACACCCTTACCGAGGGAGGCTGCGGGGATTGCGTCGTCGATTAGAGGGTAGGGGTTTAAATGAGCCAATTATTTCGAGAAAACGCTGTGCCCCTCGTCATAATGCTGTACAGTTTTGGTGGATTTCTCCGCCGCTTTTTCAGCCACACCGTCCAGCCTCTTCTCTGTCGGTGCGTCCGAGATGGTTTCGTCTTCCACTTTCGTTTCTTCCGGGTTCACAAATTGTTCTGCCATGGTGGAATTCTCCTCTCATCACGATCATTCCTCCGTCCGGGAGATGCTGGTCAGTCTTGCTCACTTAACGCAAGCAGCGAGAATGCACGGGGTGCCGGGAAATTGTCGAGGGAACGCGTTCGAAGACGGAGGCGAGTCTGGAATGGCGGGGGATCGTTCTGATGATCGGCACTGCTGGTCTTCTGTTCATTTGAAACCGGCATGCGGCCCTACAATTTCACTGGATCAAACTAAGAAAGACCACCCGCCCGTTTGATTCCATAAGGTGTGCAATTCTGCCCAGCATTCATGCGCATGACCGCCCATCATCGATAAGTGTAAGTGTCTTCCCATCTGGGAAGGCTCCCCATTCGCCCTTTGCCGTCGCGGGAATCCCGCAAAGGAGAACACAATGTTTAGTCACTTCACGCCTGCCCAGATCATCGTTGCTGCGATTGTCGTACTCTTCGTTGTTGTGATCGCCATTGCCATTTATCTTCAAAAACGTAAAACCAAGACCCTCCGCAATCGTTTCGGATCGGAATATGATCGCGCTGTTCTGCAGCACGGCTCCCCGCGGAAAGCCGAGGCAAAACTCGCCGGTCGCGAAGCCCGCGTTGATGCGATGAAAATCCACGAACTCGGCCCCGATGAGCGCGAGCGTTTCGTCGCCAATTGGCAAACGGCGCAATCTCGCTTCGTCGATTTTCCTAAGGCCGCGGTCACTGAGGCCGACAACGTGATTGCCGCGCTCCTCGTTGCCCGTGGTTATCCGAGGGACACTTTCGAACAAAGCGCAGCGGATCTCTCCGTCACCTATCCCGGAATGATGGAAGGCTACCGCGCGGCGCACGCCGTCGCGGTCCGGCCCAGCGGTCCTGAAGCAAGCACCGAAGAGCTTCGCAGCGCAATGGTTCAATCCCGCGCCATATTCAACGAGCTCATCCAGAGCCGGAGTCCTCAAGAGACAAAGTCGGCGGCATGATTGCATATTCGTGCGATCTTGATCGACGAACAGACCACCAGATCGCGCTGGTGGCGCCCTTGGGCAAGAGTGTGCTGAGCCTCGGTAATGCACACTTACAAGGCTGATCGCTTGAATGGTGCCGCCATGACAGCCGCATGACCTTGCGGAGAGGGACAGCAGATGGCTTCGGGATCGAAGGCGACATCCGGTCCTGGAGGAACTTCTTTCTGGCGTAAAATTGGAAAATTCCTGTTTGTCATCAGCTTGGCAGTTGCGATGTTTCTGCTTGGATTAAGCATGGTGCATTACCACTTTTTTCGAGGCGGCTATATCAACCCGCATGGCGTCCTCAAACCATAGCGGAAACTGAAGAGAGTTCTGGTCGCGGCCGCCTGCGATGTTGTCCCTCGCCAAAATTCAACTGAAATTGAATAGGCCAGGATCCTAACCTCGGGACAGCTCCGAGGCCGATTCTCCTCAGCTCGCGTACCTGGAGAGCTTAGTCGAGTGCGCCTTCAGCTATTGGCCAATCTCGTATCGCACCACGGCTAACGCGGTCTGATAGGAATAGCGGGCATTGGCGTTGTCGATTTCGGCCTGCGTCTGGTTGAGCTGTGCCTCGCTGATCTCGACGATGCCGCTCAAGCCGATCTTGTAGCGCGCGGAGGCCAGGTCGAGCGCGGAGTTGGACTCATCCACGAGTTGCTGCGTGACGGCGATGCGCTGGTAAGCCGTTTGCGCATTCAGAACTGCGGTGCGCACTTCGCGAGCGATCGCGTCACGCAGGTTGCGTACGTTTTCCTGGGCAGCTTGAGCGCGCAACTTTGCTTCCTTCGCTTCCGCGTTAAAAAGAAAGCCGTTGAAGACGGGAATGCTCAGGTTGGCTCCCGCGGCGCCGTACCACGAAGACTGGATTTGGTCGGCGCGCACCGGCGTTCCCCCCACGGCGGCCATTGCGGAGAGTGTTGGCAGCCACAGATCGTGCTGCGCGGTGCTGAACTGACGGGCGGCAAGGAATCTATCATTGAGGGCCGTCAGATCAGGTCGGGCCGTGAAAGCCGTGTGGACGAGTGCTTCGGAATCGTCGGGCGCGGGAGGCGGATTGCCGTTGGTATCGTCGACGAGAACGTATTGCTGATCCTGCTCGGAGCCCAGCACATCGTTCAATGCCGCCATGGCTGCCTGCGCATTGCTCTGAGCATCGAGTAGCAGCAGCCTGGCCTGTGAAAGCTGAACATTGGCGAAGCTGAGGTCGAGATCGGAGCGAATCTTTGCCTTAGCGAGCGCGCCGACCTGATCGCCCGTGGCCTGGCGCTGAGCGACAGTTTTCTCAGCCACCTTAAGCACGGCCTGCGCGGTGAGCGCCTGATAGAAAGCCTGATCTACGGTCAACGTAATATCGAGTTCCGTGGCGCGCTCGCTTTCAAGCTGCGCCTTCGCAGTGGATTCCGCACTGAGGACAAGATTGTGCGTGCGGCCAAAGTCGGTGATCAACTGGCTCACCCGCAAACCACCCGCGGCGCGATCATAAACGGACGGATTGTTCAGCAGTCCGGCGGTGATCCGGCTGTTATTGTGCGCATCGACGGCGGTCAGATCGCCTATTGCAGTAGGCATCTCAACCGACCGCACCTCGCGCGTCACTTGCGCCTGGGCCAGCGCGAGTAATCGCGCCACGCTGATGTTTGGATTGTTCCGAATTGCCATCTGTTCGGCCTGGGCGATGGTGAGCGACGGGCCGGCGGGCTGCGCGGCCGCATATGCGGCCGCCCCAAAAAACAGGGCAGCCGATATTCTGAAAACATAACTCATGCATGTTCTCCTTCTGCCTGCCCGGCCCGTTTGCGATGCACGATGATGAAGGCGGCAGGCACGATGAAGATGGTCAGAATCACTGACACGCCGAGCCCGCCAATGACGGCGCGCGCCAGGGGCGCATAAAACTCACTGCCCTCCTCCAGCGTGAACGCCATGGGAAGCATTCCCAGGATCGTGGCCAGAGAAGTCATCAGGATGGGACGCAACCTGAGCCGGCATGCCGTGGAGACGGCTTCGTCGACGGGCATCCCTTGCCTGAGCAGGATGCGAGTGACGTCCACGATCAGAATCGAATTTGACACTACGATCCCAGTCATCATGATCACGCCCATCAGCGACATCACGTTCAGCGTTGTATTGGTGAGGAGCAGAGTGAGGATGACGCCCATAATTCCCGGCGGTATGGCCAGCAGGATGATAAACGGATCCTTGAACGAAGCGAACTGCGCCATCAGGATCAGGTAGACCAGGATGACCGACAGAATGAGTCCGAGACCGAAACTGGTGAACGACTTTCTCATGCCGTTCACCGATCCGCGCAGGGTGACGCGGAGATTCTCCGGTATTTTGGTGTTGGCGATGATGTGGTCGACCTGTTTGGCCAGATCGCCGAGGTTCTCGCCCAATGGCGATACGTACACGTCGATGACTCGTTCAATCTGGTAGTGGTCCACCTCGGTGGGCGTGTTGATGGGGCTAATGGTCGTCACTGCGCCCAGATTGGTGATCGCTTTTCCATCGGGAGAGCGCAGCGGAATCTGATTGAGGTCGGTGATGGATTTGATGTCGGCCGGGGGAAACTGAACTGTCTCAAGATAATTGTTCCCGGTCCTGGGGTCGACGTAATAGCTGGGCGCGATCATGCCGTTCGAGTCAAGGGCGGTGATCACGTTGTCTACGACCTCGTTCGAATCCAGCCCCAGCCGGCCCGCCATCTCGCGATTTACGTTGACCTGCAGGCCGGGATAATCAAGGTCCTGCGGAATGAGAACATCGCTCACGCCGTTCAGCTTGCGTATTTGCGCGGCAAAATTGCTGGCGGTGGCGTAGGCCTCCTTCAAGTTGCTTCCCTCCACCTGGACGTCGATGGGAGCGGGTAGACCGAGATTCACAACCGCATCCACCAGGCTGCCGCTTTGAAAGTAAGTGGAGAGCTCCGGCAGATCGATGTGCAGCTTCGCGCGTACCAGGTCCATGTAGGCGAAACTGCTCTTGCTGTGTCCCTTGTTGAGAGCCACATTGACAAAGGCCGTGTTTTCGCCGGAATTGGTGGTGTAGATCGACTCGAAACCGGATGTAATTCCGATATTCGAGACAATCATGCCCAGGTCCCTGGGCGGAATCACGGAGCGAACGTCCTGCTCTACTCTTGCGATGTATTGGTTGGTGACTTCAAGCCGCGTTCCGCTGGGCGCTTTCACATTGATGACAAACTGTCCGGCATCAGTACGCGGGAAAAAGGATGTTCCGAGCAGCGGAAAAAGACAGAGGCTGAGCAGAAACGCTCCGATGATTCCTGCGACCGTCGCTACGGGCCTCAGCATGGCTTTGCGCACTGCGATGTCGTAGTGCATCAGGGTCCTGTCGTAGCGGCGATTGAACCAGCGCACAAATTTCCGGAATGGGTTGTTACCTTCGTGATGGCCCGCCTCGTGATGGGTATTGCGAATGAAGCGCGCACAAAAGAGCGGAACCACAGTCATGGCTACAACATAAGAAGCGAAGAGCGATAGCACCACCGAGAGCGCCATGGCCGTGAACAGAAACCGGCTGACGCCATAGAGAAAGACCACCGGAAAGAAAACAATGGATGTCGTGAAGGTTGCCGCCAGAACGGGGAGAGCCATCTCGCGCCCGCCGTTTTCGGCGGCCTCCTCCGGGGGCTCGCCCATTTCAAGATGGCGGAAGATGTTTTCGAGGACCACGACCGAGTTGTCGATAAGACGCGAGAAGGCCAGGGCCAGGCCACCGAGCACCATGGCGTTGATGGTCGCCCCCATCGCGTTCAGGATGATGAAAGCCGCCAGGGCTGAGAGTGGAATCGACAGCAGGACAGCGACGGTGGCGCGCATATTGCCCAGGAAGATGACGATCATGACCGCGGTAAGAACGACACCGATGCCGCCCTCGCTGCCCAAATTAGCGATGGCTGTCTTGACGAAGACGGACTGATCGAAGATCACCGTGGCCACCAGCGACTTGGGAACGTCGAAAAGATGTTTGAGGTCCTCCCGGACGCCGTTGACCACGGCGATCGTGTTGCTGCCGCCGCCCTGCTTGAGGATGGGGAGATAGACGGAGTGCTGGCCGTCGACGCGAACGATGTTGGTTTGAATCGCGGAGTCGTCCTTCGCATAGCCAATGTCGGAGACCAGAAGCTGCCCATTGCCGACGGATCTCAGCGGAAGGTTGTCGATATCGGCCACGGTCGGCATCTGTGAATCGGCATAGATGTTGTAATCCTCCGGACCGATGCGCACATCGCCCGAGGGCAGGATCTGATTGGCCTGATTCACGGCCCTCACCACATCCATGGGGCTCAGTTCATGAGCCTCCAACTTCACGGGGTCCACATAGACCTGAATCTGCCGGTATTTGCCACCGAAGGGCGGCGGGATCGACGCTCCCGGCACGTTGGCAATCTGCTCACGTACGGAGTACTGGCCCAGATCGTGAAGTTGCGTCTCGTTCAGGCCCGCCCCTTTCAGGGTGACGTAACAAACGGGCAGGCTGGAGGCATCGAACCGCAGCACGACAGGTGGCAATGTGCCCGGCGGCAAGCGCCGGAGCTGCGCCATGGCCAGGTTGGAGATGGAGGTGACGGCGGCGTTTGGATCGGTGCCGGGCTGAAAGTAGATCTTGATCAGGCTGACGCCGGTCATCGATCGCGATTCGATGTGGTCGATGCCGCTGCCCAGCGTGAAGAATCGCTCAAATGGATCCGTGATGTGGGTTTCAATCTGTTCTGGAGGCATGCCCTGATAAAACGTCGCCACAACAACAACAGGGATCCTGATCTCGGGAAAGAGATCGACGGGCATGCGCGCCACGGTCACCGTGCCGACAACAGCGATGAACAGGCACAGCATGAGGATGAAGAACGGATAGCGAAGGGCGAATTTCGACATGCCTACTCTACCTCGCTTTCGCCGTTCGGCTTGTACTGGGGCAGCTCCACCGTTTTCGGGCGCACCGCTTCGCCGGCCGTGAAGGAAGCAAGATTTGCCGCGACCACGCGATCGCTGCCCGTGAGACCCGAAAGGACTTCGACCCTGCTGGGGTTTTCGAGGCCCAGAATCACGTCGCGCCTTTCGATGCGCCCCTGGTCATTGACAACCAGTGCCGCGGGTTGCCCGCCGCTGCGATCAACGGCCTGAATGGGCACCGTGAGCACGGTGCCGGTGCGCTGAAGGTCCAGAGACACATCGGCGTACATTCCGGGGAAGAGTTTGTTATCCGCGTTGTTGAGATCGATTTCCACCTGAAGCGTGCGGGTGGCGAGATCGAGTTCACCCGTTGTGCGCACTACTTTCCCGGTGAGTTGCTGGCCTATTGACTCAACGCGAATCTGCGCGGTGGTGCCGATGCGCACATAGCCTGCGAGCGCCGCAGGAACGGGAACACGAAGGCGCAGGATGTTATCCTGCGCCAGTTTCACAACCGGCTGCGCGCTTTCGCTCGATGTTCCTGCCTGCACCAGTGCGCCGGTGTCAGAATAGCGCCATGTAACGACGCCCGCGAAAGGCGCGGTGATGCGCGCATAACCGGCCAGCGCGGCGAAGTGCTGATGATTGGCCTCGGCTGCGCTCAGTGCCTCCTGCATCGCCGAGAAGTCGGCCTTTGCGGCATCCACCTGCGCCCCGGATGCTGAATCTTTGGCCTGCGCGTCATCCAGTTCCTGTTGCGCGATCAGGCCGGGCCGCGTGGCGGCAGCCTGCTGCAAGCGCTGATACGCCGCATGCAAGGCGGAGTGATCGGCCTCCGCGCGCACAACTGAGCTTTTCGCGCGCAGAATATCCTGCTGGCTGCGCTGGACGGCGGCCTGCGCTTCATTGACCTGCGCCACCACTTCAGGGATATCCAGGTCTGCCAGCACCTGACCCTTGTGCACCCGGTCGCCAATATCGACATAGATGTGCTGGATATAACCTGACACCTTGGCGTGAAGTTCCACCTCCTGGTAAGGCAGTAGCTCGCCTGCAATCTCAAGCCGGTTTGAAAGCTCGGCTCGCTGCGGCAGGACGACCGGAGCAACGGGAAGAATGTCGGCCTGGACATTGGACGCGGACTTATGGCAACCGACGCTTAACGCTCCGAACAAAAGCAGAAAGCCAAACAGTGGCCACTTGAAAAAAAACGGCAGAGACATAGCAGAAATCCTCGCTGGCTTGCAGGCAATGAGGGGATATGCGCACCCGGGAAAATGTACAAGCAAATCGGAAGAATGGCTTCGAAAACGCTAACCGGCAGGAGGAGGGCGGAAGAAGCTGGAATAAGAGAAACCCGGCGCCAGATCATACGGAAAATGGGTCAAGAGAATCTCGCCAGATGACTGCACAGGGAATCGTGCTGACAACGCGACCGAAGTTGGACGAAGCAGGGAAAAGACGGCGTGGGGATGTGCCGGATCCAGGGCGAGAACCCCGTGTTCCACCACCTTGGGCGTGGCTACAGGCTGCGCTTTTGCGGCGCGGACACTACTGCCTACACCAACAGCGGGCCCGTACCCGGCTGTCTTGGCTTCAATTGCAAAGAGAAATGCCAGCAGACAGAGGCCGAGGGCAAGCGGTGCGCGCCGAAGCCACGAGCAAGTGGCGAACGATCCCGACATAAGGGCAGTTTACCATGCGGCTACGAGCGATACGTTACTGCGGGACGCCGATAGCAATCTCGATTTTGATGTCGAGCGGCGACAAGAGCGTCTCGTCAACCAGAGGGTGATGCACGCTACCCATCATCCCTTGGTTTGATGGCCCTTCCCGGAGTACCCAACATTGCCATCGACCAAGCCTTCAAAGTGTCAGCGCCAACTCGTCTAATCGGATGGTGTGCTCACTGAAATGCGTGGCTCAGGCTCATGGGATCGAGGCCTGCCAGAAATTTCTGCGCCGCGGCGGTGAGAGCGCTCTGCGTAGCGGCCTTTGGTGCGCCCGAATGAGGCTGATCGGATTGGAGGTGGTCAATGCGGATCATGATGGGAACGGGATGCGCTGCCCCGCCGGTGAGATCGCCGATCTGAGGCTTGAGAACGAAGAAGCTGAATCGGCTCTTCGAAGCCACCTGCTGCGACTGCGAGCATGATCCCGGAGTGCAGACGACGCTGACCACGATGCTGTCGGTGACTCCGTCGTTGTAGAAGCCGGTGCTGAGGTCGACTGATTTTCCTTGCGCGGTGACGAAGGGCAGTGAAGTAACGAGTTCAGGCTTGAGGCCGCGCGCCAGCCAGCACGAGTTGGCATCGTGATAGTAGACAAATGGCGCAACCCAAATGGCGAGGATGATCTCGTCAGATCCGGATGCAGAGTAGGCTCCGCTTTCGACCAGCGTTTGTCCACCGGATTGTTCATACCAGGTGCGTGTGAGCGCGAACTGGCCAATCTGCTTCGGGAAGCGAGCGAGGGATGCGGTCGAGGATAAAGCTGAGTCCGGGCCGCTTTGCCGCGCTCGAAGCGCAGAGGACGGCAGCACTAGAACCGCGAGAAGCACGACGGAAAACGCTGCGTATTTGAAGAGAAGATTTCGGAGTGGCGCGGCAGGTTGCTGGCGCGTCGGCACAAAATCAGTCGGAGCCGGTTCTTCTGCTTTCAGGCTGGCGAGCCAGATAAAAATCAAAATCGCAATCAAAAACAAGCAGCTTCCAATGGCGTAGTCGGCCTGTTTCGCCACGCCTTCTAGTGCCGGATGTCCGAGCGCGATGCGGTAATAGACGACGAGGACGCAGAGTCGGATGAAGTTGAAGAGGTAGCCCAACAGAACGCCGCCGATAACGTAGGCCGCCCAGCGCCGCAGCGAAACGCGCTTGAGATAGCCGAGGACGAGCGCCAGATACCCCAGCGTGACCGCGCCGCGAATGCCGTCGCAACCGGGCGCGATGAACATGCCGAAGTCCGGCGAAAACATGAGGCGCAGTTGTGGCGTCGTTGGCGCGAAGTGGATGAGCGTGGCGAAGGCGCGCGCGACACGTGCGGAGAGTTCCTGGAGGGGAATGTCGATCATCCTGCTGGTGAGCACGGGCACGGGCTGTGAGAGCAGCAACAGACCAAGAGGAAACCATGCCTTGCGCCAGACGCGCGTGCCGGCAAACAGCAGAACAACTCCGCTGCCATAGAGGTAAACGGGCAAAGTGAGCGGGATGAGCGATACGAGCGCGCCGCCGGCGGTGACGAAGATCTCGGTGCTGGCATGAAGAATGCTGACGAAAAATGCGGTGCCGATCACGGCCACGCCCCACCAGGTTCCGCGCAGCTGCCAGCCGTTTTGGCGCCAGACGCGAAGAGTGAGAATGATGCTGGCCGGCGGGATCAGCATGCCGATCGATCGCAGTGGATCGGTGGTCCAGCATCGCCACAGCAGAGCTAGCTCGCGCTCAATGCCGAGGCAACCGGCCGCCGCGAGAACAGCGATGGCGCACCACAGCGCGATCGAAGGAGAAGCAGGCCGGCCAGAAATTGCAGCTGGATCAGGCGCGGCTGGATCCGACGAAACTGGCCCGAGCGCTGCCCGATCCGTTTGCCGTGTCGCGATTGCCAAATCTTCCGCCATGGAATCTGCCAGTCCCTCTTTCGATATCATCCGATATCATCGCATCCCGCTGCGCCCACGCATATGTCGATACAGCCTAAGGCGCTTGCGGCGGACCGGCCAGCGGCGTTTTCACCGGTGCCGCAACCCCGATAAACTGCGTGAGCGTGTTCTTTCCGGAGTTGGTTACCCAGAGATTTCCGCTGGCATCGATGGCAACGCCATAAGGCGCGAGCAGAGAAGCATCGGCGCCGAATCCGGCCGATGGAGAAAGCAACATGCCGGGCGTTGCGCTGGACGAACTTCCAAGCTCAGAGAGCGAGTTGCCCTGGAAGTTGGCCACCCACACGGTTCCCGCTCCGTCGACTGCAATTCCCTGGGGACGCACCAATCCGCCGCCCATCGCGGCATCGACTTCCAACTTTCCGCAGGTATTCACCTCGCTGATGCTGTTGCCGTAATAATTCGCGATCCAAACATTGCCGCTCTGATCGGTGGCCACGCCTGAAGCCCCATCGCAATCGCAATCGTAATTCGTAACCTCGGTGCCATCTGCTGAGATTTTGGTAACGGGTAGCAGGCCGCCCTGATTGGCGACCCACGCGTTGTGATCTGCGTCGACGGCGACGGCCACGGGAAACGCGAGCGAAGTACCACCCCATCCGGAGGAGCTCGAGATGGCCGAGCCGGAGCTCGACAGCAGCGACACTTTCGAGTCGCCATAATCGGCGATCCACATGTTGCCGTTTGTGTCTGCGGCCACCCCCAGAGGAAAGTAGACGCCGCCATCAGTGAGAGATGTAGCGATGGCCTGACCGGAAGAGTTCAGCTCGGTAACGTCACCGGTACCGCTTTGCGATGTAGTTTGCTCATTGGCAATCCAGACGTTGCCCTGAACATCGAGCGCCATGCCATAAGATTCGTTGATTCCCGAGCCCGTGATTCCGGTGGGGATGACTGCGCCGCCGACCGGAGAAAATTCCGACACGGTGTTGAAGTAGTTTGACGCCCAGACATTGCCTGCGGCGTCCAGGCCGAGCGATGCCGGCGAATTCATGCCTCCGCCGGAGAGGGTGCTATGCAGCATCCAGTCAGGAGGCGCGGCTGCGAGGGCCGGCGAGAATGCAGGATTGGCCGTGGCGAGCGAGTAGATTGCCGCAACGTTAGCGGCAGGCGCGCGCGCAATGTTGAGGGCAGCGTCGAGCGTGTTAGTTGGCACAGCGCTGCCAGACGTCGCGGCGGAAAAAAGCGCCGCGCAGAAACCAATGCTTCCCGCGCCGGTACACGACGCAAGCGCATTGGCCAGCGAGTTCAGCTTTGCGGTGGGCACAACGAGCGTGGAGGGAAGGCTCGCTCCCGGCGACGCGCCCGTGGCGAAATTCACGAGCTCGTTGGCCGTTGCAAATGCATTGTCGAGGCCGGTTGTATTTGTGCAACTGGCGCCAGCATTTCCGCCGCCGGACATAAACGACGCCAGCGCCCAGACCGATGCGGCAGTGGTGACCTCATTAACGACGAAGGAACTGCCCGAGGCGATGCTGCCGCAGGAACCCAGCGCGGTCATCAGCCAGATAGAAAAGCTGGGCGCGGAGGCGGAGGCCGGTTGGCCGCCTTTCGAGAGTAAATAAACAGGGGTTTTCGCCGACGGACATAAGTATCCAGGGGGAACCGTGAAGCTTCCATCGGATGCGGTGGCCGTTGGGTTAGTCAGCAGTTCTGCAGGCGCAGAGCCATTACCCGCGTTCCCCGCGGCATAGAGCTGAACAATCGCGCCGCTCACAGGTTGCGAAGAGGCCAGAACGTTTCCGGTGAAGGAGACTCCGGCGATCGGTGTTCTCGACGGGCAAGAGGCTGGCACGGACGAAGGGATACTCGGCGTGCAACCGCCGCCTCCGCCGCCCCCGCCTCCACCACCACCACCTGTGGACAGACTGCCACCACAGCCGGTCACGAAGAGGACGACCAAGAAAAGTGCGACCCCCAAAAACGCGGCCAAGCAAGCAGAGATCGAAATAGAGAGTTGGAGCGAGAACAAAATGCGGGGAAGCTTCACCGTCGTATTCCCCATTCTATTAAGAAGCGGGGTCGCTCATTGAGAGCTAGCTCTGGCGTTTGCTCGCTGCGCGCACGCTCGCAGCGAGCGCGCCCGCGCCGCCCACCAGAGCCAGCACGATGGTTGGATCTTCAGGCGAGTCGTCGCATCCGGTTTGCGCGCGGAGCGGAAGAGCAACGGCGGCCAGCGTCAAGGCCAGGAGAAGAGCGTAGCGGGGGGTCATTCGAATCTCCTTTACTCCATCCACGATTGGTCAGCGCAACATCCGGATGACGCCGCAGAGCGAACTCCAAAGCAATCAGTTCCAGAATACACGGAAAATTGCCTCAGGTGGATATGCCCCAAATGGGTGACACCGAGCGGTAAACTGTCCTGTTTTCCACATTAAGCCGTTCTGGCCTGAATGGAGCGCTTATTTCGTCTGCCGATGGTCGAAGCTGTCCCGAATCGCGAAGAATGCGTCTTTGGGACGGTAATCGCGGTCGAAAGGCAAGGACCGCTGGGGCCGATTGGGCTGCTTGCGATGGTGCGTTGGCCCGCTGTTGAGCCAGGTGAAGCGGTCGCTCAGGTCCCATGTGAGCACCAGCTTTACCGCTGGATTGGCCAAAGCGACGCGAAGATATTCCGTGTACGTTTGCGCAATAATGGCGTCGCGCTTCACGGGAACGTCGGTCGCGATGTCGTCCTCGTTCACGTCCATCTCGGTCAAGTACACCTCAAGACCCATTTGGCGAATGGCCTCGATGTAATCCGCCAGGCCTTTGCCAAAGATGTACGGCTGGGCGGCCTTCACGTGGCTTTGGATGCCCACGGCATCGAGCGGCACTCCGCGCTTTTGCATCCCGCGCAGCAGTTCGAGGATCAGGCGGCGACGCTCCGCGCTGTCGTCGTTGTCGTATTCAACTCCGTAGTCGTTGTAGGTGAGTTTTGCATGGGGATCGGCGGCCCGCGCAGTGCGAAAGGCCAGATCAATGTAATCCGGCCCGATTTGGTCGTACCAGAAGGATTTCCGCAGGCCTCCGGGCTGGCCATCTTTGGGAAGAATCGCCTCGTTGACCACGTCCCACGACTGCAACTGGCCCGCGAAGTGTTTGCAAACGGTGGTGATGTGATCGACAAAAAACTGTCGCGTATTTGGGCGATTCTCCGGGGTCAGGATCCAGTCCGGAACGGACTCATGCCAGCAGAGCGTATGGCCGCGCATCAGCATGTGATTACGCTGTGCGAATTGAAGCAAAAAATCGGGCCGGGAGAAATCGTAGCGGTCGGGCGCAGGACGTAGCGCGATCCACTTCAGTTCGCCGGTGGGCACAACAATGCCGCATTGCTCGGCGATCAATTCAGCGAAGTCAGGATCGTTCTGCACATTGCGAATGATGACCGCGGAGCCGAAGACGAGTCCGTGGCGCTGTGCGTGGGCGCGGAGAGAGTGCGAACCCGCGACGTCATGGAATGAGGCGGGCAGAACGGCGGGAATCGCGGCGGGATGCGTGCAGCCCTCAAGCAACAACGCTGGCCCGGCCGCGGCAACGGCTGCTGTCGCCCTGGCTACCTCTGCGATGAATTCTCGTCGCGTTCGCATTTCAGGCTGGTGGTCCTCTCCGGGGCTCCTTGATTTCATCTGCCAGTCCACCAATTTCCGGCTTACCGATTTCCGCCCTGCAATTTCCCGTTTTACCAGGGGTTCGTGCCCAATGGCCGATAGTGGACCCAGTCAAAATCGACGGCTCCTGTTTCCCTTGCTCGATTGGCGGCTTCTGTGGTGTATGCAAAGAGCGCAGGCCGCGAACCTTTCCACCAGCTAAACCGGATCTCGGTATCCGTGCCAAGCTCGTGAAAGGCGTTGCCGTCGTCAAGGCTGTAAGAGTAGATGGCCCGGTCGCCGTCGACGCGCACGCGAAGCTTGACTACCGCTTGCGAAAAATCCGGTCCGGCAGTGTGCTCCTTAAGGTGAAAGAAGTTCAACCGCCGTTCGCGTCCGTCCTGCTCAACCTCCAGGCCCGTCGCGGAGTTATCAAACATGGCCAACCCAGCGTGCACGCCGGGTTTGATTCCCGTCAGGTCCATGCGAACGGTGAACTCGAATGCATTGTCCTGCATGCACTGCGTAAGGGTGTTGCGTGCATCGAGCAAGTTTCCGGCCTGCATGGGAATCAAACGAAGGTAGCCTGGCCTCGCACTCAACGACCAATGAGCGTCATCGGGATTGTGATTCCACTCCCATTGCGGGCCAAGCTTCACGCCGTTGAAGTCGTCTGAGGTCTGCGGCCGTTGCTGCGACTCTACGCGGGGATCACCCGGAATTGGCCCGGAGGGCGTTGGCTGCCCGGTTGACGCGCCGTCGGGATCGGCGCCAATCACCGGCCAATCGTCCTGCCAGTGCACCGGCTCTAGGTGAACAATCCGCCCATGCGCGCCGTCGGCCTGGAAATGAACGAACCATCCTTCGCCGTCCGGCGTCTCAACATAACCGCCCTGGTGCGGACCGTTGATGTTGGTCGAGCCCTGCGCCAGCACCACGCGATGCTCGTAGGGCCCGTAGATCTGGCGCGAGCGCAACACCGCCTGCGAGCCCTCGCCTACGCCGCCGATCGGGGCAAAAATGTAATAGTAGCCGTCACGCTTGTAGAGCTTGGGCCCTTCAAGAACCGGCAAATGCTCTGGATCTTGAACGATGATTTTGCCTTCATCGAGCACATGCCTGCCATCCGCCGACATACGGTGCAGGATGAGCGGGCCGGCGCCGGTCCTGGAGTGAATCAGGTAGGCCGTTCCATCGTCGTCCCAAAACGGACAGGGGTCCTCAAAACCCGCGCCTGCAATCACGACCTCCGGCTCGCTCCACGGTCCGGTCATTTTTTCTGCCGTGCTGACGAAGATTCCTTCGCTCGGCGTGGGGAAGTAGACATAGAACCGGCCATCGTGCTTCCTGATCGAGGGCGCCCATACCCCTTTGCCGTAGCGATTGCCGCCAATCATGCTGTAGCGCGGATCCATATCGAGGCGGTGGACCACGTGGCCGATGATCGTCCAATGGACGAGGTCGCTCGATTGCAGAATGGGAATGCCGGGCACGAAGTGAAAGGTGGAGGCAACGAGATAGTAATTCAGGCCATCGCGGATGACGTCGGGATCGGAGTAATCGGCAAAGAGGATCGGGTTGTGGTAAATCGGCCGCCACCCCAACGATGGAGCGTTGCTGTCACTGGTGCCGGCCTTCGTGGCAGCGTGTGGCCCCTGCGCCAGCGCGGTCGCCGCAGCCGCCAGAAGGCAGGTTGCGAGCAGCAGTATCTTGCGCGGCCAGTGTCGTGCTCCCCATGTTGCTTCGCTCATCATCGAGTGGCCTTCACGCTTCCGCTCAGATTGCTTTTAGAGATAGAAACAGCCTCCGGCTGCCGAAGCATTCGGCACCCGATCATCCATCGACCACTATGTGAAATGAATTGGGGAATGCAACATTCGGCCGCACTCCCCGTGAAGCTCAAAACACCAGCTTCAACGACAACTGAGCGATGCGCGGTTCGTTGCCTGCTGCTGCGGTGTTTTGGAAGCTTGAATTTGTGACCTTGCCGAACGACGATGAACCGGCCGTTGTTCCTGGATCACCCAGATTCGCGTGGTTGAACAGGTTAAAGTAATCAGCCTCGAAACGGAAATAGGTCCGCTCGGTTATCGGGAACTTACGCGCCAGGCTCCCATCCCAAACCACGTAGTGCGGCCCCACGAATGAACCCTTCGCGACATTCCCAAAGTTGCCGGTGCCGGTTGCGGGGCTCGTGAAGCTACTCGTGTTGAGCCAGCCTCTGCAGTTCGCAGCGCCAGCGGCGCATGCGTTACTGCCGTAAGCGCCGCTCCTCGAGTACACCGCGCGATCGCGATTCTGGCCCGATCCGTCCGCGTTGCCGTTGCCCGAGAAGATGGTCAACGGATCGCCGCTGCGGTACTGGACAATTCCACTTGGCTCCCAGCCGTTGACAATGTACCGCAAGACGGCGGGCGCGTCCGGAATCACATTCGGAATGTCGTACACATACGACATAGAAACGACGTTGCGATGATCGAAGTCTGCCGGTCCGTAGTCGAGCCGCTTGAAGTTCGGTACATTGATCGGGTAGACGAACGAATTGCCTCCGCCGATCGAAGTAGCGGCCTGGTTCCAGGGCATGTCGGTGAGCGCCTTCGACCAGGTGTAGTTAAAGAGCAGGTTCAGGCCATACTTCATGCGCTGCTCAGCCGAGACCTGCAACGAGTTGAAGTTCGCGTTACCGCCCGTATTAGCCGCGGTGATTGAGTTCGGATAGCAACTGTTGGTTGTTGAGCATCCGGCCGGATTGAACACGCGGGTTCCGCTGACAATCGGGTTCAGCTCCAAGGGCTGCCACTCGTGGCTGCCGTGGGATGCGACGTAGGCAACACGCAGCGACCAGCTGGCGGTCACCTGTTGCTCGACGGCCAGATTCCAGGCATACATGAGCGGGTCTTGGAAGCCCTTATACGGGTCGTAGGTCAGCCAGGCCTGGACCGGAATGGCCGTAGTTGGCGGTGGCGGCTGCTGCGCCGGGAAGGGGTTCGCGATTCCGTAGGTCGAGTATGGATTGGCAACGTTGATGACCGTTCCGGGAGTGTTGTTGTTAAAGCTCGCAGCCGTCACAAAAGGCGATCCGTTGGAAAAGATATTGAACAACGTGCTGTTGATGCGGCTATCGAAGAACATACCCGCGCCGCCACGGATGGCGGTTTTGCCCGTGCCGAAGACATCGTAAGCGAAACCGAGTCTCGGCATGAAGTGTTTGTAAGCCGAGGCAACTCCGTTGGGGTTGAATCCCTGATCGCCTGCAAATAACAATCCGGCAGGCGCCAATGGATACTTCGCCGAGTGCGTGCCGGCGGCCCAGAGCGTGGGGAAGAAACTCCCCATCCGCCCCTGCATCTCGTGCCAGGGGATGAAGGGCTCATAGCGGACGCCGTAGTTCAAGGTCAGATTGCGCGTTGCTTTCCAACTGTCTTGAATGTAGGCCCCCTGAAACTTGCCGCGAGTATTGAAGAACTGCCCCGAAGCCTGAGCGAAGGAAGCAAGGTACCCAAACAGAAAGTTGGCGGCAGGATCATTGCCTGTATTGTTTCCGTTAAATGTGAACTGGCCCGGCTGCTGAAAGAGATTATTGATATCGATCTTCGACACCTCGCCGTGATAGCCGGCGTCGATGTTGTGCCTCCCAAGCTGGAAGTGAATATCGTCGGTGAGCGTGTAGTTGGCGCGGCGGAAGAAGGCCTGCGGGTTGTCACCGATGTTGAAGTAACCTGCCACCTGGAACTGATTGATCTGCTTAAAGGCAGGCTGCCAGATGTTCACCCCCAGGTCGGCCACGTCGACGCTGCTCGAAATCGGTCCGCGAGAGTCGTTATCGAGCTGATAGCTCATGATGAAGTTATTGACGGTGTGATCGTTGAAGGTGTGCGTCTCCGAGATCAGCGCGTTGTAGTAGTGGTTCGCGGCTCCGTCGGCATATGTCAGCAGATCCTGCGGGTTGAGCACGCCTTGCAGGATGTAGGCATCGGAGAAATAGCGAAACGTGACCTTATCCTTCGGCGTCAACTCCGTATCGACGCGCCCGGTGATCTCGGCCTCAGAGTAAAAGTTCGGCTTGATGATCCCACCCGGGTTGCCGGTGGCGGTAAGAGTCGGAAGATACGTCAACAACTTGGATGCAACCGGACTGAGGGCTGTCGAGCTCCACACATTTGAAGTGCCGGCCCCGCAAGTGATAGTGGGAGTAAGAATAGCCGACGGCATGATCGGATCTGTCACGCAATCGGTGAATACCAGGTTGTTGGTTCCCGGCGCGCCGCCGGCCGAGTTTGCGCCCGCCTGAGCAATTGTGGGCAGGAATGTTGAGCTGGAGATATTCGATCCTGCGTGAACGATCGTCCTCTGATATCCAAAGAACCCAAACGTCTTGTCGAGCTTGAAGAGGTGCGGAATTTCCAATGGTCCGCCGACCGTTCCGCCAAACTGGTTGCGCTTGAGAGGGTCCACGGTCTTGTGGTGGGTCGCGGAGCTGTAGGTGTACCACGGGGCGGCGTTGAGAGCGCGGTTGCGGACATACTCGAACAGATCGCCGTGGTACCTGCTCGTTCCGCTTTTGGTGATGATGTTCACCACTCCGCCGGCGTTCTGGCCGTACTGCGCTGCGTAGTTGTTGGTCTCAATGCTGAATTCCTGCACCGAGTCGGGCATGGGGAACGGCATATTGACGTTGGTGTACTCGTCAACGTTGTTGCCGCCGTCAAGCATGTAGTTGGTCTGTCCCACAAAGGCGCCGTTGGTCGTGACGGCGACCACCGCGGGGAAGGTCTTGGTACTCCCCTGGTCCGCCTGAGCGGTGGGCGCGATGGTGACGCCGGCAACTTCTTCGGTGAGTTGGGCTGCATTGCGCCCATTCAGCGGCAGTTCGTTGACCTGCGACGTGCCGATCACCTGCGACAGAGTTCCCGTCGTTACGTCCACCTGGGCGGTGTCAGCATTTACGGTCACGGTTTCGGTGGTCGTGCCGGGCTTCAGGGTGATGTTCACCGTCACCGCGGCGTCGGCGCCTAGTGAAACGCCCTTCTCCGCGTACGCCTCAAACCCGGCGCGCGTGGCGGTGATGTTGTAAACCGATGGCTGCAGAATGGGGAAAACGAAGTTGCCTTCGCCGCCCGAGGTCGTCTTCGACGAGATTCCCATTCCGACCTGCGTTGCAGTGACTTCCGCGCCGGCAACCACCGCGCCGCTCTGGTCTGTCACCGTGCCGTTAATGCTTCCAAGTCCTTGTGCCGACAAACGGCCTGGAATGCAAATGCACAATGCGAAAACGGCGATAAAACAACCGATTAGCTTGGGAAAAACCTTCATATAGCCTCCTAAAGCGTTGCTCTTGCAGGTCAAACCAATCGTTTCGTGCCCGTTTCGTGCCTCGAACAGAGCGCAGCGGGCGCACGAAAATACGACCAGTAAAGTTTGTATTGAAACAGATTGCCAATTTGTGAGACAGGTACCGTCCCTGACAGTCAGGAATTGAAAATAAATTATTTGTTTTCTGTATTTTATCTCGTGAAAATAATTGCTGCTAACCCCAGTGGAATAGCCCGGTTATTCAGCCGATACCGCCAGGACCCTGGGCGGGCCCGGGGTACCATCTGTGACGGTCGTCCCCAAAACAATCTGCAAGTTTTGCTCTGTGCCGTTCGGGCCCACCTGTCTGGCGATTTCCTGCATCAAGTTCGGGTCGGTAAGGAATTCGCCGGCGGTTTCAGTGCCGTAGGTGTAAAGCCCTCCGATCACAACCACCACGTGGCCAGTCTCCGAATCGCGAATGCGTGAGATGAGGGCGAAGTCTTGAAGCTTAGGGCTGTTCGCTCCCGTGACCGGTTCGGGAGGCTGGTTGGTGCCCCAGCTCCAACTGCGCGACGTAGGGTTCTTCGCGTCGCGAATGTAGACGACGTGCTGATCCGTATCCATCGCCAGGCTAAAGCGCAACTGGCGAGTCAAGCGCAGGCTCCACTCATTGTTGAAGGCGCCAATAAGGACAACAGCGCCACTTCTGAGGTCGGAGAACGAGCTCTCGCTGCCTCTGCGGATGATGACCTGTTTGTTTCTGGCCTCAAGCGCGCCAACAACCTTGGCGATGGTTATTGTGTCTGCGAAAGGAACCGTCTGCGACGAGTCGGAGCTGGGCACAGGGGTGACGGGGCTTCCATTGGCGTTTACGTCCGGCACCGTTGGCGGTCCATTGGGATGGTCGCCCACCACCAGCAGAACTGCACCCGGCGTTTCCAGTACCGGCTTCCAGAAGAGGCCCTCGGCATTCGTTCTTTGCAGAGTGGAATATCCCGCGATGATGGCCGTCATGAGAACGGCAGCCGCGGCAGCGCCCGCATACCATTGCCTCCACCATGGTGCTGGCTTGGTCAATCTTGTTACAGCAACCGGGTCCGTGGCAGGGACCCGGCCCGCGACAGCAACCGTGCCCCTGACAGCAACCGGGCCGATTTGAATGTGCGCGGCGTGCGTTTCAAACGGCGCTTCGGACGATTCTGTTTCGAGGTCGGTTTCTATCGCGCCGTGCCTGGCCTGCCCTGGGAGCGTGAACCTTGGAATGTACGATCCGGGAATAAGGCCCATGCGCAATTCAGAGCGGTGCTTCTCGTTGACGTAGTAAGTTGCGAGTCTCTTGCGAAGCTCGGTGGCCGCTGTGCGCACAATGTGATCCAGGTTCGTGTCATACGATGGGTGCCTTCCGAAAACCTCAACCCCAATGGTGCGTTCCTTGATCTGGTCCGCCGATCCGTTCAGCGTCATCTCAACCACGTACTTGAGGAAAGCAACGGAGCGCTTGCTGGAGCGAAAGACCTCATCCCGAATCAGCAGGTCGAGCTGCGCGCGGATCATCTCCGCGGTTAAATCCGGCGTCGTCCCATACTGCGCTAAGGTCTCAATCATCGGACTTCCAGTGCAGCGATTCTAGCACGGGTTTTGAAGCACTTGGCGCTCTTCCATGCGGTCTGCGGAGCGCTTGCAAACGCCCGTCAACTCGATGTTGAACAGGGGCGCAGTTTCCGTCACCGCACTTCACTTGAGTAGCGGCCAGCATCTGCCGGCATGAAATCTTGATGTAATCGATTACAGGAATCTTGGTCGATACCCGAGTCGACGCACCAAGTTCACGCAAAAATTCAACGCCTCAGATCAACTCGCCTCAGATCAACTATTGACTGTGTGATCGAAAATGTGACCCATCTTTTCCTGCTTCGTTCGCAGGTAGCGCTCAAAGCTTTCCTGGCTCTCGACTTCTGCTGACACGCGTTCGGTCACGGCGATGCCCGCGGCCTCCAATGCGGCAATTTTGTCGGGATTGTTGGTCATCAGGCGCACGCGCGACACGCCGAGCAGCTTCAGCGCTCCCGCCGCCAGGTCGTAATCGCGGCAGTCGGCGGCGAACCCAAGCTTCTGGTTCGCTTCCACCGTATCGAGCCCCTGGTCCTGCAACTCGTAAGCCTTCAGCTTGGCCATGATGCCGATGCCGCGGCCCTCCTGCTGCTCATAGAGCAGGATTCCCGCGCCTTCTTCGACGATCTTCTTGAGCGCTAACTCGAGTTGCTGCCGGCAATCGCAGCGCAGCGAACCGAAAACGTCTCCCGTGAGGCACTGCGAGTGAATGCGCACTAGCGGCGGCGCGGTGTGAATGTCGCCCATCACCAGCGCTACAAGACCCTCGTCCTTCGGCGCCGATTCGCAGCCGGGTGCCCCTTTGCTCTCCGCGCCCTCGAAGCCAAGAATGCGGAATGTACCCCAACGCGTGGGGAAATCCGCTTCGGCAACCTTTCTTACGCTCTCCAAATCCATGTTTTCATTCTACGGGGCAATTGCTCTTCGCGCCGCGCTCTGCCCCTCCTGCGGATCCCTCTCGCCCAACTCGCCGAAAATTGCGTTCACACCAAACGCTGCCAAAATTAGATTCCAGCACGCGCGCCGCGATACAGTGATCCTGTGACGGACAACCTGATTTGGATCACGCTTCTGGTGAAGCTGGGCGTGGTGGCCTCGGTGGCCAGCGTGCTGGCGCGCGTTACCACTTTCCGTCGTCTTTTTTTTGCCGATAGGCGCAGCCCCCGTCAGACCCTGGCGTTGCTGGCTTTTTTCCTGGTGCCGCTTACTCTTGGGGTTTGGATTCGGTTTTGGGTTCCCAACTTTCTCGCCGCGGACGTCTCGTTTGAAACCGTCATTCTTCTCGGCCTGCTGGTTGGTCCCGGCTGGGCCATGCTCAGCGGCGGCGTGTTGTCTGTCCCCGCCGTTCTGCACCACGAATATCTCGCGCTGCCCTTCGACGTTATCCTGGGCCTGGTTGCAGGCATGATCGGCCGCTTTGTCGAGAAGGAAGAGATCTGGTCCTTCACGCCCTTCATCGACCTCAGCCTCTACCGCTGGATTCGTCGCAACCTGGTCAAGCCGCGTATCGACCGCCAGTTTCTCCTCCTGGTTCTCATCGCGGTCATGGAGATGGCTCGCGACTGGATCGCCCATGCCTTCCCGCATCGCCTCTTCGCGTTGCTCGCAAGCAATCTCTGGCTGCAGGCGCTGGTCTGGCTATGCGCACCGATCTCCGTCGGAGTCGCAATCAAGGTGTGGAATGCACTGCGCATCGAGATGTCGCTCGAAGAGCAAAAACGCCTGGTGCTCGAAGCTCGCCTCGACGCACTGCAACGCCAGATCAATCCCCACTTCCTCTTCAACACACTCAACTCCATTGCCTCACTGGTGCGCAGCAAGCCTGAGATGGCCCGAACGATGACCGTCAAACTTGCCAACATCCTCCGCGCGCTGCTCAAGGATCACGACGCCTATGTGCCCCTGCGCGAGGAGTTGAAATTCACCGACGATTACCTCGACATCGAGGTCGTCCGCTTTGGCACCGAGAAGCTGCGCGTCGAAAAGGATATAGACCCGCGCACGCTCGATATTCTTGTGCCCAGCATTCTGCTGCAGCCGTTGATCGAGAACAGCATCAAGCACGGCCTGGAGCCGCGCATTCACGGCGGCACCGTCACGCTGCGCAGCCGCCTCGAGGGCGAACGAATCTTCATCGAGGTCTCCGACGATGGCGTGGGAATGACCGGCCGTCCGGAATCCGCAATTCGCCGCACCGGCTCCGGCATCGGCATGAAAAATGTTCAGGAGCGGCTCGAAGTTCTCTACGGCAACCAGGCCAGCTTCAACGTGGTCAGCAACCCCGGCCGAGGCACGCAGGTATCCATCGAGTTGCCGGCGTCAACGTCCAGTTCATCCTGAGCGATTCGGCAGCGCAAACGCCGCGAACGTAACCGTCGACTTCGTGCCGTCTTGATGGCGGGCCGACGCCGGAACTGCGAGTGAATGCTCGAAGCGAAAGGAGTATCATTTTCAACGTGCGTAAATATACACGATGGCTGATTTTTCTGATGGTCGTTGTGGCTCTGGCGTTCGCTATATACGCCATTCGCGCACAACTGAAACGTGCGGTGATCGCGGCCTCCATCTATCACGCTCACATATTCACTGCCCCGTCACCAATCGCCGGTGAGTCCCGATGGGATCGGCTTCGTGATTCCGCCCAGTTCTACTGGGATTTCTCGGAGATCCCCATCGCGCGCGAGAGACGCTTGAAGTTGCTGGACCCCACTTTGCAGCCGATTGTGAAAGAGATCAATCGGCGGCAAGCTGCGGGCGACGATATGCACTACTCCATGCACATCTATCGCGAAGTCCGCTGGCGGTTGAATTTCACGCCAGATATTGTAACTACCAAGGCCAGAATCTCCGATCTTGGCCAGAGCCTTACGCAACCGGCGGAACAGAAACTGGCCGGTGAACAGCAGGCCTCCGATGGCGGCTGGGCGCTAGGGATCGATGAGTGGTACCTCAGGCTCTATTATTCCGTTGATGAAACCAAAGAGTGCAGCCCACCCCCAAGGTACCCACTGTCCTTTTTGAATCGCATAAATTCTCCGGAAAAACTTGACGCTCAACTCGACGCGGACTTAAGGAACGACTTCACTAAAACGGGAGTATTCAATCGCGAAGAATTAGACGAGACATTTTCCGCGATGGCCCGGTTACTGTTTGAGAGTCCGCAAACAGGGTGCTACGCATTTGATCCCCAGCTCAAGGAGGCTCTGCGCGAATTTGTCCAGCGCTGGCAGAATCCTGAAACCGGGTGCTGGGGACAATGGTTGGTGGATCGGCAAGGAAGAGTCTGGAAAATGGACGACATGGCAATGACCTTCCACGTCATTTCCGACCTTAAGGGTCAGGTGCAGCATCAGGACATGATTACTCGGCGCCTTTTGCAACTCGACAACGTCAACTTTCCTGCCGGTATCCGTTTCGACGGCCATTATGAAAACCATTTGAACTGGGACGCGGTAAAAATCTTCCGATCCGCGTGGCCGACCCTCGACGAAGCTACCCGGCAACAGATCCGTGTGGAGATTTCCCGGATGCTCGATTGGTGCCTAACCAAGTCGTACCAGCCGGACGGATCATTCAAGGTGAGCGATCTGGATGACACTCAGGGTGACGCATACAGGTACGGAATTTGGTTCCTGCAGGAGGCCGGCTATTTCCAGCGCAAAGACCGGTTTTGGACTGACCAGGATTTCCCTGACGCAAAAGCTGATCAGGAGCGCATCGAAGCAAAGCTGAAATCGATGGGGCTCAACGATCCAGCACTGAAAGAAGCCTATGACACTTTGCATGCCATGGATTGAAGAACGACCCGGTCGAGGCACGGTCGTCTCCATCGAGATGCCGGCGTCGACTTCCAGCTCATCCGGAACGATTCGGCATTGCAGGTGTTGCTCAACAACGACGTTTCGGGGTGTTCTTTGCTGGTGGCGTTGCGGATTTCTCGCATGGCGCCAACAACCGGCTCTGGCTCATCCAGGAATTCACTTCGTCCTGGCCAAGGGTGTCGTAGAAACCGATCCACCGCGGCGGCAGCGCGAAGACATAGCGGCTGTCGTGGCCCAGTTCCGATGGCCCGATAGGCGCTGCGCTCACCGACATCGTCACCGCCTTCACTTGCTGCCATTCCGCCGGCGTGAAGACCATGATGGGAATGTCCTGGTAGGGCTTCTCCTGGGTCCATTTGGGATTGCGTATGAGGAGCTGTAGCCCGTGAACGGCCTGGCCGGAACTGAGAATCGTCCCGCTCCACTGTTCAGCAACAACTGTGTATCCCCTCCGGCTTTCAGACAGGGAAAAGCAGAAGCCGTACGCCGCATTGCGATAGACGATCGTTGCTTGCGGAGTGGCTGGTCTCGGAGTCTGAGCAGGAACGGTTTGCGCGATGGCGCCGGCCGGTTGAATCGCGGCAAAGGCCGCCAGAAACAGAGGGACCATTCGGAATCTCATGTGCGACTCCCTTCGATTTCGATCGCAACTAAGAGGAAACCAGCCGGATGACCGGTCAACACCGAACACAACGGCAGATTCTCTCTTCAACCGGCGCAGTTGATTGTATTCTCAAAGCATGGTGCGCTTCACAGTGCTGGCCTCGGGCTCCAAAGGGAACAGCACAATTGTCTGCGGCGGGCGCACGCACATCCTCGTTGACGCCGGCCTGAGCTGCCGCGAGCTTTTTAAGCGCATGAAGCTCGCCGGCGAAGACCCCGCGACTCTCGATGCCATCGTGATCACCCATGAGCACCAGGACCACATCAACGGCCTTGCCATCACTGCGCGCAAGCTCGGCATCCCGGTCTACTTTACTGAGGCGACGCACCGAGCCTGGATGCGCTGGCTGACTCCGCGCCGCCAGATGACCTACACGCAGTGGCTCGAGCTCTGCCGGAAACAGGCCGCCGAGCGCGAGGCCGAGCCGGAAGCTGTCACCCTGGAAGCATCAGCAGACGACAGCGATCCGGAAGAAACGGGGCCCGAAGAAGCCGAGGTCGATTGCGTGCCCGAAACCGCCGGATCGCCTAAGTCAACGAGCGCCGACCCCAACTCGGCTGCCGACGCGGCCGACGACCAAACCTCGGCTGAAATTCCAGCCCTAAAGCGAGATCCCACATGGTTACCCGCGGTAGAGTATTTCTGCGCCGGTGAGCCATTCTCAATCGGCGATATCGCCTTCAGCCCCTTCACCATCCCGCACGATGCCGCCGATCCGGTCGGCTTCGTTCTCACTTCTGAAGGTGTCCGCATGGGATTTGCCACGGACCTCGGCTACATTCCGCCCAACGTAAAGGAGCAGCTTCGGGCCCTCGACTTGCTTCTGCTTGAGTCCAACCATGACCTGGAAATGCTGCGCGACGGCCCATATCCCTGGTCGGTCAAGCAGCGCGTGCTTTCCCGCGTCGGCCACCTCTCAAATGACGCTACGGCCGAGTTTCTCTCGACCGCCTACGACGGCCAGGCTGCCTACGTAATCCTTGCGCATCTCTCTGAAAACAATAATCTCCCTGAGCTTGCCAGGGTCGCCGCCGAGCGCGCCCTTCTTGGCCGCGCCAGCCTGCTGGCCAACCGCCTGTTACTAGCAGAGCAACACCAGCCACTTTCGTCTATCCGTTTCTAGCCAAAAAGTATAGAATCAATGTAAGTTACGGTCCCAAAAGTGGTTAAACGGGCCGCAACAATACGCTGGGCAACTTGGCCTGGCAAACTGGTATTTTCGGGACTTCGTGCATCGGTCACCCGGGGATCTACGTCCAATTGGTAGCTTCCAATGTCGTTTCGGCTGATGGAAGCTCGGTGTTTCAACTGACTTTTTTTGAGGGTATCTCTGAATGGCTACACCGGGCAATCAATGTACTGACCGGGTCGTAGGCGCAATTCTGGCAAGCTGGCGCTATGACATTTCGGGGATCTCCCCGGAGATGCGCCGTGATTACGAAAGTCATTTTGCCGAGTGCGCCCGTTGCAGCGCCCGCCAGAAGTTCCATCGCAGCCTTGACGTTACGCTGGCCATCCTGACTTCGCTCGCCGTTCTTTTCTTCCTCTTCGCGCTCGCGGTATTGAAGCATATCAAGCCGTTGGAACACGTAGCCTTTAAAGTTTTGGGCCTGGATATCTTCGACATGTACCATATGTTGATTTCGGCCGGCATCGCCGGATTCTGCTTCTCGCTCATCGCCTTCGCACTGGTGCTGATGGCCACGCCGGCTCCGTCGTACCTGGGCGGCATCGCTGCCGAGCAAGCGCGGCTTATCGAGCAGCGTCTGCCTGCAGCCATCAAATCATTGCGTCCGCGCTAGATCGAAATCAGCCCTCCCTACGCAAAAGGCCTCCTCTGCAGGAGAGGCCTTTTGCGCTTTCCGGAGTGACTTCGCGATCGCACGCGTCCGTATAATCGAAACAAATCAGGAATGAAAAAAGAGATCACAGCCTAAGAAAGTGAGTTTCGAAATGTACAAAGTCGTCCTCATACGTCATGGCGAGAGCATCTGGAACAAGGAAAACCTCTTTACCGGCTGGTCAGATGTTGACCTGTCTGAAAAGGGCAGGGAAGAGGCCACGCAGGCCGGCCTGATGCTGAAAGAACAGGGATTTCAATTCGACATCGCGTACACCTCGGTGCTGAAGCGCGCGATACGCACTCTATGGATCGCGCTCGATCAGATGGACCTGTTGTGGATTCCCGTCGAGCGCGACTGGCGCCTGAATGAACGGCATTATGGCGCGCTGCAAGGTCTCAACAAGGCAGAGACGACAGCGAAGTACGGTGAGGAGCAGGTGAAAATCTGGCGTCGCAGTTATGACATTGCTCCGCCTGCGCTCGAAGAAGCTGATCCGCGTTTTCCAGGCCATGACCGTCGCTATCGCAACCTCACAAAGCAGCATCTTCCACTCACTGAATGTCTCAAAGACACCGTTAATCGCGTTCTGCCCTGTTGGCTCGACGTGATCGCGCCCAGCATCCGGTCAGGCAAGCAGGTGTTGATTGCGGCCCATGGCAACAGCCTGCGGGCGTTGGTCAAATATCTTGAAGACGTTCCCGACGACAAGATCGTCGATCTCAACATTCCTACAGGCGTGCCCATGGTGCAGGAACTTGACGAGAACCTGAAATCGATTCGCCATTATTATCTGGGAGACGCCGCGCAGATTGAAGAAGCAGTCAATAAAGCTAAAAGCACCGGCGCGAGCCGTTAAACCGGCCGAATTGGCGGCCTGAATCATCGAGTCAGATCGTTCGAGGCAGAAACCGAAGTCGTCCAAACGGCAACAGGGCGGAGATTGCGCTCCGCCCTGTTGCCATTTAGATCATCGACTGCTTAATCGTTGTAGTTCAAGCTTTCCAGTCCCAGATAAACCGCGCCCGAAGCCAGCTCCTCTTCAATGCGCAGCAACTGGTTGTATTTTGCAATGCGGTCGGTGCGGCTCGCCGAGCCGGTCTTGATTTGCCCTACGCCGGTAGCCACTGCCAAATCGGCGATGAACGTGTCCTCGCTCTCGCCCGAACGATGCGACATGACCGCTGTATAACCGTAACGGCGGCCCAGTTCGATCGCCTCCAGGGTCTCGGTCACTGTGCCAATCTGGTTGAGCTTGATGAGAATGGAATTACCAACGCTCTCTTCAATGCCCCGCTGCAGCAGTTTGATATTGGTGCAGAAAATATCATCGCCTACCAACTGAATGTGCCCGCCAAGCTTGTCGGTAAGAATCTTCCAACCTTCCCAGTCGTCCTCGGCCAGGCCGTCTTCAAGCGAGACGATGGGGTACTGGCGAATCCAGTCTTCGTAGAAACCAACCATCTGCTCGCTCGACAGTTCGCTCTTGTCGCCCTTCTTGAATACGTACTTTTTCTTTTCGGCGTCGTAGAACTCGCTCGACGCCGGGTCAAGCGCAATTGCGATCTGCTCGCCCGGTTTGTAACCGGCTTGCTCAATCGCCTCAAGAATCAGCTCGATTGCCTCGGCATTCGATTTAAGCGACGGCGCAAATCCACCTTCATCGCCAACTGCGGTGTTGTAACCCTTCTTCTTGAGTACGCTCTTCAGTGTGTGAAAAGTCTCCGCCGACCAGCGCAGCGCCTCGCTGAAGCGTTCCGCTCCAACGGGCATGATCATAAACTCCTGAAAGTCGACGTTCGAATCGGCGTGCGCGCCACCGTTCAGAACATTCAACATCGGCGTGGGCAGGATGCTGGCGTTCACGCCCCCGAGGTAGCGATACAGTGGAACTTCCAGCGTCGAGGCCACAGCGCGTGCCGCCGCCATCGAGACGGCCAGAATCGCATTCGCGCCCAGCTTGCTTTTGTTCGGCGTTCCATCCAGCGCAATCATTGACTGGTCAATCAGCCGTTGATTCGCCGCGTCCATGCCTTCCAGCTCCGGAGCGATCGCCGTTTCTACATTGTCTACGGCCTGCAATACGCCTTTGCCCAGGTAGTGGCTCTTGTCGCCGTCGCGCAACTCCACGGCCTCATGCTCGCCCGTTGAAGCGCCCGAGGGCACAATGGCGCGGCCCATCGCGCCACTTTCAAGAATTACGTCAGCCTCTACGGTCGGGTTGCCGCGCGAATCCAGAACCTCGCGGGCACGAATGGCAACAATCTCAGTCATATCGCTCCTCAAAATGCGGTGTTGCAGCCGGTCGTTCAGTTTGGGACGGCGATCCACAGGCAGGGTTTCTCCGGCGGCGCCTTGAATGGTCCCCAAAAGCTCCTGTCCGTGCAAAAAGTGTTCTCCCGTCCAGCGAAAAATTGCATGTGGAAAAATGGTTGTTTCATTTTGGATTTTAGCAAACAGGGTGTGGATCGCCTGCGAGGCGAGCGTCACAGGTCGCCGGGCCCGCTTCGGGAATGCTGAATGATAACCATGTTGATTCTTGCCGTCCGCGGCACACGCCGATCATCCACCAATTCGCCATTGCTCAATCTCACGCTACGCTTATCTTGGCTGGTTTTACGTCTGCGGCCGATAGAGACTTTGGGTGCAGAACTTTCCCGTCCCCGCAGGGTCTAAATAGGTAAGCAGATCTTTGCTCGGGTGAAGGAGGTCGGGATGAAGCGGAACATTTTTGTATGCGTCTTGTTGGCCGCGACGGCGGCTCTATTGGGTGCGCAGCAGGCAAGCCAGCCGAGTGCATACTCGGGCACGTCCAATCCTCCGCCCGACGACACCATCACCACTCCCGAGCCGCAGCCTGCGCCGGTGGCCAAGCCCTCCCCCAGCCATCCGATGTACGCGCAACCTGCGGCGCCGCAACAGACACAACAAAATGCGCAGCCAGCGCAGCGCTCTCTCGATGGTTCGCTCTACACGCTGCCCGCTAACGCAGCCGACGGCACCGACGACGGCATTGTGCAGGTTGCGCCTGGCGCTTCTGCTCCTCCCGCGCTGAATCCCCGCGCGTCCCGATTCGATTCGGCCAGCAGCGATCCCGACGGCGACATTGTTCACCCGGCTCCGCTTCCGCCCGGCACACTCGGCGAAGGCGCCGTCATTCGCGTCCGTTTGATGGATCGCCTTTCCACGGCGTTGAACCAGAGCGGCGATCCGTTCCGTACGTGCGTAGTTTCTGACGTGATTCAGGATGGCCAGGTTCTCATTCCCGCGGGAGCTGAGATTGACGGCAAGGTTGATTCGGTTTCGAGCGGTCACTTTGCCGGCCATGGATCAATGCGCCTTCAGCCGGAATTTGTAATTCTCGCCGACGGATCGCGATTCCATCTTTATGCCGACACCACCGGCGCGCCAGGCTCCAATGACCGCATCAGCGGCGAGGGCAACGTCACGCGCGGTTCGCGCTTGAAGAAAGTTGGCATTGAATACGGCGCCGGAGCCGGAGCAGGTGTGGTCACGGGCGCCATCATCGGCGGACCCGGTGGCGCGCTTGCCGGCGGCATTATCGGCGCCAGCGTCATCACGATGCAATTACTCATCGACCATCCTCAGGCTACGTTGGACGACGGCGCTGTCCTGCTGTTCACGCTCAATGAGCCGCTGCATCTTGTGGCCGCGGCACAAACTGGGAACTAAAGGTGGCCGGAAACTAAAGCGGCCCGGGCGAGCGGCGAGAGCCGTTCCTCCCAAATCAAGAAACAAGAATCAAGAAACAAGAAACAAGAAACAAGGAGGCGAGCAATGAACTGTAGTCAACTTCTGGAACGGCGCACGGCAACGAATTGGGAACGGCCCGCGCAAACCACTCGAACCTACAGCGAGACTCCCGAGCCCAAGGCCGCGGATTCTTATCGCTGGAGCGCGGTGAGATTCTCGTCGATTGGTCAAACCTTTGCGCACGGAATCGCACCGGCCTTTAAGACAACGCACTAAGCAGCCCGAGCGCCGGGCTTCAGTGCCAGGCCCGACGGCCGAATTGTGTGGCGGCCTATTCAGCGGCGAAGACCTGTCGGCCACGGCGGGTGAAAGCGAATTTCTCTCGTGATCGGCCTATCTTTCCACCCGCACCTTCGTACCTCGAATCATCTTCCTTCCGCATTGACATCTTGAAGCTGAGACCCTGAAGCTGAAAGCTGTAAGCTCGCACTCGTCCAAGGCTGAAAGCCCGTAATCGTATGGATAAGTTTGTTATTCGCGGCGGCAACCCGCTGGTCGGCACCATTCGCATCTCCGGCGCGAAGAACTCCGCGCTGCCCTGCATGGCCGCTGCCATCCTCACCGAAGATGAAGTCACCCTCGAAAACATTCCCCAGGTCCGCGACATTGAAACCGAACGCCGCTTGCTGGCCTCTATGGGCGCTGAAGTCGAACTGCGCGAAGGCGAGCTCAAAGACCGCACCACAATTTGCTGCCGCAAGCTCTCCGATCCTGTCGCGCGCTATGAAATCGTCAAAACCATGCGTGCCAGCTCGCTGGTGCTGGGCCCGCTAATCGCCCGCGCAGGCGTGGCCCGCGTGGCAATGCCCGGCGGTTGCGCCATTGGTGGCCGGCCAATCGACCTGCACATCAAAGGCCTGGAGAAGATGGGCGCAGTCATCGAACAGGAGCACGGCTATCTCGAGGCGCGAGCGGAACGTCTGCACGGCGCGCATATCGTCTTCGACAAGATCACCGTCACCGGAACGGAAGACCTGCTGATGGCCGCCGCACTCGCTGAGGGCGACACGCTGATGGAGAACTGTGCTCGCGAGCCGGAGGTCTCCGATCTTGCCGCGCTGCTAAACGCCATGGGCGCACAAATCGAGGGCGCAGGCACGGCCACTATTCGCGTGCATGGAGTCACCAGCCTCCACGGCGCGCGCTACCGCATCAACCCCGACCGCATTGAGGCGGGAACCTTTCTCATTGCCGGCGCCATCACCGCGGGCGACCTCATTGTCGCCAATTGCAACCCCGCTCACCTTGGCGCAGTGATTTCCAAGCTCGAGGAAGCCGGCGCGCGCATTGACGTGCTCGGTCCCGATTCGATCCGCGTCAGAGCCGCCGCCCAACTGCGTGCCGCCGACATCTCAACCGAGGAGTATCCCGGCTTTCCCACCGATATGCAGGCCCAGTACCTGGCGCTCGCCACGCAGGCCGAGGGCGTCAGCCTGGTCCGCGAGAACATCTTTGAGAACCGGTTCATGCACGTGCAGGAGCTGATCCGGATGGGCGCAAACATCAAAGTTGATGGAAGCGCGGCCTCGGTGCGCGGCCCCGCCCGGCTCTCCGCCGCCGCCGTTATGTGCTCCGACCTGCGCGCCTCGGCTTCGCTGGTTTTGGCCGCCCTGGTTGCCGATGGCGAGTCCATCCTCGATCGCGTTTATCACATGGATCGCGGCTACGAGCGCATCGAGGAGAAGCTAATCGGCGTCGGAGCCGAGATCCAGCGCCTGGGCAATGTCTTCGCGCCCAAAGAACCGGCTGAAGTCGCCAGTTAATCATCCGGCCTGACTGCGCATCCTTTATCGGCAGGAAAGCGTTCCGGGCGGACTTTTTTCAACAGCGCGCAACCAAACCGCTACCCGGGTGTTGTTATCATTAACCGCCAGGAAACGGTTACCGATTCCGGCAGATCCAAACCACGGAGGTTAAGATTTCTGTGAAAAAGACTCTTTTGGCAGGGCTGCTTGCTCTGTGTTTCACTCCTGCGATTGCATTGGCACAGATTGTTGTGCGCATTGCACCGCCCCCTCCCATCGTTGAGCATCACGACCATCCACCGCATGATGGATGGGTGTGGAACGATGGCTACCACCGTTGGGATGGCCACCGCTACGAATGGGTTCATGGCCATTGGGTGCATCCGCCGCATGATGGTGCAGTCTGGGTTCCCCACCACTGGGAACGGC
>Ga0208849_1000162_pt1 | contig 65782 bp, 59 predicted proteins | sample NGESurdeep072012_10_FD_184470 | JGI IMG/M metagenome (GOLD analysis project Ga0208849, IMG submission 184470) | Arctic peat soil microbial communities from Barrow, Alaska - NGEE Surface sample 53-3 deep-072012 (SPAdes) | ecosystem: Environmental > Terrestrial > Soil > Wetlands > Peat ...
GCGATCCTCCGGTCGGATGAGCTCGCTGTGCCGGATCGCCTGCAGGAGAGCGTCGGGAAGATGTTTCCGGAGCATGGTGGTGCCGGCTGGACTCGAACCAGCGACAACGCGATTATGAGTCGCGCGCTCTACCACCTGAGCTACGGCACCGCGCAAGCCGGGCGCGACCTGGGCGCCCTCAGAGGAGAAGATCCTATCTTGCGGTTTGTGCCCGCGCCTTCAGCTTGCGCTTCTTCACACGTCGCTTGGCCAGCGCCACTCGCTTCCTCTTGTTCAAATCTTCTCCAGACACGAGGCGGATCCGAGCCAATGCGGGGGCTCGGGTTTGGGACCAGTTAGTTGCGGACATCGGATGCCGTGCTGCGTGGTCCGACTTCCTGCCGCAATTGTATTCGAGTTCGCTGGCGGGGGCCGATGATGCGCCACGTTCTAGAACCCTTACCGCGGCTGGGTTCCAGCCGGAACCAGTAGTCGCCTTCGGCCGAGCGCAGGATAGAGAAGGACTCCGATCAGGGCGACCTCGGCGGCGACGAGTAGCGGCGTCCACTCGATGCCCACTATCGCGACGACCCAGAAGGCGGCCAGCATGCGCCCGTTGAGCTGTTCGAGCTCAGCGCGGTGCAGCATCCAGATCGCCACCACAAGGACCACCAGATCCTGCGTGTGCATATAAGGCGAAACGATGAGCGTAGCCAGGATTCCGGCCGCGATCGGGACCTCAGGCCCTCGACGCCGGTAAAGCCAGGCCGCTGCTGCGGCGCCGATCAGCACCAGCACCTCCAGCGGCAGGCCGACCGTGGTGCCCAGCAGCCGGGACAGTGTCCAGGCCGGCTCGCTCGCGAGAAAGCGAGGGCCCGTCGCAAGGAGCACCAGGTACTCCTGGACGCCGCTCGGCTGCAGGGCTACAACCGATATCGCCACCAGCGCCAGGGTCGCGGCGGCCCAGTAAATGAACACACGCGTGTGGCCGGCCATCAACAGCGCGAGTGGCACCAGAAGGGCGATGTTCGGCTTGACGCTGATCACCGCGAGCGCCAGGCCCGCCAGCGCCGGCCGGTCGGCTTTCATCAGCCGCCAGCAGCCGACAATCGCCAGCGCGACCAACGCTGCCGGCTGTCCGAAGCCCGGCCCCAACGCCACCTCCAGGCTGCCGAAAGCGGAGCCCACATAAATGATCCGATGCAGCCGGTCGGAAGGCGCCGCCAGGAGGGCAGCCGCCAGCAGGCAGGCCGTCATCACAACGACGCAGATCGCATACGCGACCGGGTAGGGGATGAAAGTCAGCGGCCACACGAGGAACGCCCAGGGAGGCGCGTTCAGGTAGGGATAAAAGAGATCGCTGTGTCCGAGCCCCAGGACGGCCGGGTGCTGGAGGCTGAGCTCGTAGATGTGCTGCCAACCGTGGCTGCGCGCGATCTCACCGACTGCGTAGGGCATCCGGAAGTCTGTGCCGATCTGCCAGGTCGTGGCAGCCGCGGAGAGCACCACGTCGAAGGCAGTGAGGACCACCAGCGCAGCCGCCGCGGCGGGCGTCAGGAGCCGGCCCACGGCTGGGCATTCTAGCCTTCATGTCCTGGCGCGGCTCCTGCCGCACGCATTCCGTGCGCAGATACGCCCGAGTAAGAGAAAGGGCGCCGCTTTGGCGCCCTTATGTATTCGTAGTGATGGTTGCGGAGGTCGGATTCGAACCGACGACCTTCGGGTTATGAGCCCGACGAGCTGCCGCTGCTCCACTCCGCGTCCAAAGTATACCGCCGGGCTTGAGACCGGCCGGCGGCCTCAGTGAGTGTGCGGCGAAGCTGAAGGTGACGGCGACGCCGGCGGCGTCGGGGAAGGCGAGGGTGCCGCCGTGACGAGGTACAGCCGCTCCTGCGGCTTCGCGTAGCCGTTGAGCCTCGCCTCCTCCTCGTCCCCTGCCCCGGACGTGATGGCCTGGGCATCTTTCTTATAGCCCTGGTTTTGCGCGGCGAGGACCACGTTCTGGTTGCGCAGATCCGCCACGTTCTGGCTGAGCTTGTGCCCGATGTACGACTCCTGAGCGAAGGCGACGCCTGCCCAACCCAGCGCGGCCACAACCACAGCGGCGACAACCGCATGGCGCATGCCGAACGCGCTGGTGCGCAAGGTGCCGGAGGCGACGAAGACTCTGTTGTATTTCATGCTGGATCGTGATCAGGGACTCTTGCCGAAGCGGAAGCCGACTATAACAAACGCCCCCCGTCTATCCGATTTCTTCCCAGCGCAAAGCCAGCTGCTCAGGATCGAGGTCGCGGAAGGTCTTGCCTTCTTCGCGTAGCGACGCCTCCGTCCTGGAGAAACGGTCGCGGAACCGCTGACCTGCGACCCGGAGTGCGTCCTCGGGATTGACCTTCATCCGGCGGGCCAGAGAGACGACGGCGAAGAGCAGGTCGCCCATCTCGTCGAAGGTCTGCCGCGCGTCCACCGCGGCCTCCAGCGGAGACTTGAAATCAAAGCCCACGCGGGCGGCGCGCTTTTGCAATCCGAGCGCCCAGGCGAGGGCCGGCAGCGACGCCGGCACGCGATCGACTACCGATTCGTCTTTGCCGGCCTTCCGGGCCTCGTGTGCCTTCTGGTGCTCCCAATTGCGAAGCACCTCGTCGGCGTTGGAGACGGACGTCGTGCCGAAAACGTGCGGGTGCCGCGAGACCATCTTCGCCGCTACCGCCTCCGAAACCTCGCGGGCGTCGAAGCGGTCCTCCTGCGCCGCGATCTCAGCGTGCATCGCCACCTGGAGCAGCACATCTCCCAGCTCTTCCATGATCTTGGCGTCGTCTCCCGAGTCGATCGCCTCGAGGAGCTCGTACGTCTCCTCCAGCAGGTACGGCCGCAGCGACTCGTGCGTCTGCTCGCGATCCCACGGGCAGCCGCCCGGCGCGCGAAGGCGCGCCACGACCTCGAAGATCGCCTCAATTCCAGGTGAGTAGAGGTTGTCGTTCGAGTCAGACACTGGCTCTGATTCTGGCATCAGCCGTGCGGCACCGCGACCAGGCTGATGCCCGGCCCATACAGCTCCGCCATCTCGTCGAGCAGCTGCAGGAGATCCCGCTGCCAACCTTCGCCCTGCCTTCGCATCTTCAAACGATTGGGCGCGACCGCGATCCTGCCTGCCATCCGGCGCGACAGCTCGTCGACGTCGAGAAAGCGCTGCGGGTCGACTCGAATCACGATGTCGTGGCCGTCGGCCACGACGCCGCGCAGTCCCATCCGCTGTCCGCGCAGCTTGATCCGCAGCGAGTACGCAAGGTTGTCGAGCTGCGACGGACCTGGACCGTAGCGGTCCTCGAGCGACCGCAGCACGGCATCGAGCTCTTCCTCGTCTTCCGTGGCGGCGAGCTGCCGGTAGGCGCCCAACCGCAGCTTCTCGTCACGAATGTATGAACGCGGAATGAAGTGGTCGAGCGGCAGGTCGAGGTTCATCTCGGTGGTCGAGAGCACATCGCCGACGGCCGTTTCTTCGGATCCGCTTCGCATCTTGGAAACCGCACCCTGGAGCATCTGCAGGTACATCTCGAAACCGACCGCCGCGATCGCGCCGTGCTGCTCTGTACCGAGCAGGTTACCGGCGCCGCGGATCTCGAGGTCGCGGAGCGCGATCTTGAAGCCCTGCCCCAGCTCGTGCAGGCCCGAGATCACGTCAAGTCGCTTGTCGGCCTGCTCGGTCAACGAGCGGCGCGGGTCGTACAGGAAATAAGCGTAAGCGCGCCTCCCTGATCGACCGACACGGCCCCGAAGCTGATAGAGCTGGGCCAGCCCGAAGCGGTCAGAGCGCTCGACGATGATCGTGTTGACGTTGGGAATGTCCAGCCCGGACTCGATGATCGTGGTGCACACGAGCACGTCGTACTTGGCGGATTCGAATTCGACCATCACCTTCGCCAGGTCGTCCTCGCCCATCTGGCCGTGCCCGATGGCGACGCGGGCTTCAGGGACCAGCTGCAGGATGCGTTCGGCTGCCTTCTGGATCGTGCGCACCCGGTTGTGGACGTAGTAAACCTGGCCGCCCCGCTGCAGCTCGCGAGTGATCGCTTCGCGGACCAGCTCGTCCTCGTCCGGGGTGACGTAGGTCTTGATCGGCTGACGTTCTTCGGGCGGAGTCTGGATCACGCTCATGTCTCGAATCCCACCCACCGCCATGTGCAGCGTCCTCGGAATCGGTGTCGCGGACAGCGACAGCACGTCCAGCTGCGTGCGCAGCTTTTTCAACCGCTCCTTCTGCATCACGCCGAAGCGGTGCTCCTCATCGACGATGAGCAGGCCGAGCCGTTTGAATCGCACGTCACGCTGAAGCAGCCTGTGTGTGCCGACGACGATGTCGACCTGGCCTGCCTTGATGCCTTCGATGGTGCGAGCCTGCGTCTCATCGTCCACGAATCGCGAAAGCATCTCGACCACGACGGGGAACTTGGCAAGCCGTTCTCGAAAGACGTGAAAGTGCTGCTGGGCGAGCACCGTGGTCGGCGCAAGGAGCGCAACCTGCTTGCCGCTCATCGCCGCTTTGAACGCCGCGCGCAGCGCCAGCTCGGTCTTGCCGAACCCGACATCGCCGCACAGCAGCCGGTCCATGGGCCGGTCTGATTCCATGTCCGCTTTGATCTCTGCGAGAGCGGCGACCTGGTCGGGAGTCTCCTCATATGGGAACGACGCCTCGAGCTCCGCCTGCCATGCGGTGTCGGGAGCGAAAGCAATACCGGGCCGGGCCTCGCGCAGCGAATAGATCTTGAGCAGCTCGTCCGCCACGTCCTGGACGACCTTTCGCGCCCGGCCACGCGCTCGCGTCCAGTCGCTGGTCCCGAGCCTGTGGAGTGCGGGCTGCCCTTCGCCGCCGAGATACTTCTGGACCCGATCCAGGTTCTCGACCGGAACGAAGAGGCGATCGCCCTCCGCGTACTCGAGCTCGAGGTACTCGCGATGAGCCCCCTCTGACTCGATCAGCCGCATTCCTTTGAAGAGAGCGACGCCGTGATCGACGTGGACCACCAGCTCGTCCGGGGCGAAGTCGAGTGTGAACTCCTTGGTCAGATCTCTTGCCTGAGTTCTGCCGCGAGACGCGCGTGACGGGCGGCGCAGCCGGCCGAAGAGTTCTGCGTCGGTGGCCAGGTGGAACCCGAGCTCCCGGTGCGAACAGCCGGATGCGAGGTCGATGTCCGCCCGTCGAAGAGCCGGCTCGAGCTCGAGATCGAGGTCCAGCTCGGTCTCCTCGACCGCCGCCCTGACTCCGCTCTCGTCGAGAAAGGCTCTGAGGCGCTCGCCTTGCTCGGTCGCGAACATGACCGTCGCAGAGGCGCTCAGGGCGGCCAGGTCGGCGGCGGCTCGCGGCCGGCCGACCAACGGCTCTGACTCGGTCCAGCCGAGGTCCACAGCATCGCCGGTGGGCTCACCAGACGTCAGCACGAGGCGCGGGCGGCCGGCGAAATCGTCGAGCCGGCCGACCCCGACGATCGGGAGCGTGAACCCCCGCGGCAACTCACCGCCGCCGGATTCTGCCGCCGCCAGCATCTCGGCTTCTTCGATGACCGAGCGGGCGTCCGTCAGCTGCCGTTCCGGATCGAAATCCAACACCGCCGCGCTGGCAGGCACGTGATCCAGCAGCGACGGACGCGAGGAGTCGAGGTACCCGGCGTAGAACTCGACGCCCGGGAATGCGGATCCGGATTCAAGTCGAGCCAGCTCATCCTCCCAATCCGCAGCGACGTCCGCGCGGAGGCTGGCCAGCGAAACCGATTCCCGGAGTCGGGCCACCGCGGCCGCACCGCGGCCCGGACCGAGCAGCAGCTCGCGGCCGGTCCTGATCGAGGCCTCGGGAACGGCCATCACGGAGCGCTGGTTTTCGGGGTCGAACAGGCGCAGCGTCTCGATGACGTCTCCCGCCCACTCGGCGCGAACCGGTGCGTCGGCGGCCGCGGGGAACACATCGAGGATGCCGCCTCGAAGCGAGAACTGGCCCCGGTCCTCGACCAGCGGTTCCCTCGAGTATCCGAGCTCAACCAGGCGGAGCGCCACAGCCATCGGGTCGGGTCCTTGACCCGGGGCCAGAAGCATGGTGCCTTCGAGCAGGTCGCGCGGTGAGATGGTCTGCCGGGTGATCGCGCGCCGCGACGACACGACGACAATCGCCGGCTCATCGCTCGCGCGTGACAGAGCCGCCAGTGCCTCCAGACGCTTGTTGACGGACTCGTCGAAGGCGGGCGGCCGGTCCAGGAAGGAAATAGCGACCTCTGCGAAGACGTGGACAGGAGGATGGCCCGCCAGCCATGGTCGCAGCTCGTCGGCGAAGCGCTGAGGCGCCGGAACCAGGATCAGCACCGGGCGACGCAGCGCGGCGCAGGCGCGGGCCACGGCACCGGCGACGATCGGCCATGCTGGACGCGGCAGGCGGCCGACTTTTAGCTCGCCCTTGGAGTTGGCGATCCACCGCTCCAGAGTCGGCGCCGCCGCCAGAGTGCTCTGCCAGAGCGAGGTCATGCGAGCTCCTCGCAGCCGAGCGAGCCGGCGCGGTTGTAGCGATCCATCGCCCTCTCGACGCCGGCTCCCAGCGCCAGCTCCAGGGCGCTGGCGACTCCGTCGATGACAGTCGGAACGCGCTCGGCTTCGGCTTTCGTAAAACGCCCGAGGACGTACTGGCGCCCCGGCTGCGAACCCTTTCGCGCAGGCTTGCCGATGCCGACCCTGAAGCGCACGAAGTCGGGGGTGCCCAGCGAGCTGATCAGCGACAGGACCCCGTTGTGCCCCGCTCCCGAGCCCCCGCGTCTGATTCGCATGCGGCAAAGGGGCAGGTCGAGCTCGTCATAGACGACCCAGACGTTCTGCGGAGGTACGTGGACGTCTCGCAGGGCCTTCGCCACCGCCTCCCCGGACAGGTTCATGTAGGTCTGGGGCATCACCAGCCAGACTCGATGTGCTTCCGAACGGCCCACGAGGGACTGCCAGCGCTTGCGGTCGATCCGCACGCCGAGCCGGCGCCCGAGCTCACCCAGGCATGCGAAGCCCAGGTTGTGGCGAGTGTCGGCATATTCCGCCTCCGGGTTGCCGAGGCCGACAATCAGCCGCTCTCCGTCCGCTCCGTCTTCTTTATCTGAGTCTTCTTGCATCCAAAATCCAAATAGACACACCTAGGCCCGCGGCGAGTGCCGCAGACCCTGCGTGAGGTGAGTTTACGCGGAGCTCAGAGACGTCCTGGCGCGAGCTCGAGCTGGGACAGGGCCAGCGCCGCGACGGTGAGGCGTGTCATCTCCCTCTGCTGGGCGGCGGATTCGTGATCCCATCCAATCAAGTGCAGCAGCCCGTGGACGGAAAGGAGCGCCAGCTCTGTCTTCTCGGGGTGACCGAACTCACGGGCCTGACGAACCACCGCCAGCCATGAGATGGCGAGGTCTCCGAGGTGCTCGCCCGAGCCGCCAAATGAAAGGACATCGGTCCCCGAGTCGTGTCCGGCGAAGTCGCGGTTCAGGCTCCGAAGCTCGTCGTCGGTGGTCAGTCTGACGGCGACGGAGGGCCGGCCGGCCGGCAGTCGCGCCTCCACCTCGGGCACAGACGCCGCACGGCGCAGCAATGCTCGCAAGAATGACGGCGGAATAGGCACACGAACCACCTTGAAAACCTCGACCTCGAGCCGCGCGCGTTCAACCACCGTCAGCTAGTAAACCCGTTACAGTCCAGCCCGTGCGAATCCTCGTGAGTGGCGGGGCCGGGTTCATCGGCTCACACGTCGTCGACGCATACGTCGCGGCCGGCCATGAGGTCGCCGTGCTGGACAACCTCAGCACCGGCCGCGAGGAAAACGTGAACCGGGCGGCGGCTTTGCACCGGGTCGACCTCCGCGACCAGCCGCTGGTGGAAAAAACGGTATCGACATTCCGGCCTGAGGTGGTGAACCACCACGCCGCGCAGTCAGAGGTGCCGAAGTCGGTCGCAGACCCTGCATACGACGCGCAGGTCAACATCGTCGGCGGCCTCAATCTCCTCAAGGCGTGCGCCGACCATGGCGTCCGCAAGGTCATCTTCAGCTCAACGGGCGGCGCGCTCTACGGGGAGCCGGACGTCGTGCCGGCGGACGAGGACCATCCCGTGCGGCCGCTGTCGCCGTACGGAACAAGCAAGCTCGCATTCGAGCAGTACCTCGGCACGTTCCGGCGAACGTTCGGGATTGACTACACCGTGCTCCGCTACGCGAACATCTATGGCGCTCGCCAGGACTTTCACGCGGAGGAAGGTCGAGTGATCGCGATCTTCGCCAGCAGGATGCTCGAAGGCAAGCCGGTCACCATCGACGGGACAGGCGAGCAATCGCGCGACATGCTTCACGTCGGCGACGTCGCCACGGCGAACCTTGCCGCCCTCGAGCAAGGGTCTGCCGGCACGTTCCATGTGAGCACGGGGATCGCCGTCACCGTCAACGACCTGTTCAGGAAGCTCGCCCTACTGACCGGCTACGGGCTGGAACCAGCCCACGGTCCCTCGCGCAAAGGTGACGTCTACCGCATCGCGCTGGACAACGAGCGGGCGCGCCGGCAGCTTGGCTGGGAACCACGCGTCAATCTCGAAGAGGGACTCAGCCTCACGGTCGACTACTTCCGCGAGCTGGTTGCGCAACCCCGCCTGTGAATAGGCTCAACCGAGGCCGGCGAGACTGATGCAAGCACTCGCCGCCATCCATGGCGTGGGCGCCCGCGCCCTACTGATCTTCGCGCTCGCCCTCGCCATCTGGGGCACGTACGGGTACTTTCGCAAGGCCGAGGTGTCCGCCGGGTTTCGATCCAGCTACCTGATCATGGCCGGCCTCACCGCGCTCCAGGGATTGGTCGGTCTTGCCGCCTTCGCGTTCGGTGGCCGCCCGACCGAGCTGCTCCATATCGTGTACGGAGTGTTCGCGGTCCTGTTCCTGCCGGGCGCCTACGTCTACGCGCATGGAGGCACTCGGCGGCGCGAGGCGGTGATCCTGGCGGGCGCGGCGTGGGTGGTGAGCATTGCTTTCTTCCGAGGCATCGCGACCGGCTGAGCTTTAAGCGCGGAACAGCAGGCCCACTCCATAAGTAAGGGCGGCAACGACAGAACCCACCGCGAGCATCTCCAGGCCCGACCTGACGCCGCCCTTCCCCGTGAAGAACGACCGCGCCGAGCCGATCGCGAACAGGAAGACGGCGCTCACGCCGAACGCGATCGCCAGCGTCGCGAACCCATTCGCCACAGAGCCGAGCAAGAGCCGGCCCAGCAGGTACCCGGCCACCGGGATGGCGCCTCCGATCAGCGTCGAGACCCCCGCCACGAGTCCCTCGCGAGCGGGGTTTTCGAACTGGGCGACGTCGAGGCCGAGCTCCTCGCGCGCCTGCGTCTCGAGCCAGACCTTCTTATCCGAGGTGATGCGCCCGACGATCGTCTCAGCCTCCGCCGGCGTCAGACCCTTCGAACGATAGATCTGGACCAGCTCAGCACGCTCGAGGTCGGGCATAGCCTCGATCTCGGCCGCCTCGCGGGCGAGCTGCCCCTCGAACACCTCGCGCTGCGACTTGCTCGCCAGGTAGGCTCCACCCGCCATGGAGACGCCGGACGCGACCATCGCGGAGAGCCCTCCGATGAGCACGACCCGCGGGTTCACGCTCGCCCCGCCCACGCCGGCGAGCACGCCGAGAGTTGCCGTCAGACCGTCGTTGACGCCGTAGATGACGTTCCGGATGCTTTCGACTCCGCCGCCGTGCCATTCCTCGGGTGCGGGCACCGTGCCGTCCCCGTTCGCGGCATCCTGCGCCGCCAGCTTCGCCTCGATCGACTCGCCCGCCACGCCGTCGGCAGTCTGGTGATCGAGCTCCTCGGGAAGCACCTTGCGCAGCACGCCCTGCGCCCGTTCGTCGGTCACGGTCGAGACCTGGTTCAGGTACGACCGCAGGACCTGCCCTTCGGCGGCACCCGCCAGGGCCAGCGCCGGCCCGATCCCGGCCACTCGCGCCAGCGCGGCGAGCAAGCGCGCGGTGAGCTGCGGGCTGCGCGTGGTCCGGCTTCCGCCGCCGGAATCCAGGAGAGCCGCCCAGGCCTCCGCGTGCCGGGTCTCGGTCTCCGCGAGCGACCTCAACCGGTGCTTCAGCGGTGCATCCGGTGTGACGTCCGCGAGCGCCTCGTACACGGCCGCCAACCGAACCTCACTTTCCCAGTTGCTCCGGACCGAGCGCGCGTCAGGAGCGGACATCGACCGCTCAGATGAGGTCACCCGTCTATCGTAAGGATGGCCCAACGGGTGCACCCGATAGCGCAGCTGACAGCCGCGCCAGGGCGACCCTGTTCGCCGTTTGATTGTCTTAACGTAGGTGCCCCCTATGGACCCGACCTCGCTGATGAAGGAGCCAAAAATGTCCTCGCGCCTCGATACGCGGCTGGCGCGCAACTCGGCACCCAACGCGGGCCGTCGGGTTCTCATCACCGGCGGCGCGGGGTTTCTCGGTGTCAACGCCGCACTCCACCTCATCGAAGGCGGATGGCATGTGACGCTGCTCGACAATCTGAGCCGTCCGGGGACTGAGCGAAACCTCAAGTGGTTGATCACCCAGCACCCGACGCGGACGAGCTTCGTCAAGGAAGACGTGAGAAACGCCAGTGCCCTGGCACAGCACGTCGAGAACCAGGACGCGATCCTGCACCTCGCGGGACAGGTGGCGGTCACCACCTCGCTGGTCGATCCAATCACGGACTTCGAGGTCAACGCGGCGGGCACCCTCAACGTGCTCGAGGCCGTGCGCCTTCACAACCCAAAGGCGCCTTTTGTTTTCGCATCGACGAATAAGGTGTACGGAAAGCTCGACCGCAACAACGTTGCCTGTAAAGAGAGCCAACCCATCGACTTTCACAGCCCCTACGGCTGCAGCAAGGGCGCCGCGGACCAGTACGTGAGGGACTATGCCCGCTGCTTCCAGATGAACACAGTGGTCCTGCGGCAGAGCTGCATCTACGGCGCCCACCAATACGGGACTGAGGACCAGGGCTGGGTCGCGCATTTCGTGCATTCGATCCTCAACGACCGGCCGCTGACGATCTACGGCGACGGCAGCCAGGTGCGAGACCTTCTCGACGCGCGAGACCTCTGCGGGCTGTACGCGGAGGTGATCGATCACATCGATGAGACCCGAGGTGAGATTTTCAATGTGGGCGGCGGACCGGAAAACCAGAGGAACCTGCTCGAGGTCATCAACCAGATCGGCGAGCTGACCAACCGCAAGCCCAAGTTCAGCTTCGCGGATTGGCGCGAGGGTGACCAGACGTATTACGTCAGCGACATCACCAAGGCGAAAAAACAACTTGGGTGGGAGCCGCGGATCCCATTCGACCGCGGGCTGAAAGACCTGATCGTATGGGCGCGCTCGATCACCTAGAGGTCATCTTCTGAGGTCCACCTGCCCATCAGGCGATCCCACCGGCCCTCAATCGATTTGCCGAGCGAACGGCGCCACCTGGGCCACGTAAGCAGGGCGATCAACGTGGCCGCCGACACAACGATGCCCGCCCAATCGGCCGCCGACTTCTCGTAACGCCACTGGACGGTGGCTGGAAATTCGGTGCCTTGGGGCATCATGACGTACATGAAGCCTGGGCCGGCGCGAAGGATGTCCGCCTCGCGTCCATTCACGTATGCGTGCCAGCGGTCGAACCAGCTCTCCTTGAAAAGGACACCTCGAGCGGTTGAGTCGACCGAGATCGTCATCTGCTGCGGCCCATCGCGATGAGCTGACGAAATCGGGTTTGCCTGGTTCCCTGAACGGGTGGCCCATGCCATCGCCGTGGTTAGAAACCGCGACTCCTCCGCGTTTGCATAGCTATCGATGTGAAAGGGAAGGTTGAGGCCGGACCAGACCACGCGACCCTGACCAAGTTGTCCGGCGACGACCACGCTTTCGGCCCCCGACCACACCACCGTTTGCGCCCCGCTTCTGACCCCTGTCGCAGCCGACACCGTCCACGGGCCACCGTTGTAGTTGGCTGGACCGAAACTGGAGAAGTCGATGCCGTCTGTGATCGGCGAGCTCACCGTTCTGAACTGCCAGTCGCCATTCACCTGGTGTTCCGTGACTCCAGTGATCGGAAGGGGCTCGTTGAGGCTCGGACCACCGGCCAGGGGAGTTCCACTCGACTCGACGATCAGCCCGCCGCCCGCCTTGACATAGCCGTTCAAAAGCGCGGAAGCGCGCGCGCCGTCGTGTGCCCGGGCGCCATAGATCAACACCTCATCGAATTGCGCGAGGTCCTGGGCGCTGTAGTCGTCGACGTATGCGCTTCCTTCCACCGGTATGGCGCCGGCGGTGTTGAAGTCGCTGTATGAGAGATCACGAAAGACAACCTGATAGTTCTCGGGTTGCCCGATGACGAGAATGACGGGCGCGCTGGAGGCGACCGCGATCGGGGTCGGTCGCAGGTATGAAAACGTGAGGCTCGGAGCGCCGGAGGTCGAAGGTACTTCCGCGTAGAGCTCTGGTTGGCCGCTGAGCTTCGACAACACGCCAGCGGTGCTGGGCATGTATGGGGCTGGCACGTAGACCCACTTGACGGCATACCAATCGAACAGAAACTGGCGCTGACTGTCGGTTGCGTTTCCATTCCACGCCGTGGAGTCGAGCCAGTACTGCCACTCGGGGTTGGTGATCTGTGGGCCGGCCGCATAGCCACGCGTCTGCGGCACGTCGTAGACCCCGTTGAGCCAGACGGAAAGGTTGTCGGACGGGCTCGCGACACGGAAGTTGGTCTCAGCGGAATCGATCGGCTGCCAACCCGCGAGCGCCGTTTCAGGCCTCGCCGGGTTGCTAACCATGGTCTGAGTGACGAACGGGACCACGGCGAGAATCGCGACCAGCATCGCGGCCACCAGGATGACGGCGCCGCTCATTCGCTGCCAGCCTGCGGCAGGGATCTTGATGGACCCCAACGCCAGTCCCGTAAGAGCGGCCAGAAACCAGGACAGAAAAAACAGCATGTCTGGAGCGCGGAGCCCGAAGATGCGAGGCAGCGGCGCCAGGGCGTAAAGCAGCAGGAGAGCAGAGACCACGCCGCAAACGGAGATCAGCCTCGTGGTCGCCGTAATGGTCGGTTGCGAACGAAATCGCAACCACGCGATCAGAGCGAGCAGCGCGATTGGCAGCAGTGGGAGAAGGGGCGGATTGACATTGAGGGTCGTAGGGGACACCAGGCTGGCAATCCCCAGGGCGGGATACACAGCGGTCAGCTGGCCGCTGGACCCCGCGTAGAAAGCCAGCGGAAGGTAGTAGTAGGCGCTGAGGAGAACAGGCGGGACGAGCAGCGCCAAGCGCCACCCCCGCCGGTGCCCTTCGCCGTCAGGGACGTAGAACACAACCAACCCCGCGGCGAAAATCGCCAGCGCGCCGAGCACCACGTGGCTGTTCAATGCGCCCCAGACCGCGGCCAGGCAGATCGCGTAACGTGCCGCGCCGGGGCGGCGCAGATACAGGGCCGCCGCAAGGAACGCAACCGATGTGAAACCCATCCCGAGAACTCTTGGGTAGAGACCGTCCTGGACGAACGGCGTCCAGACCGCCGGCGTCGCCAGCAGCAGGCCGCACGCAACGATGCCCGCCAGCCGCGAGCCGGTGAATATCCTCACGAGGTAGTAGAGGCTCACTGTCATCGCGACGTAGCTGAGTGCGATGAGGAGGTTCATCGCGACCATGGCATCCAGGCCCAGCCGCGCAAGAGCGCTCGCAGCGAAGTAGAAAAGTGGTGGATATCCGCCGAGAAAAAAGGGCGAACCGCTGTACCAGTCGTAGTTCCAGTCGACGGCCGGAAAGTCTTTGAGCACCAGCACTACCTTGGTCAGGTGGCCCCAGCCGTCATAACCCTTGACGGTGCCCGTGAAGGCTCCCGTGGCCACTCCAAAGACGACGACGGTGACCGCGACCGCCAGTCCGTCCGGTGCTGCGAGCCGCCCTCGCAGGCGGTTCAAGCGGTCGCGGCCTCGGCTGCCACCTGTTCGTGACTGCGGGCCACGTCGAGGACCGCCCGCTCCAACGTGTCGAGGTGCCGCTCCCAGTCGAACCGCCGAGCCCATTCGAAAGCGCGCTCGCCGGTGGCCTGGTTCTCGACCGGGCTGTCGAGCAGCCGCGAGATTCCCGCGGCGTAATCGCTCACCACGAGCGGCTCAGCGAGATGCCCGGTGCCCCGCCCCACCGTGACCGTCGGCCCGGCCTGGTTCCAGGCGACGACCGGCACGCCTTTCGCCATCGACTCGATCACGCCCATGCCGAAGTCCTCCTCAGGCGCCGGGTACACGTAGACCGCGGCCCCTTCGTAGAGCTTCTGCAGCTCGTCTTCCGCGATCGCGCCTAGAAACAACACCGCATCCGTGAGCTCGAGCCCGGCGACCACGCTCTTCAACGAGTCTGTGTGCGAGGTCGCCGGCCCAGGGATCACGAGCGGCACACGTGGGTGGCGCTTGCGAACCTCTGCCATCGCCTGGATCGCAAGGTCGAACCGCTTCTGCGGATAGTGACGGTTGGTCAGCAGTACGTACGGCCGCCGAATCGGATAACCGTTGATGGTCAGGCCGCCCGAGAACCTCGCATCGATCGGCAGCGGAAACCCTGACGACGCCACGTGGCATCCGGCCGGGCAGTCGATAGCCTCGCGCCTGTATGTACGCCGGATGATGTCGCCGATGTAATCGCCGTTCACGAGCAATTGGTCCGCCTCCTGCACCGAGCGCCGGTCAGCCCAGGCGACAAAGCGCGTCGCTCGCAGCACGATCGCAGCGAGGAGCCTGTAGTCCGCATTGGCAACCCAGCCAGTTTCGCGGTCGATTTTGCGCGGATAGACCAGGCGGTTTGGCTGGTTGAGATACACGATGTACGGCACGTCCATCAGCCTCGCCGCCCACCATGCGATCCACGCGCTGGGCTGGTTACAGCCGACGATCGCGTCAACGCCCCGAAAACGCCAGGCATAAGTCGGCATCAGCAGCGAGGTGGCCGCCATCTGCACGGCTTCGCGGAACGGGAACCAGCGCGGCAGCTGCGGAAGGAAGGTGCGGACCCGCACGTCGCCGATTAAATCCGGGAAGCACCGTGATTGATCGACCGTCGGCGCGTAGCACTCGACCTCGTAACCCCGACGCCGCAGTCCCAGCACCTCCTCGATGACGATCCGCTCGCCCCCGCCGGAATAGGTGAACCCGCAGTGGAACACGGCGATACGACGCGGCCCTCCCGCTCGCGCACGGCGCCGGCCGCCAACCAGGAAGAAGCCCAGCAGTCCAAGCACCAATGCGTTGCCGGCGGTGATCGCGTGATAGAGGACGATCGCCCCCGCGGCCACCGGCGCGGGGAGCCCGAGGCCGCCGTGCAGCACCAGCGAGCCCGCGACCTCGAGGTTGCCCAGGTAACCGGGGCCGGCCGGGATGGCGAAGCTGAGCAGCAGGGCGGGATAGGCCGCCATCGCCTTGAGGGCCGGTACCGAGATACCCACCGCGGCGAAGAGCAGCGTGAAGTTGAAGGCGTCGATCGCCAGCGCGAGGACGGTCAGGAAGGCGAGCCGGCCCGCGAGGGCGGGAGTCCACAGCCCACGCGCTCCGGCTCGGAACGCGAATGCCTGGCCCGCGATGGCCGATGCAAATCGCGCCGGCAGCAGGCGCCGGGCCACCCACGACCTCGCGAGCCGCGGTCCGAGCAGCGCCGTTCCCAGCACCGCCGAGAGCAGCGCAACCGCGAGGGCCGCAGCGCCGAGAAGCCCGGTCGGAGTGCTGATCGCGCCGGTGAGGGCGACCACTTCGAGGAGCGCCAGCACGAGCGCGACCGCCGCCAGGTCGCACGCCTTGTCGATCACGATCGTGGCCAGCGCGGAACCCGCCGGGACACGGTGCCGCCGCCACAGCCACCATGCGCGCGCGGCGTCGCCGGACCGGATGGGCAGCACGTAGTTGAGCAGGCCGCCGGCGGTGTTCATCGCAAACGCCCTGACCAACCCGACCGGCGCCAGGGGTCGCAAGAGCAGCAGCCAGCGACGAGCCCGGATCACGGTCGTCAGCAGGAACAACAGGATCATCAGGAAGAGCGGCGCCCAGTTGTGAACGCGGGCGTGGCTGATGACGTCGGTCAAAGAGACCGTGCGCAGCCACAGCCACAGCAGCACTACACCGACCGCTGTCTGCAGGGCAAGACGGAGCCAGCGGTTCATGTGACCATCTCTGGCTCGTCGGACGCCGCAGAGCCCAATATCCAGCGCTGGGCGAAGGTCCAGAACACGAACAGGTAAGCGATGACCAGCAGCGTGCCGCCGTAATCGTGGAACAGGATGGCGGGGGTGACGCCGACCGTCGCGGCGATCCCGGCCACGGCGGCGACGCGCAGGAGATTCAAGAGCATGGTGCCAGCCACGCCGATGACGACGATCTGCACGCGAGCCTCGATCGGGTGGCGGCCGCGGAGCCCCGTGATCAGGCTGACGCCAAGCAGCACCAGGCTCTGCCACCCGATGCAGTTCCAGGAGATGAACAGCGTGTGCATGGCGCCGCTGCCATCCCAGACGACCAGGTGACTTCCGGACGCCGCCGCGTGTATGCCGGCCAGCCCGAGCATGCCGACCACCATCCGAGCCTCGACCGGGACGATGGCTTGCAGCGGGTTGTTGGCGCCGAGCTGCAGCGCCCAGGTCGTGAGCAGGTCGTCGAAAGTCGTCACAAGCGGCAGCAGCATGAGCAGGCCGCACGCCAGCGCAAGCAGCGTCAGATTGACGTTGTCGCGGTCGCGAATCTTCACTTGCGCACCTTGAAGCATTCAGCTGGTCCCATCCTTAACGCCGCTTTGCGCGCAAAGCGAGCCACCGCTTGCGGCCCGTGAAAACAGGTATCACCAGCGCCAGTCCGACAAAGCCGAGAAGCGACTCCGGCACCACGATGCTCGGGGGCACCACGCGGGTGTCAGCGACACCGGCCGTGCCGTCGTAGATCATCGACGGCTTCCCACCCGTGTTGTGCGCCAGGGTGACCTGAAGACACAGCGAACCTCCAGCCGCGATCGCTAGCGACGCCTGGCTGGCGCTCGTGCTCACCGTGAAAGGGCTGCCCGTGTTCGCGCCGGACGAAACGTACGTGGTCGACCACGTGGTGCCTGCGTTGGGAACCGTCGCGACAAATCCCGCGCAACTGGAGGTCGCCGATACCCCGGCGCTGACGGTCACGGTGTCGTTGGTGTTGCCGTTTCCTCCTGTCCAGTACATGGTGAAGGTCCACACGCCCGCCGCCACCGTCTGGGCCGGCAGGTTGGTGAAACCCCACGTCGACGCGACGCCTCCGGACAGGATTTCGCAGGGGGTCGTCCGAGTCCCGATCGCCTGGTCGACCGTGCTCGATACACATGCGGGCGATGTCCCGCTGCCGTGCAGGTACAGCGGGTTGCCGGCGGCATTGACCACGGGCGCGCGCGACGAGAGCCACGCCAGCCCGCCGAACGCCACCAACAGCGTGACCGCGACCGCCCAGCCCACCCAGCGCCGGCGAGGCCGGTCCGGTCTACGCGGTGCGATTGAAGATGTCTGGTGGGTAGCGAGCGGCCTCGAGCCCTGGCGCCAGGCCCTCGGGCCCAGGAGCATGCGGCGCAGGAGATTGAGTCGCCGGAGATGGTGCACCTCGTCCGTGACGCGACCGGTCTTGGGCGTCCGGAACCAGGGTCCCTCGTCTTTGCTCACGAGCCCCTTGAAAGCAGCCCAACCCTGGAAGGGGACCAGCGCGAACGAGAGCACGAGCGCGCCCCAAACGCCCTGGAAGTCGCGTGCGGGCGCTTCCTCCAGAATCAGGCCGCCGAGGTTCATCAACGGGAGCGCGAAGACGTTGGAGATGAGCAGCGACCAGCCGAGGACTGCCGTCCAACCCGGCACGTGGACGTGAAACACGAGCTCGGATATCGCCCAGCTGAGCGTTCCCAGCACGAACAGCGCGGCCTGCAGGTAATAGGTCGAGTCGAAGAGAAACTCGGCCTTCTCGAGCGGCGTCACGTGCGGCGACCGCATGATCGGAAGGAACCATTTACGGACGTTGTGCGTGTGCCCTTCCGCCCATCGCATTCGCTGACGCGCGAGGCGCGAGAACGTGCTGACGCACTCGGCCGGCGTCTCGGCCCAGGGCGTGTAGACCACCTTGTAGCCGCGCGTGTAGAGCTTGAGCGTGAGCTCCCAGTCTTCGGTGATGCTCGTGCCCCAGCCGACCTGGCGCAGGACGTCCGCGCGGATCATGTACGCGGTGCCGGCGATCATCTTCAGCGAACCGATGGCGTCCTGGAACGGACGCTCCACCATGTAGCTTCCGGCGTACTCCGCCCGGACGGCTTCCGTCAACCAGCTCTCCGACTTGTTGAGCACGTGCCACTGGTAGCTCTGGACCGCGGCGACGTCGGTCCTTCGCTTGATCTGCCCAGGCTCCGAGGGAGGTTCAGAGCGCCCGAAGGCCGATTCGAGCGCACCCCGGCCAGAGCCTTCGCTCACGCGATAGAAGTGCGGCAGGAGGCGCTCGATCGAGTCGGGGAACGGGACCGAATCGGCGTCGAAAACAACCACGTACTCGGCCCTCGGGTCGGTGACCTTCAGCGCCTCGCGAAGGGCGCCGCCCTTGTAGCCCTCGCGGCTGGTGCGGTGGAGGATCTTGAACTTCGGCCGGCCCACCCACGGCTGCAAGATCTCCGCGGACTCGTCATTGGAGTCGTCAACCAGAACCACCTCGTAGGCGGGGTACTCGAGTTGGTCAAGCGCCTGCAGCAATCGCTCGATGACCCGCTTTTCGTTATACGTCGCGACATGCACCGAAACGAACGGGTGGTAGCCCAGATCGATGTGGTATCCGTTGCCGTTGATGCGGCTGTGGCCGGTGAGGTTTGGTGAGCCGTTCGAGCCGTGACCGTTGCCGTTTCGGGGGGTGCCGCCGACGAGCGTCGTGAGCAGCACCATGGCCGTGCTCAGGTAGTACTTGATCGCGTAGGCGAAGAAGACCGCCCCTAGGAACAGACCCATGAACGCGAACCCGTAGGCGACCCAGTCGCCTCCGCTGCGGAGCTTCGACTGGGTCACCACGTCGATGAAGCCATGGACGACGGCGACGACCGGGATCGCCCCCAGGACGAAGGCGGCCACCAGGATGCCGTTGAGAAGAAGGCTCCACGCGAGCTGGCCGCGGTCGCGGCGGCTCCCGCCCTGCGACGCCGGCGGTGTGTTCTCGGTCATCAGCAGCCGATCCAATCGGGCGTTCCGGCCTTTAGGGCCGCCGCGCGGGAGTCGGCGAGCTCTGAGGCGGCAAAGCGGCGATGCCCTCCAGGGGTGACCGCCGCCGGGCGGACACGGCCTTCGCGGACGGCCCGGTTCAAAGTCGGTTGGCTTACACCCAGCAGGCGGGCCGCCTCCCTGGAGCTGACGAGCTCAGCCATCGGACGCGGGCGTCCACCGGCGAGCTTCTCCGCGTGCTCAGCACCATCTTGGGCAAAATCATCCAGACGAAACCGCCGGTGGCCGCCTGGGGTCACCACGGCGGGATGCAGCAAACCTCGCGCCACGGCACGCAAAACCGTCGCCCGGCTCACGCCAAGACGGTGTGCTAAATCGTTCGAGCTGATCAAAGTGTTCAAGTCGTGTGCTAGGGCAACGCACTTCTATCACGATGGGATCGCGGGAACCAAACGCAGGCTTGGGATTCCCAGAGTGACGCAGGCGTTTCGTCGTCAAAAACCTACATAGATCGACCTTTCTGCCCGCGGTTTCCGCGCCTAAACTCCTACGTTGCGCGTGGGAGCGCGGACCGCAAGAGGGACAGAGTCCTTGGGAAAGTTAATCGGGGAATCATCATCACTTAGAACCTCACCCCCCGCAGCCAAGCTCGGAGCCGGTGTCGAGAAATCGCCCGGCCCGAGCCTTTTTATGGCCTGGTTGCAGCCGCCCGCCGTACCGCCCAGTCGTGTAATCCTTCGCGCCACGGACCCATCGGCGCCACCCGGGCGGAAGCAAGGCAGCCGTTGGGCGGCCTTGGCGCCGGCGCCCCCAACTCGGCTGACGAAACCCCTTCCACTCCGGTCGCCATGTGAAACTCCGCCAGGACAGCACGGGCGAGCTCGTCCCAGCCGGCGCACCCCGCGGCCACGACGTGAACGAGGCCTTCGAGCCCTGATTCCCCGAGCTCGAGCGCGACAGGGGCAAGCTCCCCTACATAGGTCGGGTTGACCTTCTGGTCGGCGACCACCCGCAGCGGCTCCCCGCCCCCGGCGCGCGAGAGAATCCTGTCCGGGAAGCTTCCGCCCTTGATCGCCGAACCCTTATCGCCGAACAGCGCCGACGTCCTGATTACGAGCGCGGCCGGCTGTGCGTCCAGCACGCGCTGCTCGCCCGCGAGCTTCGATGCGCCGTAGACGCTGAGCGGGGCTGGCTCGTCCGATTCGACGTACGGCCGGTCGAGAGTGCCGTCGAACACGAAGTTGGTCGAGAAATGCACGAGACGGATGTGGTGACGGGCACATGCCCGCGCGAGGTTGGAAGGGCCTTCGGCATTGGCGGCGAAAGCCAGGTCTATTTCGCTCTCGGCCCGATCGACGGCGTTGTAGGCGGCGCAGTTGAACACCAGCGCCGGACGCAGGCTGCTCAGGAGGGCGTCGACGGCGCCCGGATCAACCACCGACACCTGGTCATGCGTGAAACCGGAGCCCTGGCCGAGCAGGCGTGCCAGCTCGGACCCCAGCTGGCCCCCGGCCCCCAAGACGATCGCCCTCACATCAGGCACGGTACCAATTCACGCCGGAAGTGAACCGTATCCGGGTCCGCTCATCCACTCCAGCGTGGCCGGGACGACCGGGCTTCACCCGGTCGCGACTTTGTCCTTTGCCTCCACACGTCGTCGGGCTTCACATTCTTAATCAGGTCCAATCGACATACCGAAATGGGAGCAGCGCCTGCAGCGGGAACACGCACGCGCGATGAGATCGCTTCCGGGTTTTCCCTCGTATCTAGTCGAGCTGTTTCGCGAGCCCGGAGTGAGCCATGAGGAGGTCGGTGATTTCGTGCTCAGGGACCGGCCGCCCGACGAGGAATCCCTGCGCGGCGTCGCAGCCGGCCTCGACCAGCACGGCTTCCGCGGCGCGGTCTTGCAGTCCTTCTGCGACGACCCGCAACCCGAGGTTGTGGCCGAGCCCGACGGCCGACCGAACGATCGCGCCCGAATCGGGGTCTGACGCGAGCGCCGACACGAACGAGCGGTCGATCTTGATCTCGTTCACCGGCAGGCGCATCAGGTACAGCAGCGAGGAGTAGCCGGTCCCAAAGTCGTCGAGCGAGAGGCGGACGCCCATCTCGTTGAGCCGGTGCAGCGCCTTCCCGGCGGCCGCGGCCATCGCCACGCCCTCGGTGATCTCGAGCGTGAGCCGCTGCGGTTCCACCTTGAACGTCCCCAGCGCCCGGGCGACCATCTCTTCGAGCGAGTGGTCTTCGATGTTCCGGGGCGACACGTTGAGGGAGATCGACACGTCAAGGCCATCCGCGAGCCATTTGGTCAGCTGCGCCAGCGCCGAGTCGATCACCCAGGCCGTGAGCGGATGGATGATGCCGGTTTCCTCCGCCATGGAGATGAAGCGGTCGGGCGGCATCAACCCCTCGCGCGGGTGGTTCCATCGAACCAGCGCCTCGACCGAGTGAATCGCGCCGGTGGCCAGGGTGACCTGCGGCTGGTAGTGCAGCACAAGCTCGCCCTGCGGGATCGACCGCCGGAGCTCGCCGGCCAAACCTGAGCGGCGCAGGGTCTGCGCCTCCTGCTCGGGCGCGTACACCGCGTACCCGCCACCGGAGCGTTTCGCAACGTACATCGCCACGTCCGCCCGCCGGAGCAGGGTGCTCGGATCGTCCCCGTGCAGCGGATACATCGCGATTCCGATCGAGGCGCCGGTCTCGACCATCTGGTCGGCGATCGCGAACGGTCCTTCGAGCGCGGCGAGGATCTTGCGAGCGGCGGCCACGATGTCGTCGGGATGCTTCGCGTCTGTGGTGAGCACGGCGAACTCGTCACCGCCGAGGCGCGCGATGGTGTCGGTCGCGCGAAGAACGCCGCGCAGCCGCGCCGTGACCTCCTGCAGGAGGCTGTCGCCGCGGTCGTGGCCGAGTGCGTCATTGATGTCCTTGAAGCGGTCCAGGTCGAGCAGGAGCACGCCGAACATCTTCTGGTTGCGGCGCGCCGCGAGCAGGGCCTGGCGCAGGCGGTCGCCGAAGAGGCTTCGGTTGGGCAGCCCGGTCAGCGCGTCGTGCAGAGCCTGGTACTCGAGCGCGTCGGTATGGGCCTTGCGCTCGGAGATGTCGCGGAGGGTCGCGATGAACAGATGGCGCGAGCCGATCTGCATCGAGCTGACCACGAACTCGAGCGGGAACAGGCTGCCGTTCTTGCGCTTGCCCATGGTCTCGTGAATACCGCTGACCTGTATGTCGAGCTTCAGCCGGCGCTCGAGATAGTTGACGAACGCACTCCGATGCGTGGTCGCGATGAGAACGTCCGCCTGCTGGCCGACCAGCTCCGGTTCGGCGTAACCGAAGAGCTTGACGACAGCGGGGTTGGCCGACTCGATCAGCCCGGACTGCTCGATCGTGGCGAGGCCGTCCGAGACGTTGTCCAGCACTGAGCGCATCCGCTTCTCGCTCTCTTGCAGCGCCAGCTCGGCGCGCTTGCGCTCGACGAACTCGCCGATCTGCGAGCCGACGTCGTTCATGACCGCGACCAGTCCCTCGTCCAGATCGCGCGGCGCCCAGGTGTGCAGCGCGATCATGCCAACGACCCGGCGGCCGCTCCGCACCGGGAAGCCGACTATGCCCCTGAGCCCCGCGGCGACGGCGGCGGCCGAGCGCGGCGAGTCGTCGGCGGCGACATCTGGCACCGAGACCGGCGCGCCCGACTCCCAGACCCGCCCGGCCAGACCCTCTCCACGGCGGTAGCTCGTCAGGGGGGCGGTGAGCTCGTAACTGGAGGTATCGCGCCCGGGCCTCTTCCACGCGGTGACGAAGTGCATCGTCTCGCGTTCGGAGTCGACTTCCCAGTACTCTGCCAGCTCCCAGTCGAGCGCCCGGCACAGCCCTTCGAGCACGCCCGGCGCCGCCTTCTCCCAACCCGGCGATGTGACCAGGGCCTGGGTGACGGCAAAGCGGGCCGCCTGCAGCACCTCCGCTCGTTTTCGATCGCGGATGTCGACGGCGACCGTCTGCAAGTACGTGGGCCTGCTGTCCGGCCCGCGCACGAGCCGGGTCGTCACGTCAACCCAGACCGACTCGCCATCCTTTCGCGTGTAGCGGTTCTCGAGCCGCGTGCCCTCGTCGTCTCCGGCGAGCATCCGCCGCAGCGCTTCCTGCACGGTGGGGACGTCCTCCGCGTACGTGATGTCGACGAGCGACAGGTTGCGCAGCTCCGCGTCGCTGTAGCCCACGAGCTGGCAAAAGGCGGCGTTGACGGTTGTGATGTGTCCGTCGAGGCCGGCGAACGCCATTCCCGCCTGGGCCTGTTCGAACAGCGTCCGGAACCTGGTCTCGCTTTCGCGCTCCGCCTCCTCCATCCGGTGGCGCTCGCTGATGTCGTGAACCAATGTGAGCAGGCGGTACTTGCCTGAGGCGGCCAGGCGGCGCACCGCGGTCTCGACCTGGATCCGGTGCCCGTCCTTCCGGATGAGCGCCGATTCGTAGCGAAACGGCGCGTCGCCCCCCTCCAGCCTGGTGGCGAGCTGCTCCGAGAGGTGCTGGCGTTCCTCGGTTGGTGCGAGCTCGATCAGCGAGGCGAGGGCCGCCAGCTCCGTCGCGTCGTACCCGGTGAGCGCCTCGTAGGCGGCGTTGCCCGCGATGAAACGGCCGTTCTCCGTGATCACAAGGCCCTCGCCGATGTCGCTGATGGCTTCGAGAAGCGAAGCCTGGCGCTCAGCCTGACGATCAAGGTTGCGGTCCAGCAGGTGCTGGCTCAGGTAGGCGAGAACGGCCAGCACGAGAAGGGCGGCGGCCCAGGCCACGAGCTCGCCCGAGCCGACGCTGGCGAGCCACAACCGGAATCCGACCGCCGCCAGGATCGCCGCGGCGGCCACTCCGGTGACGACCGGCAGCAAATGCGCCCACCGCAACAGCCCGCGATCCTCGTTGGCCCAAGCCGCAATCGCATCGATGTCGGAGGGGGCCAGGCGGGTGGGGACGGCGTTGGATATGGGCGCGGGCGGCTTAGGATCGCTGGCCAACTCGATCACGATAACGGTCGAACCCGCGGTTCGGTGCGCCAGGCGCGACCGACTGCCAGGCTAACCAGCCTGGCTCGCGTCCCGGATTACTTGCTGGTTTTGGCCGGCGGGCGCTGGGGAACGGTGCGCTTGAGGGGCGGCCGGCGCTGCGCGATGAGGGGGTTGACCCCGTCTCCGTTCACAAGGTCCGTGCTGCGGGCGCGGCCGGCGGCGGCGTGCAGGGTCCGCAGCCTCTTCAAGCGCTCTTTCTTGGCCGCCAGGGCGGTCTTCAGGGCGTCGGAAAGCTGGGTGTCGTTCATCGGAACCACCCGGAGGCGAGCCTCAAGCTCGATGACCTCCACTTCGGCCCGCGTCAACTCCAGATCGATTGTCTTAGCCACTCTCTTCCTTCTTATGTACGGCCGTTTGTTACTACCGAACCTAATAACTACCCCGGAACCCGCCAAGTTATGCCTAGAACCTTAGAAGTGGCTGTGAACACTGTTCCTAGCTGCAGAGCACTTTGATGTTGACCGCAGCCGAGCCAGACGAGCAATACGTCGATTGCGCACATAGATTGCTGTCGGTCAGGACGATCGTCCAGATTGCCCCGTAACCAGGACCGATATTGCCCGGGATCGAGACATTGACATCACCGTTGGAGGCAGACAAGACGTAACCAGCTGGAGGCGGGCCCGAGTTGTAGCAGCCTCGAGTATTAGGCACATTACTGACGATCCTCACCGTAAGAGCCCCCGACCCGCCTGAATATGCAAGACGGGCCTGGCACCCGGGTCCATTGCCATTGGTCCACCCTCCAAGGCAGCTCGCATTGGACGCCAGGGAAATATGTGGCAGCAGGTTGTACCTCGGCGAGATCGTCGCCGTGGCGCCAAACCCGTCGGTGACCTGGATGGTGAACTGCAATCGCCCCGATAGGCCAGTGAACGTCCCATTCAGGGTCAGGCCGGACAGCGCCGTGCCCGCCGGCAGCACTCCGACGGTGAGCTTGTACGTCAGCGGGGCCACGCCTCCGCTCACCTGTCCAAACGTGCCGCAGACGGTCACGCAGCCCAGCTCCACCGTGCACTCGGTCGCGCAGCCCGGAACGAGGCTTGCCGTGAGGCGCGGCACGATGGGGATGTTGGCGGGGAGGCCGGCCGTGTCGTTGCTGCCCGCATCGAACACCTGGACCGAGAAGGTGAAGTAGCCGTTCTGCGTGGGGGTGCCCGACACGATCCCGTCGGTGGACAGGGCCAACCCGCCCGGCAGCGCCCCGACGCTGACGCTCCAGGTGTACGGCGCGACACCACCTGTCACGCTCAGATTGACCGGCGCGTACGTAACGCCGATCTCACCCGCGTGAAAAGCCGCAAAGGCGATGGTCAGCGGAGCGTGCTGGGGGACCGGGGTAGGCGACGGCGTAGGCGTCGGTGTCGCCTGCGCGCCCTGCGGGCGGGCGCAGCCGGACAGCAGCACAAGCACCGCCGCGACCACCAAACCCCTTCCTCTCACGACATCTGAACCCACTGCGGCGATCGGAAGTCTAAGGCGCGCTGGTCGAAACTCAGCTAGTCGAGCGAAATGGCGTCGCGAAGCTTCTCGAAGAAGCCTTTCGAAACCTTTTCGGGCTTGCCCGTGAGGCCGCCGACCTTGCGCAGAATCGCCTTCTGCTCCGCCGTCAGGTCCTTGGGGATGACGACCTGCACGACGACGTACTGGTCGCCGCGCCGCCCTCCGCGAACGTCCGGCATGCCGCGGCCCGCCAGTCGGAAGGACTGGCCGTTCTGCGTGCCGGCCGGGATTGCGATCTCGACCAAGCCTTCCAGGGTGGGGATCTCGATCCGGTCGCCCAGCGCGGCCTGGACCATGTTCACGCGAAGCTCGTAAACGGTGTCCTGCTCGTGACGCGCCAGGTGCGCGTGCGCCTTGACGCGCAGCACGACGTACAGGTCTCCTGACTGGCCGCCCCGGAGCCCGGCTCCCCCCTCCCCGCTGAGGCGGATCTGCGACCCGGTGTCCACGCCGGCGGGGATCCTGACCGCGAGGCGTGTCGTCTTCTGAACGCGACCCTGGCCGCGGCACTGCACGCACGGACTCTTGAGCAGGCGGCCCGCACCCCCGCACGTGGGACACGTGGCCGCGGTGACCACGGCGCCGAAAATGGATTGCGCCTGCCGCCGGATCTGGCCGGAGCCGCGGCACCCGGGGCACGTTTCGTCGCCTGTTCCCGGCTCGGCGCCGCTGCCCGAGCAGCGCTCGCAGTTGGCAAGTCGCGTGACGTCGACCTGCTTTTCGATGCCGGTGAACGCCTCCTCGAACGTGATCGTGAGGTCGTAGCGGAGATCGTCGCCCCGGTTCGATCGCTCGCGGCGCCCGCGACCGCCGAAGCCGCCGCCGAAGAACGTGTCGAAGATGTCGCCGAAAGGCATGTCGGAGAAGTCGACGCCCGGTCCTCCGCCTGCCTCGACCGCGGCGTGGCCGAACATGTCGTAGGTCCGGCGCCGTCCCGGGTCGGAGAGGACCGAGTACGCCTCGCTCGCCTCTTTGAACCGGGCGGCCGCGATCGCGTCGTCCGGGTTTCGGTCCGGGTGCGAGTCCATGGCGATCTTGCGGAAGGCGCGCTTCAAGTCATCAGCGGAAGCCTGCCGGGCCACGCCCAAGACCTCGTAGTAGTCGCGCTTGACCGCCACTTTTCTTTAGCGGGTGGGTGATTCGCCGTCTGATGCCGGCAGCTCGGGTGGGCGCGCCACCTTGACCAGCGCCGGCCTGACCACGCGGTCGCGGATCCGGTAGCCGCGTCGCAGCTCGGACGTGACCGTGTCCTCGGGGTACTCGGCCGACTCCTCGTACCCGATCGCCTCGTGCAGCTTGGGGTCAAACAGAACGCCCATCGCATGGATCGGTTCAAGCCCGTGCGCGCTGAGCGCCTCCTCGAGCTTGCGGACGCTGAGCTCCAGGCCCTTGACCCACGACTCGTCGACGCCCTCCGGCTTGTGATCGAGCGCCTTGTGCAGATCGTCGAGAGCCGGCAGGAGCCGCGCGATGAGATCCGCCGAAGCGTGCTGGATGGTTTCCAGCTGCTGCTGGCGTGCCCGCTTCTTGTAGTTGTCGAAGTCGGCGGCCGATCGCAGGTATCGGTCCTTCGCCTCGGCCACAGCGGACTCGAGCTCAGCGATTTTGGCTTCCATCGAAGACACGGCTCGCGCCTCGGGAGGCTCGACCGTCTCACTTCGCCGCTCTGGGTCGTGCGGGTCGTGCGGATGCTTACGGGTGGTCATCAGCTCTTAGATACCGCGCCCAGAGGTGCCATCAAACTCCCAGATCGGCCATGCGGTCGCTCGCGCTTCGCGCCACGGCCTGCAGGCGGGCGACCGTCTGGCTGTATGCCATGCGCGTCGGCCCGATCACTCCGAGCACTCCCTTGAGCCGGTTGGACGGGCCGTAGGTCGTGAGCACGACCGCGCATCCCTGCAGTTGGCTCGAGGCGTTTTCCGACCCGATTACGATCTGCAGGTCGGACTGGCCGATCAGCTGCCGGAGGAGCACTGTGAGGTATCGGGTCTCCTCAAGGACCTCGAGCACCTGGTGCAGGCGCGACGATTCCGCGAACTCAGGCTGCCGCAGCAGGTTGCGCACCCCGTCGTGGACGACGAGGCTCTCCGACCCTTTCTCGTAGATGTCGAGCACCGTCACGACGCGGCCCAGCAGCTCTTTCTCGAGGCCGAGCGCGGCGCTTTCGTAATGGTTGTGGACCTCTTCGCTGCCCTTTCCGCCCAGCGTCGTGTTGAGCCTGGCCGCGACCTGGGTCAGCTCGGCCTGTGTGGCCGCCTCGGCCACCGTCAGCACTTGCTGCCGCAGCAGGTTTCCCTCCAGCAGAAGGATGAGGAGGACCTCGGTCGGCTCCAGGGAAACCAGGTCGAGGTGCTTGATCCGCGCCTGCGAGCCCTGCGGCGCGCTGGCGACGGACGCATTCTGCGTTACGGCGGCGACTGTCATCGCGACCTTTTCGACCATCCCCTGGACGTCCGCAGGGGCCTGGCGGAGCTCGTGATCGATGAACGATCCAACCTGCTCCGGGATCTTCTCGAGGTCCATCAGGAAGTCGACGAAGTAGCGGTAGCCCGAGTCCGTCGGCACGCGCCCGGCCGAGGTGTGCGGCTGAGCCAGGTAGCCCTGGTCGACCAGCTCCGCCAGCTCGCTCCGGATCGTCGCCGATGAGAGGTTGACGAAGTAGCGGCTCTGGAGCGCCTGGGAACCGACCGGCACGGCGCTGGTCGTGAACTCCTGTACGACGGCTCGAAGGATCTCCTGCTTTCTGTTTTCCATGGTTTTCAGCACTCTGCCTGGCAGAGTGCTAGTTACAGTACCGCGAGAGCGATCTGGTTGTGCAGGTCCATGCCACGCCGGGTGGGTACGACCCGGCCGTCGACGCGGGCGATCAGGCCGCCCGCCACAAGTTCGGTGAGCTCGGGATCGAATCCAGCGGGAGGCGCCATGCCGTCCGCGGTCCGCAGACCCAGCATCAGCGACTCGGCCGCCGTCTTTCGGGGCGCCAGGTCCTCGCCATCCGCCATCGGATTCGCTGCGGCTATGTATTCACGCGGCCGGGCGACGTTCCACCATCGCCGGGCGGCTGAGCCATCGGTGGCGTACGAGTGCGCGCCGGCGCCGGCGCCGTACACGGGCACGCAGCGCCAGTAAGCCTGATTGTGTCGTGACTCGAAGCCGGGGCGAGACCAGTTCGAGACCTCATAGCGCCGGTAGCCGGCGCGCTCCAGCTCGACGCACGCCGCGTCGAGGTGATCCCACTGCAGGTCCGGATCGACCTCCGGCACCCTGCCTTCCGCGCGGCGTCGCCACAAGAGCGTGCCTTCCTCGAAGGTGAGGCAGTACGTCGAAATATGGTCTGGGCCGAGCGCCAGCCCTCGGCGCAGCGTTTCCAGCCACGAATCGAGACTCTGGAACGGCACTGCGTAGATGAGGTCGATGCTGATGTTGCGCACCCCCATCGATCGCGCCAGCTCGAACGCGCTGGTCGCCTGCGCGGCGTCCGTCCGTCTTTCCAGCACGGCCAGCGCACGCCCGTCAAAGCCCTGCACCCCCAGGCTGAGCCGGTTCACTCCCCCATCGAGCCACGCCGCGAGCTTGGTCTCGTCGGTGCTCGCGGGATTCGCCTCGAGCGTAACCTCGACGTCCGCTGCCAGGTCGAAAGTGGACCGGATGAAGCTCAGCAGTCTTGTGGCGAGTGGGGCCGGCAGCAGGCTGGGCGTGCCGCCGCCGAGGTACACCGTATCCAACCTCTCGAAAGGAAGGCGTTCGCGCGCCGCCGCGAGCTCGCGCTCGAGGGCATCGACATAATCCGGCATGAGCCTGTCCATGCCGGCGTATGCGTTGAAGTCGCAGTAGCCGCACTTGTGCTTGCAGAACGGGATGTGCAGGTAGAGGTTTCGGAAGGCCTGTTGTGTCATGCGCCCTTCAGGTCAACGACGCTTGCGCCACTGAGCTCGCGCAGCCGCCCTGGCGCGATTTCGAACACCGAGTCCGGCCGCCCCGCCGCCGCCCAGACCATCTCGTAGCCGAGCAGATCGCGGTCCATGAACACCGGTACCTCAGTCAGATGCCCAAAGGGCGGCACGCCTCCGATCGAGTATCCGGTGGCGCTGCGCGCGGTCTCGGCGTCAGCCTTGACCACGGGTTCTCCGGCGACTTCGCCGAGCCGCCTTTCGTCGACACGGTTGGCTCCGCTGACCAGGGCCACCACCGGCATGCCCGCGGCCACGAACACGAGGGACTTGACGATCTGGCCGACCTCGCAGCCGACGGCGCGGGCCGCGTCGGCCGCCGTGCGCGTGCCTTGAGGGAACTCCTTTACCGCCAGACCCGTGTTCGCCTCTGCGAGCCACGCCTCGAATCGCTTCACCGTTCACAGGATAGGAGGCGCGAACGGAAACCTCCGCGAGAGATTCGGTGACCAGGTGGTCCAGATGCGAGGCGCGGCCGAGCATCGCAGCGCGCGCATCCGTTGATGCGTAAGCGAGAAGCGCAGGCCGCAACAACGCATATGGCCGCATGGGCGCCGAAGATCCGTCGAGGTCTTCCGGTCGCACCTCCTAGTTGCAATCGAGCATCGCGGGACCGCACGCTTGTCCGCGATGACAACGCAGTCGCGACGGGTCGTGGTCACCGGCGCAGCCGGGTTTATCGGCTCGCATCTTTGCGAGCGGCTGCTGGCGCTGGGGCACCAGGTGGTCGGCATCGACAGCTTCACCGACTTCTACGAGCGCGCGAGAAAAGAAGAGAACCTGGAGGACTCCAGGGGTCATGCCAATTTCACGTTCGAGGAGCTGGACCTGGTCGACGCCGACCTGCGACCAGTGCTTCGCGGCGCGAATGTGGTGTATCACCTCGCCGGGCAGCCGGGTGTCCGCCCGAGCTGGGGGGAACAGTTCGGGCGCTACGTGCGCGACAACGTCCTCGCCACACAGCGCCTGCTGGAGGCCTTGAAGGAAATGCCCGTCGAGCGGCTGGTTTTCGCCGGGAGCTCTTCGGTCTATGGAGACGCCGAGATGTTTCCCACCAAGGAATCCGCGCTGCCGCAACCCGTCTCGCCGTACGGCGTGACCAAGCTCGCGGCGGAGCACCTGGCTCTTCTCTACACGAAGAACTTCGGCCTGCCCGCGGTCTCCGTCCGCTACTTCACGGTTTACGGGCCTCGACAGCGGCCCGACATGGCTTTCGCCCGATTCATGGAGGCGCTCGTCGCCGGCGACGCGATCGAGGTCTTCGGCGACGGCGAGCAGACGCGCGAGTTCACCTATGTCTCGGATGCGGTCGAGGGAACGATCAAGGCGGCGACCGCCGACGTCGTGGGACAGGTCTTCAACCTCGGAGGCGGAAGCCGGGTCACCGTCAACCGGGTGCTGGCGACCCTCGAGGACATCAGCGGGATCAAAGCGCGCAGAAAAACCCTGCCCGCGGCGCCGGGCGATCCGCGGCACACCGGCGCCTCGATCAACCTGGCTCGCGAGCGCCTCGGATGGGAGCCGCGCGTCTCCTTGCGCGAGGGCCTGACCAAGCAATGGGAGTGGTTCCAGGCGGCCCGCAGACGCCAGGGGATCGCGGAAGCCGGCTGAAAGCCGACCCTTCTACCTGCTGGCGTGGCCGGGGCGACCGGTGCGCATCTGCCTAATCAAGCTTCAGCACCGCCATGAACGCCTCTTGCGGAATCTCGATCGAACCCACGCGCTTCATCCGCTTCTTGCCTTCCTTCTGCTTTTCCAACAGCTTGCGTTTGCGTGTGATGTCACCGCCGTAGCACTTCGCAAGCACGTCCTTCCTCATCGCCGCAATCGTCTCGCGAGCCACCACCTTGCCGCCGATCGCCGCCTGCAGCGGCACGATGAACATCTGCCGCGGGATGATCGTCTTGAGCTTCTCGACAAGTTTTCGGCCTTGCGTTTGTGCCTTGCCGCGGTGCGCGATGAGCGATAGAGCATCCACAGGCTCGCCCGCGACGAGAACGTCAAGCTTGACCAGGTCGCCTTCGCGGAAACCGATCATCTCGTAATCCATCGAGGCGTAGCCCTTCGAGCGCGACTTCAGCTGGTCGTAGAAGTCGTGAATGATCTCGCCCAGCGGGATCTCGTACTCGAGCACGACCCTGTCACCCGGCCTGTGCTCGAGGTGCTTGAAAGCGCCGCGGCGCTCCTGGCACAGCTCCATCATCGGCCCGACGTATGCGGACGGCACAATGATGGATAGCTTCACGTAGGGCTCGGAGATGGACTCGATCATGGTTGGATCCGGCAGCATCGCCGGGTTGTCGATGGTGATTACCTCGCCACGTTTCAGCTTCACCTCGTACTCCACAGTCGGGGCCGTGGTGATCAGTTCGAGCTCGAACTCGCGCTCGAGGCGCTCCTGGACGATCTCGAGGTGGAGCAGCCCGAGGAACCCGCAGCGAAAGCCGAAGCCGAGAGCCGCGGAGTTCTCCGGCTCGAACGAGAGCGCGCCGTCGTTCAGCTGGAGCTTCTCGAGCGCCTCCTTGAGGTCCCCGAACTGGTCCGAGTCGGTCGGAAAGAGCCCGGCGAAGACCATAGGCTTCACCTGCCGGTAGCCCGGCAGCGGTTTCGCGGCGCCGTTCTCGGCCGTCGTGATCGTGTCCCCGACTCGGGCGTCGACGACGTTCTTGATCGCCGCCGTCACGTAGCCCACCTCGCCGGCGGTCAGCTTCTCAGCGGGGCGAGGGCGCGGCGCGAACCAACCGACCTCGTCGACCTCGTGGACCTTCCCGGTGTTCATCATCCGGACCTTCGTCCCGGGGAGGATCTCGCCGTCGACGACCCGCACGTACGTGATAACGCCGCGATAGGTGTCGTAGTGCGAGTCGAAGATCAGGGCTCGGAGCGGCTTGGTCGGATCGCCGTGCGGAGGCGGCACCCGTGCGACCACCGCCTCGAGGATCTGCTCGGTTCCGATGCCCTCCTTGGCGGAGGCGAAGACGACCTGGTCGCGAGGTATGCCGGTGACGTCGGAGATCTCCTCAGCGACCATCTCGGGCTGGGCGGCGTCGAGGTCGATCTTGTTGACCACCGGGATGAGCGTCAGGCCCGCCTCGACCGCCTGGTACAGGTTGGCGAGCGTCTGGGCCTCGATGCCCTGCGCCGCGTCGACCACGAGGAGGGCTCCCTCGCACGCGGCCAGCGACCTCGAAACCTCGTAGGCGAAGTCCACGTGGCCCGGCGTGTCGATCAGGTTGAGCTCGTAGATCTTGCCGTCCTTGGCCGGGTAGGTCATGCGGACCGCCTGCAGCTTGATCGTGATGCCGCGCTCTCGCTCCAGGTCCATGGAGTCGAGGACCTGAGCCTGCATGTCGCGCTGGCTGATCGACCCGGTGTACTCGAGCAGGCGGTCGGCCAGCGTGGATTTGCCGTGGTCGATGTGGGCGATGATGCAGAAGTTCCGGACCCGGTCCTGTGTCGTCAGGGGTCCCCGCGAAGTCACGGCGCAGCCTCGGACTTCGCGGGGCTTTGTGTGGTAGGCACGCACAAATCCTAGGGGCGGCGAAAATACGGGACGTGGGGATCGTCCTGGCGATCGGCGTGCTGCTCTCCCTGGCAGGGCTCATCCTGCTGCTCAACCTCTTCGGCGCCGCCGATTTCGTCATGCGCCGCGTCACCTCACAACCGCTGGGGGAGCTGGCGCCGGGATTTGCCGCCAGCCGCCGCGGGTTCAGGGTCTATGCCGTGCTGATCCTGGCGGTGGGCATCCTTTGTCTCGGCCTGGCCGCGACAGCGTGGTTCGTCCAACTGGGGGCGGGGCTGCTGGTACTTGGAGCGTTGACGTTCGGCATCGCGTCAGTGATCGCGATCGCCGGCGAAGTCGAAACCTACCGCGCCCTGAAGCGCTAGACCGCGATGCGGTCCTGTTCGTCCCGACGCTGATGCGCGCCGATGCTGGCCGGGCGGGCGAGTGCCGCGGCGCAGATCATGGAGGCCATGTCGGCGGCGTCCGCGGCCACTGAGGACACGGCGCCTGAGCGAAGCTCGGCCAGCGCGCCTTTCAACTCGGTCCCAGCTCTGAGGACTCCGGCCGCGGAGTCGAGCACGTCCCCAACCTGTGCCACCGTGAGGCTGCCGCGTCGCCACGGTCTTCGCGTGACCTGGCTGGCGTGCTCCACTTTCGGCGCGCTTGCCGCGGCCGCGCCGGCTCGCCGCCCGAACGCCGCGGCTTCGAGGAGAGAGTTGCTGGCAAGACGGTTGGCGCCGTGGACGCCGGTGCGCGCGCACTCGCCCGCGGCGTAAAGCCCGTCGACCGATGACCGTCCGTCGAGGTCGGTCACGACCCCACCCATCGTGTAGTGGGCGGCCGGGGCGATCGGAACCGGATGCCGGAGAGGATCGATGCCCGCCAGCCGGCAGTTGCGGACGAAGTTCGGAAAGCTGTGGCGAAGCAGGTCCGGGTCCAGGTGGACCGCGGAGATGAAGGCGTGACCGCGATGCGCCGCGACCGCTCGCGCCACCTGGTCGCGAGGCAGTAGCTCGTCGACGAACCGCTCGTCGTGCTCGTCGATCAGGATCGCGCCCGCGCCCCTGAGCGCCTCGGTGATCAGGAAGGTATGGATTCCGTCGAACACGGTCGGGTGGAACTGGACGAACTCGAGGTCCGCGATGCGCGCGCCCGCGCGAGCCGCTTCGAGAATCCCCTTCCCGTTGCTGATCCGGCTGTTGGTCGTGCGCCCGTACAGGCCCGCGTAGCCGCCGGTGGCGAGCACGGTGGCGCCTGCACGCAAGGTAAGTCCGCCCGAAAAGCTCGCTCCGCCGCAAGACTCCTCGATGATGAGTGACTGGAGACGGGCGCGATAGCGTGTGATGGCAGGCTCGCGCTCGATCGCCGTGCGCATGAAGGTCATCAGCGTGCTGCCGCTCTGGTCCCCGCCGAGATGCAGCACGCGAGGAAGCGAGTGTGCCGCCTCGCGGGCTGAGCCGCCGTCGAAATGGACCCCCAGCGACTCCAGCCAGCGCACGGTTTCGGGTCCGGCCGAGGTCAGCATCGCGACCGCGCTCGGGTCGCACAGCGCGCCTCCCGCGGCGAGCGTGTCGAGGGCGTGAAGGCGCGGCGAGTCCTCGGGCAGCGTCGCGGCCGCGATCCCGCCCTGCGCGCGATCGGACGAGCCGTGAGCCGCTGAGACCAAGGCGACCGAGGCGCCCATCCGGGCCGCTTCGATCGCAGCCGCCGACCCGGCGAGCCCGTCGCCGACGATGAGCAAATCGAAAGCCAAGGGAGAGTGACGACCGGGGTCCCCACGAAATCGAAGATTTCGCTGGATGGTCATATTTCGATCATTCTCTGGATCGCCAGCCGGGCTTGGTCCGCCACGTCTTGCGGGACTGTGACCTCGAACACGTCCTCGCGCAGCGAGGTCAGCAGCTTGTCGAGCGTGATCTTCTTCATGTAGCGGCAGATCGCACGCTCGCTCGCGGCGTAGAAGCGACCCTGCGGCGCCTCCTTCGACAGCCTGTGCATGATGCCGAGCTCGGTCGCTACGACAAAACTGCGATTGGGATATTTCTGCGCGTGCTGGACCATGCCCTCGGTGCTGAGGATGTGAGTGCGGTCCGCGTCGATGTCGCCGTTCGCCTTGAAGTACATGCACTGGCTGGCGCAGCCGCATTCCGGGTGGACGAGCAGGTCGGCGTCGCCGTGCTCGCGGCGGGCGCGGTCGATGTCGGCGGGCCGGATGCCGGCGTGAACGTGACACTCCCCCGGCCAGACGTGCATCGTGCGGCCCGTCACCTTCTCGAGATAGGTGCCCAGGAACATGTCGGGCAGAAACAGGATCTCCTTGTCTTCGGGGATCGCCCGGATCACGCGCTCCGCGTTGCCCGACGTGCAACAGTAGTCACTGAGCGCCTTCACCTCGGCGGTGGTGTTGACATAGGACACCACGACCGCGCCAGGGTGCTCGGCCTTCCACGCCGTCAGCTGCGCCGCGTTGATCGTGGCGGCGAGCGAGCATCCGGCCTCGAGGTCCGGGATCAGCACGCGCTTGGTCGGGCTCAGAATCACCGCGGTCTCGGCCATGAAGTGGACCCCGCAGAAAACGATGACGTCGGCGTCTGTCGCGGCTGCCTGCCGCGAAAGGCCGAGTGAGTCGCCAACGTAATCCGCCACGTCCTGGACCTCGGGCACCTGGTAGTTGTGCGCGAGGATGACCGCGTTGCGGCTGCGCGCAAGCTCGCGGATCTCCCGGCTCATGCCCTCGATGTCGCGCGGGACCGTGCGGTGCGTGTACTCGGCCGCGTCAGATTCGAGATTGAGAACTTCTACCGCCATGTCCTCGTGACCTCCAGGCTCAGGTCCAGGGCCGGCGCGGAATGCGTGAGCGCCCCGACCGAGATGCGATCCACGCCCGTTTTGGCCGCAGCCACCGCGCCCTCCACAGTCATTCCTCCTGACGCTTCCAACCGTGCCCGGCCCGCGGTCATTTCAACGGCGCGGCGCATGAGATCGGGCGCCATGTTGTCCAGCAGGATCATCTCCGCGCCTGCCGCGAGCGCCTCGTCGAGCTGCTCCAGTGTGTCGACCTCGACCTCGACCGGCGTACGCGCCCGCCGGGCCCGATTGATCGCCTCCGTCACACCGCCCGCCGCGGCCACGTGGTTGTCCTTGATGAGGATCGCGTCCCACAGGCCGTCGCGATGGTTGTGCCCGCCGCCGGCTCGCACCGCTGCGCGCTCCAGGAAACGCAATCCCGGTGTCGTTTTGCGCGTGTCGAGCAGCGTCACGCCGGGATACCCGGCGAGCGCGTCTGCGTAGCGGCGCGTGACGGTCGCGATGCCGGAGAGCTGCTGAAGGAAATTCAGCGCGGTTCGTTCGGCCGTCAGGATCGAGGCGAGAGACCCCACCACGCGGGCGGCCTCGTCGCCAGGCTCAAGCCGCGCGCCGTCAGGCTTGACGGCGAGATATTCACAAGGCGGATTGACCTTTTCGAACACCCGCGCCGCGACATCGCCACCACTCAAGACTCCACCACTCTTGGCAATGACGCGCGCCTCACCCATCAGGTCCGCATCGATGACGAAATAAGTGGTGATGTCCATATCGCCCGATTCGCCGCCGAGATCCTCGAGGAGCGCGGCCGCGACCAGGTCGTCGAGCTGCCTACCGGCGGCCGGCACGGAGCGCGGTTCAGGCTTCGATGAAACCATCGGGCTCCTCGCGCAGGCCAAACGCCTGCTGGGTGAAACGAAACAGGATGGCCCGCTTACCGCGCACGCTGCGCTCCTTGCCGGTTGGCTCGATGACGCCGCGATCGACGACCCTGCGCCAGAAGTTGCCGCGGTTGATCGAGAGCCCGAGCACCGCCTCATAGACCTGCTGGAGCTCGGTGATCGTGAACTCAGACGGCAGCAGCTGGAAGCCGATCGATGAGTACCCGACCTTGCTCCGCAGGCGTCGCACGGCGTAATCGACTATTTCGCGGTGGTCGAAAGCCATCTCCACCGGCAGCCGGCGCACCGGGTGCCACTGCTGCTCGCCTTCGCCGGTGCGCTCGGAGCATGACTCGGCGAGTGCGGTCGGCACGATGGCGATGTAGGCGACTGAGAGCACGTCTCCGCGAGGATCGCGGCCGGGGACGACGACGTGACCGCCGCCATCAACCTGCTGCGGCCGGTGAAACGTCTTGAGCTGCTCGATCCAGCCGCCTTCGATGCCGGTCACCGCGGTCTGCTGAGCGCGCGCCTGGGCATCGAGCGAGATGCCCGGCCGGCGCAGCCTCCCCGGCAGCGCCCAGAAGCCGGGGTACGGTGGTTCGGATCGTTCGGTCAGCAGCACGCTCAGCTCGCGGCCCACGAGCGTGAAAACCGCGAGATCAACGGAGATCGGGCCGCTCGACTCCGCAAGCCGGTCCGGCGAGAAAGCTCGCTCCACGATCCGCTCCGCCATCCCATGCTCCATCTTATCTCAATCCGAAGCGACAGTGGAAGCGAGTTATTGCCCTTTTCCCAATGGCGAGCGCGGGCGAGCGCTATTCGCGCATCGCGAGCGCGACCGATAGGCCCACCAGAGCGGCGGTGTCGGCGCGGAGGTTGCGGGGGCCGAGGTCGGCCTTGAGTGCGACGGCGCCAAGCTCGCGGTCGGACCATCCGCCTTCAGGGCCGACCAGCAGTGTCAGGTCGCGAGGTTTGGCGAGCCCGGCGAGCTGTTGTGGAGCGCCTCGCACGAGCATCACCGCGGCGTCACTTCGCTTCAGCACCTCCTCGAGCGAGGGGAGAGCATCGACTTCCGGGACGCGCAGCCGGCCGGCCAGCATGGCCGCCTCGCGGCAGATGGTCAGCCAGCGTGCGGCCTTGTCACCGCGCGCGACGCTGCGGTCCGCCTGAAAAACGTGGAACGCGTAGGCGCCGGCCTCGGTGCAGCGCGACAGCACGAGCTCGAGCGCGGGCGCCGGCAGGTTGGCGATCGCGATGGTGATCCTCGCCGCGGGCTCCGGCCGGTGAGGTCGCTCCGCGACGACCTCGCCTTCGACCCTATCCGGGGATACGGAGTCGAGGCGCACCCTCAGCATGAAGCCGGACGGGTCGATCACCTCGATCTCCTCCCCCACGCGCGCACGCAGCGAGCGCGCCAGATGGCGCGCGTCGCCACCTTCGATTACGGCACGAGCTCCATCACGTCGCGCAAAAAACGCAGGCAACCGTTATTCGGTAGGGGTCACATCGCGTTGAACGTTTCGTAGACGGCGATCTGTCCTCCGCCCTTGATGATTGGACAGCCCTTTGCCATCTTCGAGGCTTTGTCCAATGACGCGGCCTCCAGGATGCTGTAGCCCGACGCGCGTTTGCCGATCGGGCCTTTCGCAATCGTGCCGTCCTCCTTGACTTTGTTGACTGCGCCGGAAAATGGATTGCCGCCGTCGACCACCGCGGGTCCCAGCTTCGTGAACCACTTCTCCCATTGCTTCAATACGCGAGCCTGAGCCGCGGGCGTCTCCGGCATTCCCCCGCCGTAATAAACCAGCAGATACTTCACGCCTTTCTCCTCATCGCCACCGATTTCGCCCGCTTCAACGCGGGGCGGTTGCCGTACCGCCGTCGCTATTGGACCGCCTTCTCTGCCCCAGCGCAAGGCCTGAGCGAAGTTGGCCCACCAGCGTCAGCGCCACCGACAGGCGCGCTCGATTGGCCGGGTCGTTGAGCCACCGGCTCTGGCCGGAGGGATGAGGCAGAGGAACCATCACCGGGCGCTCGCCGAAACGGTGCCCGACGCGATCCTCCAGGCGGCCAGGGCCCAGGAAGCGCGCGATCGCAAGCTGGCCGACGAGGATCAGCACCTTGGGCTTCAGCAGGCGAAGCTCGAGCTCGAGCCAGTGGGTGCAGTTGGCGACCGCCGCCGGCGGCGGCTTGAGATCACCGTTCCCCGCGCGGTTGCGGCCCGGAAAGCAGCGCATGAGCGCGGCGATGTACGTGAGGCGCCGGAAGTCCTCGGGGCTTTCGAAGCCGGCTTGCACCATCCACCGATCGAGCTCCTTGCCGGCGCGCCCCGAGAACGGCCGGCGCGACTCGCGTTCCACCGGGCCAGGCGCCTGCCCGACGAGGAAGAAGGGTGCGCCCCATCGTCCCTCGAAGGTCGGGGTCGCCTCCGGGATGATGCCTTCGTCCACGCACACGTGGCACGCGCGGCACGCGGACTGGTGGAGGAGCAGCGCGGCGCGGCCGTTCATGTTCACGCGAAATTAACAGGCAGGGTTGCCAGGGCACCGAATCGCCGGTAGCTTCAGCGCCGGTTCGGTGAGTCGGCTTGGGGGGAGGAAGCCAAACAGTAGGGAGGGCCCGCCAGGGGTGCGCTCACGTTCGGGACGTGTCTGGCGCGGGCTCGGGGCGAGGTTCTCGTCCCGGTAACATGCCTTGGCGATGGCCCTCCCCTCTTCGCAGCAGATCCTCGCGGTGCTGTCCCACATCCAGGACCCGGACCTCGGCCGCGACGTGGTGAGCCTCGGCATGATCAAAGAGCTCGAGGTCAGCCATGAGGGCAAGGTCAGCTTCACGTTCGAGCTCACGACTCCCGCGTGCCCGGTTCGTGACCGCTTCAAGTCGCAAGCGCAGGACCTCGTCGGCGAGATCCCGGGCGTGACCGGCGTCGACGTGCGGATGACGGCCAACGTGCGGCCCGCGTTCATGCGGCCCAAGCCGTCGGAGATCCTGCCCGGCGTGAAGCAGACCATCGCCGTCGCCTCCGGCAAGGGTGGCGTGGGCAAGTCCACCGTCGCCGTCAACCTTGCGGCCGCGTTGCGCAAGAGCGGCGCCGAGGTCGGCCTGCTCGACGCGGACATCTACGGGCCATCGATTCCCGCCATGACCGGCTCCAGGCAGGTCCCGGAGCAGGTCAACGGCCGGCTCCGTCCAATCGAGGCGCATGGTCTGAAGCTCATGTCCTTCGGCCACATCTATCCCGGCGATCAACCGACGATCTATCGCGGCCCGATGGTCGGCAAGGCGATCGAGGCGATGATGATCCAGGTCGATTGGGGCCAGCTCGACTACCTCGTGATCGACCTGCCCCCTGGTACAGGCGATGCCTCGCTGACACTGGCGCAGGCAGTTCCCCTGACCGGTGTCGCCATCGTCTGCACTCCGCAAGACGTGGCCACTGACATCGCGGTGAAGGCACTGCAGATGTTCAGAAAGCTGAACGTTACGCCGCTTGGACTGATCGAAAACATGAGCTGGTACATCTGCCCGAGCTGCGGTCACCGGCACGAGATCTTCAGCCACGGCGGCGCCGAATCCGCCGCCAAACGCCTGGGCGTTCCGTTCCTCGGTGCGGTTCCTCTCGAAGAGGGCATCCGCGAGGACGCCGACAATGGGACCCCGGTCGTGATCTCTCGGCCTGACTCGGCAGGCGCTAAGGCGTTCGTGCACATCGCTTCGCAGGTCGCCGCGCGAACGTCGATCCAGTCGTTTCGCCAGCTGCCGGTCATCAACGTCCACTAGGCGCCCGACCGCTGCAAGATCCCGATCCGTTTCCGGTCAATGTCGATGTCGATCGAGCACGCCAGACGATGGAGATCACGTGGGAAGACGGCAACCGCATCACTTACTCCGCCGAGCAGCTTCGATGGGCGTGTCCGTGCGCTGAGTGCCGCGGTGAGATGGGCGCACCTGGCCGCCTCTCCAGGGTCAAGACGCTGATCCCCGAGGAGCTGAGCATCAAAGACGTAACACTCGTCGGGCAGTACGCGCTGCAGATCGCCTTCGAAAGCGGCCATGCGACGGGCATTTACACTTTCCCGTACCTCCGCGCGCTGCGTTCCTAAGCCGGGCAAAGTCTGAGATAATCCCGGCGGTCCGTTGTCCATATCCACGTCGCTCCCAGAGATCGAGCCGTCGTTTCCACCGGCCCAGCCCAACAGGCGGACCTCGCGTCGCCGGCCGCGCTTTCCACGTCGCGGCATGGTGGCGGTGGGTCTTGTCATCGTCGTCGTGCTCACGAGCATCGGGGCCTTCCTCTTCTACGAAAACACGTTGCCCACTACACTCGCGACGAACATCAAGAGCGGTCAGAAGGAAGTACCGACCGACAGTCGAATTCTCCTTGCCTTCAGCCGCCCTGTCACGCTCGCCGCTATTCAGGCCGCCTTCTCAATCAGCCCGGCAACCGCCGGGACGATCGGCGCTGTCGACGGCCAGACGCAGTACGCATGGTCGCCGGCCAAGAGGCTGAGTGAGCTGACCACCTACACGGTGTCGATGAAACCGATCTTTGATGTCGGCCATCACCGTGTTCAGGGCAGCACGTGGAGCTTCACGACGCTGATCGTGCCGCATGTAACGTCGATCTCCGGAGCCGCGGGTACCCCTCTCACCGACGGGACTGAGATCGATTCGGGAACCACGTTGAAGCTCACCTTCAACGATGCGATGGAGCCGCAGACGATGAAGGTTACGGTCGGGGCGCAGGTCGCCAATGTGACCTGGGCAGCCGACGACAAGAGCGCGACCCTTTCGACGGCGGGCTTTGCCTCCGGACCTCTGCAGCTGCAGGTCGTCGCCGGCGGTCGTGACCAGACGGGCCACCTCGTGCCCGCCACGTTCACCTTCAACACGGGGATCTACTACCACGACCGCGAGCACACGACCGCGCTCAGGTATCCGGCCCTCATTCAGATCCCCAACGATGAAGCCGCACTCGACCAGAACGGGCTGCAGGCCGCAGACATGGTGTTCGAGTATCTGGCCGAAGGCGGCATCACGCGCCTGACGGCGGTCTATGACAATGCGCCCGACCTGATCGGCCCGATGCGCTCGGCGCGATTCATCTCGCTGAAGCTCGGTCGCCATTACAAGGGACTTCTGTTCCAGTCAGGAGAGTCGCAGGCGACACAAGCGGCTGCGGCCGCGGACCCGACGCCCCAGTTCTTCGACACCATCGGGTATCAGTTCCGCGCCGCGCCACCCCGCTACGCACCGGACAACCTGATGATCAAGGGCCCTCTGGTCAAGGCCGCGGAGGACAACTACTTCTCATCGATTCCAGCATTCACGATCCCAAAGGTCAGGCCCGTGCTACCGCCCAGCTCATCGGCTGCGACGGTCAATGTCGACGAGCACTACTCGGTCTACAAGTACGACCCGGGCACCGGGACCTATCTGAAGACCGAGCAGGGACACCCCTACTCAGACGCGAGCCTGGGACAGCCTCTGCGGATCGAGATGCTCATCACACTCCACACCACGGAAACTCTCCTCAACGTCGGTGACGGCCACGGCTCTTACATCCACGACTTCGATCTCGACACCAGCGGGCGCATCAACGTCTTCTATAAAGGTATGGGGTACTCGGGCACGTGGAGCTCGACCGACAGCCACGGGCCTCTGACCTTCACGCTCGATGGCGGCCAGGTATTGACCCTGCCCCCTGGCCTGGTCTGGATCGACGTAACGCAGTAGCCCGCCGGCTAGGCGCGGGCGGCATCCTTGAGCGACGTCACGTACATCGACGCGGCCACCGCGGCGGTGGTCCCGTCGCCGACCGCCGTCGCGATCTGCTTGGTCAGTTGCGAACGAACATCCCCGACCGCCCAGATGCCGTCCACGGATGTCTGCATATTGCGATCGGTGAGGATGTAACCCGCCTCATCGTGGTCGACGTGCACCTTGAAGAGCCCTGAGTTCGGCACGAAACCGACGAAGATGAACACTCCGCCGACGGCAAGCTCGTTCGGCTTACCGTGCTGGTCATAGCGCACGACCTGGACCTTGCTGTCGCCGGTGATCTCCTTAACCTGCGCGTCGAAGATGAACTCGATCTTGGGGTTGGCCTTCGCGCGGTCGACCAGGATCGGCTGCGCCCGCAGCTCGTTGCGGCGGTGGATGATGTACACCTTCGAGGCGTAGCGAGTGAGGAAATCGCCCTCTTCGACCGCGGCGTCGCCTCCGCCCACGACGGCCAGCTCCTGGCCCTTGAAAAACGCCCCGTCGCAGACGGCGCAGTAGCTGACTCCTCGGCCCCAGAACTCCTTCTCGCCGGGAACCTGCAGGTATCGAGGAAGGCCTCCGGCGGCCATGATCAGCGCGGGCGTCCGCAGCTCCTCGCCTGACTCCAGGCGGATCACCTTGGTCTTGCCCTCGACGTCGATCTCCTTCACCGGCTCGAAATCGCGCACCTCGACGCCGAACTTGCGAGCGTGCTCGCCCATCTTGGTGGCCAGCTCCGATCCCAGGATGGATTCGAAACCCGGGTAATCCTCGATCAGCTCTGTGTTGAGAAGCTGTCCGCCAAGCGGCCCACGGTCGATCACCACGGTTTTCAGAGCCATCCGGGCCGTGTAGAGGGCGGCCGCCAGCCCGGCGGGGCCCCCACCGATGATGACAACGTCGTAATCGCTCATTGCACTAAATGGAATTGCTCCGGTGGCAGGTCGTATTCCGCCCCGTCAGCCGTGCTTGAACTGGGCCCCGTAACCGCCTCTGGGGCTGTGGCAGACGATGTTGTCGAATGGGCAGCCAATGGAGCAGGCCCCGCACTCGATGCAGTTGCCGAAGCTGACCAGGTTCTTCTGCTGCTCCTCGTTCCATTCATAGACCCCCGCCGGGCAGAAATGGTTGCAGTACTTGCCCTTGCACTTAACGGCGCAAACGTTCTGGTCGACGACCTCGATGTGCGGGCGCCCGGTGTCCTCGTTGAACTTCACGGTGAAGAGCTTGTCGGTCAGCTTTTCCACTAGCCGGCTCCGAAGCGTTCCCAGACGCGGCACATAAGCCGCACGGCGTTGACGTAGTCGGCGGCACGGATATTCTCGTTGGGCGCGTGGATCCGGTTGTCCGGACGGCCCACGCCCACCGGGAGCACCGTGGGGATGCCAAGGTCTGCGACGACGGGGTGCATCGGGCCGGTGGCGGGCATGAACGGCCAGAGTATGGGCTCGCCGTGCAATTCCCGAACGCAGTCGATCATGGTCTTGCCGACGGCCGAATCCGGGTCTGAGCGGGCCGGCTTCTCGCCGTCGCTCCACAGGATCTCGACCTTTTCGAAACCGTTGGAGTCGAGGTGCTTGCGCAGCTGCGAAAGGACATCGGCCGGGTCCTGGTTGGGGATGAGGCGGAAGTCCAGCTTGGCGGTCGCTTCGGCGGGCAGCACGGTCTTGGACCCTGGTCCCTGGTACCCGGTCGTGACGCCGGCGACGTTGCAGGTCGGCGTGAAGAGCATCTGCTCGATGACCTGCTCGGGCCTGGGGTCGCGAACCAGCCTGTCGAACCCGATGAGCTTCCGGCGCTTATCCACCTCGGGGTCGATCTTCGCCATCATCCGGCGATCGGCCTCGGTCGGCTTGACGACCTTTTCGTAAAAACCGTCGATCCGGATGTTCATCTCCTGATCTCGCAGGCTCGCCAACGCGCCGATCATGTACATCGCAGCCGACGGATAGATCGACGCGAAGCCCGAATGCTGGTCGAAATCGAGCATCTTCACGCGCAGCTGCACGTAGAGCAGGCCCCGGCATCCGAACTGGATCGTCGGCCTGCCGGCGTCATCGAAGGAGGCGCCGGACTCCCAAAGGCATCCGTCGGCGGCCAGCTTGCCGGCATGGTCGTGCGCGATCTTCTCGAAGGTCTTGGATCCGATCTCCTCTTCGCCCTCGACGAGAAAGCGCAGGGTGACCGGTACTTCTCCTAGCGACTTCAACGTCTCGAGTGCGTGGATCCGGGCCATCACATCCGCCTTGTCGTCGGCCACCCCACGAGCGATGATCCGCCCGCCTTTCTCCACCGGTTCAAAGGGCGGCGAGTCCCACAGGTCGATCGGGTCGACCGGCTGGACGTCGTAGTGCTGGTACAGGAGCAGCTTGCGGCGCCCGCCGCCCGGCACCTCTGCGTAAAGCGCGGGCATGCCTCCGGCGTCCAGCGTCTCGACACGATCGGTGAATCGCGAAAGGCGATCCGCGATCCAGTCGCGCGCGGGCTCGACCGCATCCTTTCCGTGGTTGGAAATGCTCGGGAAAGAGCACAGCTCCTTCAGCTCATCGACAAAGCGCCGCGAGTTCTTCTCGATGTACGCATCGACCGCGCTGGTCGAGATCACAGTCCCATTGTTTCACCCGCGTAACCTTGACGTGTGCGGCAGGAGGCGGGCGAGTTCCATTTTTCACCACGCCCGAACCGCGCAGCCGAGATCAACTGGCGGCCGTGGTCGGCCGGCGCTTTCGAGGAAGCCAAGCTCACCGCCCGGCCGATCCTGCTCTCCATCTCGGCCGTCTGGTGCCACTGGTGCCACGTCATGGACGAGACCACCTACTCACATGCCGGGATCATCGACCTCATCAACCGCGAGTACGTGCCCATCCGGGTCGATAACGACGTCCGGCCGGACATCAACCAGCGCTACAACATGGGCGGCTGGCCATCCACCGCATTCCTGACGTCCTCGGGTGACATCCTGACCGGCGCGACGTACATGCCGCCGGACCAGATGGCGGATGCCCTCAGCAAGGTCGCCGGCTACTATCGGACCAACCAGCCGGAGATCGCGACCCGCGTGCTTGAGGCACGCAAGCGATCCGGCTCGGCCGTAGCACGCAGCGCCGGATCGCTCGACGAAGGGCTGGTCGACTCGATCCTCGAAGCGGCGACCACCGCCTACGACCCGCAGTACGGCGGGTTCGGCAACGCGCCCAAGTTTCCTCAAACGGACGCGATCCTCCTCCTTCTGGAGCAGTCGCAGCTACGTTCTGATCCGGAGCTGCGTCAGATGGCGGTTCACACCCTGGAGCAGATGGCCGGGGGCGGCACTTACGACCACGTCGGAGGTGGGTTCTTCCGCTATTCGACTACTCAGGATTGGAGCGTCCCGCACTTCGAGAAGATGCTCGAGGACCATGCCGGCCTGGTCAGCTCGCTCGCGCTCGCGGGCATGGAGACGGTGCTCGATTCCACGGCCGGCTACCTCGACCGCGTCCTCCGCGACCCGAAGACGGGGCTGTACGCCGGCAGCCAGGACGCCGACGAGCACTACTACTCCATGGACGCTCAGGAGCGCGCGCAGAGGCCCGCGCCCTACGTCGACCGGCGCGTGTACACCTCGTGGAATGCGGCACTCGCCATCGGATATCTCGACGCCGCCGTGCGCCTGGACCGGCCCGCTCTGCGCGAACATGCGGGCAAGCTGCTCGAGAGCCTCTTCCGGAACGCGTACAGGCGTGACGAGGGAATGGCCCACGCCGAGGGGGTCGGCGGCCAGCTGAGCGACCAGGTCTGGAGCCTGTGGGCGGCGCTGCGCGCACACGAGGCGGGACTCGGAGGCCAGTGGATGGAGGCGGCGCTCGACCTGGCGGCGCACATCGAGGAGCGATATGCCGATCCCCAGGCCGGAGGGTATTTCGACCGTGCGGGCGGCGACGACCTCGGACGCCTTGCCGATCGGATCAAGCCACTGGTCGAGAACTCGATCGCCGCGATGGCGCTCGTCGAGCTGGACATCCTCGCCGGCGATCCCACCGCGCCCCACCTCGCACGCGCGCGCGTCGCCCTCGAATCGGTCGCGGGCCTGCCGCGGCAGTACGGCCTGATGGCGGCGGTCTTCGCTCGCGCCCTCGACCGCACCCATCACGCGATCAAGGTGACGACGGCCAACCCGGAGCTCGCGCGGGCCGCCGTGCTGGCGCATCCGTACGTGGTGATCGATCCGGCCGGTGACCGGCGAGCCCTCGTTTGCGTCGGAACCATATGCTTGGCGCCGGTGTCGACACCAGTCGCGGTTGTACAAGCGTTGAAAGAAGCCTCCGCTACGCGTGCCTGAATCCCGCAGGCACTTCTCGCATCGCGTCGACAGGGCGCTCAACGATCCCGACCTGCAGCGAGCCCTGACCCAGGCGATGACGGGCCTGCGTTCCCGGCGCGATAAGGCTTTCGAGAGCTTCGACTTCGAGCAAGGGCGCGCGGATCTGAAGCGGCGGCGAAAGGCCAACCTCGAACGACTACCTGAGCTCGTCGAGCAGTTCAAGCAGCGCCTCGAATCGGTGGGCGGCGAGGTCCACTTCGCCAAGGACGCGGCCGAGGCGCGTGACATCATCGGCCAGATCTGCTGGAACGCCGGCAGCGGGCGAACCGGTCGCGGTCGAATGGTCGTGACCAAGGTCAAGTCGATGGCCACCGAGGAGATCGAGCTCAACCCATACCTGGAGGCGCTGGGCATGGAGGTGGTCGAGACCGACCTGGGCGAGCGAATGGTGCAGCTCACGCATACGCGCCCCTCGCACCTGATCGCGCCCGCGATTCACCTGACCAAGGAGGATGCCGCAAACGTCTTCGGCACAGAGGCGACGGTCGAGGCCATCCAGCACCACGCGCGCGATTCGCTGCGCCAGAAGTTCATCGATGCCACGGTGGGCATCAGCGGCGCCAATATGGCCATCGCCGAGACGGGGACCATCGTTCTGGTCACCAACGAAGGCAACGCGGACCTGACGACGACCCTTCCACCGGTACACATCGCGCTTTTCGGTCTCGACAAGGTCGTGGCCACGCTCGACGACGCGGTCGCGGTGCTGCGCATGCTGCCGCGCAGCGGCACCGGCCAGCTGATGAGCAGCTATGTGAACTGGATCACCGGGCCCTCGCGGTCGGCGGACATCGAGCAGTCGCTTACGATCGGAGTCCACGGACCGCGCGAGATGCACTGCGTGATCGTGGACAACGGACGCGAGGCGATGCGCGCCGACCCCATCTTTCGCGACGCGCTGACCTGCATCCGTTGCGGCGCGTGCTCGAACGCATGCCCGCCCTTCATGGCGGTGGGGGGTCACCAGTTCGGCCACATCTACAACGGCCCCATCGGCCTGGTCCTGACGCCCTTCCATCACGGCCTCGACGAGGCCGACCTGCCGAACACCCTCTGCACCCAGTGCAATGCCTGCCAGGAGATCTGTCCCGTCGACATCCCGCTGCCACGCCAGATCCTCGAGCACCGCAAGAAGGGCCGCAAGTCGCTGCGCAAGAAAGCGGTCCTCGGCCTGTGGAAGCGACCCGAGCTGGCTGACCGCGTCCTGCGCGCCGGCGCGCCTCTCAGCGGCCTGATGCCGGGCGCACCGAGGCTGGCTCGCGTCCCGTATCGCGACCGCGTCACTACGAGCGACGTGGATGGCGAGCCGCTCACGATCTTCGCCTCGTGCATGGTCGACCGGGCTCAGCCCCAGGCCGCGGTGGCGCTGGAGCGGATCGCGACCGCCGCCGGCTTTAGGGTTGGTTTTCCCAAGGGTCAGTGGTGCTGCGGCCTCATCGCGGCCAATGCCGGGGACTTCTCCGGAGGAGCCGGCCTCTGCAGCAGCCTGGTCCAGACGCTTGGGGATTCCAAGGGTTTGATCGTCACGCCGTCGGCCTCCTGCTTCGGGGCGGTCACGATCGACGCCGCCGACTGGGGCGCCTCGGTGCCCGATGGCGTGAGTTCGCGCATGCGCGACTCGACGCGGTTCGCGCTCGAGATCCTGACCCGCCGCCCCGAGCTCGTCGACCCCAACGGCATGAGCTTGAAGATCGCCTACCACGACTCGTGCCAGAGCCTGCGCCAGCTCGGTCTCAAGAGCGAGCCGCGCCGCCTTCTAGAGCTGGCGGGCTACGACGTGGTCGACATCCCGGACATCGCGAACTGCTGCGGCTTCGGAGGCACGTTCAGCGTCGAATGGCCGCATGTCGCGGGGCGCCTTGCGCAGTGGAAGCTGGACGCCATCGCGAAGACCGGATGCACAGTGGTCGCCTCAGACAACCCGGGCTGCCTGATGCACATCGAAGCCGCCGCCCGGAGCCGGCATATCGACCTTCGGGTTGCCCATGTGCTGGAGCTGGTCGCGGAACACCTGGCCTGATGCGTAGTCTTAACCGTCCGTGAAGATCAGCCTCGTCGCGACGTCACCCGCGGAGCTCCCGGTCGATGCGCTGGCGGTGGCCGTCGCCACCGGTCAGCGGCTGTCGGGCGCCGCGCTCGAGCTCGACAAGGCGCTTGGCGGCGTGCTGTCCGACATGATCGCCAGCGCCGAGTTCCGCGGCCGCATCCACGAGGTGCTTCCCGTCCCCACGCACGGCCGGTCCGGACCCCGCCGCGTGATCCTTTACGGGGTCGGGGCGAGCCACGACCTGGACGGCCAGCGGCTGCGGTCCGCCCACCACGAGCTCATCCGCGCGTCGCGCACGTACGGGTACCGGCATATCGGCCTGCTGCGTGCCGAGCCGCCGCTGGGCATGGACTCCTTGAAGGCGGTGGTCGAAGGCTGCGTGATGGGCACGTTCGAACGGCGTTCGAGGCAAACAGGCGCGCAGCCAGAGCGCCGAGAGATCGAAGAGCTCGTGCTCACCGGCTTTGGGATCGGCCGGGAGCACGAGGTCGTCGCCGCGCAGGAGAACGGGGAGGCGACCAACCGCGCGCGTGAATGGCAGAATGCGCCGCCCAACGAGCTGACGCCGGAAGCCCTGGCCCAGGAGGCGCTTCGGATCGCACAGCGACACGGCCTCGAGGTCGAGGTGCTCGGGCCGGCCGAGCTGCGGACCGGCGGCTACAACCTGCTCCTGGGCGTTGCCTCGGGTTCGGCCCTGCCGCCACGCCTCATCCGGCTGCGACACCGCGGCGGCCAGCAACCGGGGCTCCCGACCCAGGCCGGTGCCACCGTGCTGGCTCTGGTGGGCAAGGGCATCACATTCGACTCCGGAGGTATCTCGATCAAACCGGCCGAAAACATGAGCAGGATGAAGTCGGACATGGCAGGCGCGGCGGCGGTGCTGTCGGCCATCGACGTCATCGCCGCCCGTAAGCTGCCGCTCGACGTCATGGCGGTCATCGCGGCGACCGAGAACATGCCGGGGCCGTCCGCGCAGCGCCCCGGAGACGTCTTGGTGAGCGCTGACGGTAAGACGGTCGAGATCGTCAACACCGATGCCGAGGGCCGGCTGGTCCTCGCCGACGCCCTCACCCACGCCCTGCGCAACGGCGCCACGCACATCCTCGACCTCGCGACCCTCACCGGCGCGGCGAAGATCGCGATCGGCCACGCCGCAAGCGCAGGGGTCAGCAACGACGACCGTTTCTGGGCGCTTGTCGAACGGGCCGCCAAAGACGCTGGAGATCGAGTCTGGCGGCTGCCGACGTTTGCCGACTACCGGATCCTGCTGCGGAGCCAGATCGCGGATCTTCGCAACGCCGAGTACGGTGAGGCCGGGACGATACTGGGAGGCATGTTCATCGGCGAGTTCGCCGGCGGCAAGCCGTGGGCGCACCTGGACATCGCCGCCTCGAGCTGGAACACCAACGCCGAGCTGACGACGGTGCTCCGCGGTCCCAGCGGTGCAGGGACCAGGCTGTGCATCGCGCTCGCGGAACTGATGTCAGGCGCGGAGCGTTAGAGCAGCGATGGCAATCCTCGAGACGATTAACTCACCCGCGGATCTTCGTGCCCTGGACCAGCCCCATCTCGCCCGGCTGGCCGAGGAAGTTCGCGCCTTCCTGATCGAGCAGACATCGAAGACCGGCGGGCATCTTTCCCCGAACCTAGGGGTAGTCGAGCTCACGTTCGCACTGCATCGGGTTTTCGACAGCCCGAGGGACGCGATCGTGTGGGACACCGGCCACCAGGCGTACGTCCACAAGATGGTGACGGGCAGGTCGAAGGACTTCGCGCGGCTGCGACAGGCCGGCGGGCTGTCCGGGTATCCCTCGCGCCAGGAGTCTGAGCACGACCTGGTCGAGAACAGTCATGCCTCGACCTCGCTCAGCTATGCGCTGGGCATCGCGGAGGCCCGGCTGCGCAAGAAGATCGGCGGCCACGTCGTCGCCGTCATCGGCGACGGCGCGCTCACCGGCGGCATGGCATACGAGGCGCTCAACCAGATCGCTCACCTGCAGCCGCCGAACCTCGTGATCGTGATCAACGACAACGGACGGTCATACGCGCCGACCGTGGGCGGCCTCGCCCGCCACCTCTCGCAGCTGCGAGTCGATCCCCGCTACGAGCGAATCAAGGACGACATCTCGCGACTGCTGCGCGACCTTCCGCTCGTCGGCCCGACGGCCGACCAGGCCGCATACCGGGTGAAGGAGGGCCTGAAGCAACTGCTCCAGCCGTCCACCATCTTCGAGAGCCTCGGCATCAAGTACGCGGGGCTGGTCGACGGGCATGACGAGCCCGCGCTCGAAGAGGTACTGTCGCGCTCCAAGAAGCTTCGCGAACCGGTAGTCGTTCACGTGGTCACCGAGAAGGGACGTGGCTATAGCCCGGCGGTGGATGACGACGTCGACAAGCTGCACGGCGTGCCTGCGTTCGACCCGCTGACCGGGCGTCCTCGCTCCACCGAGCTTAAGTACACGGATGTCTTCGGCGAGGCGCTGATGACTGCCGCGACAGGAAGGCCGGAGATCTGCGCCATCACTGCAGCCATGGCATCGTCAACCGGCCTTCTGAACTTCGCCAAGGAGTTTCCGGACCGGTTCTTCGACGTCGGAATCTGCGAGCAGCACGCTGTGACATTTGCCGCGGGGCTCGCCATGGCCGGCATGCACCCGGTGGTCTGCATCTACTCGACCTTTCTCGCGCGCGCCTTCGACCAGACGCTCATGGATGTCGCGCTGCATAAGCTGCCCGTAACTTTTGTGATCGACCGCGCCGGTGTCACGGGTCCCGATGGCGCATCTCACCACGGGATCTTCGATCTGTCGTACCTGCGGCTCATCCCCAACTTGAAGATCGCCGCGCCCGCCGACGCGACCGAGCTGTGCGCGCTCCTGGAAACGGCGCTCGCAACCGACGGCCCGGTTGCGATCCGGTTTCCCAGCGGTCCGGTGCCGGCAACCCCAGACCTGCCGGTGGAGCCTCTGCCGGTCGGCCGCTGGGAGGAGCTTCGCAAGGGCTCGGACGCCGTCATCTTCGCGGTCGGTCGCATGGTGGGGGTGTCGATGGAGGCCGCCGAGAGGCTGGACATGCAGGGCATCTCATGCGCGGTGGTGAACGCACGCTGGGTCAAGCCGGTCGATCCGCGCATCACCGAGTGGGCACGCACCCATCCGGTGGTGGTAACGGTCGAGGACAACGTAGGCGCGGGAGGTTTCGGCGGCGCCGTGCTCGAAACGCTGTCGCCGCATGGGCTGGCTGGACGGGTCAGGACCGTCGCCCTGCCGGATCGCTTCCTGCCGCAGGGCAAGGCGTCGGACATCCTCCGAGAGAATGGGCTCGACGCAGCGGGGGTTGCGAAGGCTGTCTTCGAAGCGGTGAAAGGGACCGTACCGACGAAACCGAAAGAGTCTTAGATGCGTCGTCGGTAGGCCTGGCTTCGCCAGGCCGTCTATCCCGCCTGCTTGATGTCTCCACACATGGCTGGGAGAAACAATTCCGCAAGTCCCATCATTCGGGAAGATAGCCGTGCAATCAGTAAGTCCCATCCTGCTCGCGCCTGGCGCGCAGAAGGAATCGACTGGTTCCTTCTCATAAGTTCTTTCGCCCGGAGAAGCCTTCGCCGACCTTGTGCCAGTACTCAACCCGCTGCTCGCCGAGCTTCCAGCACAGCTCGATGAGCTCGCCATCGCGGTACGAGGGAAAGTCGATGAGGCCCTCGAGCGGACCTTTGAGCTGGATGCCTACGCTGTTCAGGCTGGCCACGGCCTTGAGCAGCTCGAGCTCCGCGCCGCTCACGGCGTCACGGGCCTGCTGATGGCGGTCGCGATCCTCGGAGCCGGCGGCCGGGCGCTTGGACTCATACTCGGCGATTCGCGCCTCGTCCTCGAGCTCGGGCAGCAGCGCCGACAACTCCGCGATCTGTCCGACGATAGTGCGCACGCGTGGCAGCTCGTTGTTCGCCTCGTCCACCGTGTAGGTACGGAGCCTCTGCACGGCTCAAAGATAATCCCAATGCGGTCCACACTTCACCGCATGGAAGCCGCCGAGGCCAGGCGCCGCATTGCCGACTCCAGGGTCGCACGCCTTGCGACCGTAGGCGACGATGACCGACCTCACATCGTGCCGATCGTCTTCGCGCTCGATGGCGACAAGCTGTACTTCGCGGTCGACGCCAAACCCAAGCGCACCGCGAATCTCAAGCGCTTGAAGAACATCGCCGCGAATGCCTCCGTCTCTGTGCTCGTCGATCATTACGAGGAGGACTGGACCAGGCTCTGGTGGGTGCGCGCCGACGGCACGGCTCGCATCGTCACCGACGACACCGAGACCCATCGCGCAATCGAGCTTCTCACGCGGAGGTATCCGCGATATCGAGAAGCCCGACCCCCCGGTCCGGTGGTCGCGATTCACATCCATCGGCTGAGCGGCTGGTCGGCAGAGCCCTGATCATGTCGCAATGAGCTCGGGCTGGGCCTGCTCGACCGGGTAGACAAGCGGATGAGCGGGGAGCTCCACCGAGCCAAGCGGGTAGGGGCCGAAAGAGCGACCTCCGACCAGCGCCGTCCAGCTCACGTCGTAGCGGATCGCCGCGCGCGCTCCATAACCCACCTGGCTGTGAGCTTCGTAGGTGTGCACGACGGACGATGGCTGCGGGTAGGCCCATCCGAAACCTGAGCCGTCGTTGAATCGTGCGGAACTTCCATCCCCAAAATCCCAGCCGGCCGCGACGGGAGTCGCTGTCACCGAGTAATCGATTCCTTGAAACGTCTCTGCGGCCTTGATGGCGGCCGGCGCCGGCGCCAGCCAGAACCAGGTGTCCAGTCCCACGAGGCCCATGCCGGTTGGGTTGGCCGCGACGGCGGTTTCGGGCGCAATCCAGGTCGGCATCGGCGGCGGTGCCAGCGGCGCCCCGCAGGACGACTGTTCCGCGGTCGAGTTCTGCACCCGGTCGAACGCCTGCACGTGAAGGCATGCGGTCTCATGCGGCTGTATGCCAACCAGCGACACCGTGCGCGGCCCGGCGGTAGATCCCAGCTGCACCCGCTCGGGCCGATCACCGACGGTCAACCACGAGAGGTAGTGGTCCAGGCCCGACACGAAATAATCCGGGCCGGCGCCGTCGCCGCGGTCGGCCACCGGGTCCCAGGTGAACGTGACCGAGCTCGGCGTGACGGCCGTCACGTAGGGCTGGGGATTGAACGGCGGCACCGAATCGACATAGATGTCGACGACCGGGTACCCGTACTGGTCGGCCATGTACGGCGGTGCAGCGTTGTTGCCGTACGCGCCAAGTCCGCACTGGCCGCCAAAGGTCCAGTTGTAGTAGGCGATGTACTGCTTGACGTGCCCATGTACCGCCCAACCATTCGTGGCGAAGTTCCATTGGTAGTGATTCGGGAAGGTCTCGTGGAGCAGCCGCACCCAGCCGGACGAATCCCCTGGGGTTCCGCGGAAGTCGCCATAGAAGTAGCCGTACCAATCGTCGTACCCGGGGTTCGGATGGAAGCCATAGAACGTGTCCTGCTCGGGATTCGTGCCGACGAACGGATCGTTGGTCACCACGGTGGCCGTCCACATGTCGGAGAACTTCGTGCACCACGCGGGCGGATCGCCGTACTGCGAGCTTCCCCACGCCGAGCCGGCGGCTGCGGTTACGGGCTGCAGAGCGAGGGTGGCGGCGATCGTCAGGGCGGCAAGACATCGCATGCCGGCAAACTACCGGCGTTTGCGGCCATCGAGAACCCAGGCTGTTAACGCCACTGGTACTTGACAAGACAAGACGTCCAATCTAGTCTCGTCCCACGAAATGGCGCCAACCAGGGAACGTGTGCTCGGCATGGCTCGAGGACTGCTGGCCAGAGGCGGCAGCCCGACCGTGGCCGAGCTCGCCGCAGCGGCCGGCGTCTCGAGGGCGACCTTCTATCGGGCCTTCGAATCCCGCGAGGCGCTGCTCGAGGCGCTCGACCTTCAGCCTGAGCCCGGCACCCGCGAGCGCATCCTCGACGCTGCCCTCAAGCTCATCGGCGCGCACGGCTTGAACGCCCTCTCGATGGACGATCTGGCGACCCAGGCCGAGGTGTCCCGAGCAACCCTCTATCGCCTCTTCCCCGGCAAGGCCGCGCTTTTCACCAGCCTTGTGCACCGGTACTCGCCGCTCGATCCCGTGACCGAGCTGATGGCCACCCGTCAAGGCGAACCGCCCGAGGTCCTGATGCCCGAGATCGCGAGGACCGTTTACCGCACTTTTTACGGCGAGGGCGAGAGCCGCGTGGGCGTGCTCCGCGCACTTTTCTTCGAGATCAGCTCACTTTCGCCTGACACCGCGGAGGGCGCTCAGGATGCAATCCGCGGCCTCGTCGGATCGCTTGTCTTTTATGTGATGGGCCACATGCGGGACGGCCGTCTTCGCCGCATGCCGCCGCTACTGGCCCTTCAGTCGTTCGTCGGTCCGGTTCTCTTCCACATCATCACGAGGCCGCTGGCCGAGCAAATGCTGGGCCTCGACATAGACGGCGAGCAGGCGGTGACCCTGCTGGCGGAACACTGGTTGCGGGCGATGACGCCAGAGGAGGCCACCTCATGAGTGACTCATGGGCGGTTGACGTCGAGGACGTCTCGAAGAATTTCGGAGACGTCAAGGCGCTCGACGGAGTGACGCTTCGGGTGAGGCAGGGTGAGATCTATGGACTGCTGGGTCCGAACGGCTCGGGCAAGACAACGCTCATCCGCATGTTCGTCGGCCTCGTTGCACCCAATGCCGGGGCGGTCACCGTGCTGGGGCAGCGCATGCCAAACGTGGCGATGCTGAGCCACGTCGGATACATGACCCAGGCTGCCGCGCTCTACCCAGGGTTGTCCGTAGAGGAGAACGTGCGGTTCTTCGCGGCGATCAACGGCACCGAAGGAGGGGTCAAGGTGGCGCTGGAGTTCGTCAAGCTTTACGACCGGCGCGACTCCGTCGTCTCCACCCTGAGCGGTGGTATGCGTCAGCGCTGCTCCCTGGCGTGCGCGCTCGTGCACAAACCGCAGCTGCTTCTGCTCGACGAACCCACGGTTGGCGTGGACCCCCAGCTCCGCGTCGAGCTCTGGGACGGTTTCAAGGAGATGGCGGACGCCGGCACCACGATCATCGTGTCCAGCCACGTCATGGACGAGGCCGAACGCTGCCAGCGGCTCGGCCTGATCCTGTTCGGAAAGCTGCTTACCGAGGGCAGTCCCGACGAGATTCGCGCCCGGGCGGGAAAGACGACCCTCGAGGAAGCCTTCCTCAGCCTGTCGCAGAGCCGAGCATGAGCGGCAAACGGGTCGCGGCCATCACGAAGCGTCTGCTGCAGCAGTTTCGCCGCGACCGGCGCACCCTCGCTCTCCTGTTCGTCGCGCCGATCGTGATCCTGGGACTCCTCGGCTATCTGATCCGCGGTTCGGGTTCGGCCCCGGCGGTCGGCATCGCCAACCAGGACCAGGGTCCGCTCGGCGCCACCGTTGCCGCCGCCCTGGCGCGGTCGAGTGGAATCAGCACCGTCACCATCCAGTCCTCGGACGGCGATTCGAAGCTCAAGGACGGATCGCTTGCCGCGTACATCGTCTTCCCGTCCGATTTCAGCAGCCAGGCGCAGGCGGGAACGATCGTCCCCGATGTCCAACTTGAAGGCTCGCAGCCCGGCACGATCGCACCCGTGCTCCAGGCCCTGCAGGAGGCTTTGATCTCGGCTGTCTCCTCACAGGCGCCCGGCCAGGGACTGCACGTCCAGCCCCGCATCGGCTACCTGTACGGCGGTCCCGGCTTCGACACTCTCGACTATTTCGGGGCGGCCTTCATCGGGCTCGTCGTTTTCTTCCTGGTGTTCGTAGTCACCATCGTCTCGTTCCTCAACGAGAGGTCGCAAGGCACGCTGGAGCGGTTGATGGCGAGCCCGCTGCGGCGGGGCGAGATCGTGCTCGGCTACATGCTCGGGTTCACGGTGCTGGCGGTGATCCAGTCCGTGGAGGTGCTGGTCTTCGCCCTGGCGGTGCTCAAGGTGCACAACAGCGGCAACGTCGCGCTGATCTTTGTAATCGAAGCGCTGATGGCGATCGCGGCCGTCAACCTCGGCATCTTCCTCAGCATGTTCGCGCGAACCGAGTTCCAGGCCGTCCAGTTCATACCACTCGTGATCGTGCCGCAGTTCCTGCTTTCGGGAATCCTCTTCTCGGTCAGCTCCGAGCCCAAGCCGCTGCAGCTCCTGTCCGGCGTGCTGCCGCTCACCTATGCGGTCAACGGCCTGCGCGATGTGATGGTCAGGGGCGCCGACCTGAGCTGGGGCTCGCTGCAGCTCGACGTGGGAGTAGTGGCGGGCTTCATCGTCGTGCTCGTGATCGCCGCGGCGACGACCTTGCGGAGGCGCATCGCCTAGGAGGCGCGGCCGAAATCCTCGACGAGAGATTCGGCGATCCAGGTGGCCAAGATGCTAGGCGCGGTCGAGCACCGTAGCGAGCGCATCGTCAATGCGTGAGCGAGGAGCCCAGACCGCAACGAGCAGATGGGCCGCATGGGCGCCGAAGATTCGTCGACGGCTTTTCGGCCGCGCCTCCTTGACCTCGTAACCTTTCAGCTGATGCTGCTCATGTGCTCCGCCAGCTGCGGCGGCCGCCTGTTCCGCGCGCTGTTTGCCGAGGTCGAGCTCGACTCAGGCGGCGCTTACATGGACTTTCGGGTGTCCCAGCCAGGCTACGTCTGCCTCAACTGCGGGGCGCCTGCATTCGACCTCGGTGAGGTGCCGGGCGAGATGGCCGCCGAAGCCGAGGCGGACGAGGTTCCCGCCGCGACCGACATCCTCTGCCCAGTGTGCGAAACGCTCGTTCGCGTCGAGGCGGACATGGAGTGCCCCAACTGCGGCGCGCCCCTGGAGGTCGGCTAGGTCAGGGAGGCTGTACCGACCAGGATGCCCAGCATCCAGCGCACGGCGGCAGCGTCACGGTGGCGGAGGGCCAGTCGAAGCGCCCTCACCGCCCGTGGGGTGTCGAGATCGTCGGACAGGGCGGCGTTGAACTCCTTGATCAGCGCCGGCGATGCCTGACCTTCCGGTTGCTTGAGCACCGCGCGGGCGCTCTCGATCAAGCGTGCCGACCTCGCCATCGCCGCCCAGTCGAATTCCCAATCTCGGCTGTAGCGATGCGTGACGAGGTAGAGGCGCACCGCCGCGGCCGGCGCCCGCATAAGCGCCTGGCTCACCTTCACCAGGTTGCCGAGCGACTTGCTCATCTTGCGGCCTTCGTAGCGAACCATTCCTGTGTGCATCCACGCCCTCGCGAACGGGGCTTTCCGCGTCAAAGACTCGGACTGCGCCCTTTCCGACTCATGGTGGCTGAACATGAGGTCCCGGCCGCCTCCGTGAACGTCGATCTGCTCGCCGAGGTAGCGCACCGCCATCGCCGAACATTCGATATGCCACCCGGGCCGGCCAGGCCCGAACCTCGACGGCCATGACGGCTCATCGGGCGCGGAGGCTCGCCAGAGTGCGAAGTCGAGCAGGTCACGCTTCGAGCCTGGGCCGACCGTCCCGAGAAGGCCTTCGTCGCGGAGCTTGCTCAGCATGGATCGCCGCGTGCGGTGCGACAGGCGGCCGTAGCCGCGATAGCGACTCACGTCGAAGTAGAGCGCATCCGTGCGGTAGGCGTAACCGGATGCGTGCAGCTTCGTGGCCGCCGCTTTGATGCGGCCGATCTCCTCCGAGACCCGAGGCATGACGTCCGGCGGCCGCCACCCGAGCGCCGTCATGTCCCGGATGTGAACGGCGGTCTCGCGCTCGGCCAGGAGCTTCCAGTCGACCCCGTCACGCCGGGCCCTCTCGAACAACGGGTCGTCGATGTCGGTGACGTTCTGGACGTACCGGACCTTCACCCCGCTGGACTCGACGAACCGGACGAGCACGTCAAACATCGAGAACGTGAATGCATGGCCCATGTGCCCCGAGTCGTACGGGGTGACGCCGCAGACGTAAAGGGTGAGCGCCTGCCGACCCTTCTTTGCCCGCGGCGCGAGCATGACCTTCCGTTCCGTCAGCGTGTCGCGGACGCGCAGGCGCAGGGTCAGGGTGGGCTCAGCCACGACAGACGGGCGTGCTAGTGGCCTGTTCGCGCGACGGCCGAGGCGTCGGCCCGCAGGCCCTCGACCCGGTCGGTCAGCTCCCAGGGGACACCGAGGTCTTCGCGGCCGAAATGCCCGTAAGCGGCCGTGGGCCGGTAGATCGGCCGCAGGAGCTTCATGTTCGCAATGATGGCGCCCGGTCGCAGGTCGAAATGGCGCCGGACCAGCTCGAGCAGCTCGGCCTCCGGCACCGAACCGGTGCCGAAAGTCTCGACTGAGATCGAGGTCGGGTGCGCCCTGCCGATCGCGTACGAGACCTGCACCTCGCAGCGGTCGGCAAGTCCCGCCGCGACCAGGTTCTTGGCGACGTGCCGTGCCGCGTAAGCCGCCGATCGGTCGACCTTGCTCGGATCCTTTCCGCTGAACGCCCCGCCGCCATGCCGTGCGATGCCGCCGTACGTGTCGACGATGATCTTGCGGCCGGTCAGCCCCGCGTCCGCGGCCGGACCGCCGAGGAGGAAATGACCGCTCGGGTTGACCATGATCTTGGTCTTGCTGTCGACGACCATTCCCTTGAGCACCGGGTCGATGACCAGGGCGCGCACGCCTTCGGCAAGCTCCTTCTGGGTCACTGACGCCGAGTGATGCGTCGAGACGACGATGGCTTCGATTCGCTTGGGCCGGCCTCTTTCGTACTCCACCGTCACCTGGGTTTTGCCGTCAGGGCGTAGGAAGGCGAGCGAACCGTCCTTGCGTGCTTGCGCGAGAGCTCGCGCCAGCCTGTGAGCGAGCGAGATGGTCAGCGGCATGAGCTCGGGGGTCTCCCGGCATGCGAAGCCGATCATCATCCCCTGGTCGCCGGCGCCCTGAAGCTCGAACGGGTCGTCCTCGAGGCTGCCCTCGCGCTCTTCCAGCGAATGATTGACGCCCGCGGCGATGTCGGGCGACTGCTCTTTCAGATAGACCTGGATCAGAGCATGGTCGGCATCGAAGCCGATCTCTTCGTTGTTGTAGCCGATCTCGCCGATCGTGCTTCGGATGGTGCGCTGGATGTCGAGCTCGGCGTGCGTGGTCACCTCGCCGATCACCACGCACAGTCCCTTGGTGATGGCGGTCTCGCAAGCGACGCGAGCGTGGGGATCTTGCGCGAGCATTCCGTCCAGCACGGCGTCCGAGACCTGATCGCAGACTTTGTCCGGGTGCCCCTCGGTGACAGATTCAGAAGTCAGAAGGAACGATGGCGACGCACTGAATGAAGTTGTCACAACGGCAGCCAATCATACCCGCGGAGGCTTCTCGGCCCGCCAGCGTGGCGTGGGCGGACGGGCTTGGCCCGGCCGCAACTTTGTCTCCAACTCGCCTCGCGTGATCGGGCTTCAGACTCTTAGTAAAGTCCCATCGATATACCGGAATGGGAGCAGGCACGCTGGCGAAGCCCGCCTGCCGATGAGGGAAAACCATCCGGGTTTTCGCTCATATTTCAATTTCCGTTGCGCTGGCGGCTGTCTTCGGGCGTTTGACCGAGGAGTTGCGCCTGCAGTGCGAACATGTCATCGAGCACGCGATCGATGCGCCTGCCCTCGAGGCGATGGTCGGCGATCACGCCGGCGCGTTCGAGATAGCCGCGCAGCGAAGTTCCGAGCGGCCCGTCGATGCGCGCCTTCCCCTTCACCTGTGCCTCTTCGAGCAGCTGCAGGCACCGGTCGAGCGCCAGCTGTCTGGACCTGTGGCTCCTGAGCTTCATGTCAGGCCGTCCCGAGCACCTCGACCCGCCCGGCGGGCGTGACCCTCACATGGACGGTGTTCAGGTCCGGAAGCGGATACGCCATGTCGGTTGACTTGCCCTCGGCAGTGAAGGACGCGGGGTGGCAGGGACAGTCGAGCAATCCCTGCCCGCCGTTCCACCACAGCTCGCATGGGAGGTGCGAACAGATCGAGGTGACCGCCGTCACCGTGTCGCCGCGGCGGAAGACATAGGCCCCCACGCTGCCGGCCGTGACGCGCGTTCCCTGGCCTTCGACCAGGTCTGACATGGCGGCCACGTCGACCCACCGGCCTGCGATGGGGTCGATCGGACCTCCGCCCTGGACCTGCGCAGTGGGGGCGCCGTGGAGGGTCCTGCCCACCAGGCCGCCCGAGACCACTCCCGCGGCCACGCCCAAGCCTGCGACCAGCGCCGCGCGTCGAGTCAGCCACGGCTCGCGCGGCGCCAGCTCGAGGGCCTGCTCGAGCCGCTTGCGAAACGCAGGGTTCATACGCTGCGGGCCCTGCCGCGCGGCGGCCAGCCGGGCGGCGGCCGTGATGGCGGCCTTCTCGTCGGCATCCCCGGCCCTCAGCCTCAGCCGGCGGCCGTGCAACAGGTCGGAAACGATCTTGTCGACGCGGTTTTCCGGCTTGTTCACGGGTACACCTTGACTTTGGCAGCAGCGCGCAGGGCGCGAAGCTGCATGACCTTGACTGCTCCAACGGTTGAGTGCATCTCCGCGGCCACTTCCTTCAACGAATACCCGTGGAGGAAACGCAGCTCCAGCACGCGCCGGTAGTTGTCTGAGAGCTCAGCGAGGATCCTCTGCACGGTATCCGCCCTTTCCTCGGACGGAGGCGACTGCGGAACCGCCAGCGCGAGGTCTTCGTGGAGCTCGACCTCGGACAGTCCGAGCCTGGTGCTCCAGAAGCCGCCGAGCACCGAGCGGGCGGTGGCGAAGAGATAGCCCCGGATCGCGCTCGCGGGCGACCCCTCCCGCAGCCGCGGAATCGCTTTCATAGCGACCTGCTGGGTGAGGTCTTCGGCATCGGCCCGGTTACCGACGCGCGCGTAGATGAACGCGTACACGATCTCGAGCTCACCGAGCGCGATGTCTGTGGCGCGTGGCGCCATCGGGAGCTGGAGCACATCGCCCGGCTCGTCCGGCTCGGCTTCGAGCTCGTCAGGCGGGCGCCCGGCGCTCATCTCCGCCCAACTTCAGGGTCCAGGCGAGCCACTGACCTGGGTTCACCGTTGATCCACACCGCTCTCGGCACTACCGGTGCAGGTTACGAGAGCCATTGACGGATTCAGCTCGATTGACCAGATTGGAGACGAGGGCCGGGGAACTGTTCCCCGGCCCCGGATCAACTATTGACTAAGCGTGTCGAGGAAGCCACAGGCTGCGGCGGCGCCATAGCAGATAACCCACTCCGCCGAGGATCAGGAAGGGGCCGGCGACTCCCAGCCCGACCACCACGTAGTCGATGGTGGCCACGAAGTTGTGCGCCGCATCGGTCAGTGCGGTCGCAAAGCCCCACTTGTCTGAAGCCGCCGCCTGGGCAATTGCCGGCGCCTCGGTCATGGTGATGGTGAGGGCGCTGTACGAGGTGTGGTCGTCGAGATACTGGATCTGGCCCTTCAGCTGCTCGATCTCGCCGGTGATCTGCCCGATCTGGTTCTGGACCGCGATCATGTCGGAGATCGTCTTGGCCCCTGTCAGCAAAGTCAGCATCGCCGACCGCTGCGCTTCGGCGTTCGCGAGGCGAGTCTGCAGGTCGACGTACTGGCCGCCCACCTCGGTACCAGTGATCTGCTCGTCCTGGACCTTTCCAACCTTGGAAAGCTGGTCGATGGTGGTGTCGAAGTTAGCCGCCGGAATCATGAAGTTGATGACTCCGGTTCGAATTTGGCTGTCGACCGGCGCTGCCTGCGCGACTGTTCCGGCGATGTAGCCGCCCTCGGCCTCGACAAGCGTGCGCGCAAGGCTGAGCTTCGAGTCGAAAGTTCCGGAGCCGACGGTGATGCTCAGCTGCGCCTGGCGGATGACGGGCGGCCCCTGCAGCACGGGCACGGTCGTCCCAGCGTTCGAAGGATTGGTTGGGGTGGTCGTGCCGCCGGGCTGTCCGTTGATGGTGGTCGGGGCGCCGCTTGCCGAGCCGCTGCCCGATTGGATGGCCCTCGGCAGCGCAGCGGGTCCCTCGCTCGTGGCAACGCTGCTGCCGCTGCCGCATGCGGCCGCCGCCACGAGGATGGCGATGATGACGAGGATTTTCTTCATTCGACGGCCTCCAAAGTGAATTTCCGAACTGCCTGACCAAACGCTGGATCCGGCGGCACGTAACATTCGCCGTCGTGCTCCAGGTCAGAAACCTCGCCATCGACGTCGCCGCACGCCGGGTGCTCTCGGACGCGAGCTTCACCGTGGCCCCGGGAGACAAGGTCGGGCTGGTCGGCCGAAACGGCGCGGGCAAGACGAGCCTGCTCAAGGTGCTCGCGGGCGAGGACGACCCGGCCGCGGGCCTCGTCCTGAAGCAAGGGACGCTCGGCTACGTGCCCCAGAACCCTCGCCCGCGCGCCGAAGCCTCGAAAACCGCGCTTGCGCACATCCTGTCGGGGCGCGGCCTGGACCGCGCCGCGGTGCGTCTTGCGGAGCTGCACGCCAAGCTGGAGCACGATCACTCGGCAGCCACCGTTGAGCGCTTCTCCGAAGCGGAGGAGCGCTACCGGCTCGACGGCGGCTACTCATCCGAATCAGACGCGCGGCGAATCGTCGCTGGCCTGGGGCTGCGGGCAGATCGGGTCGACCTTCCGGTCAGCGTGCTGTCAGGCGGCGAAGGGCGCCGGGTGGAGCTCGCTCGCGTGCTGTTTGCGGAAGCCGACCTGCTGCTGCTCGACGAACCGACCAACCACCTCGACAGCGACGCGAAGTCGTGGCTGATGGACTTTCTGCGCGACTACCGCGGCTCGGTGATCGTGGTCAGCCACGACCTGGTCCTGCTCGACGCTTCGATCACCCGCGTGCTCCACCTGGACGCCGGGCGGATGCGCGAGTACCGCGGCACGTACTCGCAGTACCAGAAGGCGAGGGTGCTCGAGGAGAAGCGGCTGACGTCGCTGGCTCAGCGGCAGGAGTCGGAGATCACCCGGTTGAGCGTGCTCGCCGAAGTCATGCGGCGGCAGACTGCGAAACGCGCGCGGACCGCGAAATCGATCTTCAAGCGCGTCGACCGCCTTAAGGCGGACCAGGTGTCCGCGCCCAAGCGCGAGAAAAAGGTGAAGGTCACGTTTCCGGAACCGCCGCACAGCGGCCGGGTCGTGCTGACTGCGACCGGCCTGAGCAAGGGTTACGGAGGCCCGCTCGTCTTTCGCGACGTGTCGTTCGAGGTCGAACGCGGGCAGCGGCTGGTCATCATGGGCCTGAACGGCGCGGGCAAGACGAGCCTGCTGCGCATCCTCGCGGGTCAGAGCGAGCCGAACGCGGGCAGCTTCCACCTGGGGCACGGTGTCTCGCTCGGCTACTACGCGCAGGAGCACGAGGGGATCCGCGCCGGCGTGCCGGTGCTGGCGCACATGCGCGAGCAGTCGGATGCCGACGAACGGATGCTGCGCGCCCTGCTCGGCTCGTTCAGCCTCACCGGAGACATCGCGCGCCAGGACGCGGGGACGCTGTCCGGCGGGGAGAAGACCAAGCTGGCGCTGGCTCAGCTGGTCGCCGGAAAGCACAACCTCTTGCTGCTGGACGAGCCGACCAACAACCTCGACCCGCCCTCGCGGACCGGTGTAGCTCGCGCCCTGGCGGAGTGGCCCGGAACGATGGTGATCGTCAGCCACGACCCGGAGTTCGTGGAGGCGCTCAAGCCGCAGCGCGTGCTTTTCATGCCCGAAGGCCGAGTCGACTACTGGGAAGAAGACCTTCTGGACGTGGTCTCGCTGGCCTGATCTGCCTTATTTCATGCCCCGCAGGAGGCAATCAGTAAGTCCCATCCTCATCGCCGCTTGTGCCCAAGGTGGCGCGCAGCGCCGGATGGGGGAGGCGTACCTTGCAAAATAGACGGGTGGATATAGTGATGCCCGAGCTCCAGGGCGCCGAGGAGATCACCGTCGGCGCCTGGAGCAAGAAGCAGGGCGAGCACGTGGCGGAGGGCGAGACCTTGATGGAGGCGCACACCGACAAGGTCAACGCCGAGATCCCCTCACCCGTCACCGGCAAGGTCGAGGAGCTGCTGCTCGAGGTCGGCGACCCCGTGAAGCCGGGCCAAGCGATCGCCAGGGTGTTACCTGAGTGATGTTGCCCGCATCGGATTGAAACCCCTGCGGGTCGCGGTCGTCGGGTGCGGCGCGATGGGCGCCGCGACCGGGTGGAGGTTGGCCGCGCGAGGTGCCCAGGTCACGTGCTTCGACCGCCACTCCCCTCCCCACACGTTTGGCTCTTCACATGGCGAATCGCGGATCACGCGTACCGCCTACTTCGAAGGCCCCTGGTATGTGCCGCTGCTGCAGGAGACCTTCCCGCTCTGGCGTGAGCTGGAGTCCGCCTCCGGCGCGGAGCTGCTGACGCTGACCGGGGCACTCATGATCGGTCCGCCATCCGCCGAGGCAGTCACCGGCGCTCTCGCCGCGGCCGCCGATCGTGGTCTCGACGTGCGCCTGCTCAAGGCTGACGAGCTGCGCAAGACGTACCCGGGTCACATCGTCGGAAACCGAGACGTCGCCGTGCTCGACGCGCAGGCTGGATTCATCAGGCCCGAGGCGGCCGTGGCCGCCATGATCGGCCGCGTCGAGGCGCTCGGCGGAGAGATCAGGCGCGGCGTCGCGGTCACCGCCGTCAACCACCTCTCAGACGCCGTCGAGGTCGTGACGGACGTGGCACGCGAAACGTTCGACGCGGTCGTCATCGCGGCGGG
>Ga0208849_1000163_pt1 | contig 65559 bp, 76 predicted proteins | sample NGESurdeep072012_10_FD_184470 | JGI IMG/M metagenome (GOLD analysis project Ga0208849, IMG submission 184470) | Arctic peat soil microbial communities from Barrow, Alaska - NGEE Surface sample 53-3 deep-072012 (SPAdes) | ecosystem: Environmental > Terrestrial > Soil > Wetlands > Peat ...
GAGCCGCGTTTGCCAGAATGAATGATTGCAATTTACGGTCGAAATAATGTGTGAACCAACCCAATCAGGGGTCAGGTAAGGATCATTCACGCTTTGAATGCCACTGAAGATGACTTTTACTATCGTTTCCGAGACTAAGAAATCCCGGTCGAAGGAGTTATGACTCCGAAGTGGCCGTGGATTCATTGGCTTAATGCTCAACGGTGCGATGGACTCAGCGTCAAACCATGAATTGTTAATTGACCATTTTGGTTTTTCTCCTGTTCCATCGCGGATGGCCAGGTCGGCCGTTAACAACCGGTACAGAACCTGATTGGTTGCCTTGGATGTGAATCGTTCGTTGCCACCGGCACGCAATCGTCGAGAGACCTCGCGCGCGGTCAAGCTCGACTCCTTCGAGAGAACTGCCAAAGCGAGCTCGAAGTCACCTCGGTTGACTCCTTCTTGACGTTGCATTTTTCGTTCGGTCATCGTGTTCGCAGAGATTATCGGAATTCGACGTCCGGGAATACCGAAGGATCCGTCAATCTATTGCTCTTCAACTCGGGCTGCCACGCAATGAGCCATCCAGTCGTAGGTCCTTGGCACCGTTTGACGCGAATCACAATACTTCTGTTCGTGTTTTCGACGTCCGGGAATACCGAAGGATCCGTCAAACTATTGCTCTTCAACTCGGGCTGCTACGCAATGAGCCATCCAGTCGTAGGTCCTTGGGACCGTTTGACGCGAATCACAATACTTCTGTTCGTGTTCATGGATTCACTGACAAGGGTTTGACAGAACTACCAAACCCAAGCTCAAGGTGTGGAACTCCCTCTCATGAGTCCGAGGACTATTCTCCGGTGTATGTATTGGACGTACGAGAACTATGTTCACAAATATGCCCGAGTTCACTACGCGAACTGCTCATATTGCAACAACGGGAACGGTACGCACTCTGCACATAGCAGCAAAGCGGGCGCTTGGCTTGGACCATTTGAGCGCTACGCGAGAGCTAGCACAGCGTCGAAATATGTGGCACAACCCTGTGGCCATTGCGTTCCTGGAAAGTAAACGAGTTCGAAACGAGCACGTCTTGATGTGAGTGTTATGTAAAGCAATTAGTTACTGTGAGCAGTCTGGTCAGCAACTCGACGTTTTCAAATGCGACAGCGTCGCAAAGAAGAATCATCGTGAAGAGTTGAAACGCCTTCAAACGCTTACATAGAGGGTCACACATAGTCCTCGGATTGTGTTTTCGGGCTCCATGACACGCAAGTGGTCACAGTTTCATATGCTGGACGGAATAAAGTTCCCTCAGTCCCACGGGAATTTCATGACGACGCCGGTTAAGTTCGTGGTGTGCTCACAGAAGTAGTCGTGCTGAACGGTGGATCGAGCGCGGGAAAATCGACCATTGCGGGTTGCTTACAGGCACTCTTAAATGACACGTGGCTTACGCTCGGGGTCGATGACCTCATCGTTGCTATGGGAAGTCCGGCTGCCGAGGCAGAGTCCGCGATCATTTTTGATCCTGATGGCACCGTCGCTACCGACCAACGCTTTCGTAGGGCAGAAGATTCCTGGTATCACGGTCTCGCCGCGATGGCGCGTGCCGGCACTGGAATCATCGTCGTTGATGTTTTCCTTGGCGGGGCGAGTTCGCAGTCACGCTTAGAAGCCGCACTTTCCGGATTACAAGTGCTGTGGGTCGGTATTCACTGCGACTCGGACGTCGCATCGAAGCGAGAGTTGATGCGACCGGATCGAGTTCACGGAATGGCGAAAACGCAGTCGAGTCTCGTTCACGAAGGAGTGCACTACGACATCGAGGTTGATAGCTCTTTTCAGAGCGCGCGTGAGTGCGCCCGGACTATTCACGCCGCGATGGCGCAATAGCTACTCGAGCTCGACAAGTTACCAAGAGTTTTTGACTGAATGAACGGACCGAGGTAACAGCGTTGAACGAGAGGAGATCGCCATGCACGGGGCAATCAGGTTTACATGGTTTGACCTGCGCGATTCAGAATGCCGAAGTAGCTGGAGTCTTGGAATGTAGGTCCGGCATACGGTTGAGGGCTCTGAGCGTGTTACGGGCTACCTGTATCGTGTCGGTCATGGCGACAATGAGTATGCAGTCCGCGGCCAATAGCCATTTCGGGGCGGAATTGATGGAGCGGCCTCGAGGGTGCACGAGAGTGTGCAGGCAGGGTGTGAAAACCTTCGGATCAGGTACGACGCGAAGCGCGCGGGCGAGTGGCCGAAACTTCACAGAGTGTACGGCCCACGAGTGTACGGCCCACGAGTTTCAATAAATGCGTCGCAGTATCCACAGATGAGTATTTCATGATGTTCGAATGTCTGGACGCTTTTGAACACGGGCCGCAACATTGATCCATCACATTCGGAGACAATGCGAAAGAGTACGACCGAGAGGAAAATTACTCCATTGCTTTGGCAAGGCGAGCGTCGTAATCGTCTGCGAGTTCGAGCAGAGCCTTAGCCCCGTCGCCGGCGAAGCATGAGCCGTGCATCACGGCCAGCGTGGCGGGGGCGAGACCAGCGAGGTTCCGAATGGTGGGCCCGGTCCGCGGTGTGATGCAGGTAGCGCCAAAAACGTCTTCGGCGAACGAGGAAGTCTCGAGGATGTCATCAGTCGTGATGGCGGGCGGGTCGCCGAGTTGGGTGAAAAGGTCGCCACAGAGGAGCGTCTTGGTTGTCTCCTCGTACAACACGCGCGCTTCCCAACCGTGGGGGACGTGCGGCGTGTCGATGTGGCGTACGCGATGCTCTCCCAGCGCGATCACCTGACCGTCGGCGAGTGGGACCGGCGTTCGGTCTGCCAGGTCGTTGAAGGACACCGAACACCCGAGAGCCCCATGGGCTACCTCCGCGTGGGGTGCGGCTGCGAGTAGCAGGTTCATGGCGCCGCACTCGTCGGACTCAAGGTGGCCGAAGGTGATCCAACGAAGACGCTCGAGTGGGGTGATCGTAGAAATGGCTTCCGCCAGGAAAGGGAACATGGCGCGGGGTCCAGTGTGGAACAGCAGGGGTTCATCATCGTCGATGAAATACTGATTGAACGTGAAACCGGTGGGTCCGATATCCGGCACGAACGTCGAGAATCGATAAATTCGGTTGGCGACTTCGTCGATGCGTGTTTCCATTGCAGTTCTCCTTGGTGTGTTTATGGTGTGTTCCTTCAGAACGGGACGACAGTGGTGAGTAAGCCGGTTGCGTGTGCGCGGCCGGAGAGCGTGCGGCAGAATTCGACGGCATCGAGCGATAGGTGTTCTGCTCCAAGAACGTCGGGGTCGCGTGCGTACGTGCCCCCGGCAGGACCAGTGAGCTCGAGCACGAAGCTTTTGCCATGGCGGCGCGCCCATTCTGCAACAACGTTGGCGACGATGCGACCATCGTGGCCGGTGCTGAGTTCGAGTGGTCGGCTGAGGGCGCGGGACATATCTATGCGGTGCATCCACAGATCGCGCAGATAGATGGTGTCGATGAGGTAACCCAATTTCCAATTCTCGTGCACGGGTCCATCGACGGCAAGGCTCGCGTAATTGCGCACGAGCGCCGATGTGCGCTTGCGGCCACGGACAGTTTTGGACGCAGTGTTCGCGAATCGTTCGACAATCTGGACGGGGCTGAGATCCATTCGTTCGCGCACCTGCACCGCGGACAGCGCGGCTTCGAGTGGTCCACCCTGTCGCTTTCGGTGGGATCGCGCCTGCCGCAGTTGGTGGAAATTCTCGCGCATGGACGCGCCCGCTTCGCAGGCGCCGAGTACGTGTTGGTACATTGCTCGGACATCCCAGGCGGGGCAGTCAGTTGCGGTCGACCACTCCGCGGCATCGAGGGATCGAAGCAACGCGATTGTTAACGCCAATTCGTCGGCCTGAAGGCGCATTGCCTCCATATGAGTCAACGGTTCGATAGTTGAAGTTTCGATCATCGTCATGTGGGGATTTCCTTAACTTAAGTTCGGCGAGACGTAGACTTTTGCACGGCTCGGGTTGGCTGGCAGTGGGCGAGGAACATGTCAACTGCTTCGTCGATGAGACGAGTCCAGCGATCCCCTCCAGGATCATTGGAGACCTGCTGGTCGACCAGACCGGTAATCAGCGCAGTCCACATGTCGAGATGGCGCGCTTCGGTTATTCCGTTGACGGCAAGTCTTTCCCGTGCAAGCGTTAGGGATCTCACCGCTGGTGCGTAGGACTCTGGTGACGGTTCGAATCCGGGAATCGTGCGCTGAAACAGAAGCTGATAGTGCGCTTGGGAATTGGTGCAGAACTCGGAGAACCGTCTTGCGCTTTCCGCGAGTATTTCGCGGGGGCTAGCATTTTCGTACGGCTCTGCCATTCTTTCCTCGAACTCCGTAGCCGCCCGGCCGAACATTGCATCGTAGATTGCATTCTTCGACTCGAAATAGGCATACACCGTTGGCGCCGTGATTCCTGCCCGACGGGCCAAGTCCCGGAGCGACAAGCCCGCCAGCCCCTCTTCGTTCACCAGCAACCAAGCAGCGTCGATAATTGCATTGTGAGCCGAGCGTCGCCGGGCTTCGCGCCAGTCGTTTTTCTCTCCTGTATTAATCATCGTTCGTAATATTTGCACACCGTTAAAGTTTCGTCAAGTACTATTCGAACTTCCTGTCCAGTTGTTTCTCGTGATCGCGTGCGTCGGTCGCTCTGGCTACAAGGGCGTACGACTGTAAATCAGGGCCGGCATGACTCTCAATGGATCACAGATTCACGTTCCTTAAGCCCCACTCGTTGTCAACATCACAACGTGTAAGAGTTCGGGACAGGTGTCCCGCTCTGGCTCCGGGATCCGTGTCTCACGTTTCGACAAGGTCTCGCCACTTCTGCCTAAATAGTTTCGGGACATGTGTCGCACTTCTTCCACTTCCCTTTCACGCTGTTCCTCGGTTCCTGGACTCTCGTCCAGCTAATGAAGAGGCAGCAATGTTGATCGAGTCGTCCATGGTTGAGCTGCGCTACCGAGCTGTCCGTGAAGCACTCGACATTGGTTGTGGGTAGGTGGAACTTAAGAGCGCCTACGCAACCACAAACCGAGGAGGCTGGGCTCTCGCGAACTAGATACGGCAGCGTCAATAGTGGTTGTGACGCTTATCGTGTTTGGTGCAAATATTGCCAGCACGTATTTGGTCGAGAGTCTATGCTCTGGCTCAACGCGCCAACGTTGGCGCAAATTGGGGGTGTGTCATGGACCATGCGGTGGTTATGCGAGTCAAGTTGCCAGTTGATGTCGGTGACGATGAATCGCAAGTAATGCTCAACGAAATCGTGGTTCCACTGGCGAAGTCTCAATCAGGTTTCAAGAGCGGGACGTGGATGCACGACGGCCCCGACGGGATGGGTGTCATCATCTTCGACAGTGCCGAGAATGCCGCAGCAGCTGCGGAAGTCCTCAAGCCGCCGTCGGGCGGTCCTCAACTTGTCTCATCTTCGGTGTACGAGGTTCGCGCGAAGGCGTGATGCAAGTGTGACTCTTAGGAATCCAGTCCTTAAAAAGAGAAAAAGGACAGGTGGCATTCTTACTGATTTGATTCGCAAGTGCGTCGCGTAAATCGACAAGTCCTTGCGAACTCCGAAATTGGTCCAGTCCCTCACCGCCTCCCTGCGTCGCAGGTCCTACTCGAGCCGATCGGCGAAGACTTGGCGGTCCCAGCAAAGCACGAGCCGAGGAAAGCGATGGAGCAGGTTCGATGCTGTCCACGCGTCACACTTCGGGAGTAGATTCCCGACGTGAACGAATGCCGGCGCCCACATCATCGGAAGGAAATTAGTGCGATGACGGGCCACATCAGTCTCGGACTTACAATTTCAGTGCGAAGTGCCGACCCGTGCAGCGGGGTGTGCAGCGAATTCGACCAGGGGTTTTATGCAACACGAGGTCGATTGGGCGCGGCTTCCAACTTGGTACGGCCCACTAAATTCTCTGGTTAAGTGTATTATTTCTAAATAAATTTCGAGAAAACCTGCAATGTGTGACTTCAGTCAGCAACGCCGTCAGCAACGCTTCAGTCTGAATGTGACAGTTGTCAGCAACGCTTCAGTCTGAATGTGACAGTTGTCAGCAACGCCGTCCGTCTGAAGGCAGTTGAGGTTCGCGAAATATTTGCCTATGTGAGAGGGGTTTTCGATACCTCTCGGAGAAGGTTGGCCTCTTCTCAGCTCAGGATTTTCCTGGCGAGGTTGGTAGGCGCGCGACTTCGCCCAGTTGAGGAGCTCGCAAGCTCGAGTGCGCTTGTGTTTCACTTCATCGACATTTACGCGCATTTCCACGCAATCGGAAGTCGCTATTGGCGTCAGCAGAGGAATTCCACGGCCTGACCCCTTCGCCTTAATCCGCGCAAGGGGTCAGCTTTCCCAAGATTGGGTCACTCAATACGACTGCTTAAGGATCTACTGAAACGCCGCCAAGCGGCTCGGCTCCACGCTCCACCAGACCCAGCGTCCACGTTTCTCTCCGACGCTGATCTGCATCGATCAATGAGGTCCGGAGTACAATCCTGGTGTGAGCGAGATGACCACAATTGAAGTGCGCTCGGGTGTTCGAAGCGACAAGCCCATTTTTGCGAGTACGCGCATTACCGTGTACGACGTCCTTGAGTATCTCGCAGCAGGAATGACGGGGGAGCAGATAGTCGCCGACTTTCCAGAGTTGACCGAGGCAAACGTCCGTGCTGCTTTAAAGTTCGCGGCCGATCGTGAGCGCCGCCTCTCAACGCCTGCGTGAAGCCTTTACTGGATCAGAACATCTCGCGGAAACTGGTGCCACTATTGCGAGAGGAGTTCCCGAATCCGCGCACGTAGCGGAACTCGATCTCGCCCAATCTACGGATCGCCAAATTTGGGATTACGCCGGACAAAACGATTACGTCATTGTCTCCAAGGACTCGGACTTTCGTCAGTTGGCGTTCCTCTTCGGACCACCGCCAAAGGCCGTCTGGCTCGACGTTGGAAACGTGAACAGTTTGACAATTCTCGAGTTCATTCGTAATAACCGCGAGACGATCGGTCACTTCTCGGACAACACCGAAGAGTCGTTCATGTTGCTTTCGCGGTAGACGAAGGACAGGTTTCTAAGCGATGGGTTGCTAGGGGCGTCGAGACCCAAGTCCCACTATTTGGTCATGCTTGCATGCGAACCATCAGACGTTCCCGAATCTCATGGGCGTCGGAACTCGGATATTCGAAACCATGGCGAACGTAGAGGGCCGCCGCTCGATCGTTGCCGGTCATGACGCGAAGTATCAGTCTTCGTTTCTGTTGGGAGATCGTCCATTGAATCATTGTGTTTATGAGTTCGTCGCCTACTCCTTGGCCACGAGCAAAGGGCGCGACCCACATCGAAAGCAATTCCACTTCCTGGTCGAATGACATTCCGCTCACCATTCCAGCGTCGACTCCATTCAAACTGGCAATCACATTCACTGAGATCGCGGCAAGACGATCGCGCCATCGCTTCTCTCCCTCGTCCGCCCAATCTCTGAGTAAAGAGCTAGGCGAGCACAATGCCCAGTCGTCACCAAAAGAAGGAGGAGTGGAAGCACGGTTATAAACATTGCGTAGGTAACTTGGACATTGAGGCTTTCGGCGTTGTCATGGCCGAACTTCTTGATGACGCCAACGACAAATGATGGAATTAGGTGGTGCTGTTGAAACTCGTCAATGCGCCGCGTCGTTCGTTCGACTGCTTTCAAGTCAACTCACGATCAGATGCGCCATCGTTTCATACCCCGTTACAACGAGATTCCGCCGGTCGCGAAGAGCGCGATGGAGGCGACGGCCATGAGAGTGAAAGTGAACCAGCCGAGAAAGTTGGCGAGGTGGCCATTGACGTAGTCGCCCATCAGACGCCGACTGTTCGAGATGAGCAAGACGATGATCAACAACGGAGCGGCAATGACGCCATTGATGACGGCCACGAAGACCAAGAGTTTTATCGGATTGACGTTCAAGAGACTGAGCGCGGTGCCCCCGAGGGTTCCTACGCCAACGAGGCCGTAGAAGAGCGGAGCCTTGCGAACGGATCGTGAGAAGCCCCACTCTTTGCCAAGGAGGCCCGACAGTCCAACCGAACCCGGCGTGGCGAGCACCGGGACCGCCAGGAGTCCGCTCCCGATGAAGCCCAAGGCGAATATCACGCTGGCTAGCCCTCCCGCGAAAGGTTTGAGCGAGCTAGCGGCTTGCGCGGCGCTTTGAATGTTGGTGACGTTATGTACGTGAAGTGTTTCAGCGGTTGTGGCAATGATGGCGAACATGACGACGTTGGAGAACGCCATGCCCGAGAAAACGTCCAGGCGACTCGTGCGCTCTTTCCGTCGTGCCCGTAATCGGCTCCTCATCGGGAGCGTTTCGGGGAGGGAGCCGCCCTCAGGGCGTCGCGCATCTCCTCAAGTCGATTGGCGCTCTGCCAGAAGAATTCATAAGGAGAAACGGTGGTGCCTAGTATTGCGACCAACATCGCGATGTACGCCTTGTTCAGTTCTATGTGCGGGACGACGGTGTGTTCGAGCACTCCCAGCCAGTCGTGCGTCACGATGACCGCCACGACGATGTAGACCACCAGAACCGTAGCCAGCGCTCGGAGGATGAGTTCGATACGTGCGAAGGTGCCTCTTACCAAAAGGACCGAGATCGCCACACCGGCAACGAGCGCCCAGACCCACGTTGGTCCCGCCTTCAGCAAGTTCATGCCAGAACCAATCACGACGAGATCCGCCGCAATATTCAACGTATTGGCCACGATGAGGACGACAAGTATCAGACCAACGATCCACTTTCCCGTTCGTTGGAAACGCTTGGCCGCTAGTTCCCCCAGGCCCATACCCGTCGCCAGTGCCGTTCGGTCACATATCTCTTGGTTTGCGGCAATTAGCGGAAACGTGAGGAGTGCGGTCCAGAGGAACGACAGACCGTACTTGGAGCCAGCCTGAGCGTAGGTGGCGATTCCCGACGGGTCGTCGCCGATGCTCCAGTGATCAGTCCCGGGCCTATCGCTCGCAAATACTGACGCCATTTGGCCCCCACGTCAGCGGGATGCGCGACGTCCTCGCTCGGAACAACTTTCTTCTTGGGCCGAGGTTTCACGAGTGCTCTCCCGTAAACGTGTCAGCGGTTTCGACTTGCGATGTACAAAGCGACGGTGTCATGGTCATACGCAATAATCGAAGATCTCCTCAACTTGCGCTTAGATTCCATTGAACAAGGGAAGACTGGTTCAGTGCCCACGCGCCGAGAAGGTGTGTCGCAAATTTCTGCTCGAGCATCAAAATGGCCGCAGCTCCAAATAGCACATCCGGACCCAATTCCGGCTCGGCGCGGACCAACCCGGCGACCATCCGATCGCGGGCGATCAATGCGTGGCGCTCGTCAGCTATCACGTGAACGTCGTAAAACCTACGCCCCTCTGGGCCAATACCGAAGCGGGCTAGCGCCTTGCTGTATCGCGCCATAGGTTCGACCGACGTCATTTCGAAAACGGCGAGGTGCCCAACGAGGGCCGCACGCCAGCGCCGGTGGAGCGCAAACATTGAAACGAGGTTGACCGTGGCGAGCGTCGTACCCGGCAAAACTTCTACGTACGAACCGCAGGAAGGGTCGAGATCCAGCGCCCTCATGGTGTTGGCAAAGAGCACCGAGTGCATCTCGGCGGCGACACCAGATCCGTACTCTTCGTACTGGATCTCTACCATCGCGGCTTTGGCCTCGCCCGTCAACCGCGGAATACCGAACGTATGGGGGTCGGCCTCCTTCAACTGATACGCGGATCGATGCATGCAAAACTCACGAAGTTGATCCAACGTTCCGGATTCGAGGAGATACGCCGAGAGCGACGGGCCGGACGGCGCTCGAATCAGTTCATCAAGCGCCGAGACCACTTCAAAGGGGAAACGCGACCCGATCACCGCGACTTCGTCACGAAGTCGGTCCTCGAAGGCGCGCTCTAACTCGGCTCGAAACGTGAGCAGGTCGGGATCCCACTCCCAGCCGGCGTCAGACACCGCGCGATAGTGAACTTCGTAACAGAGATAAAGAGCTAATGCAAAATCGTCATCGCTGAGGGCATCAACTCCTACGACGCGGGGCGCGGCTCCGAGGGTTCCCGGCTGCTGCGACAGCGCGGAGATTACGAAATCGCTAAGAGGACCGCGAGACCAAGGTAGTAAAGGCCAATCCGGCGCCGCGAGGCGTTTCGCACTGGCGCTCGTGGCGTAGTCCGTTGGTTTGTTGCCGTCGACGAGGACCAAGGGCAAAGGGATTCTCTTGGTCCTCGTCGACGAGAAATGTTCGATGCTCGCCGGATGGCTTTCGGATCTACTTCTTGAAAGCATCCTTGACTTTCTCACCAGCTTGTTTCATGTTGCCCTTCATCTGGTCGGCTTTGCCATCGGCTTCGAGCTTGTCGTCGCCTGTAGTTTTCCCGGCGGCCTCTTTGACCTTGCCTTTTGCTACTTGAGCCACGTTCTTGGCCTTGTCTTTATTGGTCACTGTTACTCCATTTCTCTTGTATCGAAGAAAGGACACTCGTCCTCTCACGCAGTTCAATCGTTCTGGCCGAGTCGTCTCAAAAGGAAAAGAACCTGACGCTTTGACATTTATGCCATGACCGTCATGAGAATTTCATCTCCTCACGAGAAAGACGATGAGGACAATGACAATGATTAGAACAACTGCTCCTCCACCTATATACATGCCTCGTACTCCTTTCGATGCTGATTGTTGATGAGGGCTGCTCGCCTGGGATCGGATATCAGTGACATACAGTCGTCAGCGACGGCGTGATCGTTGGCTCAGCGTCGCTACTTGGAGCGTGGACCGAACTCGAATTACCTTGGGAGTCGACCACTTGATGGTTCAATGAGTGTCTGGTGGATCGTGCCGGACCTCGTGAGACCGCGAAGATGATCGCCGAAGCTACAAAACCAAACCCGCCGACGATCATGAGAATGACCCCTACGGTCGAAAGGCGAAATCCTGTCCCCTGATACGTGATGGCCCAGTACATTATTGCGCCGGCTGTAATCGCAATCGCGCTGAGCACCATTACTGAAAGACCCATCTCACACCTTCTTGCGGTCCCTGACTGAATGTCAGGCGAGAAGGATGCGAGATCTAGACGTCCTTATTGGGAGCGTATCACCGGGTAAAGGTTAAAGCGCGCGAGTGCGAATGAAGACGGACTAGGTGGTTGCTCAATGTGCGAAGCGTTGGGATCCACGAGCATGAACAGTCAGATATGGCGCGGATGACTACCGAACGCCCGCGCGGGACGCGTCTCTGCATCTCAACGTGGACGCGGCCAATTCCTTGGAGAGACGAATCGCTCACGTGGGCCACTTGCTGAGAATCCTCTCGATCGTCTTTTCAGATAAACCGTCCCAGCGCCCGAAAAAAGTCAATCGTGCCTACCCCACGCTCTAACCACCCAGCGTGACGTCTTGCTCTTGGTACCACGCCAGGGCCTCGTGGAATTGGTCTATTGAAAAGTCCGGCCACAGTTCGTCGATCACGTAAAAGTCGGCGTAGATCGATTGGATGGGCAGGAAGCCACTCAGTCGCCGTCCGCCGCCCCAACGCACGATGAGATCGATCCTTGAGATTTCGGCGGACGCGATTCCGTCGACGACGTTGTCGCCCTTACTCACGTCGCGGTTCTTCAGCGAATAGTTAAGGTCCCAACTCCAGCCGTAGTTCACGAGGAAGTTGACTTTAATCCGACCCTCGCCGAGTTGGGTCCGTTGCGTATAACGCAAAAGCTCCTTGGGAAAGAGTGCCGACTGAGTGTTGCCCACCACGAGCAGGTGCGCGTCCCTCTTCTCCAACTCGGCCACGGCTTCCACGCATGCGTTTCGAAAGGCTGCGATCTGAGCGGCGGGACGCTTCGTGTTGTCGACAGTGAAACCGTAGAAAGTGATCTCTGGGATACCCAACGCCAGGCAGGCGCTATATATCTCGAGACCTGGCTGCAGTCCGAAGTGATAGTCGTCCTGTTTCTTGAGACCTTGGCCTTGAGCCCAACGCCTATTGCCGTCGGGAATAATGCGACGTGCTGAGGGAGTCGCTTAGTGTTCGCCATCGTCGGCGTCCTCAGCCACAGCGTTTTTCATAACGAGGCGAGTGTACGACACGGCATCCGTACGGACCGGCTGACGTCTCAATCCAAGGAAGAACAAGACTCCCTGCGCAAGAACCATTGGTCTAAGCCCGAGCGCACCCTAGCCGTCGGATTCTGCAAGGTCAACGGGCGGCAGGTCTTGTACTTCGCTCTTCGTGATACTGAGTCGAATGTCGGACCCGAAGCCCGAGACGGCGCTGACAGGAATGGCGACCTCTTCACGTCCCCAAAGATGCCCCTCTTGTAGAAGTATGTGCGTGATGTGATGGTCGCCCGGATCGATCACGACCCCATGGACCTTTCCGATCTCGCCGTCAGTTGCGTGAACGGGAACATTGCGGCGAACGGCCACTTCTCCCAACGGGAGCTTGTCGTGCGTAACCGGTAACGAAGTGTTGCCCGCTCCTAAGGCGAAGTAGGGCAGTGGCCATACATTCTCTGGGTCGTACCCCGGGTAGCCCATTGTTCCCGGAAGAAAGTCCGTCTCCTCAGCAATGTCGAGTCGTTCGAATTCCTCCAGGGAACAGCGAAGTGTCACGTCGCCAGTAGAGGACGCGACGAGTTCGAGTGGCACGAGCCGGCCGAGTCCTTGGCGGTGCGTGGGCTCAATGATGAGGTGGGTCATTGTGCGGGCAATCGGATCGATGACCACACGAATTACGTTGCCACACTCACCGTCACTGCAGGTCGCTCTCGCGCCGATTGTAAATGTAGGTGCTTCCATTGACTCGTCCCATCTTCCCTCACAACCTTAGAGCGCGAATCTCGAATTTTGACGTGGACCGCCAGAGGTTCTTGGTCATTACTCCTCCGGTCGGTCAATTTGTGCTGGAAACGACAGCGAAGCACATCTGAGTGACACGACCGAGGATCGTCTGCCTTTCAGAAGCGATGCGACATTCATTCTCCCGACGTAACCAATTCCCAATAGCAACAGAGCGGACGTCAGTATCGGGCGAAGATATGATCATGAAATGACGTCGCTGTGCGGTGGTCTCATTGACCCCTTGCGCAATTTGCAAAGGCATTTCGTCAGCAACGCTGTTAGCAACCTTAAAAAACTTTCGGACGCAGTGGTAAACTTAAGTGGACAAGCGGTGCAACGAATTGGCGAAGTTTGGACGTTAGAAAACGTCGGTGAAGAGGGAATATGGGCATGATACGCAAGGGGTCACAGGTTCAAGCTTTGCGGATCCTTCAATCTGCAATTGGACAATCTGATGCAGCTCTCCGGAGTCCTTCGCGTTGCAGTTCAATCGGAGAATCATCGTAAGGAACTAATCCATGCATCGGGCTGTCGACGTGTAAGTCTGCGACATGCAAAACCCGAACGTCATCCATTGTGAGACGCTCCTCGCTAATTGGTAGCTCTCTGGCAATTTGATTTACCCCGAAGGTTACGTCGAGACTTGACGACTCGGCGGCTCGCGATTCCAAGGAGAAGTGGGAGTTGATTGAAGAGTCAAGAATTTGTAACCGCGTTACAGGCTTGCTTGCGTACGTGCAGTCCTTACTCCACGGCGTAATAGAGGATTTCTGAGAGCTGTCAGGCTGCGTCCGCACACGCACGAAGCAGGAGGACCTCGCGGCATTGCGAGAGTGAGATTCCAAAATCTAATTATGTAAACGCTCTACAGCACGAAGCTATAGATGACGAGTGTCGCCGCTTTGGCGTTGCTCGATATAGTGGCGTCTCTTGCGCGATTCCTTGGCACGGTGCGCGAATTGTGATCCAGACTCGCGGAGGGACTAATGAGCGACAGCGACAAATCCACCGGAGTAGAGCAGGCGCATCGCTCTTCTCCTTTGAAAGACATTATTGTTGCGGATTTCTCGCGGGTCCTTGCGGGACCTTTTGCTTCAATGTTGCTCGGAGATTTTGGGGCGACTGTGGTCAAGGTCGAAAGACCTGGAGGCGGGGACGACACACGAGCGTGGGGGCCACCATACGGAAGCGATGGAGTCAGCACGTACTACCAATCGATCAATAGAAACAAGCGAAGCGTCTGCCTGGACCTGAGTGTCCCAAGCGACATCGCTTTGGCGCGGGAACTTGCACGTCGCTCCGACGTCCTCCTTGAGAATTTTCGGCCAGGGACAATGGAACAGTTCGGACTCGGTTACGCGGAGCTCGCGCTCACTAACCCTGGCCTTATTTACAGCTCGATCAGCGGCTTTGGCCCGGGCATGGGGAAGGACCTACCGGGCTACGACTTTCTAGCCCAGGCGGAAGGCGGTCTCATGAGCATCACCGGCCTGGCTCCAGGTGAGCCGACGAAAACCGGAGTTGCGGTCGGCGATGTGGTTACCGGACTCTTCTCCGTCATTGGAATTCTCGTTGCCTTAGTTGAACGTGCAACGAGCGGCCGCGGTCAGAAGGTGGAGACTAATCTTCTGCACTCGGTGCTTGGGATGCTCGTCAATCACGCTTCTGCATTCTTGATTGCGGGCGAAGTGCCGCGAACGCAGGGCAACGCTCACTCCAGTATCGCACCTTACGAGACGGTTCGAGCTCTCGATGGCGCCGTGGTGGTCGCAGTGGGAAATGACCGTCAGTTTGAAAAGATGTGTGACGTCTTGGGCCTCGGCCATCTGGTTCATGATCCAATGTACGAGGTCAACCGGACTCGGGTGGAGAATCGAGAGACGCTTCACCGACTATTGGAAGAGCAGATGTCAACGATGCCCGTCGAGCATTGGACAACACGATTTTCTGAAGTAGGTGTACCGTGCGGCAAGATCAATGCCATAGACGAAGCCTTCGAATACGCGGAAGTGCTCGGGCTTTCACCGACGTACGAACAACTCTTGAACGGAGTCAGTGCCGTGCGCCAAGTCTCCAATCCGATCACACTTTCTGGTACGCCGCCTTCCTACCGTCTCCCTCCACCCGCGTTGGGCCAGCACGACAGCGACATACGTGGCTGGCTCGATGGACCGTGGGAACCCATGAGCTCTACGAGCGCCAAATGAGACGATCGATCGATGGCTGATTGTTTCCTCGCAGGTACATTCTCCTTGGTCAATGAAGCGTGAAGTTAACGAAGTAAGGCTTCACCTTTCATGGGTGGTCGCATCGTTATGCTAAAACCCTAAATGTTGCGGTTGCAACGAGCTGAGGAGAACGTTATGTCTTCATCGATCGAAAAGGCAAGCGAGTTATGTCCACAGGACTATCTCAATATTGATGCCAGACTCTCGGATGAGGAGATTTCGATCAGAAACGTTGTTCGTTCTTTCGTCCATGAGCGGGTCGAACCGAACATTTCAGAGTGGTTTGAGCGGGGACAGAGCCCTACGGAATTAATGAAAGAGCTCGGATCTCTAGGCGTGCTTGGGATGCACCTCGACGGTTACGGCTGCGCGGGAATGAGCGCCACTGCGTATGGACTAGCGTGTCTGGAGCTCGAAGCTGGCGATAGTGGCGTCCGCAGCCTTGTTTCAGTTCAAGGATCGCTCGCCATGTTCGCCATCCATCGTTGGGGATCGGAAGAGCAGCGCCAAGAGTGGCTCCCTCAGATGGCAAACGGTGAGGCAATTGGCTGTTTTGGTTTGACGGAATCAGAAGCGGGATCTGATCCCGGCGCCATGGCAACAAGAGCACGCAAGGACGGTTCTGACTGGGTGCTGAATGGCCACAAGATGTGGATCACTAACGGATCAGTGGCCGATGTCGCTGTGGTGTGGGCTAAATCTGATGATGGTATCCGTGGTTTTCTAGTTCCAAAAGGAACGCCCGGGTTTAGTGCTGAGGAGATTAAGAGGAAGCTTTCGCTTCGTGCGTCAATTACCTCGGAACTCTTTCTTACTGATGTTCGCCTTCCCGCTAGCGCGATGCTGCCCGAAGCCACCTCGCTGCGCGGCCCCTTGTCGTGTCTCAATGAAGCGCGATACGGAATCGTGTGGGGTGTGGTGGGCGCGGCTCGTACGTGCTTTGAAACCGCTCTGCGATACGCGGGAGATCGTCAAGTGTTCGGCAAGCCCGTTGCGGCGTATCAGATTCAACAACAGAAACTCGCCCTAATGTCCTTGGCGGTCAGCCGCTCATATCTTCTCGCACTACATCTCGGCCGCATGAAGGATGAAGGATTACTTCGGCCCGAGCATGTCAGCATGGGAAAGCTTGGAAATGTCAATGACGCGCTGGAGGTGGCTCGTTCCGCGCGACAGGTTCTCGGAGCGGCGGGGATCGTACTCGACTATCCCGTGTTTCGTCACATGGTGAACCTCGAGTCAGTCGTGACCTACGAAGGTACCGCGGACGTGCACGCGTTAGTGGTGGGTGGCGCCCTCACTGGGATTCAAGCGTTCCGTTAACTCTGTCCGCCTGTCTCACGGTCAGAGATGGCAAGTCGGCTCGCGTCGGCAAGTGGATCGAAGGTCGCTAAAACTGCCGAAGTCGACACCTGTCACTCGGACCGGTCCGGCGCGTCACCTCAGAAACGCGATACCTGGACAACACCGCGGGTATTAGGAAGGCCGTTTTACCTTCGCTGAACGGGGCGAAGATCACGCGAAGACTCGCCATCACCTTCACGCAGCGAGAGAGTTCTGTTCAATAGGTTCCGAGGGTCAATTTGGTAGCCAGGGAGTGACCCGCCGCTGCGTATCGCGAGCCGTCCGCGGCCCTTTACTATCAGTTAAGAGAACTTGACTTATATTAAGGCTCTCTGTATGCTTGCCGAAAGTTCTGATCGAGGACCGCGGGTACTCATACAGAAATCAGTTGACCGTAGTCGTTGATGAGAGTGCGGGTGGGGGAGATATTCAAATGGAAAACTTTGACGTTATTGTGATCGGGGCCGGTTTTTCCGGAAGTATTGCGGCACAGCAATTGTCCAAGGCCGGTCATCGCGTGCTCGTCTTGGAGGCTCGCGATCGCATTGGTGGGCGCACCTGGTACAAAAACTTTGGTAACACCGAGCACCTGGTCGAGTTCGGAGGGACCTGGGTTGTCCCGGAATATCAGCCGCACATCAAGGAGATTATCGACCAATATAACTTGGAACTTGTTGAAAGCCCGAGCCCGCAGATCTTTACCTGGTTGCTTGCGGGCGGTGTATCTCACTCGCCGTGGCCCATTCCGGTTGAGGAGTGGATGGATTTTGAACGCGCAATTTCTTACATTGACGCTCAGGCGGCGCGGATCAAGTTTGTCGAGCCTCTCGATCAGGCAGGTCTCGGCGACCTTGACATACCGTTTGAGGAGTTTGTCGACAAGTTAAATCCCCCGCCGGCAACGCGAGAATTCATTTTGAGCTGGGCCGGCTTTTACTTCGGCAACTATCCAGCCAATGTATCCGCTCTTCACATTCTTTCGTGGGTCGCGGGGTTTGACAATAGTTCGGTTGGTTGGTATGTCGGAGTCAGTAAAAAGTTCGAACACGGAACGCGTTCCGCAATCGAAGCGATCCACGCAGACTCGAACGTCGAACTGCGGTTGCTTTCTCCGGTTAGCAAAGTTGAGCAGGGCATCGACAGTGTCACCGCAACGACCCGAGATGGCGAAGTGTACGTGGCCAAGGCGGCGATCGTGGCCACACCAATTAATACCTGGTCAGACATCAGTTTTGAACCGGCTCTGACCGGTTCATTCTCTATCATGGCCAACGAGAAGCAAGGTGGCCAATCGATAAAGGTTTGGGCACTCGTTAGGGGCCTAGCGGGGAACTTTTATGGTGTTGGCTGGAAGACTGCTTTGAAGTGGGTCGCTACCGAGTACGTCGTCGACGAAGGTCAACTCATTGTTGGCTTTGGTTGTTCTCCCGATGACCTAGACGTCGAAGATCACGTTGCGGTGAGTAAAGCCATCAGGGAGTACCTTCCTGAAGCTGAAGTTGTGGCGGTTGACGCACACGACTGGAATGGTGACGAATTTGCTCAAGGGACGTGGATGGCCTATCGGCCCGGTCAAGTCATGAAGCACGCCAGCAGCCTTCAGCAACTGCATGACCGTGTTGCCTTCGCAAGTTCGGACCTTGCGTCTGGGTGGGCCGGTTGGATGGACGGTGCGCTGGAGTCTGGTAAGCGGGCAGCGCGCGCCATCGAGGCACTTCTCTGATCCGATCAACAACTGCAAGCGCAAGTCGGCGAGAGGAAGACATTGAGGTGTTGCTGGTAGTTCTACGTCAAAGTAGTGAACCAGTTTTGTTCCACAGATAATCGCAATCTGGGTTCTGAAAACCGGCTGACGGTGCATGGTCTAGACGAGTCCGCAGGTCGAGGCGTTGAAATTCGGCTACAGTTCAGATGACTTAGCTATCACCTAAGTAATGTATGTTCAACACAAAGTCCTGAAATGAGTATGCAGAATGCCACAGCAGAAACCGGCATCGAAAGTGGATGTGGATGGCAGTAAGTCAGCACGGGAGGGAGACTCAAGCGAGTTCGATGTCGGGCGGCGCTTGCGGAGAATACGACTTGCGCGAAAACTCACCCTCTCGAAAGTTGCGGCATCTGCGAACATCAGCGAAGGTTTTTTGAGCCAGATAGAGCGCGGCGTCGGCAATGCCAGCATCGCCACGCTGCGCTCGGTCGCTGGAATTCTCGGTGTGGAGATGCGTGATCTATTCGATGAGTCAACTGATCGCGCCCACAACGTCTTGCGCCGCCACGATAGGCCAATTCTGTCCTTCGGCGATATGGGCACCAAATATCTTTTGACGTCAGCAGCCGACCGGAATCTTGAGGTGTTCATCACTGAGTTGAATCCTCACGGCACCACAGGCGAAGAACTTTATGTCCATGGTGACTCCGAGGAGTTCTTACTAGTGATTGAAGGGTCAATTGAATTGCACTTGGGCGAAGACGTGTTTCGACTTGAGGCATGGGACTCGGTGACGTTTCGGAGTTCGACGCCGCATCTTGCGAATGAGATCAACGGGGAACCGGCGAAGTTACTCTTCGCCGCGACGCCACCAAGTTTTTAATGGCTCCTCGGAGCTGAAATCAACGCCAAAGAATTAACGGAAAGGGAATCGTGAAGCCGGGAGAGAGTCAATGAGAGTCGCAATGATTGAAGATGCAGTTGTCAACTTGAATCGGGTGAATTGATGACGCGTCATACACAGGCGTACATCAATGGCGAGTGGGTGGACGGGGCGGGAGGTCCCGCGGAGTACTTCTCCGCCTACGACGGTTCGACACTCGGGACCTTCTCAGTCTGCAAATCGAGCGACGTCGAAGAGGCGATCACCGCTGCTCGTAAGGCGCAGGCGAGCTGGGCGGCGGTGTCACTCCTTGACAAGGTCGACCTTATGTACGCGGCTTACGAACTGTGCAAGGACGCCAACGAAGAGATTGCTCAATCGATCAGTGCCGAGATGGGCAAGACCATTCACGAGTCACGAGAAGAGATGTTGCAATATGGCTGGGGTCATTTCAGGCGCGCTGCCGAAGATATGTTGCGTTTTCGCGGCATGACATTGCCGAACTCTGAGACTCGCTCAAATAGCAAGCGGATGTTTGTTCAGCAATACCCACTCGGTGTCGTCGGCGTTATTTCTCCATTCAACTTTCCCGTCGATATTCCGGCAATCGCTATCACGTACGCTCTGGTTGCTGGTAATACAGTGGTCTGGAAGCCATCGGAACACTGCCCGGGAAGTACCGGGCGCTATGCACAGATATTTCACGACGCCGGGTTTCCTGCGGGTGTCTTTAACTACGTACCGGGCTACGGCGACGCCGGCGAAGTGCTCGTCGAGAGCCCCGAGGTTCGGGGTCTGTTCTTTACTGGAAGCACTCGAGTCGGCCGCAAGATTGCCGCAGCTGCAGGGGCAGGTTTGAAGCGGACACTGCTGGAGCTTGGTGGAAACGGACCGATCATCGTTCACCGGGACGCCGACCTCGATCGGGCTGTAGAGGCGACTATCACTGGTTGCTTCTATATGGCCGGTCAAGTGTGCACTGCCGCCGAACGCGTCTTGGTGCACGAAGAGATCCACGATGCATTTGTCGCCCAGTTGGTCACTCGAACTAAAGAATTGAGGATTGGGAACCCTCTCGATGAGGCCACCGACATGGGACCGTTGTGCAACGACAACGTCCTAAAGCAGGTTGTCTCGCACGTTGAGGACGCACGTGCCAAGGGAGCAGAAGTATTTCAAACGGCCGAGGTAAACGGTCGATTGTATCCACCAACCATTCTGGTCAACGTGAATGACGACATGTTGATCACTCGAGAAGAGACTTTTGGTCCGGTCGCTCCAATCATGAAGTACAGAGACATCGACGAGGCGCTCCAGATCGCCAACTCCACTGAGTTTGGTCTGAACGCAGCTGCCTTTACGAACGATTTTCGTGACGCCTGGCGTTTCGTTGACGGGCTCGAACACGGTACCGTGCTCATCAACGAGACCACGAATTATTGGGACCAGTTAGCACCGTTCGGAGGAGCGAAGTCCAGTGGCCTTGGACGCGAACTCTCGTCGTGGGCGCTGAGTGCCTTTACCGAAACGAAGACAATCGTCTTCGACGTTTCATGATGAGAAAGATCACCATGGTACTGACATCATTCGAGCCCAAAGGCTGATCATGGCAGCCAATTCGACGCACGTATCTCGTGCAGATCGCTCTTTTTGGATGCAGCAAGCACTCGAACGCGAAAACGACGATGGAGAATCACGACTTCACGGTAATGAGGATCTGGACGTCTGCATTGTTGGTGGTGGGTATACGGGACTTTGGACGGCGATTCGCATCGCTGAGCTTGAGCCGTCGGCTCGCGTCGGAGTTGTTGAATCCGACGTCTGTGGCGCCGGAGCCAGTGGAGCGAACGGCGGACTCGCGATGACCTGGTGGCCAAAGTTCGCCACTCTCACAAAGTTGATGAGCACTGACGACGCGTTGCGTTTGGCGGCGGCCTCGCAAGACGCCGTTGCTCGTATTGGAAGGTTCTGCGAGGACAACGCAATTGATGCCGACTTCATGCCTGAGGGCTGGCTGTGGGCCGCGACGAATACGAGCCAGGTTGGAAGTTGGAACGAAACCATCAGGGCCCTGGCCTCTGCTGGCGCGTATCCCATTCGAGAACTCTCGCGAAAAGAAGTTCTCGATATGGGTGGTAGTGAGCGTCACCTCGCGGGTGTTTTCGAAGCGGGCGTAGCCACGGTTCAGCCCGCGGCCCTAGTGCGGGGCCTTCGCACGAACGCCATCGCTGCAGGGGTGCGGGTGTGGGAAGACACCCCAATGAGTAGCTTCGAAGTGACCACTAAAGCAGTCCAGATCAATGTGCCCGGTGGAAGGATATTGGCTGGTCAGTTGGTGTTAGCGACCAACGCCTGGCTCGCTCGCTATCGAGAGATTCGCCGCCATCTACTGGTCTTGGGTAGCGACGTCATCGCAACCGCGCCCGCGCCCGAGCGACTTGCCTCGGTTGGACCGACGAAGGGTCTCGCGATCTCTGACTCGCGACGCTTGGTGCACTACTACCGATCAACCGCTGAAGGACGAATGGTCTTTGGCAAAGGCGGGGGTCGACTCGGCTTTCGAAGTCATATGAACCGGTCGGTGTGGGCGACGTCCAGGCGAAGTCGAGAGTTGATCAATCAGTTTCACCTTACGTATCCGGCGCTTCGAGACGAGGCGATCACCCATACCTGGTCCGGCGCAGTTGACTACTCCTCAGATTCGTTGCCGTTCTTTGGCAAGCTTCGCGGCAGCGAGCGAGTTCACTTTGGCGTTGGCTTCTCCGGCAATGGCGTTGGACCTTCTTACCTAGGGGGCCGGATACTGGCGTCGCTGGCACTTGGCCGAAACGATGAGTGGGGAACGTGCCCCTTGATTCGCAAGCCCAAAACCCATCTACCTCCAGAACCGTTTCGAGCCCTTGGGGGTCGGATAGTTCGCACCGCAATGGTCAAGAAGGAAACTGCGGAAGATATGGGGAAGAACCCGACGCCACTCGTGCGACGCGTCACCAATCTCGATCCAACGTCGTTTGTTGGATGAGTCGTTGAGGAAAAACAAGTAGGTGTAATCAGTCACGAAATTTTGAAGAAGGAAGAAGTTAGTGAACCGGTAATAAATGGCGGCATCAACATTGTCGTCATTCGATGAACAAGAGCGTGCTTTGGAAGAAATCCAAGTACAGAAAATTGGGGGGAAGAAGTGGCAAAGGAAACAGTAGTGGCTTACGATGAGGCGATTTCCTCAATGGGGTATACGCAAAGGCTCGATCGCTCCTTGTCCCACTTTGCGCTGTTCGCGTTGCAGTATTCGTATCTGTCCGTGCTAACGGGAATATTCGAGCTCTTTGGTTTCGGCTATAGCTTCGGTGGACCGGCGATGGTGTGGGCCTGGGGGGCGATCTTCGTCGGACAGTTCTTACTCGTCTTGTTGTTCTGCGAATTGGCATCTGAATATCCGGTAGCCGGATCGGTCTACAACTGGGCGAAGCAACTCGGAGGGCGGTCGTCGGCGTGGATGGCCGGATGGTTGGTGCTCTTCACATCAATCACCACGGTGGCGGCGGTGGCTTTGGCTGCGCAGATTATCCTTCCGCAGATCTCAAGTGGCTTTCAGTTCATTGGTTCCGGAAGTAATCCAGTCAACTATGCCGAGAACGCGGTGCTGCTTGGTTCGGTCATGATTGTTGCGACGACCATCATCAATTCGTTCCGAGTCCGTGTGGTTGGTTTCGTGAACAATCTGACGGTGTTAGCCGAGATCTTCGTGTGCGTGTTACTCATCGTCATGTTGTTCTTTCACACTCATCACAGTCCCAGCGTTTTGTTCAAAACGTTGGGCGCCGGTAAGGGCGGCAGCTTTGGATACCTTGGCGCGGCGCTTGCCGCTTCATTCATTGGTGCTTATCAGTTCTACGGCTTCGACACGGCCGGATCGTTGGCCGAAGAAACGAAAGATCCCCACCGTCGTGCGCCGTCAGCGATTATGCGCGCAGTCGTGGCGACGTTCATTCTTGGCTTCTTCTTAATTGTCGCCGCAGAAATGGCGATTCCGAGTTTGACGTCCTCAAACCTGGCCGTAGGCGGCCTCCCCTACATTGTGGACCAGGTTTTGGGTTCAACCGTTGGCAACATAATGCTGGTCGGTGTTTTGATCGCGGTGTTTGGCTGCACACTCGCCATTCAGGCTGCGGGAACTCGCATGGCGTTTGGAATGGCTCGCGACTCACAACTTCCCTTCAGTCATCAGGTCGCGAAGGTTTCCGGTACAACGAAGGCGATCGTGATACCGACAATTGTGGTTGGAGCGATAGCCATTTTGATCCTGCTGGTGAACGTAAAGTCACCACAAGTCATCAGCATTGTTACGTCGATTGCCATTGTGACAAACTCGATCGCGTACTTGTGCGTCTCCGTCCCGATGCTGCAGCGCCGGCTCAAGAAGCAGTGGCCCCTCGCGCGGACAGTGGACAGCCCGAGGCGCTTCTCACTAGGGAAGGCGGGACTGCCAATCAATATCTTGGCGGTCATCTGGGGCGTCGCCCTCACCGTCAACTTGCTGTGGCCGCGACGCTCTGTCTACAACGCCACGGCTCCATTTCACTGGTATTTGCAGTATGGGCCGATTCTCTTTACTGCTGTCTTGTGCGCCATCGGCTTTATCTACTACGTCGCTTTTGCTCGAAAGAACGTGACGGTCCTCGAAGAGCACCGATTTGATCAGGTAAGTTTGGCGACACTAATACGTGAGGAAGTGGGCAACGAGCACCAAGGAGATGTTCAAACGACCTAGTGAACACGCTCAAGAATCAACTCGGAGATTGGCTCAGTCGACCGGAACCGTCATATGGCGAAATGCCAGAATGAAGTCCATGCCCGATAATTCACCACAAGGAGTGCCTTGGTCAGAGGTAATCGCAGTGCTCGCTCCAGCGCGCAACTACTGGCTTAACGTCGTCAGCCCAGTCGGCTCACCCCATGTCTCTCCAGTCTGGGGAGCTGTATTCGGCGAACACCTCTATTTCTACACCTCACGATCTACGGTAAAAGCTCGGAATCTAGCCCGAGACAGTAGAGCAGCGCTTCATCTTGAGAGTGCGGAAAACGTGGTCATCATCCACGGACGCGTCGAAGATATTGGTCAGCCAAGACTCTCTAGCGCGGTCGTGGCCGTGCTGGATACAAAATACGACGAGCCGGGCGATGTCGGCTACCTCCCAGGGGGTAATCAGTCGTTTGACGTGCTCTATCGCTTTCAACCACAGAGAGCGTTGCTCTGGCGGCTGGCAGACTTTGAAACTTCACAAAGACGCTGGAACTCGGGGAGGTGAAGCGTCGCTCGTGCTTGGGCCAGCACGAGTTGCTCAAATGGCCGAGCCGATTCGGTCGCGTCGTCGAGTGCCGGCAGCAGTCACTGGACACATCCTGTCGTGTGAAGAGCGACTGTTGACCAATGATCGCTTCGTGAAAGGGGTGTTCGTAGGGGCCCGCTGGAGTGCCCAACTCATCGACGAAAGATAAGTCCAGTTCTGCAAACGACAATCGGTGTGAGGTTGAGCCGGTCATTACTGAGGTAGGACGGAGTTCGGGGAATACGAATCCCGGGAATAACCGAAGTGGAAGGAATTGATCATGTCGTTTAAGTCCATAAACCCGGCGACAGGCGACGTCGTCGCCGAGTTCCCAGCGAACACCAAAGAAGAGATCGAAGCCGCTCTCGAAGCTTCTGCTCGCGCCTTCTAGAGCTGGCGACTGACGCCCTTTAAAGATCGCGGGGAGCTGATGGCGAGGGCCGCGCAGATTCTCGAAGACGAGGTCGACCTCGCCGGCAAGTTGTTGACGTCGGAGATGGGAAAGACGTTCGTATCGGCGAAGGGCGAGGTGATGAAGTGCGCGGGCACCATGCGCTACTACGCCGATCACGCCGAAGAGTTTCTTGCCGAGGAGATCATCGCCTCACCGGCCTCGCGCAGCGGCGTTCGCTACGAACCGCTAGGCACGGTGCTCGCCGTGATTCCGTGGAACTTCGCCCTGTGGCAGGCGGTGCGCTTCGCCGCTCCGTCGATCATGGCCGGCAACACCGGCATCTTGAAGCACGCTCATAACGTGCCCGGTTCGGCGCACTTCTTAGAGAGCCTTTTCACGCGAGCCGGCTTTCCTCACGGGGTCTTCCAGAACCTCTTCATTGGTCAACAAGAATTGTCGCTCATGGTCGTAGACAACCGCATTGCTGCGGTGACACTGACCGGATCGGAAGGTGCGGGCGTCTCCATTGGCCGGTTGGCTGGTGAGAACCTGAAGAAGTGCGTGCTCGAACTCGGCGGGTCTGACGCCTTTATTGTCGCGAGCTCCGCCGATCTCAGCGTGACGATCCCAAAGGCCGTGATCGCTCGAGTGCAGAACAACGGCCAGAGCTGTTTCGCGTCCAAGCGATTCATAGTGGTGAAGGAGCGGGCCGAGGAGTTCATCAGCGGCTTCACGAAAGCGATGAGCGAAGTCGTCGTCGGCGACCGATGGATGAGAAGACCGTCCTTGGGCCACTCGTGAGTGCTGAGCAGCGCGACCTCATCGACGCCCAGGTGCAGGACTCGGTGGGCAAGAGCGCGACACTACGTAAGGGTGGCAAGAAGATCGAGGGCAGAGGCTTCTATTACGAGCCAACGGTCCTCACCGACGTGCCGCGCGACTCGCGAGCCGGCTGCGAGGAACTGTTCGGCCCGGTCGCCGTCGTCGAGGTTGTCGAAGACCTGGCCGAGGCGATCGAGTTGGCGAACGCGACACCCTGGGGGCTTGGGGGATCGATCTGGGCCACTGACCAGCTCGAGATTGATCAAGCCATCGCGGGCGTCGAGGCGGGCTTGGTCTTTGCCAACGCCATCGTGGCCTCGACCCCCGAGCTGCCCTTTGGCGGCATCAAGAGATCAGGGTACGGCCGTGAGCTCTCGGTTCACGGCATTCGCGAGTTCGTCAACGTGAAGACCTTCTACATTGCCTGAGGTCATCGATCCCGATCTCACCATGACCGCCACGGCTAGTGTTAACGCTCAGCGATTGTCGAAGTCGCTAAAACACTCATAGCTGGGGGGAGCATTGCGGCAATCAAGCGGTTAACGACGGTGGCCGAGAGTGCCTTTAATGACCTCTTGCGTAGCTGGCAAGGGCATTTTGTCAGCAACGCTGTCAGCAACGCCAAAACATTTGTGCACTCAGCCGAGAATTTCAGTGGACAAAAAGTGCTACGATTTGACGAGTTTTGGACGTCAGAAAGTGACGGTGAACAGGAAATATGGGCATGACACGCAAGGGGTCGTGGGTTCAAGTTTCATTAACGAATCCCTGTCGAGTGACCTCCGCCAAACTCTGATAAAGACTGGAATGGGTGAAGGGTGCGCGACTTGCCCCTCCGTCGTATCAAGGGCGCAATTAGTAAGTTTCGGCAGCGCGGCCGCCGTATCTCTGTACGGTCGTCAGCGCCACGGGATTAATAGGAACTTTCCGATCGTTGCGTGGTGTTGCACTGGTCGCGCATGTCGCTTGAATTTAAGGAAACGCGTGCGTGTCGGTCTCGTCGCGTCTTGTTTCGGATGTGTGAGGCCTAAACGGTGGCCCATTTCGAGCGCGTGGCGTTCCCATTTGTTCGACCGGCGATAGCTACAGACTTTCTTGATCTAACGGAGGCAACTTGGATATTTTCGGTGTCGCGGGATACATTCAACCTCTTTAGGTTCTTTCGAAGCAGTCGAATCGTTCAATGGTAGTGGGCGAACACTCTTCGATTCATCGCGATACGGTCATGGAACAAGGATTTCAACGTCTGAGAATCACAAAAATTCAAGCGTCGTGGGACACGGTCCGGCCACACGAAACACGACGCGCACCTTTGACGGGTAGTTGAAGAGCTGAGGCATTGGAAAGCGCAATCCAGTTAATCCATTGTCGTATCGTGATCGTCACTCAAATGTAATACCCCTTTTACACGGCTAAGCCCCTCCGAAACCAGGGCTTCGGCGGCGTCGCGGATAACTTCTTTCGCAGAGGGGTCGCCTTTCAACAAAGCTTTCAGCGTGTTTAAGGCGAACGTTCGCGAGATATGGGGCGGCAATGGCGGTACATTTTTACTGGTATAGGCGTCAATCAGTGTGACGCCTTGCGTGGAAAACGCCCGATCGAACGCGTCGCCAACTTCGTTGTCATTTTTCACCCTGATGCCGGTGAATCCCAATAATTCAGCCCAACCCGCATAATCAATTGATTGGACATCCTGAGAGGTGCTCCACACGGGGTTGGCGTCTTCGGTACGCATCTCCCACGACACTTGGGCAAGATCGTCATTGTGAAGCACGACAATGATGAATTGGGGATTAACCCACTCGTCCATATATTTCTTGATGGTGATGAGTTCGTTCATCCCCAACATTTGAAAAGCACCGTCACCAATCGTGCAGATCACCGTTCGGTCCGAAAATGCAAACTTTGCGGCTTCCGCATACGGCATTGCAGCGAGCATCGTAGCCAGTCGGCCCGAGAGATCACCCATCATGCCTCGTCGCAGACGAATATGGTGACCGTACCAATCGGCGGTCGTACCCGCGTCGGCGGTGATGATCGCGTGTTGCGGTAGTCGTTTGTTCAATTCGTGAAAGACGCGACGGGGATTGACGCCATCGGGGTATTCAAGCATTGCCTGAGCTTGCATCTCCGACTCCCATTTGCGCATACCTTCTGCGACCGCGTCTTGCCACGACAGGTCGCTCTTCACTTCAAGAAGCGGAATTAGTGCAGTGAGCGTCGCCTTCACGTCACCCCAAAGATTCAGTTCCGTGGGGTATCGAAGACCCATCTGCTCCGGTTTGAGATCTATTTGCAGTGCACGTGCCTGGCCGGTTTTCGGTAGGAATTGACTGTACGGGTAGTTCGTGCCGAGTAACACAAGGGTGTCGCAGTCGCGCATTTGATCCAAACTGGGCAAGGAGCCAAGCAGGCCCAACTGTTGAGAGTGATGTGGAACATCCGATGGCACGACCTGTTTGCCACGAAGAGCTGTGATAATGCCGGCCCCCGCGCGCCGCGCCGCCTCGAGGACTTCATCGGTGGCCCCATTAGATCCGTGGCCAACCAAGAACGTTACCTTCGAACCAGCGTTAATGATGGCGGCGGCTTTAGCGATCTCGCTTTCGGGCGGAAGGATGGCCGTGGAGGGGGCGATCGCGCTGGACCGTGAAACCCACGTGACGGCTTCCGGGTCGACCATATCCATTGCCTGCACGTCGTGGGGGATGATGATCACTGCCGGCTGCAAGCGAACGCGAGCAGACCGAAACGCAGTATCGACGACTGCCTGAGCTTGTTCCGGGGACACGATGGTCTGTACGTAGACCGCCACGTCGGCAAAAACGCGTTCAAGATTGCTTTCTTGCTGAGTGAATGTTCCGAATGAGTCGAGACCCTGCTGGCCGACAATCGCCACGACGGGTTGGTTGTCCATTTGCGCGTCATAGAGACCATTCAACAGGTGGAAAGCGCCAGGACTTGACGTCGCAATGCATACGCCGACCTCGCCCGTAAACTTTGCGTGCGCCGTCGCCATCAACGCACAAATTTCCTCGTGCGTCGGACGTATGTAGTGAAGTCCAACGCCGTCACGTTCGGCCTTGCCAAGCGCTCCGTCAAAGGCGCCGATTCCGTCACCCGGAAACCCGAAGACGCGGGTGACACCCCATTCGCGAATACGTTGTATTACGAAATCGCTTACAGTGGCCATTCCTCATCCTTTGCAGATTGGAGGGAGTATTCAAAACTCGCATCTTTGATTTTACAGACCTTCTCGACGATTGTTACACTGAATTATCGTTACCCATTGACGACAACTTCACCTCACGGTGAGCGAGATATTTCCCCTAGAGGTTCGAGCGAAGGCCGTCGCCATCTTCTCCGCTAGCTCTACGCATCGCGACCGGTTTTTTAGGAAATTAAGTAGACGTGTCACAAATCCTCGGAGCGAGCCTGATGCCCTTATTTCCAAGGCACAAGCCGACACTGTCATTTGGTCCGTCCATGACCATTTCTGAGAAGCCAAAATCGTCGTGCCGAACCGCCTCCTGTGCGGACGCGTGACGGAACTCTCATCAAAGTTCACTCGTACACACGAAATTTCTGTGCGTCCTCGCGCTTAAGTTCGAGGCCGAGTCCCGGCCGAGAGAGATCGGGACGCAAGACGCCGCCCACGGGATCGAGAACGCCGTCAAAGAGAAGTCGATCGACACGTGCGTGGTCGGCGAAGTACTCGAGATGACGAACGTTCGCCACCGCGCACGCTGCGTGTGCGTGCAGTGACTGCGCGCAGTGTCCGGAGATTTGAAGTCCGTGCGATTCGGCAAGAGCGGCCACCCGCAGCCACTCGCTGATGCCGGCACACCTCGACGCGTCGGCTTGGAGACAGTCGACGGCCTGCGCCTCGCACATTGTTTTGAAGTAGAACAGGTCGTAGCCGTACTCACCCGCCGCGACGTCGATTCGGGTCTGGTTACGCACGTGTGCCAGCGATGAAAGGTGATCGGACGACACCGGTTCCTCGAACCATGTGACGTCGCTATCTTCGAACGCCTGCGCCATTCGAATGGCTTGCTTGACGTTGTAGCCGCCGTTCGCGTCGACGAACAGTGCCGTGGAGTCACCGATGACCCCCCTTGCGAATTGGACGCGTTCAAGGTCACGCTCGGGCCGTGATCCCCAACTCTCGCCAACCTTCATCTTTACCCGAGGTATTCCTTGCTCGTGAACCCAGTGGTTGAACTGGCGAGCGAGTTCGTCGTTACTGTACGAAGTAAACCCGCCGCTCCCGTACACAGGTACCGTGTCGTGGACTTGCCCGAGGAGCTTGACGAGCGAGACGTCAAAGATTTTTGCCTTGAGGTCCCACAGTGCGCAGTCCACGGCCGCAATCGCCATCGACGCTATGCCCGGTCGACCGAAGTTCCGAATCGATCGAACCATCGCCGACCAACTTCCCGGGACGTCGAACGCATCGCGTCCGACTACCGCTTCGCGAAGAACGTCGTCGATGAGGCGAGCGCACGCGGCCGTCGCGTACGAGAATCCAATTCCCGTCGCGCCCGCAGCGGTCGGCTCCACTACGACGACGGTCGTCGCATTCCAGGTCAAGGTGCCGTCGGACTCGGGATCCTCGGTGGGAATCGTGAAGACACTGACGGCGAGATCGTCAACTGTGGGCATTGCGATGGCGGCTTTCTTCGTTGGATTGCGACGTCGCACATGTGGCGTCATCAAACGTTCTCAATGTATTGAAATGTGCACGGCCATTCACGCGGCGTTGACACCTCCCACGTGCTCGGCCAACCTTGACGAGAGCGCCATGATCGTGAGCGCCGGATTGGCCGATCCCTGAGTCGGAGCGACACTTCCGTCCGCGACGTACAAGTTTGGCACCGACCATACACGATGATGGCGGTCGACAACGCTGTTGGAGGGCGACGTACCCATTCGGGCACCGCCGATCAAGTGGGCGTAGCGCGAGATCGTAAGGACGTCCTGCGCTCCCGACGCGTCCAATATGTCGAGGATGACCTTCTTCGAGAAGGCAATATTGTCTTTGTCGTTTCGGCTCAGGGAGTGGGTGAATTTGGCGACGGGAAGACCATACTGATCCTTCTCGTGCGACAGCGTCACGCGATTGTCTGCACTCGGGAGTAGTTCGTTCAACACACCGATGGTGGTCCAGTGGTTGTAGTCACGCATGTACTCTCGCATCTCTCGTCCCCAATGGCCCTCGGCGGCGACGTGCTCGGCCCAACCAATGGGTTGCGGCGACACGGTTTGGATGGAGAAGCCTCGCGCGAAGCCTCGCGAAGGATCAGTTTCGTAGTAATCCTCCGAGGAGACCTGGGGTGGAGGGGCTTTATACATGCGTAGTTCGTTGGGGAAGCGCCCCGCCGACTGGGCGGCGCCTTGGACCATGACGTAACGCCCGACCTGATCGTCGTTGTTGGCGAGTCCGTGGGGAAAGCGACGCGAGATCGAATTCAGCAAGAGCCGGGGCGTTTCAATGGAGTACCCCGCGACCGCGATTACCTTGGCCCGCTGGAGGTGCTCGGTGTTAGAACCTTCGCCCATGTAGACGACCCCCGTAGCCCGACCGCTGGCTTCGTCGATCTCGATCCGCGACGCCATCGAGTTGGCGCGAATCTCGACGTCGTGCGCTAACGCGTCGGGGAGGTGGGTGACGTAAGGACTGGCCTTGGCGTTGACCTTGCAGCCCTGAAGGCACCAACCGCGGTAGATGCAATGGGCCCGATTCCCGAACGTTCCATTGACGATGCCCACGGGCCCCACGCGCATCGTGATGCCACACTGCAGGGCACCTCGCCACAACACCGCGGCCGCTTCGGAGATCGGATGGGGCGAGAAAGGATAGGTGTGAGGATGACCCCACGGCCAGTTCTGCCCCGCGACCGGTAGTTCTCGCTCGACCCGTTCGTAGTGCGAGAGAAGATCGCGGTAGTCGATGGGCCAGTCAGCGCCCACGCCATCACGCGTCTTCGTCTCGAAATCTGAAGGGTGAAAGCGCGGACAGTAGCCGGCGTAGTGCACCATCGAACCCCCGACACCGCGCCCCGAGTTGTTCTTTCCAAGTTCGATCGGATCATCGCCCGCGATGATGCGATTTTGGGTCCAGTACAGTTCGTGCGAGCCCGCTTCGTCCGAGACCCAGTCTTCATCGGGATGCCAGAAGGGCCCGGCTTCGAGAATGACGACCCGCCAGCCTTTGCGCGCGAGGCGTTGGGCCAAGACTGAGCCGCCAGCCCCGGCGCCGACCACGCAGAGGTCCACTTCGTCGTCGTCGTCGTAGCGATGCATGGTGTCTTCACCGGGAAGATCTCGGCGCTTGACGTCCAAGAGATAGCGTGAGTCGTTCTCCTTCGGACCGAGCGAGCCCTTCAAGAAGTTCCTTCTCATTGGGAACTGTCCATCACTTGTCGCACGGGATCCATGGAAGTGGCGCCGGGCGTTTCGCGCGGCTCCAGGATGCTCAGTGGTCCCAGACGCATGTACCCTTCGGGATAGGCGGGGCCGCCGAAGCCGATTTCGTTCCACGCCCAGGGATGTGAGTAAAACGCGCTGAGAATGCCTCGTAGGCAGACGGACCACGCCCGCGCGACGTTGAGTTCATTCCACGTGAATCCCGAGAGCTGTGACTTGGCAAAACTGGCCACGATGCGTTGCGCGTCGGCGATGGGGCATTCGGCGAAGCTCATCGCGTGGCGCGCGCGCGCGACGTCATCGAGACCAGCCACCACCATGTGCCACGTGTCGCGGTCGTTGGGCATGTCGTCGTACTGAAAACCGTCGAGGCGCCCAGTAAACAACTTTCTGTCGATCAATTCGGCAACCGGTACGCGGGGCTCACTATCTTGGGCCATCACGATGTCGCAGAATCGGCGAACCGTCGCGTGCTCTTCGAAGTGAAAGAACGTCATTTCCACGCTAACGTCCATTCGGTCTTGCACGACCTTCGCTGTCGCCGGGTCCCACTCGGGCATCGAGGCCAGCACGTCGTAGTCGGGGTAACGCCCAATCATCTGCGGCGTAGTTCCTCGGCGCTGGCGGGGAAGCCAGCTCGGATCGGGCGCGCGCCCATCTGGTCGAAGGTTCGGTAGATGATCGGGTCGAGTGAGGTCGCGCGGTGCTACTGCGTCACCCTCGTCGCTCGCGCCCACTCAATTCTCCCGACGCAGTAACGCCGCCAACACTCCCATGCCCGCCACCAGCGTCATCAGTCCGGGTGCCGCGATGGGGGGACCCATCGGCACGTTGTAACTTGCGTTGGACCAGCCGCCGGGCTTTCGACTGACTCCGCGAGCGTGAAAATATTCGCCCGCGAGTCCCGTAAGCCCGTAAATGATGGCCGCTGCTGGGAGTACGGTCTTCGCACAGCGTTTGGAAAATATACCCGCGATGCCCGCAGCCACGACGGGCGGTGTGATCACAATCGGTATCCACATCGCCTTGTTGCCAAAACTCCCTCGGTAGTGTTCGACGTAAATCTCCGCCGTGGTCACGACTGCAGCGACGGCGGTTAGTCCCGCCAGAGAACGTTCGAAACGGCCGTGGGCGACGTCGGCGAAGGCGATGTCAATGAAGTGATCGAGATGACCGAGCGCTTCTCGGTGGCTCGTGGGTTTCACGGTTCGATTCACGACGTCAGTTGCGGCTCGGCAAGTTGTTCTTCACGGCGGCGCAATGCGCCAAGCATTCCGTTAATCCCAACGCCCAGGAAGCCGTAAATCGAGGTGACGCCCCAATCGATGACGCGTTCACAGAGGTTGTCGGCAGCATTGGGAGACATCATTACACTCCTACGACTTAGGTCCACACGCTCGCATGAAATGCATGACGTCTGAAATTCCTCCCTAATTTCACCTTACCGCGCGGCGTCGCCCAAGACAAAAATCACGTTGGCCCGCCTCCACCTCGCGCTCGGTGCTGTGCTCGATTGAGAGTGAAGGCCGCATTGATAAGTGAAAGATGAGAGAGGCCCTGAGGAAGGTTCCCCAGAAAAGCACCGCTCGATGGATCAATCTGTTCAGAAAGGATGCCTACGTCGTTGGTCAATTCCACTGCGATGGTCATCACGCGTTGTGCACGATCTAACTGGTTCGTGTGCGCGAGCGCCTCCACCATCCAAAAAGTGCACGCGACGAACGCGCCCTCCTCTTTGCGCGCACCGGTGCAGCGGTAGATGAGGACGCCCTCGGAGAGTTCGTCTTCGATTGCGTCAATAGTGCGGCGAAGACGATCACCTCGATCGAATCCCGTACGCGCGGCCAACAACACTGCGGCGTCCAGATCGTCGCAGTCCGCACATAACGAGTACGCCTGTTTCTTCTCTGACCAGCATCGAGTCTCGATGTACTCGCGAATCTCGTCGCGCTCCGCGCGCCACCGATCAACGTGCGAGTCGGGTAACTGTCCACACTCGACGAGTTGGATGGCTCGATCGAAAGTCACCCAGCACCCAATCTTGGAAATCGTATAATGGCGCAGTTCGTGTAGTTCCCAGATTCCCGAATCGGGTTTTCGCCAACGCTTACGACACTGATCAGCGATTCCAACGAGCAGCGTTTGAGTCGATTCATCGAGCACGTGCCCAGCCATGGCGTAGCGATGGATCGTGTCGAAGAGGTCACCGTAGTTGCCCAACTGCATTTGATCGGTGGCGTCGTTGCCCGCACGAACTGGTCGACTGAACCGATAACCCGGAACGTCAAGTTTTACCTCTCCAACGTCGAGGCCGCCGTCGAGCGTAAAGAAGACGTGCAACTCCGGCCCATTCTTTCGTATTGCACGAATGAGAAACGCGACCGAGTTATGTACCTCTTCGTTCATCCCAAGGTTAGAAAAGGCGTTGATGGAAAAAGAAGAGTCGCGGACCCACGCGTAGCGGTAGTCCCAATTCTTAGGACCGCCGACACGTTCGGGAAGCGACGTCGTCACCGCGGCGGCGATCGCCCCGCTTCGTTCGGCGATGAGGGTCTTCAAAGCGAGTGCCGAGCGAACGACGTAAGGCGACCATTCGCCGCACTCGTTGACGCGACTACTCCACCGTTGCCACGCCGTTTTGGTGTCCTCCAATCGGCGATCGATCTCGTCGGGCGTGGGCACGACGACGGGCACGTTCTTGGTCGCGGTGAAGGCAAGGAGGGAGCGCTGTTGCTGGTCAACTATGAAATGACCCCGGAGCCGGTCGGCGAGATACTCGATCAATCCTGCCTCGTCGATCATGACGGCGATGGTCTGATTATCGATGGTGACGATGGGAACCTCGCCCAATTTCGATACCCGTGGCGTGCAGTCCTCGAAATGAGTACCGGGGCGAAACTCCCAGACCATTGGAACAGGGCCACCCCGAGCGCACGCGCTGAACACCAACTCTGTCCACGGAAGCCGACCTGAAGCGCCCGTGTTGAGTGCCGAGGTCACGACGACCGTGCCACTCTCGGTTGTGTACGCCGATTCAAGCACGTTGGTCGAGTCGACGTAGCGCCGCTTCACGCTGAAGTCGTCTTCGGGCCGGAGGAAAAGATACCCTCCGCGTGCAGGATCCAGGAGGGCGCCACAGACGGGCATGTCATCCAGTTTCGGGACGGCCCACCAGTCGATCTGTCCATCAAGAGCGAGGAGAGCGGAAGTCCTTCCGTCCGAGATCACCGCGTAGTCGGAAAGTTCCGCGAAGCCATCAATTCTACGTTCCATGGTCATTCGTGCTCCCTTCAACGACGAAGGTTGGCCGGGCGCCACGAGCGTCCGCGCAATTAATTCCTCCAGGCGACGCTTCAAACGAGTCGAAGCAGTATTGGTGTCGTGAAGATGACATCGGCCTTGGTATACAGCGCGACATGCGAGACTTTCTACCTCGGCGACCCCGCAACGGAGCGCGCCTCGAGGAGATAATCAAGAACATCGGGCTGCCGGAGGCGGACTCGGCGTCAAGGTGCATTAGAGACGTCGACCGCGCGGTTCGTTAAGGGCCATACGGGAGAGAGAGGACAGTCGTTCCCATGCATCGGCCCTTCGACCTTCCTTCGATTTCTGTGTTCGGCAACGTTTCGAGTGCTTGACGTCTACCATAGTCACGAAGGGAAGCCTGTTGGTCGCCGTCGAGTCCTCCACTGACTTTGAAACGTTGCCAACGATCGAAATGACAACCAGGGTGAGTTGGGTGTCGACGGAGAAGACGAGAAACGACGCTCAGGACTCTTCGTTCGCTTGGCGCCAATTATTGCGCTAGGCCGCGACGCAAGTGAATGAGTAGACACACTCGCGAAGATGGTCGAATCACATTTCCAATCAACAATTACGATATCGATGACGACAAAGCTTTCACGATTTTTGCTTGGTGATCTTCACGATCGGAGTGGATTCCAAAGGAGTGCTCATGGCAGAACAACGAAAGATTGCGGTGATTACTGGTGGCTCGGCAGGCGTCGGTCGAGCGACGGCCCGATTGTTCGCGGAGCACGGGTTTGACGTGGCCCTGCTGGCGCGCGGTCGTGCTGGTTTGGAAGCGGCGGCGAAAGAGGTCGAGGCAACCGGCGCGCGATGTCTAAAAGTCCCCACCGACGTTGCCAACTTTGATGAGGTGGATCGCGCTGCCACACGAGTAGAGGAAGAGCTCGGCCCAATCGACGTGTGGGTCAACGACGCGATGACCACCGTGTTTTCCCCGTTGCAGGACGTGGCACCTGCCGATTTTGAGCGTGCCGTGCAAGTGACCTTCTTGGGGCAAGTATGGGGAACGAAGGCAGCTCTTGCGCGAATGCGTCCTCGCGATCAGGGGACGGTTGTCAACATTGGATCCGCGCTTTCGTTCGTCGGAATTCCCCTACAATCCGCCTACTGTGCGTCGAAGTTCGCCTGTCGTGGATTCTTTGAAGCGGCGCGGGCGGAACTACTTCATGACAGGAGCAACGTCCGCATGTGCATGGTCCACCTTCCCGCAGTCAACACACCACAGTTCGACTGGTGCGAGACGACAATGGATCACCACCCTCAGCCCGTGCCGCCGATTTATCAGCCCGAAATTCCCGCTCGCTTCATCTTGGATGCCGCGCTGGACGGTCAGCGATCGCAGATTGTCGGATCGTGGAACAAGATGCTCGTGCTCGTGGATAGCCTTTTCCCGACCATCGGCAATCAGTACGCGGCGCTCGGGGCGTGGGATAGCCAGTTAACCGATCAACCCGTCGCCAAAGATCGGCCGTCGAATTTGCGCCAGCCAGTCGACGCCAAGAAGGACCACGGCGCTCACGGCATTTTCGACAATAAGGCCGGCGGGGTTCTCGACCCCTCCTTTTTGCGGAGCCTTCCCAAGACGGGGGTCACGTTCGTCAAGGCGTGTAGTCGTGCGTATCGAGAGACCAAGACTGTTCGAGCTTCGAAGATCGCTAGATTACGTGCGAATACGACATCGTCCTCGAAGAAACGCTACGACTCTCGCGACATCACTTCACGGTGAGGTCACTGACGACCTAAGAACGATTCCTATAGTGATCGATTGCCAGGTAGGCATCTAGGTGGCCCCAAACGGTCACAACGCGAGAAATAACTGGCACGTGCTCGTACCACCGGGGTCCGCTCCGATGAAGTTTCGTTGGAGCATGTCGTTGGAAATATCGGGCGCTGCTGAATCGAGTAGCGGCCTCTTCTCTAGTTATTAACTGGCGAATAAGGGGAACCGCTTTAGCCAGTTCCCAGTCCATTTCGATCGTCGCGGCGTTAACAAGGGCAATCAATGGGCCATCAAAATCCTGGCCTTGATTCAAGTTCATTACCGGCACGTTGCGGGCCATGTCGCCTAGATCGTCGTAGATGCGTCGCCGATCAGTACCGCGCTCTTTCATCCGCTCACCAGTCGCTCGAAGTGCGAGAATCGAGGTGATTGCGACGGCGACTTTCGTCAAACTGGACTGGCGAATGGCCAAGTGTCGGAAGGTTTGTTTGGCCAGGTTGCCGTATTTGTACCGGTCTCCAACTGAAGAACTTCGACCTTTGTCTAACTGACCAAAGAGGTCGCGAAGGAAGAGTTCTTCCTTTCCAGCAAGTCCAACGACGTTTGGTCGTTGCCAACAGAAGAGTTTCGGTTCACGGGCGACCCGCTTCACAATTGCGGCGGTGACGGTTGAAACGACAAATGTCGTGACAAATCATCAATCCAATTGGTCGTCGAATCGCCCTTTCAGGTCCTATCATCGTTGATCCCTCAATCCTGGCGCCCGAAAGACAGATTGTTGGTCCAGAAACCAGCTAAGCGTGCGCCACTGGATACCTTCTTGACTTCAGTGAAAGTTCAATTCGGATGCGAATGAAATAAACGGATGTCGCGGTATCACTATTCAATTCTCGCCGCGCGAAATAACACCTTCAGGTGAGGGTGTTACCATTTCCACGAGACGCCCGGACCTCGCATCTTTCTCAAACTGGCAAGTGCTGGCTTTGATGGGAAAGGATTCGAAGTGGTGCAATTCAATGTTGGACAGCGCGATTTGTCGCGCCTACGTGGCCATCCAGACCCTTGAGCATCCCTTCTCTCGCCAGTCCTGTCAGTGTTGACGATCACTCGCGCGGACCGGATGACGCCCCACTCATTGTCGTTGAATACGGCGACTATCAATGTTATTTTTGCGACGCCGCGAACATCGTTGTCGCTGAGTTACTCAATCACTTCAGAGAGTCGCTGCGATTCGTCTTTCGCAACTTTCCTCTTGCCGACATTCACCCTCACGCTAAGAACGCAGCCAAAGTTGCCGAGGCGGTGGGCTTGCAAGGAAAGTTTTGGGAGATGCACGACGTGCTCTTCGACAACCAGTGGCAACTTGACGACGACGCGCTATTTCGCTACGCCACGCAAGTCGGCGCTGACGTGGATCAGATGATTGCAGAACTAGGCAGCCGACCTTTGCGTCGCGTCGAATCAGATTTTGAGAGCGCCCTTCGAAGTGGAGCGAACGCTACCCCGACGTTCTTTGTCAATGGTGTGCGCTACGACGGGTCCTGGGAGTACGAGCCATTCACCGACTATCTACAACGGATCCTCGATCAAATAGATCGGTAGGTCGCCGCCTTCAGAAGGAGCGAATTCGTTCACTCGTGCGCGTTCCTTCGATTGTTAGTCGGGCGCCTTATGAAGCCGCCCTCTTAATAAGTCTTAGGGAGATGCAAGACCGGCGAGAGCCCTGCATCTCCCGCGTATCGGGGGCGAGCACTAACGTCAGTTTCGGTGAAAGTCGCTGTTTAAGCACCACAGACCACCTGACGGTAAGCCACGACAAAATCAACTCTCAAGGACGCAACCAGTGCCGCAACACACGTGGAACGAATTCAGCGTTCCAGGGTCGATTGCTCCCTTGGCTGACGAAGAGTACGATTAGCGCCATCACTCTAGAACCTCGGTGAATTCTTTCTTCCAAGGAGACACGCCGTGAGTGATGCACCAATTCCTAACGTCGGGACATCTGATGCCGAAATCTTGGACCAAACGATTCAACCTGAGTGGGACCGATTTGCTATGCCCGACCTTTCGTTCGACCCTGAATCGCATCGTTCATCACTGAACCTCACCAACGGTTCAACTGAACTCGCAGCTGACAACCCACGCTTCTGAAAAGGCTTTCGGGATGTCAAATGTGTTGGACCACTTCAAACGTTGTTCGAGGGAAGTGAGCGACAATCGTCAGATCGCGAAATCCGTTCTCGAAAAAGATTGGCGTTGGCCCAGTCGAAGGAAGGGCTTTGCACTGATGTCTCGATCAAATACAACAAAAGAGATCGTCGGATCGACCGACAAGCAGTGAAGGAGCCATAAATGGAAGAGTTTCTGACCGACATCGCAACCTTGCGGAAGCGCGCCCGCACGAACATGAAGAAGGGGCCAGTGACGGACGCGTACGGTGCCGACTTGGACCGGGTTGTCTTCGTCCTCAACCAGGCCCTTGCGACAGAACTCGTGTGCGTTCTGCGATACAAGCGGCACTACTTTACGGCGGAGGGTTTAGACGCTCAGGCCGCCGCCGACGAGTTTCTCGAACATGCTGGGGAGGAGGCTGAACATGCGGACCTGATCGCCGCGCGCATCACGCAATTGGGAGGCAAGCCGGACTTCGATCCCGAGACCTTGACCGGACGCAGCCACACGGAATACGACTCGTCGGAAGAACTGATGAAGATGATTCAGGAGGACCTCGTCGCCGAGCGAGTGGCAGTTGCTTCCTACACCGAGATCATCTCATGGCTGGGCGATGGCGACCCAACAACACGAAGGATGCTCGAGGCCATTCTCGCTCAAGAAGAAGAGCACGCCGAAGACATGCTCGATCTCTTGACCGGGCTCAAGTGAGAGCTTGCCGACTGTGAGTCCCAAGATCGACACGCAGCGAAATTACCGCGCTTACTCAAGGCTGGCACTTGTCGTTGACCGCGCCGCGACCGGTCTCGAATCCGAGTCACGATAGGCCAGCCATGGTGCAGCCCGTACGGTCACTCTTCGAAGAATTCGTTCGCACTGACGCGAAGGACCTGCCAGCGCCCGGGGCCGGTGAGACGTGGCGTCGCTTCGAAGTGCTCGCTCGCTGGGCGTCGTTTGATCTCTCGGTGGGGCGACTGTCGGAGGGCCACGCTGATGCATTGGCCATACTCGCCGAGGCGGGTCTCGAGGTCAAGGACAACACAGTGTCGTACGGCGTGTGGGCCGCGAAATCTCGACTGGGTGGCACGTCGGCTGAGCGCGTTCCAGGAGGGTGGCGACTCGAAGGATGCAAACAGTTTTGCTCGGGAAACGGGATCATCGATCGGGCCCTCGTGACCGCAGACACGGAAGACGGCGTTCGACTTTTTGACGTAGTGCTCGAAGAAAATGTCATTGGGATCCACCCCGACTCCTGGTCCGCCGTGGGTATGGCCGATTCAGCGAGCGAAACACTCGAATTCGGGGGACCCGTCCTTTCCGAGGTCCGAGTCGTGGGTCCAGTGGATTTCTACACCCGGCGCCCTGGATTTTGGTTTGGTTCATCGGGCGTCGCCGCGTGTTGGTACGGTGGCGCCGTCGGCCTCGTGAACAACTTGGTTGCATCACTGTCACCTGAACCCAACGAACACGTGCTGGCTGATCTCGGCGTGGCCGCGTCGTCACTCGAGGCGATGCGAGCGGTTTTGAAAGAAACTGCGGATTCCATCGATCGCGATTCAATTGACGCCGATGGTCAAGGACATTATCGAGCGCTGGTCACTCGACAAGTAGTTCATGATTTGGCGACGGAGGTGCTCGCGCGAGTGGCAACTGCGGGTGGAGCGCGACCGCTGTGTCACGATATCGACCAAGCACGGCGGGCGGCGGATCTCTACGTGTACCTCGCCCAACACCACGGTGGAGTGGACGCGGCCGAATTGGGACGACTCGTGAGGAGCAGACCCCTATGGAACTAACTGTCGACGAGAACCACCTCGGGCGATCTGAAGCACAGTGGAAGGAATCGAGACATCAATCCACGTTGGTTACTCTTGAACTCACGACACGTCGACTCATCATCGTGGCGCCCCACCCCGACGATGAAGTGCTTGGGGCCGGCGGCCTCATACAGACAGCACTTTCACGTGACATCTCGATTCTGGTGATCGCGGTGACTGACGGCGAAGCTTCGCATCCTCATTCGACAATGGCGAGGAATCTCGACTTCGTGAGTGTGCGTTCGCGTGAGTCGCGCGCGGCGCTTCGTCGATTGGGATGGGACGTACCTCGGATCGCGCGATTGCATCTACCTGATGGAAAAGTCGGGGAGCAAAGAGCGCAATTGGACGATGCTCTCGCGACAATGGTCCAACCCGGCGACATGTGCATCGCGCCCTGGCAACATGACGGTCACCCGGATCATGACGCGTGCGGTGAATCGGCCGTCGCAGTAAGTCGCGCCGCTGGCGCTACGTCGTTCGGTTACCTGGTGTGGGCTTGGCACTGGGCCGATCCGCACGGATCGGACATTCCTTGGAGTACGTGCCGACGGTTGGATTTGAGTCGGCGTGCCAGCGCGAGGAAGCGCTGGGCCACGGGGGCGTTTCAATCTCAGACTCATCCAATTGGGCCCGATGTCAATGACGCAGTGATACTCCCTCCGTCGATAATGCGTCGATTTTGGCGCTCCTACGAGGTGTACGTTGATGGGACGACGGGCACGTAATGTCGTCGACCAGTCGCGACTACTTCGAATCGATGTACGCGTCAGATTGCGAACCCTGGAACTTTGCCACGAGTTCTTACGAGCAGCGCAAATACGCACTCACTCTTGCCGCGCTGCCGAAAGAGCACTTTCGCAACGCCTTCGAACCGGGCTGTTCCATCGGGGTTCTCACTGAGCAACTCGCACCTCGGTGCGACCGACTACTCGCCACTGACATTATTGTCAGTGCTCTGGCTCGCGCGAGGTTTCGCCTGAGAAAGTTCGAGAACGTCGTCGTCGAATCGCGAGCAATCCCCGAGAACTGGCCAAAGGATCAGTTCGATCTCGTCGTATTGAGCGAGATCGCGTATTACTTTGACGCCACGTCACTGCGCCGGATTGTCGAACTCCTTGTCGACTCGACCAGTCCCGGATCCCACGTCATCGGCGTTCATTGGCGCGGTGAGACGAATTACCCTCTCACGGGAGACGGCGCGCACGCATTGATAGACCAAAATGAAGGATTGACGCGAGTTGCGCACTATGTCGAAGAGGCGTTCGTAATGGATGTGTGGGTACGGGTGACATGAGCCACGTACCACTTATTAGAACGTTGGCCTTGGGTGTCGTGATGCCCGTGCACAACGAAGAGGAACTTCTTGGGGATGCCCTCATCTCACTCGATGAGGCTTTCGTCGAAATACGCGAATTGGGTCTAGACATCAAAGCGGCGGTGGTTCTGGACGATTGTCAAGACGCCAGCGCTGACGTCGTTGCTCAATGGGAACGCAGACATTGCAATCAGCGGCATCTCGTCACGACCGTTGTCCGACAATGCTCTGCCAACAGTGTCGGTGTGGCTCGCGGTCTCGGCTGCGCGACGCTGCTCGATGAATGGAGCCAAATGGATCCATCGCGAATCTGGCTCGCCACCACGGACGCGGACTCGCGCGTTCCGAGAGATTGGATCAGCGCACAATTGGAGCGTCACGAAAGCGGGATCGACCTCTGGTCCGGTCGCGTCTGTGTAGAGGATTGGTCGCTTCATCCGAGTGACACCGCCTCAACATGGCAGAGTGAATATGAAGCGGAACCTAATCCAATCCACGGCGCAAATTTGGGTTTCAATGCCGGTGCCTATGTGGCCACGGGAGGATTCCTTCCGACTCGCACTGGAGAAGATCGGGCACTTCACCAAGCGATTGCTGCCATGGGTGCGGTGTCGCACAGCGATTCGACAATTCGAGTGGTAACGAGCGCGCGACGAATCGCGCGAGCTCCGTTCGGATTTTCTCATGCGCTCACCATTATCGCGAACAAGCTTGATTTAGCGGCTAAGTGCGACGCGATCTGACCGGGCAACTGACTTGAATGTGCCACGCGACGGCGAGGGTTTCAAATGCGTCACGCCTTTCGAATATCAACCAATTTTTTAGTGGGCGTATCCGTCTGAGTGCAGTAATCGACGAATGCGGCCGGCAGATCGATGTCTCATCACCGCCCTAAATTCACGGTGCTGAGGGCTCTGTGGCAAGTAGCCCAATTTTAGCAGGGAACGATTCTCGGTTCCGCGCTGCTGTCAATCGCGGGCACCGAGACGCAGACGACCGGGTTCTTCGGGAAGGTGACCATGACGTCGGCGCCGTGGGCCACGACGTGTACGTCAACATGGTACGCACTGCCACTGAAGGCCTTACGCATGTCAGCGACGGTGCGAGCAACGGGAATCGGACTCCCGTTGGTCCTCCCGGCATAGACAAAGCCAGCCTCCGCGAGCGCAGCGGCTCTGACCTATGCGTGGCTATAGATCGAGCTCGCGGGTGGTGGGAGAAACGCGAACACGAACCCCCCAGCCGCCGCGAGCACCAGCAAGAATGCCGCAGCGCGAGGAATGGTCCAAAAGTGATGGTCCCGTGCACGAGGGCTACCCGAAGTCATTCATTTGACTGTACCCAGGTGTCACGGCGGAGTGGCAAGTAATAAATGCGTTTTCTACTGCACTCAGACGGATAACCCTCATTGTTTATCTACACACGCGCGACCGTCGTTCGTCAAGCCCGGCGCACGTCTACTCGTCAGATTGGAGAAGATCAACGGGTGGTAGATCTTGCACGTCGCTCATGGTGATGTTGAGTCGAATGTCGGTCCCGAATTCCGCAACGGCGCTGATGGGAATGGCAACCTCTTGGCGTCCCCATAGATGCCCTTCCTGGAGAAGTACGTGAGTGACGTGATGGTCGTTTGGATCGATGACGACTCCATGCACTTTTCCGATCTCGCCGTCAGTCGCGTGAACGGGAACGTCTCGGCGAACAGCCACTTCTCCCACGGGAAGCTTGTCGTACGTAACCGGCAGCGAAGTGTTGCCCACTCCCAGCGCAAAGTAGGGCAGCGGCATCACAGTCGCAGGGTCGTACCCCTCGTATCCGACGGTCCCGGGAAGAAAGTCGGTCTCCTCGGCCATGTCGAGCCGCTCGAACTCCTCGAGGGAACAGCGAAGTGTCACGCTTCCGTTCGAGGACTCGACGAGTTCGAGTGGCACGAGCCGGCCAAGTCCTTGGCGGTGCGTGGGCTCAATGATGAGATGGGTCAATCGGCGAACAATCGGATCGATCACCACTCGAATGACTTCGCCGCAGTCACCGTCGCTGCAGGTCGCGCTCGCGCCGATTGTGAAAAGTGGTTCCTCCATGAACTGATCCCTTCGTCACTCGTAACTCTATGGCCCAGGCTCGAACATTGACGTGGCCTTCGAGGATGGCCGATGGTCAACATGGGCGAAAGGTGTCGTCGTTACTCCCATCATCCCCTAAAGGCCCGAGCGCGCCCCATTGTCCACCATGCGATCCCCACAGTGATCGTGGGTCGTGCAGAAAATGTTTGGGCGGCTCGAGAAGAAGGTAAATTGATATTGAGACATTCGAGCGTCCGGACCCCGCGCTACATTGCTCAGCCGACTGCGACAGTCGCAGACGAAAAATGTGGAGGCGACGTGATTATTTTTGGAGTGATGCTTCTCATCATTTGATTCCTTGCAGGAATTCCCATTCTGTGGACAATCGGAATACTGGTACTTGCCATCGGAGCAATTCTCTGGATTCTCGCGTCGCTCGACCACGCTGTCGGGGGTCGACGCCATTACTACTAAGCCATCACGCGATCGTGCGGGCAACCGTGGACATCAAATCCCCGACACTCTCGTGAATCGGCTCGGGTGATTCGTTGACTCCATGAAACCCATGCCGATTGAGCGTTCCCATTTCTATAAGTCAATTGTCATGCGTTGCTGACGGCGTTGCTGATGAAGTAAGGTCTAATTTGGGAAGTGAGTCTCTCCCTAAGAAATCGGTCCTTTTGGAGGCGAATTCTTGGATTGAGTTCGGTTACCTTTTGCGTAATTTGCAAAGGCATTCCGTCAGCAACGCCGGAGAATATTGACACACAACGGCAAATCTCAGTGGACAAAATGTGCTACGGTTTGGCGAGAATTGGACGTCAGAAAGCACTGGTGAACAGGAAATATGGGCATGACACGCAAGGGGTGCGCGTGCTGCACACCCCTGGACGCTCACCTGACAGCATTTGTCTACTCGACGAAAAGAACGGTCTCCTCTTTGGCGGCGACACCATCAATACCGGTCCGATATACGCCCAGCTAGAGGACTCTGATGTCGCAGCTTTCGCTCGCTCCACCGCCGCGCCTTGCTCAGCTCGCCGACTCGGTCTGCAGGGTCTTTGTGTGCCACTTCATGCGGCTTGAAAATGAGCCTGTACTGCTGCGCGAGGTGGCGGAAGGGTTTGATCGGATCGTCGATGGTTCGGCACTCTACCGAGAAAGCGTTGATTCCTTCCAATATCCCTTCAGAGAAGCCTGTTTCGATAATTTCTCGGTCTACCTCGCGGGAGATACGGGCGCGCCTCGAGTGTGAACCATGGCACGGTGTCTGCTGCGACTCCGCAGCGTACATTTCCTTCATGGTGAGAATCCATAAAGGCTCACGGCTCTTACCGCGACACAGAGTGCTTGTACCGTGAAGGTCATGGATAAGTGGGTCATGCATTCCGAGGTAGAGAGCCACTTCCGCTCGGGATCACTGTGGCGGCAACGAGTGTGCACGGAGATGTGCAGTCAGAGTGTGACCGTCTGCGGACCAGGTACGACGCGAAGCACCCGGAAGTGTGGCCGGAGGTCCAAAGAGGGTACGGCCCACCAATGAAATCTGTCACAAAATCTGTCACACCCTCTCCAGAAGGTCAAGTGGTCACTGATCGCGAGGTTGGGTCGACGCCAGTCTTAGCGTACAGACCACGTGTAGCAATTCATCACCCCGGCACGAATCGAGTTCACGCAACGCGGCTGCAAACGGATCCCACCTGCTTGAGTTCAGCATGGTCCGTTACTGTTCTGCACCAGTTTCGAGAGCACTGAGGAGGAGATCTCATCACGACACCTTCGGACTTTGGAGTCGAGCCAAAGTGCAACGTACTTTTCCTCAGCCAGGTCAAGCGTCTCGAGTTCGGTAACCCTCGCTCGCCCTGTAAGTGATCTTTTCTGGCAAAGGGCCCGGAACGTCACTGCGCTCGTTGGCTCCCGCGCGACCCGGTGGTACACGAATCCTCAACGTGGTGAGGCTTCTCGTCTCTACGGTGGCGGAACCCTCGAGTCGGACCGCGAGGTGTTCCTGGGAATCGACCCTAATATATAGTTGCCACTAGATTAATTCGGACAGTCCGTCTGACCGACTGGCGTAGCTAAATAGGGATCGCGGTTCGTTTAACCGTCTCGCTTCGACAACGGTTTCGACAACGTCGAACGGTGGAAGGTTGCCTGCGGTGGTGACGGAAGCCGGATCGACGGCTAGAAGGAGAAGCGGTTATGGCAGCGGTACTAGGCCCGCAAAAGCTGGGGCCATTGACTCCACTCGTGGGTGAGTGGGAAGGCGACGTCGGTATCGATCGCGCCTATCACAACAAGGACGACGAGACGAGTGAGACCGGGTATTTCGAACGCGCCTGGTTCAAACCCATTCCGATCGTCGAGAATGGCCAGCAGACCCTGCAGGGCCTGAACTACGCGATGACCGCCTGGCGCCACGGAGAGGAGGCCATGGATCCGTTCCACGACGAAGCTGGCTACCTGTTGTGGGACAAGGCCAACGCGCAGGTGATCCGCTGCTTCGCCGTGCCGCGCGGGCTCTCCATTCTGGCAGGTGGCGACGCCGAAGCGCGTGACAAGGTGCTCACGTTCACCGCGACGCCCGGCTCGGAGGCGTACGGCCTCTGCCAGAACAAGTACCTGTTGCATCGAGCGAGGGCCATGGCGTTCGAGAGCATCTTCACGTTCAACGAAGACGGTACCTTCAGCTACACCTCCGATCTCGTATTGAAGCTCGCGGCAACGGATGAGGAGATGCACCACACCGATTGCAATACGCTGCGTCGCGTCAAGCGCTACCACCCGAGCGCGGAGGCCTAAAGGCGGCGAGGTTGCGGCGGGGATGAACGTCAACGTCTGGGTCGTCGCGGACATATCGGCAAATGGCCGCGTCGCCCGGTGTGGGCCACTAGTTGGTCGGCTCGACGTCGAATTGGATTTCTCCCTCGCCGCTTTCGAATCCTCATTAGTTAGGGTGACTCGTGGCAAGAGATTCCGGCTCGTAAGTAAAGGTAACGGTTCTTGGATGCGCCGGTTTCGTACCGCAAACTCCGAAGGACAGCGAGACTCTCAGACTCTCGTGTAGGTGAATTGCCACCTCGACTGTTTACGGGCTGCGTCCATCTTGCCCCACAAAATTCCCCACAAATCGCGTCGCGTGCAGTTTTCTCGCATCCTCTCGCGCGGTCATTGTTGCTCGTCAAGTGCTACGACGTCGTGTCGCGTCGTCTGGTGAAAAGTGTGTTAACACTCTGCTTCGGTTTGCGTGCGCGTCGGGCCCCCGACACCAGACAAATCGACTCAACAGAGAGAAAAGGAAGTTCGAGCGCATCTCTATTCCGATGATGCCTGTGCATAAATCGAGTGAGGGCTTGACCCGAGTATTTCGTAGCTCGACTTGACACGCTGACGAGTGTAGGTGAGTTGTTAGGAGTCACCGAAATGGGCACTTCGGACTAATCAGGTCACGTAACCACCGGGTGCGCCTAGCACCGGAAACTACCTGGACTGGTCGCGCCGCAGTGGCTGGAAAATCCCGTCGAATTAGACCACTGATCAAAGGGAGTCATGCACACCGTGCAGAATCTCGATGATCCGTTTGAGCGGGTACACATGTTCGCAAGCTGAAGTCAACCAGTGATCCGCGAAATCCAGGCAGAAATCGCTATGACTGACGATCCTTGCTAAGAAAAGGGCAAAGAGGTTATGGAAGGGGCGATCGCGTCAGCGGAGGAGATAAGTACGCGACTGTCATCAATGCCAATTCTTTGATGTGCCCACTCTTTGAAGAACACCCGTTTTGATCGTTGACGAAGCCGACCCACCGTCGGGACGGATGTCCGCTCACGGGCGGCCCTCGTCGTGGCGGACGTAACTTCCTACGGGTGAGCGCAAACCGACTGCGAAACGATTCCATCCGTTGATGGCCACTATTGCGAGAGTGAGCGCGACAACCTCTTCGGGGTCGAAGTGACTGGCTACTTGCTCGTAGACATCGTCGGGTGCTCCTGTACTCGGCAGCATGGTGAGCGCCTCGCACCAGGCGAGCGCCGCGCGTTCGCGCAGCGAATAGACCGGCGCCTCGGGCCACACGACCACGAGGTGGAGTCGTTGGTCGTCGATGCCAATACCCTTGGCGTTCTTCGTGTGCATGTCCACGCAGTAACCGCAACCGTTGAGCTGGGACGCTCTCAGCTTGATCAGTTCGAGCAACTCCGGTTCAAGGGAACTTGAACGCACCGCTTGCTCGAGTCCCGACATTGCGGTGAGTGCGGCCGGAAAGACATTTCTATAATCAATGCGCATTGTTGTACTCGCTTCGTTCGGACCGGCTGTTGCCGGCAGTATTGAACTCTCGGATTGCCTAAGACACGAACACCTAGTGTTGCCGAGTCGAACTCGAACCTACATCTGTGGACCACCAGCGATGGTCGAGGAAGTGCAGAAGTGGCTAACTGAACTCGGCTTCAATCCGGCCACAGTCCTGGTCGAGAAGTACGACCAACTGTCTCATACTGTTGTTTTCATTTGGAGAGGTGCAGAAGGAGGCTGCCAACCGTATGACTCAATGTCGTGGCCGAGGAGCGCTGCTCTGTGCGTTAAGAACGTCGGGCGCGCGAGCACGTTGCTGACTTCACGTTGCTGATTTCACGTCGCTCGAATCCTTTAGCTGCAAGGATTGTGGCTGAGTCCGCGGCCGGAACTCGAACGCGCAGACAAATGCTCCCGCTACCTTGTGGGCCACCCGTGTAACGTCAGCCTCTGGAAGAATTTCTCGCATGAATTCAAGTTCGGTGGTGCAAGACAGACCGAAGCGGGAGGCGACCGCCCAGACGGCACAGCTATGCAGCGTGAGTCGGCAGCTCTTTTGAGGAATACTTTCTACGTCGGCCATGTACCCCTCTTCGCTTAACATTGCAGCAAGACGAGCCACCTTCTCCGTTAGAGACGTGCCCACTAACTTGTCTCGACATTGCTCAACGCGTCGACGTCGGTCCAGTTCGAAGACGCGAGAGACGAGTTCGGGGTCTTCGTCTTCGAGGAGACCGAGTAACTCGATCGAGCGGTCAAGCGCCGAAGTACTGGCGAACTGTGATTCGACCAATTCAGTGCAGTGGTAGAGGTCGATCGGTCGCCCTGACCGCCCTTGTTCTCGACGCGAAGCGACGAGCCCTCCAGACTTTAGGACGGCCAAGTGCTGGCGGACGGCGCTCGGCGAGGTCCCCAAGGTCTCCGCCAAAGCGTCGGCTGACGCTTCTCCACGGCGCTTCACCGCGAAGAGGACTCGACGCTGCGCCGTTGACATCCCTATCGCAATCACGACGGCGCTATCCATACGACAAAGACTACCTCGCCGACATGATTTATGAAAGTTTGGCAAGTTTAAACTTATAGAAGTACCATGGAGGTGACGTTGAGTTACCAGTACGGGCTCGCCACCGGGTCCGTCCGGCCCGTAAGAAAACGACGATGAAAGGAGGCAGTGATGAGCGCTCTCGTGAGCAACTCGAACGGTTCGAAGGCTGAGATCGCGAGGAGGCACCCGAGTTCTCGCCGCGAACTGGCCTGGCGTCACGCCGTGACACTCGCCGTGGCCAGCGGCGCGACCGCTCGATCTGTGCATTCGCCATCTCAATCCACCGAGGATCTGCACGATTCGGGACTGACGTCATGACTGATGTATCGAACGATGTCCGAGAGTTCGCCAACCAGGAGTACAAGTACGGCTTCTCCACCGATCTCGACACCGACCTCGTTCCCAAGGGCCTGAGCGAGGGCACCATTGCGTTGATCTCGAGCAAGAAGAACGAGCCGCAATGGCTCCTCGACTGGCGCCTCCAGGCGTACCGGCATTGGACCACGCTGGAAGAGCCCCTCTGGCAGAACGTCCACTACGAACCCATTGACTACCAGGACATCATCTACTACGCGGCCCCCAAGTCCAGGGCCGCACTGGCGAGTCTCGACGAGGTGGACCCGGAGATGCGAGCCATGTTCGACAAGCTCGGGATTTCGCTCGCCGAGCAGGAGCGCCTGAGTGGCGTGGCGGTGGACGCCATCGTCGACTCGGTCTCGGTCGCCACGACGTTCAAGAAGAAGTTGGCCGATGTGGGCGTCATCTTCTGCTCGTTCTCCGAAGCAGTCCAGGACCACCCAGAACTGGTGCGTCAGTACCTCGGCTCGGTCGTGCCCTACCGGGATAACTATTTCGCCACGCTCAACTCGGCTGTCTTTACCGACGGCTCCTTCTGCTTCATACCGAAGGGTGTGCACTGCCCGATGGAGCTATCCACCTATTTTCGAATCAATGCCGCCGACACCGGTCAGTTCGAGCGCACCCTCATCATCGCCGAAGATGGCGCGGACGTGAGCTACCTCGAGGGTTGCACTGCTCCAATGCGCGACAAGAACCAACTCCACGCCGCAGTCGTCGAGCTCGTGGCGCTGGAGGGGGCACGGATCAAGTACTCCACCGTCCAGAACTGGTACCCGGGTGACGCCGAGGGTCGCGGTGGCATCTACAACTTCGTTACCAAGCGGGGCAAGTGTGCCGGAGCGAACTCCAAGATCTCGTGGACCCAGGTGGAGACGGGATCGGCCATCACGTGGAAGTATCCCGGCGTCATCCTCCAAGGTGACAACTCGGTCGGCGAGTTCTACTCGGTCGCCCTCACCGCCAATCACCAACAGGCGGACACCGGGACGAAGATGATTCACATCGGCAAGAACACCCACAGCACTATCGTGTCGAAGGCGATCTCCGCCGGGCACGGTCAGAACACCTATCGAGGTTTGGTAAAAATGCTGCGTTCGGCCGAAGGAGCCCGCAACTACACCCGGTGCGATTCGTTGCTCCTGGGAAGTGAGAGCGGCGCCCACACGTTCCCGTATATAGAGGTAAAGCATCCGAGCGCGCAGGTTGAACACGAGGCCTCGACCTCCAAGATCGGCGAAGACCAGCTCTTCTACTGCCGTCAGCGCGGGATCTCCGAAGAGGACGCTGTTTCCATGATCGTCAACGGGTTTTGTCGCGAAGTATTTAAGGAGTTGCCCATGGAGTTCGCCGTCGAAGCGCAAAGGCTCCTCAGTGTGAGCCTGGAAGGAAGTGTCGGATGATGCTGCACATCGAGAACCTGCACGCCCGTATCGGCGATAATGAGATCCTGCGGGGGGTCAACCTCGAGGTCGCGGCGGGTGAGGTGCACGCCATCATGGGTCCCAACGGCTCAGGTAAGAGCACCCTCGCCAACGTGCTGGCCGGCCACGAGGCCTACGACATTGAAGGCCTCGTCCTCTTCGAAGGTGAGGATCTGCTGGCACTGTCGCCCGAGGACCGGGCCGCGTCCGGCGTCTTTCTCGCCTTCCAGCACCCGGTAGAGATCCCCGGCGTGGGCAACCTGTACTTCTTACGTACGGCGCTCAATTCGTTGCGCCGACGGCGCGGGCTCGACGAACTTGACGTGATGCAGTTCCTGGCCCTGGCGGAGGATCGGATGAAGTCGGTCGAAATGGACCGGAGTTTCATGAATCGATCGGTCAACGAGGGCTTCTCCGGTGGCGAGAAGAAGCGCAACGAGATTCTCCAGATGTCGATTCTCGAGCCGAAGCTCGCTATCTTGGACGAGACCGATTCCGGCCTCGATATCGACGCGCTGCGGATCGTCGCCGGCGGGGTGAACGAACTGCGCAGTCCCGATCGAGCCATGGTCGTCATCACCCACCATCAGCGACTCCTTGACTACATCATCCCCGATCAGGTTCACGTCATGGCGGGGGGTCGGATAGTCCGCTCGGGCGACAAGGATCTGGCGCTCGAGCTCGAAGAGTACGGCTACAGCGAACTCGGCCAAGCGGGGATGGTCGACTCGTCGGCGTCGGTGGGCGCGACACCGTGACCGCCGTGACCTTCACGAACCCGGCACCGGCGACCTCGACCTCAGGCGCGGCTCAACTACGTGCAGTTCTCGGACTCTCGCCGAGTGACTCCGGTCCAACATGGCTGGCGCAAGCACGTCGCGAGTCGTTCGAGTGGGCGGCGACGCACGGACTCCCGACGCGCAAGGACGAGGATTGGAAGTACACGCGACTCGACGCACTCTTGGACGTCCCGTTCGAGCGAGCCGAGGCGGGAGGTAGCCATCGCGTCGCGTCGGCCGCGCTCGCGGCGTTGACGCTCAACCCGTCGAGCACCCGTGTCGTGTTCGTCAATGGCCACTTCGTCTCTGACCTGTCGTCGTTGAGCGACCTTGAAGGCGGCGTCACCGTGACGAGCCTGGCCGCGGCCCTCGCCGAGGAGGCCACCGGTCTCGAGTCGGTCTTCTCACGAGCATTTGATCAGTACGACCACGCGTTCACCGCGCTGAACACTGCTCTCGCCGTAGACGGTGCCTACATTCGGATTGCGGCCGACACGGTGGTCGACGCACCAATTGAGTTGGTGTTCCTCTCGGACGTCCAGGACACGCCTCTCTTGTCCAGCCCGCGCTCGGTGATTCTGGCCGGCCCCCGGAGTCGAGTGAGCGTGGTCGAGACCCACGCCGGAATCGCGAGCGGCCTCACCTGGACCAACGCCGTGGTTCACGTGGTCCTCGACGAAGGGGCTCGGGTCGATCACTTCAAGATCCAAGACGAGCCAGACACCGGATTCCATCTGGCGTTGCTCGACGTCCGTCAGGGCCCGGACAGCCGGTTTTCATCGAGTTCGATGATGCTGGGTTCGAAGATTGCCCGCAATGAAGTTCACGTGCGACTCGAGGGCGAAGGCTCGCGGGTCAGCGTTGACGGTCTGTACTGGCCGCGAGGCGATCAGCACCATGACAACGTCGTTCTCATTGAGCACGTCGCGCCACGCTGTGTTAGTCATCAGCTCTACAAGGGGATTGCGGACGGCCACGGCCACGGGGTGTTCAATGGACGCATCATCGTCTGGCCCGGCGCTGACGGCGCGGACGCTAACCAGACCAACAAGAACTTGCTTCTCTCTGAGTACGCCGAGATCGACACTCGGCCGCGACTCGAGATATTCACTGACGACGTCAAGTGCACTCACGGCGCCGCGGTCGGTGCCCTCGACGAGGAGGCTCTGTTCTACCTCCGCTCGCGAGGGGTGACCCGAGAGGCGGCGAGGGCACTGCTCACTCACGCGTTCGCGCTGGAGGTTCTCCATCGAGTCGAGTCCGAGTCGCTGCGCACCCACGTCGAAACGCTGCTCGCCGATCGGCTCTCGGTTGACGGCTTCGCGATAGAGGGAAGTTCCGGTGACCGGTGACCTCGCGGGCGGGTGCCGAGGGGTGACCCGTGAACGTGGCGACGACTCTCGCTACGGGCGCGCGGCGACCGTTGCGCTGACGTCAACGGTTCTGAGTGCCCGAGGTAGTAGATCTTGAGCACCGCGCGTCGTGCTCCCTTCGATCTCGTACATGACTGCGAGGTCACGCTGATTCCGAGCGGTCAGAGGATGTCGCTGCACGCCGGTGAGCAGGTGCTGGTGATGCAGGCCCTCGGGGGCACCGTCACCGTCCAGACCGACAGCGGCTACTTGGCGCGTATCTCCGCCGAGGACGTCCGGACGCTGGGACTCGAGAGCGAGGTGCTCGACGAGGACGTCGCGTCATCGGGCCCCTTCGATCTCGAGCGCGTGATCGAACAGCTGAAGACGGTCTTTGACCCCGAGATTCCCATCAACGTGGTCGACCTCGGATTGATCTACGAGTGCGTTGCCCAGCCCTTGGCCGACGGAAGCCACCGAGTGGAGATCAAGATGTCGATGACGGCACCGGGTTGCGGCATGGGTGACGTGCTCAAGGATGACGCGCGCTCTCGCGTTCAAATGGTCCCGGGCGTCAGCGAGGTCGACGTGGAGTTGGTGTGGGACCCACCGTGGGACCTTAGTCGGCTCACCGACGCCGCCCGTCTCGAACTCGGGATGTACTGATGTCGCGACGTCAGGGCCACTAAGGCGAACAATGGAGGAGGTCTCACTATGAAGGTCTGGATCGATCAGGACTTATGCACGGGCGACGGGCTCTGTGAAGAGATCTGTCCAGAGGTCTTCACTTTGCTGGACGACGGACTGGCCTACGTCAAAGAGGGTTCGGACGTGAAGTCTGACCCGGGTGGTTCGACGGGTGTGGCTCAGGTGCCCTCGGGATTCGAGGATGCAGTGACCGAAGCGTGCAAAGAGTGCCCCGGGGAGTGCATCTTCATCGAAGAGTAGGGGCGCACGTCGGGCGCTCACCGAGTCCTCGCGGGCCGACGACGGCGTACGTCGGCGTGCGTCGGTCTCGCGCCTCAGGGCCCAGCAGCTTCCGGGCGACGTCGATAGCGCGTCCCGGTCGGACGGTGCCGTCGGGATGATCACTCAACCGCCCGGTTCCATTTGGACCCACGAGGACGTGTCGCGTCCGTCGTCGCTCGGGGGCGACACGCCCATTTGCCTCGTCGTATCGTCAACGCTGTCTGGTCGGTGTCGTCAACGTCTACTGCCGTGTCAGTACGTGGCTCAGGTCGTCGGTCGGGTGATCCATGTTTCGAAGGGTGTACCGGTGCGGTCCAGCCCTAGGGACGCGCCGTTGTTCACGCGTGGAGTTCGTAGTTGACGCGCTCGTCCTCGACGCCGAGGGTGGCGCAGGCTTGACGGACTCCCGCGACCATTTCGAGCGGGCCGGCGATCAGCAGCGACGGTGGGGTCAGATCCCACAGCCCGAGTTTCCCGATCACCTCGTTGAGCATCGACGCGTCGACGCGGCGATGGTAGTGAGCCGAGAGGTCTTCTGGATCACGGGTGAAGGTATGGATCACCGACAGCCGATCCTCGCGGTGATCGAGTTCATCCAACGCTTCACGAAAGAGCGCAGTGGTTCGATCCCGACTTGAACAGAGCAGTGCCATTGGTGTCGTCGACCGGCGTGCCGACGCGGAGCGCACGATGGACGCGAAGGGTGCCACACCGCTGCCGGCCCCGATCATCATGAGCGGGCTGGCGTCGACCCCGTCCCACGTCAGAGCGCCAAAGGGTCCGTGCAGATGGAGCTGATCGCCCGCGCTCACTCGTCTCGCGAGTACGGGTGACAAGCGACCACCGGGGACGTCGCGAACAGTGATCTCGATCGTCGACGACGGTGGCCACGATGATGACGAGACCGAATACGCCTGTTCGACGACCCCCGGCGCGGCGTCGACCCGCAGCCGCACGGGGAAGTACTGCCCGGCGACGAAGTCCACCGGCTCTGGTAGTTCCAAGAGCAGCGTCGTGGCGTCGCGACCCTCGGCGCGAACTCCGACGACCGTCGCCACCAGCCATAGTCCACCGGGGTCCGGCGCGAGCCACCGTTGAGGGAACCCATTCGAGCTCATGGGTTACGGGCCGGAGGGAGTTTCGCTACCAACGCCGTCGATATCGGCGCCTGACGGCGTTGCACCGTTGCCCAACTCGGCTCGCAGACGACGCGCCGCCGTCACCAGGTGATCGAGCGCCGGAAGGACCTGCGCGTAGGGGCGGGTCTTGAGGCCACAGTCGGGATTCGCCCACAACCGGTCGGGCCCGAGACCCTCGACGGCCCGGCGAAGGAGCTCCTCGATCGCGGCGACCTCGGGAACCCACGGTGAGTGCACGTCGTAGACGCCCGGCCCCACGCCGCCCTGATATGAGGCGTCGTGCAGCACCTCGACGGAAGCCATGTCCGATCGCGCCGACTCGAAGGACAGAACGTCGACGTCCAATTCGTCTAGCGCCCGAACAATGTCGCCCAGTTCCACGTAACACATATGCGTGTGTACCTGCGTGGCGCCGGCCGCCGCGGACGTGATCAGTCGGAACGCGCGAGTGGCCCACGCCAGATACTGCGGACGCTCATTAGAGCGCAGGGGCAGCCCCTCACGCAAGGCGGGCTCGTCAACCTGGATAATGGAGATCCCGGCCGCCTGGAGATCCACCAGCTCGTCGCGGATCGCCAATGCCAATTGATCGGCGGTATCGCGCTCGGGCTGGTCATCTCGCACGAACGACCACCGCAGCATGGTGATCGGTCCGGTCAGCATGCCCTTGACCGGCTTGGACGTCCGCGACTGGGCGTACCGCGTCCATGTGAGGGTCATCGGACTGCGGCGCGCCACGTCGCCGAAGAGAATCGGGGGTCGCACGCACCGCGATCCGTAGGACTGCACCCACCCCTCGTCGGCGACCGCGAACCCACTGAGCTGTTCGGCGAAGTAGCGAACCATGTCGTTGCGCTCGGGTTCTCCGTGCACGAGGACGTCGAGTCCGATCTCCTCTTGGACGTTGAGCACGTGATCGATCTCCGCGCGCAGTACGGCGTCGTAGCCAGCATCATCGAGGTTTCCGGCGCGCCACGACGCACGCGCCCGACGAAGTTCCGAGGTTTGGGGAAACGAACCGATGGTGGTGGTTGGCAAGAGGGGGAGTGCCAACTGAGCGCGCTGGTCGATCGCCCGTTCGGCGAAGCCCTCACTCCGGCGAGGATCCAGGTCGGCAAAGGTCGCGACTCGCTGACGGATCACGTGGTTGGTGACGCGCGCCGAGTTGCGTCGCTCCGCCGAACGCTCGCGATTGGCGTCGAGCTCGTCGCTGATGACACCGCGACCCTCGCTCGCCCCGAGGGCCAGTACCGCCAGCTCGTCGAGCTTGTCGTCGGCGAACGCGAGCCAGGGGCGGACCTCGTGGTCGATGTTCTCATCGGTTGCACGACCCAACGGCACGTGCAGCAGTGAGCACGACGTGGACACGACGATCTCGGTGGCGAGTTCGGTGAGCTCATCGAGTAGGTCGAGACTGGTGTGCAGTTCGTTCGACCAGATATTGCGCCCGTCCACCAGTCCCGCGAAGAGAACCTTGTCCCCGAGGCCACCTCCGGAGCGCAGCAGCTCAAGATTCTCGCGCCCTCGACAGAAGTCGAGGCCCACCGCTTCGACCGGCAGATCTCGCACCGCCCCCATGGTTGGCCCCAAGTGACCGAAGTACGTCGACAGCGCGATCTTCGGTCGAGTGGCGTGATCGCCCAAGCGCCGGTAGACCCGACGCAGTGCGTCGAGCTCTTCGGCGCTGCGCTCTTCGACCAGAGCAGGCTCGTCAAAACGTACCCACGCGGCGCCGCCCTCGAGCTGGGACAAAACCTCACAGTACGCGTCGACGAGGGGATCGAGCAGTTCCAACACGTCAACACCGCCGTGCGCAGAGGCGCTGCGTAGCACGAGGGTCATCGGGCCGAGGAGTACTGGGGTGGTGAGGATACCGAGTGCGGTGGCTTCGGCCAACTCGTTACGTACTTTGGTGGCGTCTGGGGCGAACGCTGCGTCCGAACCGAATTCGGGCACTAGATGGTGATAGTTGGTGTCAAACCATTTGGTCAGGTCGAGGGGGGCGACAGCCTTCCCGTCGACCTCGCCTCCACGGGCCATCGCGAAGTAACGTGATCGGTCAATCGTCCCACCGGCACTGGCGAATCGCGGCGCGATGGCCCCAACCATGACCGCGGCGTCGAGCACGTGGTCGTACAGGGAGAAGTCGTTCGAGGGGATAAAGTCGACCTTGGCGGCGGCCATGCTCATCCAGTTACGCCTGCGAATTGAGAACGCGACCTCGTCGAGTTGCGTGTCGCTCACCGTTTCGGCCCAGTAGCCTTCGAGCGCCCACTTGAGGGCCCGGTCGTGCCCGATACGGGGCATTCCGTGAACGGCGGTCTTCATCTAGTCTCCCTTGGAACGTTGAAATAAAAGTGGGTACCGCATCCCGCGCCACTGCGCCGGACAATGGTGGTGAGTCCAGGTGACGCTGACGATTTACGAGCCATTGGCGCTCACGATGACGCCGCGCAGCACCGTTGCCCGGGAACGCTCGACGTCACGAGTTGCGCTAAGGAAGACGAGAGATCGCACCTTGCTGGTCTCACGAAGTTTCGATACGACGTCCGTCGCGGGTGGCAACGCGAGTTCCGCCCGGTAGCGTCGGGTGAACTCCGCGAAGCTCCGGGTCGTGTCGGTACCAGCGCCGCAGGTCGGTGCTGGGTGTGGCGTCTTTAGTCCATTCATCGAGATCCACTTCGCCCTTCGACTTGCCGCGAGGCCCTAGTCGATCGACGAGAGCTCGGTCGTCATCGCCCTCGCGCCGGGTGTCGTCGTAGACACGGACAATACGCACGTCTCGATCCACTACGTACCCGCGCTTGCGTTCCAATTGGCTCGAAGGCTAGGTCCAAAGGGCAGCGACCGATCACTTATCCCGGACGGGCAGAGCAGCGCAGGTGAGATCATCACCGAATCCGAAATCCCATTGCTGCAGCCGCTTCCCTGTCTATGAGCGCCGGGCTCCACGGAGGGTCCCACACGACGCGCACGTCCACGACCGTCGAGCTCCCCACGCACTGCTGGGTTGCGGCTCGGACCATCTCCGACAGGCTCTCCGACGCCGGGCAACCAGGCGTGGTGAGGGTCATTTCGACCAAGACGGTACCGTCCGCCTCACGAATGTCGTAGATCAGGCCGAGGGATACCACGTCAAGGTACAGCTCGGGGTCGTAGACGGATCGCAGCGCCTCCCACGCCGCGTCAACAGCGTTGCCTACTGGCGTCTCGGCCCGAGTTGATTCGGAGTCATCTGGATCTCTCGTCTGGTCGTCGCCGGTCATGACTGCCTCCGAAAGGTGACCCGCCAGTCGCCCGCACCGATCTCCTGCGCCTCGTACGAGAATCCCTGTGCACCCAGGACACCTTCGAGCGGAACCGGTTCGAACGGCGCCAGGACCACCAGTTCCTCCTGCGTGTCAAGGGCCGCGACCGCGGCCATGATGAGGTCGAATGGCTCCTCACCTGCGGCGATGAGCGGGCGTGCGTCAACCGTAGCCATGCTGAACCTCCTCCTGCGACAACCTACGTGCCGACGTGGTTATTCTGTTCACTACTAGAGTTATACCATGCTTAGTCGGGGAGGTCATCACGGGGCGAAGAGTACCGACGTGCCTGGCGACCTGATCGGTCACGACGTCGGTGCCAACACCGTCGTGGCGCTTTGGGCGCCGTCGGGTCTCCATGAAGCCAAAGCGGGTAGCCCGCTTTCGACCGGTCTCGGTCCTGTAGACCATGGCGTCACCAAAGTGCACCCAACGTCGAGTGCGCAGTTCGCAGATCGTACGCTCGGCCCAGGCAGCGACCCAAATCTGTTCGACTCGGCGTTGAAGCCTCGGCGGCCTCTATGGACGTCGATGTCACGCGGATGAGTAGCCGTGGTCTCTGAGTCCGCGCCGTCGCCGAGCGAGGGCGGGTGGCGAGGGCGCCCACCCGGACTTCCGAGCGCCATCCCGCCACCGTCGGTGCCCTTGAGTTTTCTCGTTGCCGCCGCCCTGGGCCTGATGGCGTGCGGCGCGACGCTCATCTGGTCTCGCGGCTACAGCATGGTCGATCCGACCGACGACCAAGTGGTGGCCGCCGCGCATCTGGCAATGCTGGCGACCCTGTCAATGGGGGTGCTGGGTGCCCTGCACCAGTTCACTCCGGTGATTACCCAACGGCCGATGCGCTCGGTGCGACTCTCACGCGCAACATTCCTGAGTTGGCTCGCTGGAGCGTGGCTGCTTCCGCTGGGCTTCGGCACCGAACGACAGATCTTCGTTGAGGCCGGAGGGTTCTTCGCCGGTCTGGCTGTCACGCTCCTCGTAGTGAATATCATCCCGCCGCTGTCGGTGCGGGGTAAAGGGGCACCAGTTACGGGGCTGCGCCTCGCTATCGGTGGTTTCGCGCTGACCGCCTGCTACGGGATCGTCTACGTCGTCGACCGCAGCGGCAACTGGTTTGATCTCAACGGCCACGTGGTTCTGGCCCACGCGGTTATCGGAATGTTCGGCTGGCTCGGTCTTAGCTACGTCAGCGTGGCAGAAAAGCTCTGGCCGATGTTCCTGCTGGCCCATGTTCCGGGTCGACGGCGATCGTCGTGGATCGCGGTGTGGGCCATCGCGGGCGGAGTGGTCTTGCTCTCCGCGGGCCTGCTCTTTAACGTGGAGTGGCTCGCGTGGCTCGGTGCGGTGGTTCTGGCTACCGGTCTCGGTGCGCACCTGTACTCGCTGTTGATGCACGTTCGACATCGCCGCCGAAAGGCGGACCTGCACCTGCTCTTCGTACTCACGTCAGCGTTCTGGCTAGTCGCTGGCGCCGCCCTCGCCCTCGCAGCGGCGTTAACGATCGGGCATCATCACCATCTCGGCGTCGCCTTGACGGCGGCCGCGGTCGCCGCAATCGGGGGCTGGCTGCTGGTGGCTCTGGTGGGCCACGCACACAAGGTCGTGCCCTTCATCCTGTGGTCGGCCCTGCGCGGACGCGGCGTCAACGAGAAAGCGGACGGCACGCAGTTTATGTTCGCTGATCTATACGACCATCGCTGGGCCGCCATTGTCTACGGGCTCAGCACGACGGGCGTTGGCGCGGTGTGCCTCGGATTTGCCGCGTCTATCTCCAGTGCCCTCGCGGTCGGGGGAGTTCTGCTGGTCATTACCGGACTGTGCGTGCTGATCAATTTGTCAGTGCCAGCGCTGCGCCTGCTGCGAAGCGCGAGGCCCGAGCGCGTCATTGATCAAGGTGCCTCGACAACTCGCTGATCTCGAAACGGCGCGCGGGCCTATCGCGGTAGCGCTGTACGGAGACAGGTCTCGCAGAGAAACGGGTGGGCGCCCGGGTCTCGTTGGGCGGTTGCAATGTGGCGCGGTCTGCGGACCTGAACTTTCTGCCCGATCACTTGACGGCGGTCCTCGGGTACGTGCGAGCTACGAGAGCGGTCTTGAAGTTCCCGGGCGCCGCCGGAGTCGAGATGACAACTCTCAGATTGTGGGTGAAACGGATAGCCTGCCAATGCGTACTCGCCACAACTTCGGACCGGATTCCAGGTAGTCCCACGTAAATTCGCCGGCGTGCTGGGCTTCGAACTGGTAGCGAAGCGGTTGAGGGTCGTGGTCGTTAACTATCACGAACCCTTCGCCCGAGACAAGGTGATCGTAGGTGGAAAAGATCACTTCGTGGCGCTGTCCGTGGGGGAGGATCCGCACGTCGAGATCCTGCACTGTGGAACCTTCGGACGCGTTCGGTTCATGGGCGATCGCGAGGCTCGATGACGGTCTCCCGATATTTACCCGCCAGACCTCGGGTCCGGACTCAATCGCGTCCCAGGTGAATTCGCCGGCGTGTTCGGCCTCGAACTGGTATCGCAGCGGCTTGGGATCGTGGTCGTTGACGAGCACGTAACTCATTCCGGGGGCGAGTGCGTGAAACTCGGCAAAGATTGTCTCGTGACGTTGGGCGGGCGCCAGGGGGCGCACGTCGAGTTCACGAAGCGCGCTCGCGTTAGCGCCATCTACTCGCGAGCGCACTGCGATCGGCTCACTGGCTATCGACCGGGCCAATCGGTGCAGGCTGGCCGTGGTCTTCACGGCGAGATCCGGCCGTGAGGTCCGAAGAGCGGCCCACGCCGAGGCGGCTAACTTGCACGCCCGGTCGGCACGGCCCGCGTCGGCCAGCTCGTTCGCTGCGTGCAACAGCAGCGACAGCACCGCGGCCTCGGGGTCGGGATCGGTGCGTGCCGCGTCATCGGGGCGCGAGCCGTGCGCGGCTGTTTCAGTCAGACGGTGCATTTGCGCCAACAACTCCACCAGGTCCACGTCGTTGTCCTCGAGCAGAGCGGGAAGCAGCAGTTCGTTCTCCTTCTCGACGTGCGCGGTGAAGAACGTACCGATCTGCGTGGCTTGAACGAGGGCCGCATGGGCCGTGGGGGCGTCAGCCAGAGATTCGACTGCCGAGGCGAGCACCCGGTGCTCGGCGATCATCCCGTTCACCGTGTTAGCGAGGTCCGCACGAACTCCGGCGGCGCGATAGAGGGAGCTCTCCTCGGCCACGGCGTGAGGGAGCACTTCCTCCGCAAAGTAGGCAACGAGTGCGCCAACCGCGGGTCCATAGGGAGTACCACGGCCGACGGCCTCGGCGACGGCGGTAATTCGGCTATCGACGTCTTCCACCAGCGTGCGGTGGTGTTGCAACATCGCGTCGAGGGCTTCGACCTGGGTGATCGTCATGGCATTCAACCCCTCGCTCCGATCGCCGCGTGATCGGACGAACCTCGCGGATCACGGTGACTTATTTATCTAGGCTATACTAGATAAACCATATCACCCATCCTAAGGCGGAGCAAGTTGCTGGCAGTGAACGCGCCACTCGTAGCCGTTGAGTTGATCGCCGCGTCCATCTGGGTGGGTGGCATGGTTTGCATCGCCGTAGTCGCCAAGGTGGCCCGAGAAGTCCTGGATGAGGCCACGCAGGTGGCGTTCTTCCGTTCAGTCGGCCGTCGCTACAGCGTCCTCGGCACGACCGCGCTGCTCGTTACCATTGCGGTCGGACTCGCGCTTTCGTGGCCGTCGCTGTCGTCGTCGAGAACGATCGACGCCGCGCTCTCGCTCGCGGGGGTGTTGCTCGTGGCGACGATCTTTGGCATGCGCCAGGCTCGGGCGATGACGAGACTTCGCCGGATCATGATTGCGAACCCGGCCGATAGTTCAGCAGCGAACTCGTTGCACCGTGGTCGGCGGTTGGCCAACACTATCCGTGGGCTGATGGCTCTGATCACGCTGGCCATCGTCATTCTGGCGGCGTGGATCATGACTCGCTGACTCACGGATTCACTCGAGGTGCGGTGCGCCACGCGGTGTGTGGAAGTCCATCATTTGAGCCGGACGTTGTTGGCTCAGGCGAGCAATTAACTCAGACCGGACCGGGTGGGACGCCCGAGTTCGCCGCTCGCGGGACGTCATGGCTACTGTCGCGGCGGTCTGGATGGTCGGGCGTGCGACCTCGAACGTTGCTGCGCCGAGCAGGAGGCTCCGAATCTCGTTGAGGTCTCGATCGAAGGATGTCGAGAGCGCACCATTCACCGACTTGCCTGAGGTCGCCACACCAGGCTCGTGGACGACCGCGCGACACTTGATATCGGCGACAGACGTCAGCAATCGGTCTATTCGACTGTTGGCGGTCAGGCTCGAGGGATAGTTGAACGACTCGTAGACCGCGAGCGTGATAGTGGGTTTCCGATTCGCCGTTGCGTGCGTTCGTGCTTACGTCTGTCTCGATACGAGATCGCGCTCAAGAACGAGGCGACAACCCGCCCGGTGGGGCTCCTTGGCGGTGAGGCGGTCCACCGTTACGTCGCCAAGGCCCTCGGCGAGACCCTCGGCGAGGCCGAGGTGGAGTTGGCAGACCGTGGTGCGGTCGCCGGCCGCCACATCTTCGAACGGACAGCGCCCTAGAACGAAGGTAACCTGACGGCCCCGCTCGCTGCGGGTCGGGCGAAAGCCACTCCCGATCAACTCGCCCTCGAGGGTCTCGACGGAATCTCCCTGCTCGAAATGTTGGCGCCCTCGTTCGAGGCCAGCTTGACGACCGACTTCGTACGGACTCAAGTCGTTCTTCAGGGCCCTACTGAGCAATGCGGCCAGCCACGCGTACGGCCCCGGCGTCGCCCACTTGCCGGCCGCCTCGGGGTGCAAGCGGTAGAGCAGACGTGGACGCCCCGCGACGTCGCGCCTCTCCACCTCTTCACTGACGAGGTCGACCTCTTTCAGTACGGCGAGATGCTGGCGCACCGCGTTGTGATTCAGCCCCACGTACTCGGTGAGTTCCGCCACTCCAACCGGCCGGTCGGCGTCGACGATATAGCGGAACAGGCGGTAGCGGGTCGGGTCGCCGAGGGCCCGGGCCTCGAGTTGGATGTCGTTTGCGTCCACGAATCTCCTCGGGAGGTCACAGGTGCCACACTTAGATTTCTAGTATATACCAGAATAAACAATTCGCGATTGCACGCCTCTGCGTGGTCGATCTGGTGGCGATGCCGGCCCGGCGACGTCACGTCGGGTCTCCGACCCCAGGCCGACATAATTAACCAACCGCCAGGTCTCGGTACCAGACCTGATGCGGCAGGTCTCCGTCGACGAACAAGTCGCAAGGGGCACGAGACAGCCAGTGCATCGTGACATTTCTTTGGAGTCGGATCCTCAATTTGAACCGGTCAACATAAAATTCCTAGCTCTACTCCGACGTCTGATTCTGTCACCATCGAATGGACATTTCGATCATTGCGAACGGCGCTGGTAGGTCATCTATAGGGTGATGGTCGTGTCAAAGGCTAGAGCCCTCTTCTTTATCGTTCTGACTTCAATTGTGTTGGTGGGGGTCTCCGCCGTTGCCTATTGGATAGGTGACCTTCAATCTCTAAAGGACGTGACACTTGAATGGGTGACTCCAACTCAAGTTGCGGAAGCGATGAAGAGTGATCAGTTCTTCAGCGACTACAGAACGGCGGTGTTGATCATGCACGGGACAGTTGTATCGGTCTACACAAACGAGAAGAAGTCGATCGTACGATTTGACACCAACTCATCGTTCAGCACCTCGTGCAGTTTTGACACGGCACCCCGCTCTGTCCTTCCGGGAACTTCTATCACAGTGATAAGTGTGGGAGCCGACGCAACGCGACAACCGCACGGAGCACAATTGGATCAGTGCATCATTCCGTCCGAGGCGACGGGTTGAGTGGGACGAGCCTTGGGACAAGATTCCAGGAATATTGCGATGGACAGTTCTCGGCTCAGTAAACCAGCAATGCACGGTTTCAGATCTTTTGCTTCGGGTTTCTGACACCAGACTCACTCATCCTCTCAACCGCCAGTGGAAGGTTGCAGAACGGTCACGTCGGGTCTCCGAAGTGAACCCACATCCCGTCAGCAACGCGGTCAGCAAATGAAGAAGGATTTACTAGGCAATGAAGCTCATGGGCAGTCCTTTGCGCGACCCATTGCGTAATCCACAAAGGCATTGAAAAAATTTCGTCAGCAGCGCCGTCAGCAATGCCGAAAAATACGTGCAATGCTCCCCGCGCTGATGTAGGACGCCGTTACCTCTGTGATCGGGATCGCTTATGTGCCATTCATATGGTATATTAATGGCATGAAAACAACCATTGATAAGGCAGGTCGACTGGTCGTTCCGAAGGCGCTTCGGGACCGGCTGGGACTTCAATCGGGTGAAGTTGAAATCACGGCCGATGGCGCCTCACTTCGCGTCGAGCCCGTCTTCGACGACGCGCTCGTTGAGAAAGAAG
>Ga0208849_1000164_pt1 | contig 65360 bp, 64 predicted proteins | sample NGESurdeep072012_10_FD_184470 | JGI IMG/M metagenome (GOLD analysis project Ga0208849, IMG submission 184470) | Arctic peat soil microbial communities from Barrow, Alaska - NGEE Surface sample 53-3 deep-072012 (SPAdes) | ecosystem: Environmental > Terrestrial > Soil > Wetlands > Peat ...
CTATAATCATCATTGAGAGTAGGCTCCTTCCTCCCCAGGAGCCTTAGTCCTCAAACCAAGACTACCGGGTCGAGCGAGCCTTCTCTCTTATCCAATCAGCCCTTGTCTCTCCGCTTTTTGGAGAGACAGGGTGGGGGTTTGGATTCAGCCGGCATCGGCGCGCTCGTGGGTGCCCACGTTAGTCATTCCAAAAATGGCCGCAGTCTGGCGTTGACCGGTGTTTGCGAGCGGGTGCTTAACGCCCTCAAAGTCACCCGCGTAGATGGATTCTTCAATCTCTACAAAAACATCGCCGATGCAGAAAAATCCGCGTGAAAGAAATATTCTTCTTTTAAGCGTGCTCGTGACTTAAGGTCTGTGCCTGAGACGGTGTCTAGCGACCCCCATTGAAAATGAAAACAGTATCATTTGGTATCTCAGTGTTGTGCTCTTCCCTGTACATGATGGCGTCCATAGGAGCCCGATAATCCGCACTGTCGTTCCTGATAACCTCTAGCAACACCTTTGGGGGACCGCAAGTCGTGCCACCGATTATTAATGCGCAGGGAATCTCGAAAGCGTTCGGAGGAAGTCCGCTATTTCAGGATATTTCCTTTACGATTTCCGGAAGTGATCGCATCGGACTCATTGGTCCCAACGGCTCAGGAAAATCCACGCTTCTACGGATTCTAACGGGTAGCGTAAGTCCTGATGGCGGAGAACTAGCCGTCCGAAAGCGGCTCAGATTCAGCTTTGTGGAGCAGGACTCAAAGTTTGAGAACGGGCAAACGGTGCGGTTCGTGATCGAAGCCTCGCTGGAACGCGGCAGAGTGCCGGAATCGGAGAGGAACGCTCGCATTGCCGGGACTCTGGGCCGAGCCGGATTCCAGGAACTCGAAACGGAAGCGGCCACACTGTCCGGTGGCTGGCAAAAACGCTTGGCGATTGCCGAGGCGCTCGTCCAGCAGCCGGATGTTTTACTGCTCGACGAACCGACAAATCATTTGGACCTCGCGGGAATCGAGTGGCTTGAGGCACTGATACAAGAGGCTCCTTTCGCCTGTGTGGTCGTCAGTCACGACCGCTGCTTCCTCGAAAACGTCGCGAGCGAAATCGTTGAACTCAGCCGCGTCTATCCCAATGGTTTACTTCGCGTGCGCGGACCTTACAGTACTTTTTTGGAGAAGAAGGAAGAGTTTCTGCACGCGCAATCGCAGCGGCAGGAAGCTCTGGAGAATTTAGTTCATAACGAGATCGCATGGCTCCGCCGCGGAGCAAAAGCCCGGACGAGGAAATCCAAGGCGCGCATTGACAAGGCGAATGACTTGATGGGAGAACTCGCGGACCTGAATACAAGAACCCGGACCGCCACTGTGCAAATGGATTTTTTGGCCAGCGGTCGAGAGACCAAGCGGTTGATCGAACTAGAGGATGTCTCTTACCAAATTGGAGACCGCACGCTCTTTGCGGGGCTGAACTTCATTATCGCAGCGGGGCGGAAAGTCGGGTTGGTCGGCCCGAATGGGAGTGGCAAGACGACGTTGTTGCGGCTATTGCGCGGAGATTTGACGCCAACCGGTGGAGAAGTTCGCCGCGCCAATTGGTTGCGCATCGTTTACTTCGACCAGAGCCGCGAATTGGATCCGGAATTGACTCTGCGTCGCGCCCTCGCTCCGGAAGGGGATTCGGTTATTTATCAGGATCGGGTTATTCATGTCGCATCATGGGCGGCAAGATTTCTCTTCACGAGTGAGCAGCTGAATCAACCCGTGGGCCGCCTTTCCGGTGGCGAACGGGCGAGAGTCCTGATTGCTCAGCTGATGCTGCAGCCCGCCGATGTCTTGCTGCTGGATGAGCCTACGAATGATCTCGATATCCCGACCCTCGAAATACTGGAGGAAAGTCTGCTCGAGTTTCGCGGTGCACTAGTGTTGGTTACACATGACCGCTACATGCTCGATCGCATATCAACCGTAGTGCTTGGCCTGGAGGGTGGAGGCGCCGAAAGTTTTGCCGACTACTCGCAATGGGAGTCTTGGCAGGCAGAACGCAGGGAGTCCGGCAAGGGTCGTGCCGGCCGTAAAGAAGCTTCAGTTATAAACGCCGCTACGAACAAACCTGCATCCACTAGAAGGAAGCTCGCATACCTGGAAGCTCGCGAATACGCGACTATCGAGCAGCGCATCGCCGAAGCCGAGGAGGCGCTCCAAGCCAAGCGTGCCCAACTCGCAGATCCCGCCATCGCGAGCGACGGACCTCGCCTATTAAGCGTCCACGTCGAGATGGAAACTGCTCAGAAGACGGTGGACGAGCTTTACGTCCGGTGGTCTAAGCTGGAAGAGAAAACAGACTGATCTCGGGACCCACGGATTCCATTGAAGCCTCCAAGTGACTTCCCAGATGCTCCTTGATCGCGGCGAATAGTCGTCCTCGTCTATCAACTAGCCAAGGATCAAACGTAATCACGTTTGACCATCCACTGATGCAGAATCACCAGCATGCAAGCTCCACAAGTCCTACAAGAAAGAAAATGGCGGAGGGAGAGGGATTCGAACCCCCGGTACCCTTTCGGGTACAGCAGTTTTCAAGACTGCCTGTTTCAACCGCTCACACATCCCTCCGCGCTTCTTACCTTACAACTGTTTGGCAGAGGAAGAAAAGTCCCCGGATTGCTTAAAAGTAATCGAGCCGAATACCCTTTCCACCCTATTGTTAACCCAAGCCGTTAAACCTACGCTTAGCGAGGACGGACGAATTGTTTACTTTGGCTAATTCCATTCTTATTGTTGACGACAGCACTGTAATCCGGCGTGCGTTGCGTCTGCTTTTTGAGTCCATGGCTGGATGGGAAGTCTGTGGGGAAGCTGCCAATGGCAGAGAAGGAATCGAAAAGGCCCAGCAGCTGAAACCAGATGTAATGGTCCTGGATATGTCCATGCCGGAGATGGATGGCATTGCGGTAGCCAAGATTTTAAAGACAAAAATGCCTGGCCTGCCGATCGTGATGTTCTCCAACTTCGCTGAGGATCAATTTCTGAAACGGGAGGTCATGTCCACGGGAATCACTCAGGTGGTGTCGAAATCAGACTCTCAGGGACTGGTTCAGGCGGTGAAGGAAGTATTTCACGCGTGACTGGTTTTCCGGTGGAAACTTACTGAAGAGCAACAAGTTCGGTCAGCAACATCCGCCTCACACTGTCGCAGTTGCGGGTGCCGCTCCCAACTTTGCTGACGTAGGAAGCATCTACCCCGAGACGTTCGGCCACCCGGCGGTAAAGTCCCAAGTGGAGCCGATGAGTCTGTAACAACGCTTCGGCACGCTTCACGGACAGCCCGGATTTACCATTCCGGGCAGACTTAACTATGCGCGGAAAATTCATTTCAGCCTTAATGGAAGCCAACGTTTCCCGGCTCGATTCTTTTTTGTTCAGTAGCATGCTAATCAATATGACATAGAGCGGCCAGGGATAAAGGTCAAATTTGACCGGCCTGCATAATTCAGAGGCTGTAAGACCGACAAAGAACCGTCGTTTATAAAATGGTGACTCACATTTGAGTCGGTCTCGCCTTAGTTCTATCTTGATTGCCGGGTGTTTGCGAGCCGCGCCTCCGACTGTTTTCTCCCTCAACAGAATTCACCGCGGCCCCGAGAAAATATCCACTGATCCAATATTTATCTACCCGGAGGAAGCATTGCCGTTCCTCTGAAGTCATCTGCCGGTGAAATTTCAGGAAGAATCGCTCCTGGATTTCTTCGTAAGTGTTCGGGTAAATTTGTGTCATGTAGCCAAGGTATTCGGCGTCCCGAACCAAATCTGAGCACAAATGACCATGGATAAAACATTGTGTTTGATTTAGTTCCAATCTGGGCGCTGTTTGCGGTGCATACGTTTAATCGGACCGACCGCGCCAAGATCAACAGCCGTTGCGACGCCCAGAGCCGCAGGAGGTCGCATGTTCAAACGAGGTTTCCGCCAAAGAATATTTTCAGCAGAGAGTTATGGGCAATCAGTTGATAGTCCGGAGTTCTCAGTCGTCAGTTCAAGGCAACCCTGATGTGATTGTGAGGATTGCGGCCAGGATTTCCCGATCAGACTACGGGAAGATCCCAGTCTTCTCGTATGGAGGACCTTGTTCGATCATGACGTCAATCGGGAAAGACCCATCTTTATATGCTTGCGAGAACTTGTGAACGCCGACAATTTCCTCGTCGGAGAGGGTTAATAGGAGCTTAAGCAAGCCTCGATCGTCTCCGAATACATCGGTGATCGCGGCGAGATGCTCGATTAAAGACTTCTTGATTTTTGGGAGTGTCGCGCTATCCATTGGTTGCCCCATTAGTTTCGTGCCATTGGCCTGTATCATGCGTCTCAGACTACCGGAGCCGGTCAAAACGAGAAAGATGACCAAAGTCATCCGGATATGCAGGCCACCAATGAACTCGCCCTTTTCAGCCTTGCTGCTTCCATCATTTTTGGCTGTCGCGCTTGTGGCGGCAGCGCAGCAGCCAGATGATGTGTTGGCTAACCCTGGCAGGCCGACCGTCTCCACGCCTGCAACGCTTACCCCCGCAGGCTATCTCCAGTTTGAGAGTGGATTTCAATACGCCAGGCATTCCCCAGAATTCTCTTCGCAGTCGAGTCTGAATGAGGTAGTGAAGTTTTCCCTGTCCCCAAGAATCGAACTGTTAGCCGGCACAGAGCCGTTTGCGCACTCTGGAGCCGAACAACAATCCGCAAACGATGCCGGGGGCGTATCTCTTGGAGCGCAAGGCATTCTCTACAACGGTGAAGGGCCTCGCCCGACCTTCGCGCTGAGTTATTTTCATCAAGTTTACGGCGGAGACGCGCCCGACCTCGATATCGGCAGCGCGAATAACTCCGCGCTCGTGCTTGCCAGCGCCGATGTAAAAGGGTTTCACTACGACACCAACTACGTTTTCAATGAAGCGACCCGGAAGGACGGAATTCGACGGCTCCAAGTGGGGCAAACCCTTTCAATCTCACACGCACTCACAAAGAAGACAGGTTTGACCGGAGAAATATGGCATTTCACGCAGCCCTTTCTTCGAGGAAACGCGATCGGAAATTTGTGGGCTCTGAACTACAACCTGCGAAACAATCTGGTTTTCGACGGCGGCTTTGACCGCGGACTCACGCATACGTCAACGCGATGGGAAGTGTTCGCGGGATTCACATACCTGCTGCCGCATAAAATTCTTCCGCATTAACGGTCATCCGGCAGTCGCGGAAAGCAGATTCCTCCGGGCTAAGCGCCCGTTCGAAATGACAAAGTTTGTAGGACTGGAAAAAGGCGGGGCACACGGCTACACGCGGGCGAAGTCAATGTATCCCCGCTGCACGTCTGTTCTCGTTAACTTCACTTTTAGCCTGTCCCCTACATCCAAGCCTTTGGCGCCTTCGACGAGCAGGCCTTCTACGTGAGGTTGCATGACTCGGACGAAGGTGCCTTTTGGGGTGGCTCCGGTGACGATAGCATCGAAGGTCTCTCCGATGCGGCGGGACATTGCGATTGCGGCCATGCGTTTTGACATTTGGCGCTCGACTTTGCGCTCGGCGTCGCCTTTCTGGGTGCAGTTTGCGGCGATGGTTCCAAGCTCGGCGTCAGAATAAGGAGAAGTGCAATTCGTGAGGACTGATTTGACCAGCCGCTGCGTGACCAGGTCGGCGAAGCGGCGATTGGGAGCGGTGGAGTGAGTGTAGTCCTGAACGGCGAGGCCGAAGTGGCCTTGCGCGGGATCTCCTGGACGCTCGACGACGTATTCGCCAGGTCCGATCAGCTTGATGACCGCGAGCGATAAATCGGCGAAGTGATCGGGATCTATGGCTCGGCGTTTAACGAGAAAATCGTTCAGAGCTTTGGAATTGGGGTCGGCGGGCAACTTTTCTCCGAGGCTGGCGGCGAGTTGCACGATGCGGTCCCAGCGTTCGGGAGTCTTGACGATGCGGCGAAGGGAAGAAATTTTTTCGAGCATGCGGGCGACGACCCCGTTGGCGGCGATCATGAAATCTTCGATAAGTTCGGTGGCGCGATTCTTTTGTTCGGTTTCGACGTCCACAACGTGGTCATTGGACACGACTGCGCGGGTTTCCTGCGTATCAATATCGAGCGCGCCGCATTCGTAGCGACGCTTGCGGAGAGCTTGGGCGGCTTCATCCTGCAATTTGAGTTGCGCTTGCAGGCCGGAGGAGGAGGCGACTTTTGATGGAGGGGCGGCGGTGCCTTCGAGCCATGCGCCCACGGCGCGATACGTAAGCTGCGCTTTGTTGCGGACAATGGCGCGATAGACGTTGCTTGAATTGACGCTGCCGTCCGCGCCGACCAAGTATTCGGTGACGACGCTTAGCTTGTCGGCGTCTTCGAGGAGCGATGTCGCGCCGGTGGAGAGTTCTTCGGGCAGCATGGGGAAAATGCTGACTCCGGTGTAGACGGTGGTGGTCTCGATGGCGGCATGCTTATCTATGGGCGAGTCCTTGGGAACGAAGGCGTCCACGTCGGCGATGCCGATCATGATTTTGATTTGTCCGCCGGGCGTACGTTCGGCGTATTCGATTTGATCGAGATCGCGGGAAGTGTCGTCGTCAATCGAGGACCACAGAAGAGTACGCATATCGCGGATGTCCGGGCTGGGCAGGGATTTTGGTGGATTGGATTTTATTTGGGCGAGTTGCCGGATGATTTCCGGCGGGAAATTTGGTTCGAAGCCATATTGGGTCATGACCTGCCTGGATATGGCTTGAAGATCAATGTGGGGATTCGCGTTCGTGGGCATGGCTCCATCTTAATGGACAACCGCTTGGGGCGGGCAGGCTTGCGATCCTCAATTGGCAAGCACATGCGTTCCGCGATACACCGCTGAGCTGCGCTCAGCTGCCCAGACGGGGAGGTCTGGGCCTATGTGTGTTTTGTCCGGATGCCCTTGCGAACACCGCACAAGGACGGAACAGCCTCCAGCACACTTTCAGAAACGACGCGCCGCCCGAAGTTAGTTGAGCGTGGAAATTCTGCTGTGGTAGCATCCTTAGCCTTGGCTGTTCCCTGAATTTCTAATCGCGATCTGTCGAGCTTCGCTCGACTGGACAGCCGGGGCGGCTGTCCCTACGTGAGTCTGGTTAAGGAGTGAATCCGTGAAGGTTTATGAAGGCGCGAATATTCGGAATGTCGCCATTGTTGGACACGGCCATGCTGGCAAGACTTCCCTGGTCTCCGCGATGCTATATACGTCGGGCGCAACGCAGCGGCTTGGACGAGTGGACGATGGATCTGCGACCACGGATTATGACGAAGAGGAAATCGCGCGCAAGATGTCCATCGGCGCGAGCCTGGCGTATGTGGAGTGGGGCAAGACGAAGATCAACATCGTGGACACTCCGGGGTTCAATATGTTTGTCCACGAAGCCAAGATGGTGTTGCCGGTTGTGGACGCTGCCATCGTAGTTGTGGACGGCGTGGCCGGAGTCGAAGTCGTAACCCAGCGAGTTTGGAATTATTGCGAGGAGTATAAGACGCCGCGTTTGATTGTGGCCAGCCGCATGGATCGCGATCGCGCGGATGCCGAGCGGGTGCTGGAATCGCTGACGAACGCTTTCGGGCGCATGGTGATCCCGCTGGAACTGCCCATTGGGAAAGAGAAAAATCTTCGTGGTGTAGTTGATCTCGTCCGGATGAAGGCTTATACGTACGATCTTGGCGGAAATGGAAAAGGTAAAGAGAGCGAAATCCCCGAGGAGTTGAGGGCCCAGGCCCAGGAATCGCATGAGCGACTCGTTGAGATAGTTGCCGAAGGCGACGACGCATTGATGGAAGAGTTTTTCGAGAAAGGAACAATTCCGGAAGAGGACTTAGTCCCTGCGTTGCACAATGCAATTCGAGAAGACAAAATTTTTCCTTTGATCTATGGATCAGGTCTGGGAAACATTGGCGCCGACCGGGTGATGGATTTTATTGTGGATTACACGCCGGCGCCTTCGGAACATGAATGGGTGCAGGGCGAAGGCGCGAGTGGCGAGCCTCCGAAGCGTCATGAGACGGATGCCGAGCCGGTGTCTTTGTATGTATTCAAAACTGTTTCCGATCCGTTTGCCGGGCGCATCTCTTATTTCAAAGTATTTTCCGGAGTGTTGAAGAATGATGTGGCGTTGCAGAACTTCACCCGCAACTCTCAAGAAAAGCTGTCTCATATTGGGATCATGCAGGGAAAGACGCCGGTACCGGTTCCCGAGTTGCACGCGGGAGATATTGGGACGGTGCCCAAACTGAAAGACACCCTTACGGGCGACACACTCGGCGATAAATCCGCCCCGATTCAATATCCTCGAGTGAAACTGCCGGAACCGGCGATTACTTTCGCGATCGAGCCGAAGAGCCGTGCCGACGAGGACAAGCTGGGGCCGGGCATTCACAAGATGATGGAAGAAGATGCGATGCTGCGATTCTTTCGCGATCCGCAGACCAAAGAATTTTTGATTGCTGGTACCGGGCAGCAGCATATTGAAGTTGTCGTTTCGAAGATGAAGAAGCGCTACCACACGGAAGTGATTTTGAAGGCGCCGAAAGTTCCTTATCGCGAGACCATTCGCGGCAAAGCGGACGTGCAGGGACGTCACAAGAAACAGACGGGCGGCCACGGACAATACGGCGATTGCAAAATCAAGATAGAGCCGATGCCGCGTGGCGGAGAGTTCGAATTCGTGAACGATATTTTCGGCGGCGCGATTCCGAAGAACTATATTCCGGCGATTGAGAAGGGGATAAAAGACGCGGCTGCTCGTGGGTATCTTGCCGGATTTCCTGTGGTGGATTTTAGGGTGATCCTATACGACGGCTCTTATCATGATGTGGATTCGAACGACATGTCATTCCAAATGGCGGGCCGCATCGCATTCCGGAAAGCAATGGAACAGGCCAAGCCAACGCTGTTAGAGCCGGTGATGGCGGCGGAGATCACAATTCCAGACGAATTCGCAGGCTCGATTATGGGCGACCTGAACAGCCGCCGCGGACGCATCCAGGGCATGGACAACAAAGGCGGCACCACAATCGTGAAGGCCGAAGTGCCGATGTCCGAAATGCTGACCTACGGCGTGGATCTGACCTCGATGACGCAGGGCCGCGGCAGTTTCAACATGGAAATGCACCATTACGACGCTGTGCCAGGGATGCTTCAGGAGAAGATCATAGAGAAGGCCAAGGCGGAAAGAGGGGAAGTTAAGGATGAGGAAGAGTGAGAGGTCCCTCGCTACGCTCGGGATTTCGGCAGCAGGCTCCCGCTGAGCTCACGCCTGCTAAACGCCTCAACTCCAACATGGAAATGCACCACTACGACGCGCCAGCGAGCCAGGCTCGCCTGGACGGACGGGGACGTCCGTCCCTACGTGATTCCTGCTGGTTTTACAGAATCTTCAGGCCCGCAGCTTTCGCTAATTTCGCCTGACGCTCGTCGAACGTCCAAAATCGTTCGGCTTTCAATTCCAGCGCGCAGGCGATGTGCAGGCTGTCAAGAGTGCGCACGCCGAGGCGCGGTCCGTACTTGCGCGCGAGATCGGCGCAAACCTCATAGACCTGCTCCGGGAGTCCTGCTTCGACCCACAGACCAGCGGCTTTGTCGGTTGCCAAGTGACTATAGAATTCGTCCGCTGAAGCCGTCGTTATCTTTCCATGGAAAACCTGTTGAGCGATGGCGTGGGTCCACTCGGCGTAGTGAAGAGGTGTAAACCAGACCGCCGAAGCTGATCTCATCAGCTCTCGCGCTGCATTCGAGTGGCTGTCTATGGTGTAAAGAGAAACGAATAGGCTGCTGTCTGCGTAAACTGTCAATAGCGTCCACGATCTCGTATCAGGTCGTCAACGGCCGTCAATACGCGATCACCTAAGACCTTCTTGGCCCGTGCCTCGAAGTCAGGATATTTGACCGGAGTGCTGGACCCATTCTCCGGAACAATACGACCGATAACGCGATCGCGCTCTTTGAGTTCTACAGATTTTCCAGCGCGGAGCCAGGCCTTGAGGCGGCGGGTATCGCGAAGCTGGCGCAGATTCATGGACGGCATGGCTCAATGTGACACATTATGTGTCACATTGTCAACGGACGATCTGTTGATAATGCACATCGCGATGCTGTTTCTGCCTGTTCGTGCCCAAAATCGGTGGGCGGCGGAATCCCGCTATTGTTGCGGGGGCGGAGCTTGCTGTGGCTCTACTGGCGGGGTCGGCATCACGGACTCGACATCTTTACGCGGCGCTATATCGGGAACTTTGGGCATGTGGGTCACTTCTCCGCGTTCGGCGTCGTCTATGAAGATCTGGGCGTGGTCCAGCAGCAGACCCGTTGCGCGATCCATCTCCACACGCGATTTCTCGTAGGCCGCCATAGCGGATACAAGGTTCGATTCTGAGGCGGTCAACGCGGACTGATTCTGTAACACCAGGGTTGAAGTTGAAGCGCCCAATGCCAGTTTTTTCTGCTCGGCATCCAGGGTTTGCCGGGCATATTCCGCGGATGCCTTCGCGGCTTCGACACTCGCGCGATTTTGCTGGAGGGAGAATTGCGCAACCCGGACTTCGATGCGGATTTGATTTTCAATCTGTTGCAGCCGCATTTGGGCCTGGCGAAATTCCAGTTCCGCCCGAATCTGATCGGCTTGCGCAGCACGATTTCGCAAGGGGACATTCAAGGTCAGGCCCACGCCTTTATCGGGGGCTGCCGAGGTGACCAAATTATCCAACGCCGTGCCATATCCAACAGCACGCGACGTAGCGAACTGTGGAGGCAAGGCTGAGGGGTTAAGGCAAAAGGCACTGGGATTCGAGGCGCTGCACAGTTGCGCGTTAGGGTTAATGTCGCCGCCTAAGCCTGATCCGCCATAGTAAGCAAACAAGTTCAGCGTTGGCCGCAATGCATTACGAACCGCTTTGTTACTGATATCCCGGCTCGTGAGGTCTATTTTCGATTCGGCGAGCTCGGCCCGGTGATTCAGAGCGTCATTGATCAGATCCTGGGTGGGTATCACCGGCTCCTGCGCGGGCAGTTGAAGATCAGACGTAGGAATGACTTCCGCCTCGGCCAGCACGGGATCCACCAACGTACGACTAAGGGCGTTCTTCATCAGTAGTTCTTGTTGTTCAAGATTGGTCTGGGCCAGAATCAAAGCCTGCTGGTCAGTCGCGACGGTGCTTTGCGCGCCCACTACTTGAATTGGCGCCATGCTCCCGATCTGTACCTGCTTCTGCGTGTCGGACATGGTTTTCTGAGCAAAAACCAGCGCTTCTTGCTGTACCTTCACGTTCTCGTAAGCGAAAACCAGATTCCAATACATGTTTTCGATCTGATCTACCGTAGTGATGATCTGGAGGCGGAAAGCGACGTCAGAAATCTCCCGGTTATTTTTTGCCAAGCGGATAAACCGGGTGTTAGGGAGAAAACCAAAACCCTGCAATAAAGGCTGCGTAAGTTTAAATTGGAAATTAGAACTCACAACTGGACTTAAAGTACTGAAAGGCTGATTCGTAGTTTCATGGGTATTATTGAATCCCACAGACATGATCGTGCCTGAGCGAAATCCCTGCTGATAGGTAATGTCCGCAGTCGCGGTATTGTTACTCAGAATGGGCACCCCGTTGAAAGCACTGGTGGAGAGAGAGTGGCCACGGTCCATCTGGAAATTACCAGTAACGATTGGGTCGAAACTGGTGATGGGAGCGCCGATGCCGAGAGTAGAGTTCACAAGCCCATTGGTTCCGGCACCGATGCCGCCTGAAGCAGGGGCCGTGCCGCCAGCACCTGAACCCACGGTACCGCCTAGTCCACCGACTCCGCCGCCCGGGGTATTTTGCACGATTCCCGAATTCACACCCAGGATATTGGCGCCCGCCTTTGCCCGTAAAATGTCCGTATCCGCGATGTTGAGGTTGTATCGGGCGATGGCGACGTCCAGATTGTTCTCGAGTGCCAGGGCGACAGCGTCATCCATGGAGAGCATTATCTTTCCGTCGTGCATCAATTGATCAATGCGCGGCGTATTGGTGAGATTTGGCTCCGCGAGGGTTCGTGCCGTATATGGCGCAATAAAGTTCGGGAATGCGGAGCGCGGTTTGGAATAGTCTTTTACGACGAAGGAGTGAGCCTGCGGGGCCGATGGCGCAGAGGGCACGGGCTGATTCGTCTGTTGCGCATCTTGAGAAAAACAGCCAGCTGAAAAAAATCCTGCAAGAATAACTGCTGCGGCGAGCCGCGGTGAAATCAGATTAGACAAAGACATTCGATCATCTCCAAACATTAAGGCTGAAAATAAAGACTGCTTCTCCCTGGTCAAGCGTGTTACGTATAACACTGCGGTCAGGTTTCATTTATTGTCGGGCGCAGCGGCGCGAATTCATGATTGTAGGGTCCAAAAATTGTGCGACTCCGCCACAAATGCCTCGACATGCAGGATAAATCTGGAATGTCACAGTATAGCCGAACCGGCATGAGTTCTAATATTGCAACTCGCTCAAACCGTAAAGATTCGTAAAAAGTCTCAGAAGCTTCAAGATTTTGTGGAATCGCGGGCTCCTGGATGCGGAATCTGAAAGTAGTGCTTAGTTACGACGGCACCGATTTTTGCGGATGGCAGGTGCAGCCGGATTTCCCCAGCGTTCAAGGAATATTGTCCTCGGCTATTGGACGGGTGACCGGGGAAAACGTTTTGCCGCAGGGTTCTGGCCGGACAGACGCCGGCGTGCATGCGCTTGCCCAAGTGGCGTCCTTCTGTACGGAGTCGCCGATACCGCCGGAGAATCTTCGCAAAGCGCTCAATGACGTTTTGCCGGACTCAATCCGGGTGCTTGGTGTGACGGAGGAGTCTGCCGAGTTTCACGCACGAAAATCCGCGCGGGCGAAAACCTATCGGTATCGCATTTACAGGGGCGCGACCTGCTCGCCATTTTTGGCTCGCTATGTGTGGCATTACCCGTATCCGCTGGACGGGGATAAGATGAAACAGGCTGCCGCCTTTGTGATTGGCGAGCATGACTTCACATCCTTTGCCGCAGTTGATCCCGAACGTTTGCGGGAAGGCAGGAGCGCGTCGAATGTCCGCAGAATTTTCGATTCGATCTGGGAGCAGCAGGATGAAGAATTCATTTATACCGTCCGCGGTAACGGGTTTCTTCACCACATGATACGGAACCTGGTGGGGACATTCTTGCTCGTGGGAAAAGGAACGATTGAACCGGAAGACATGAGCCGGATTTTGCAGGCGCGAAATCGTTCGACAGCCGCGGCGACCGCTCCGGCGAGTGGGTTGTATCTGGTTAGTGTTGAGTACTGGGGAGTGGAAAATCAGGTAGTGGGTCAGTTTCAATCCAAACTCACTTCGTAACCGGGAGCAGGTAGTGGCACCCTGGGGGTATTGGGTCAATTTGCGAAAACAATCAACCACGAAGGACACGAGGTTGCACGAAGGAAACCGTCGAAACTGGCCTTCGTGACCCTTCGTGTCCTTCGTGGTTGACTATTTTTCTGCTACCCAGGCAAACTGACCCACTACCGAAAATCAGAGTGCGCGAGATCTGCGATTTCGCGTTACGAGTAACCAAACCTTTGGCGGTTAGGGGAATTCGGTAAGGCGGGATCTACCCTGTTGGGCCCTACACGTTCCGGCGGGAACGAAGAGTCGCCTGCCTGCACCGTCGCGGTTGCCGAGAATCTTAGTAGAATCAAAACAGATCGCGAAGGCCATACGTGAAGACCTCCGAACTTATTTACGACTGGAATCAGATTTCACCGGGAGCTTTATCGCGGTCGCGTCCAGTTCTTCTGAATGACGAAACCTTGCGCGATGGCCTGCAATCTCCTTCGGTCCGCGATCCTTCCATCGAAGAGAAAATTCACATTCTGCATTTGGTGGAGGCCCTGGGAATCAATTCGCTGGACCTCGGACTGCCTGGCGCTGGACAGCGAGCGGCGGAGCATGTAGAAGAGCTGGCGCGAGAGATTGTTCAGCAGAAGATGAGAATCCGCGCCAACTGCGCCGCGCGCACTCATGAGAATGACATTCGTCCCATTGCCGAGATCGTGCAGCGGACGGGACTTCCCATTGAGGCTGCAACTTTTATTGGATCCAGCCCGATTCGCCGGTATACCGAGGGATGGAGTGACGATTTTCTGCTTCAGACTACGGAGAAGGCTTTGAAATACGCTCTGTCGCTCGGGCTCGATGTGTTGTATGTGACTGAAGATACATCGCGGTGCGATCCGGCAATGGTGAAGCGTTTATATTCTTGTGCGATTAGTTGCGGCGCGCGCGCAATTGTGATCTGCGATACCGCCGGTCATTCGACTCCGGCGGGCGCATTCGCACTTGTGAAGTTTGTGTTGGACGAAGTTGTGAAACCATCGGGAGAGAAGATTCGCGTGGAATGGCACGGGCACTGCGATCGCGGATTCGGCGTCGCCAACTCGATATCCGCGTTAATGGCGGGCGCGGATTGCGTGCATGCCTGCGCGTTGGGCATCGGCGAACGCGTCGGAAATACGCAAATGGATTTGATGTTGGTGAATCTCAAGCTGATGGGAATTTCTCCCTGGGATTTGCAAGATTTGACGAGGCTCCGCGAATATTGTGAAGCCGTGTCGAAGGCGACGGGGGTTCCGATTCCGCCAAATTATCCGGCTGTAGGCGAAGATGCGTTTCGTACAGCGACCGGGGTGCATGCATCGGCTGTGATCAAGGCATATAAAAAGAATGATATTGAGTTGGCGAATGCCGTTTATTCAGGCGTGCCGGCGCATGTGTTTGGCATGGAGCAAGTCATTGACGTTGGACCGATGAGCGGAAAATCGAATGTAACGTTTTGGCTGGAACGGCGCGGCTTGGAGTGTTCCGATGAAATCGTCGAAAAGATTTATAAGCGCGCGAAAGCGTCGGATCATACGTTGAGTGAAGCAGAAATTATGGAGTGCGTCGCTACCGCAAAATCCTAGTGTCCCTGTCCTGCTGAGCGAATGAGACCTTCCGCTTGCGGAAGGTCTTAGAGTCGAAGCACCCCTATTCCCGTCCTCTAGAGGACAGCTATTTGATTTACACTGCTGTGTTCCGCAGGAGATCCCATGCGAGGCATCTTACTGATTGTGCTGTCCGCTCTGCTTCCCCTTCCGCTCCTCGCCCAAAAGCATCCTTTCACCTTCGAAGACATGATGGCGCTCAAGCGCGTCGAAGAGCCGGAACCCTCGCCGGATGGGAAATGGGTGTTGTTCGCCGCGGTGGATGTGGACTTGAAGGCGAATACGAGAACGCCGCATGTCTGGATTGTTCCGATCGCGGGAGGGACAGAGCGCGAGATTATCGGAGATCAGGATGCGGATCGTCCGCGCTGGGCGCCGGATGGCAAGCGCTTCGCATTTGTCTCAACAAAAGAAGGCGGATCGCAAATTTGGATTGCGGACTTCGACGGAGCATCCGGAACGGTGACGGCGAAGCACAGGCTGACTTCGATCGCGACGGAAGCGAACGGAGAACTGTGGTCTCCGGATGGCAGGCACATTTTGTTCGAGTCGGATGTCTATCCAGAGTGTCACTTTGGCTCCGTGAGTTCCGACGCAAACTGTAACGCCAAAAAGTTGGAGGAGGAGAACCACTCCAAAGTAAAGGCTCAAATCTTTACACACTTGCTGTATCGGCATTGGAATGCATACAGGGAAGGCAAGAAGACGCATTTGTTTGTTGTTTCAGCTAATGGGTGCGTCACCGTCCGCGTGTATTCGGGCCCGCCTGTGGCACTTCCTACGACGGACGGAGTTGAGCAGGTGGGGATTTCGCCAGTTGCACAAGAAGAAGCGAACAATTCGGATGCTTGCCCAATTGCCCGTGATCTCACGCCGGGCGATTACGACGCGCCGCCGTTCAGTCTTGGCGGGCAGGATAACTATGCCTTCTCGCCGGATGGGCAGGAGATTTGCTATGCCTCGAATCATGATCCGATCCCGGCCGATTCAACCAATAATGATCTGTTCATCGTGCCGGTGAATTTTCCGGCGGATGCGACATCGAGGGATGTTCTCGCGGCAACCAAGGACATCACCGCCGAAAACAAAGCCAGCGACTCGACTCCGCTCTATTCGCCGGATGGAAAATACATCGCGTATCGAGCGCAACAGCGTCCGGGATATGAGAGCGATAGGTTCCGGTTGATGCTGTACGACCGGAAGACCGGAGAGAAGAAGAATCTGACAGCGAATTTCGATCGCTGGGTGGGAAGCTATGCATGGTCCCCAGATTCCGACGGCCTCTTCTTCTCCGCAGAAGAGGAAGGCGAATCTCCAATTTTCATGAGTAAGTTCGATGACAATGCCGGGACGCCGAGTGTGGTGGTCCGTGGCTTTAATGACGACCTCGCCATAGTGAAATCCAATTCTGGCTTGTTTTTTACGCGAATGTCGATTGAACGGCCGAACGAGATTTTTCGCGAAGAGCTGGGCACCGACTACAGCTTGGGGCCGGTGCAGCTTACGAATATGAACCAGGAGCTGTTTTCGAGCGTGGAGATGAGTCGTATGGCTAGTTTCTGGTTCAGCGGTGCTCACAACGAGAAAGTTGAAGGCTTTCTCGTCAAGCCGCCGAACTTCGATCCCAACCAAAAATATCCGGTGAAGTTTCTCATCCATGGCGGCCCGGAGGGCGCTTGGGACGACGACTGGAGCTATCGCTGGAATCCCGAATTATTCGCAGCTAACGGATATGTCGTCGTCATGATCAACTTTCACGGCTCGACTGGATATGGACAGAAATTCATTGACTCGATCAATGGCGACTGGGGCGGCGCGCCTTTTGAAGATTTAATGAAGGGGCTCGATTATGCAGAGTCGCATTATGGTTTTATAGATAAAGACCGCGAGTGCGCGCTGGGCGCCAGCTACGGCGGATATATGGCCGACTGGATTCTCGGCCATACCAACCGCTTCAAGTGCATCGTAACGCACGACGGCATGTTCAATACCGAATCCGCGTGGGGAACGACAGAAGAATTATGGTTCAACGAATGGGAGTTCAAGGGAACTCCGTACACGAATCGCGAACTCTATCGCAAATGGTCTCCACATTTGTTTGCGACGAATTTCAAAACACCAACGCTGGTGATTCACAGCCAGCTTGATTATCGGCTCGATGTTTCGCAAGGGTTCGATTTGTTTACGACGTTGCAGAGGATGGGCGTGCCGTCGAAGATGCTCTATTTCCCCGATGAGGGTCATTGGATCCTCAAGCCGCAGAATAGCCAGCTTTGGTACAAAACGGTGAACGACTGGGTGGATCAGTGGGTGGGGAAGTGACCGCGACTTTGGCCGTGCCAAATAACGATCGAATTAACTGCGCCTTTAGGGCTGGGTAACTCTAGGGCAAGGGTGCCTGTGGTCTTTCAGGGCGTTGTTCCCTTTGCAGCTATCCACAAAACCCGTGGTAGCGGGAGCGGTGCGAAAGTGGAAATCGGCTGTAACGATTTCCAAGGCACGGACTTATTGCGCCGTCTTTTGCACGGCTTGGTAGCAATGGGACTCAAAATCGCCTCGTCTTTCAATGCCACCCAAAAGGCAGCCGCGACGAGGAGCTTTTCTGTAGCCTTGTGAAATCCGCCGTCCCCTCAAACCCAACGACCACCGTACGACTAGAAGCCGGGCAAGGGCGTGATTCCTTTGGACTCTATGCAGCGATACTCACGCGCTGCGGTCAGGTCTTTGTATTCCTCTGTCTTTCCGCTGGGCCACTCGATTACAGCACGATCAATCTTGTCGCGTTTGCCCAGGCCGAATGTGACTGGCAGTTCCGATTGCGAGAGGTAGCTAGAGCCGCCTTTCACCATTCGCATCTGCATCGTGCCGCCATGAAATATGCGCACGACTGCGCCGATAGCGTCACGGTTCGATTTAGAGCCGATTAGATGGAATCGAATGCTGCGGTTGCCCGACTTGTTGTCGTTGCGGAAGAGGTAGGCAGGCCCATTGTTCGTGGTGATCAGAATGTCGGAATCTCCATCGCGATCGAAATCGCCGTACGCTAGTCCACGTCCTACCTTGGGTTGATTGAATCCACCGCCCGCTTCGCCGCCGACTTCGGTGAAGCTTCCCTTGCCGTTGTTCAGAAATAATTGCGGCGGCTGCGCATAGCCCACATTCCGGACATTGCGCACGGTATCATCTATGTGTCCGTTGACGGCGATCAAATCCAAAGAACCGTCGAGATCAATGTCGGCAAAAGCGCATCCGAATCCCAGTGTGGTTTTTGAAGCGAGGCCCACGCCGTTTTGAACTGCGACGTCCTGGTAGATTCCGTTTCCTGTAGACCGGTAAAGGCCAATCATTTCGTTATCGAAATTCGTGATAGCGACACCGGGGCTGCCGGAGTTTTCAAAATCCCCGACGTCCACGCCCATTCCAGCGCGAGCTTTGCCATCCGCGCTGAACGCGATTCCGGCTTCTACAGCAACGTCTTTAAACGTTCCATTGCGTTGATTTTGGTAAAGCTTGTTGGGCTGGGTGTCATTCGCCACCAGCAAATCAGGCCAGCCGTCGCGATCGTAATCGAGCATGGCGACGCCAAGCGATTTAGAACTGGCGTCGAAAATTCCGCTGGGTGCGGTGACCTCCTCGAAAGTTCCGTTGCCGCGATTGTGAAACAGCCAGCAGGTTTCGCCGTGATAGGCCTCGGGGGTGCAATACGATTTCTGTTTTCCATTCCAACTGCAAAAGACATCATGATCGGGAGACCACTTCACATAATTGCAAACAAACAAATCCAACAATCCATCTCTGTCGAAATCAAACCAAATGGCGGAGGTGCTGAAAGCCGAGCGGCCACCAAGTCCGCTCGCGTGCGTCGCGTCCACGAAAGTTCCTTTGCCGGTGTTGCGAAATAAACGATTCTGGCCAACACATGTGACCAAAATGCCGGGAAATCCATCATTGTTGTAATCGCCAACGGCTACGCCCATCCCATACATTTCGACATTCAGGCCGGCCTGACGCGTTACGTCCGAAAAAGTACCGTTACGATTATTGCGATAGAGCTTGAGTGTGCTGGTCTGACGCTTATGCCCGGGCCAGTCCATGCTGTTGATCAGGAGAATGTCCTGCCAGCCGTCGCCGTCGTAGTCGAGAAATGCGCACCCAGAGCCAAGCGTTTCCGGAAGGAGCTTGCCACCATAAGCGCCACTGTTGTGGCGGAATTGAATTCCAGCGGCATTGGTCACGTCGGCAAACTGAAATCCCAACGATGAAGATGCAATGGGAGGATTGCCGAAGGCATCGCCGATGACGAGAGCCGCAGACGCCATGCCAGCCACACCTTGTAGAAAATCGCGGCGGTTCAAGGCAAGTTCACCAGTCCACTGCGAATCGCATAGACGACTAGTTCGGCGGTCTTGTGGATTCCGAGCGCATCCATGATGTTGGCGCGATGCACGGAAACTGTGTTGGCGCTGAGGCCAAGTTCCGAGGCAATTTCTTTATTGGACTTGCCATCACAAATCAACCGTAAAACTTCTAACTCGCGGGTGGTAAGCGCTCCGCTGCCTTCGCCCTTCAGAGTTGAAGGGAACTGAAGCCGGGCATCGAGGACAACCTCTCCCGCGGCGACTCGCCGGATTGCCGCCGCCAGGTCGAGGTCCATCGCGTTTTTTAGAATGTAACCTTTCGCGCCGGCGTCGAGGGCTTGTTGAACCCATGTCTCTTCACTGTGCATGCTCAACATCAGTACTTTGGCTTGAGGATTGTTTCTGAGGATCTCCCTCGTCGCGTCCAGGCCGTTGCTGCCGGCTAGCGCGCAATCCATCACAGTCACGTCAGGTTGAAGCGTGGACGCTAATTCGACCGCTTGCGCACCCTCGCTCGCCTCGCCCGCCACGACAATATCGGATTCATCTTCAAGAAGGCGGCGGAAGCCGCGCCGCACCAAACTGTGATCGTCCACAAGCAGAACGGAAATTTGTTTAGACATGGGGACCCGTTTCCAGAGGAGATTGCTCTGAAGTTTTATCTTTCGGAGATACTTCCGCCGGAGAAATCAGACGCACCAGGGTTCCCCCTTCTTTTGGCTGTAGAAATTCGATAGTTCCACGCAAGAGTTCCGCACGTTCACGCATGGCGACTAATCCAATCCCACGACGTTGAGTCGCTGCAAAGCCTGAGCCGCGATCCTCGATGTCGAGTTCCAACGTGTCTGGCAGAAAAATCAAGCGAACCCATACCGTTTCGGCGCCGGAGTGTCTGATCGCGTTATTTAAAGCTTCCTGCACGATTCGGTAAATGTGAATGGCGGAGTTGCCATCCATGGCAAACGGAGTTCCAGATTTTTCGTAAACTATTTTAATTCCGGATTGTTTTTCTATAACTGGAAGATACCAATCGAGAGTGCGTTCCAAGCCAGACTCCTCGAGCATCACAGGATGCAACGCTTGCGAAAGGCTGCGAACTTTTTCCAGCGTGCCCTGGGCAATTTCGCGAATCTCAAGCAGCTCGGGACGTAACGGCGAATCCGCGGGGACGTGATTTCCAGCCCGCCCTAACATTGAACCCATCGCGGTGAGAATCTGGCCGAATTCATCGTGCAACTCTCTCGAAATATAGCGCAGGGTCGCTTCCTGAGTGGAAATTAGTTTTTGCGCGAGATCGCTGCGCTGCTCGGAGAGTGCGGCAACTTGGGCGAACAACCGGCGATTTGAGCGGATTACATACAAGCTGGTGAGCAGGATGGCCGCCAGGATCGCAGTGAGAAATAAATAAACCTGGTGCTGAACGCGATCATAAATTTCACTGATGCGCTCCCCCGCCTGTTCTTCGCTTTCGTTATTTTGCACGAGGAGCCTTGCTACAGCTGTGCTGAGCGCCTCCTGCCGGGCCAGCAAAGAAAAGCGAATTTGCGTCCGCGCCTCGGCTTCTTTGCCATCGCGCGCCAAGGCAAAGGTCCGATCTGCCGCATCCCAGAATTGCGACAGGAAGCTTTGCAGGTATTGCCTTTGCTCGGGAGTGCGGTCGGCGAGAGCGAGCCGCTGCTCCTGCCGCAGGGCGTCGTCCAAATCAGTTCGCATGCGCTGAAATTGTGCGGACCACGCGGTTAAGGGATAGGGTTCGTCATTATCCAGCATGTCGCGCATGGCCAGCGCCAAGGAGTTCAATTCATTTTGGATTCGCAGTAACTGGAGAGAGTCTTTTCGGTTCCGATCGGCGAGATCATTCTGAAGTTGCCGAAGCCTGGAAATCTGCAACGTTATATAGAAGGAGTACGCTACCACTGCGACAATGGTGATGATGAGACCGACGAAAAGCCCGGAGGCCGGAGAGCGTGCCGGTGATGGTTGCACGCCGCAAGGATATAACGGCGTGTTGTAAGTAACAATGCGCGGGGTCGCTTTACCTAGGCATGGAAAATACCCGCAGCCCGCTCTGATGGAGGGTAGGGGCCCTACCCACAAGCGGAGTCATCCGCGATTTTTGCCGCAGCGCCCACCCGGGCCAGGTTCAGGGCAAACCACTTTCGGTGGTCAAACCAAGTTTCGTCGAGTGAAAAACCAGCCGACGCAAGCATTTTATTGACCGTGTCCGTTGTGTATTTGTAACTGTTCTCGGTGTGAATGCGTTCTCCTGCCGAAAAATTGACTTTCGATCCCAAGATTCCCAGTGAAACTGTCTGGCGGCACTGGCTCTGCAAATGCATTTCCATTCGCGAGCGAACCGCGTTCCAGCACGCAACGTGGCGGAACGCGTTCACGTAGAATCCAGTTCCCAGTTCCCGGTTCAGTCGCCGCAAGATGTTCCTGTTGAATTGCGCGGTAATTCCTCTGGCGTCATCGTAAGCGGGAATCAGGATGGCTGAAGGCTTTATGAGGTCGGTTCCCAGCAGTAGAGAATCTCCTGGGTTGAGTTGTTTGCGAACTTCCGACAACATGGAAACTGCGTTTTCGGGATCAAAGTTTCCTATGCTGGAACCGAGGTAGAGAACCAGTTTGCGTCCTGGAATGTCTCGCAAGAAACCAAAGCCTTCGCTGAAGTCCGCAACCACAGGGCGCACGCGAACCGTTGGGCATTGCGTCGTTATATGAATCTTCGCATCGTCAAGCGCGGAGGGTGAGATATCCACCGGAAAATAAGATGTGCGAATTTGCTTCCCCGCAAAAGCCCGCAAAATTGTGGTGGTTTTCGTGGCAGTGCCTGCACCTAGTTCCACGACGGCAATATTCGGGCCGGCCGCCAGCGCTATTTCATCCGCGCGCGTTCGCAATATTTCAAGTTCCGTACGGGTCAGGTAATACTCTGGCAAGCGGGTAATCTCTTCGAACAATACGGACCCAGGTCCATCGTAGAAAAGCTTTGAGGGTAGTGACTTCGGCGTTCGGGACAGGCCTTCTTCAACCTCTCGCGCGAATGAGGGGATGACTACCAGTTCGCGAGCAATCATTTGGCGAGCCTTATGCCCGAGAATTGCCACCGCGCGTGGGGAGGGAAAAAATTCCGGTATGAAGCGCGAACATGACTCACGGGGGTGGCACAGGAGCCGCCGCGAAGTACAAGCTGGTTGCACATGAACTTGCCGTTGTATTCCCCGAGCAATCCCTCGGCAGGAATAAATCCGGGATAGGCGATGTAGGGACTGGCGGTCCACTCCCACACATCTCCAAAGGCTTGCTGAAATCCATCGCCCTTCGCAGGACGCGGATGGAACACTTCATCTTCCAGCAAAGTTCCCCGCGATGGATATCGAGAAGCGGTCACTTCCCACTCTTCTTCAGTCGGAAGCCGTGCGCCGGACCATCGCGCATACGCATCAGCTTCGTAATAGCTCACATGGCAGACCGGGACGGATGGTTCTATCCGCTTCATTCCCGCTCCGGCGAAATGCGACCACGAACCATCGCCGCGACGCTCCCAGTAAAGAGGAGAATCCCAGCCATTCGCACGAACCGCGTCCCAGCCGTCGGAGAGCCAGAGCTCGGGCCGGCTATAACCGCTGTCAGCGATAAACTCCATATATTCAGCATTGGTCACGGCGCGGGACGCAATGTGAAACGCGCGAAGCAGCACATCATGGCGCGGACGTTCATTGTCGAAAGCGAAAGTGTCCCCATCGTGACCGACTGAATGAATCCCTCCTTCGATCGCAATCCAAGTTAGTTGCGCAGCGTGGCTCGAGAAATTTGTATCGTGCACCGGTTGTGGCCGCAGAGGACTATTCCAGAGGGCATGCTTGATATCGGTGAGAATCAGTTCCTGATGCTGCTGCTCGTGGTTTAATCCCAATTCAACTAATTCAAATAATTCGCCGCGCAAAACTTTCTGGTCCAGGAGTGCGCATATCGCATCATTTACGCGGGCCCGGTACACATGCACTTCCTCGAGCGACGGACGAGACATCAATCCGCGAGAACCCCGATTCGGATGAGCGCCGAGTTGCTTGTAATAAGAATTAAAAAGGACTTTGAATCTAGTATCGAAAGGCGTGTAGCCGGGAGCAGCCGGTTCAAGAATAAACGTCTCGAAGAACCATGTTGTATGCGCCAGATGCCACTTCGTTGGGCTTGCATCCGGCATTGACTGAAGCATTTGATCTTCCGCGGAAAACGGGCGTGCGAGTTTCAAACTCATCTCGCGGACTTCGAGGAACCGTTGTTGCAGGCCTCTGGCACGGGCTTGGATCGAGTCGTCTTGAACGCTCGTGATCATGGTTATTCTTCCTCGCGATCTTCCCCGCGATGTCCCTCGCGCTACCGCCTGTTGATCATTTTAGAATTGAGCACGTTTCTGTCTGTATATCCGATGCTGGGTGCGATGCTTCCGTTGTTCAAAATGCGACATGCACTGTTCCCGATCACATGAAACATTTCTTTCATCCTTTTGTATGTTTCGTTAATCTATGTTTCGTTAGTCATAGGTACGCAAGAGGCCAGGTTCCGGTTTGGCTGTCGTTCCTCTTAATTCCTACGTTCTTTCGGTATCCAGAGGTGAGCGCGTAAGTTTACCTTATTCTCTTCAAACCAGGAGGGTGGTTAGCCTTGGACCTATCTATTTTTCAGGTTGACGCGTTCGCGGCGAACGTATTCGCAGGCAATCCAGCAGCTATCTGTCCACTCCAGAAATGGCTCGAGGATGATGTGATGCAGGCCATTGCCGCGGAAAATAATTTGTCTGAAACGGCATTTTTCGTGCGCGAAGGCGACGATTATGGGCTGCGTTGGTTCACTCCCCAGTGCGAGGTGGATCTGTGCGGCCACGCTACGCTGGCCTCGGGCTTTGTGTTTCTCAATATCCTTGAGCCGAAAAGCGCGTCAGTCCGCTTTAAGACCCGCAGCGGAATTCTGACGGTCAACCGTGACGGCGATCTAATCTCAATGGACTTTCCATCGTTACCGCCATGGAAGTGTGAGAATCCGCCGGTAGAGCTCGCACAGGGGCTTCCCGTGGCGCCTGGATCCACCGGCCCGACCGACGTTTTTCAAACCAGCGGCAAGTACCTGGCAATTTACGAAGAGGAACAGCAGATTCGAAATGCGGCTCCGAATTTCGAAATTCTAAAAAAACTTCATCCATTGGGTGTTTGCATTACCGCTCCAGGTGAGCAATCGGATTTTGTCTCCCGGTATTTTGTGCCCAGTTTTGGCATTCCGGAAGACCCAGTTACTGGTTCCACTCATAGTTCGCTGGTTCCCTATTGGTCGGTAAGGCTTAATAAATCGAAATTGCACGCGCGGCAACTTTCGAAACGCGAAGGAGACCTCTGGTGCGAGCTCAAAGGAGAACGTGTAATACTCAAAGGGAAGGCCGTACTATATTTGACCGGGACAATTTCAATTTAAGCCGCTGAATTCCTGAGATCGATCACCTCGCAGATGAGCGCGACCAGACAAATAGCTTCCCGCGTGCCGGAGTCCGCTAAAGAACTTACCAATCTGATCCGCCAAGCCTGTCTGGTGGCGAAGGACTCGGCGTCCAATACCAGCGAGTTTGTGGAAAATTCTTCCAAAATGGCTTTTCTCGCGGTGAAGGACTGCGAAAAAGAATTGGACCGCATCGAACGCCAGGTGGACGAGAAAATCACCAGCGCGATTACGGATGTCACGGAATCTGAGGCGCGGGAACTTCTTGGATGCCTGAAATTCATTACCGATCTGGAGCGCATCGGGGATTTGACGTGGTCGGCGGTCAAACGTTTACAACTTGTGACTTCGCGGTTCCTGCCATTCGATAAGCGGGATTTGCTGGCAATGTCTGCAACTCTGCAAGCCATGCTGGAACGCATTCATGAAGGTTTCGTGAAGCGTGAGATTGAACCGGCGAATTGGGTATTGCAAAATGATTCGCGGATTGACGAGGCTTGCCATGCGATGTTCCGACGGCATCTCGAAAGTACGGATCGCCGTCCGCGTGAATATAGTACGAATCTCTTGTTGGTAGCCCAGGCCTTCGAACGAGCGGGAGATCACGCCAAGAACCTTGCCGAAGAACTACTGCATCTGGTCGAAGGACGCAGTGTTCGCCACGAATCGAAACGGCGAAGGCCGGAAGGATAGACTTGGATCGTCCACGGTCTTCTTCCGCGCTGAAAGATCGTTTCGCACTTTTGCTCCTTTCTGTGGGAGCTTTTTTAATCCACGGCTATCATCCCGGAGTTGAAGATGCGGAAATATATCTTCCTGGCGTCGAGAAGATATTGCGTCCCGAGTTATTTCCTTTCAACTCCGAGTTTTTTTCTTCCCACGCGCACTTAACCCTTTTCCCAAATTTAGTTGCCGGCTCGGTGCGCATTACGCACTTGCCCCTCGACGTCATCTTGCTTGCATTTGAGTTCGGTTCGATTTTCTTATTACTTCTCGCCTGCTGGCAGTTGAGCGGAGAACTTTTCCGGAGTCCGCAAGCGCGGTGGTGCGGCGTGGCCCTGATTGCCTCACTTCTCACTCTGCCGATTGCAGGAACTGCGTTGTACATTCTGGATCAATACACGAATCCCAGGAATCTGGCTGCGTTTGCGGCAGTATTCGCCGTCGGATACACGGTGAAACGAAAATACGTCGCGGCGAGTCTCTGGATTATCTTTGGCGGGGCCATCCACCCGCTGATGGCAGTGTTTGCATTGTCTTTTTGCGTCTTGCTGGTTTGGATGCGAAATCCGCGCCTCGAACTCGTTGCGTGGTTGCCGCTCGGAATCCTGTTTAGCCGCTCATCAGCCGCTTATCGCGAGGCAGCGCCACCGTACTTTTATATTCTGAACTGGCAATGGTACGAATGGGTGGGCATCGTTGCGCCGGTTGCAATTCTTTGGTGGCTCGGCAGAATCGCCCGCTCCAAAAAACTCTGGAATCTCAATTTAGTTTGCCGGGCACTCATCGTTTACGATCTTGTGTATTTTGCCGGAGGTTTGGTGTTCACGATTCCTGCCCGATTTGAGAGTCTTGCCCGGCTCCAACCCTTGCGCAGCCTGCACTTGCTGTACATCCTATTGTTTCTGATCTCCGGGGGATTTTTAGGCGAGCACGTATTAAGAAAACGGCTGTGGAGATGGGCAGCATTGTTTGCGCCTCTTTGTGTCGGAATGTTCATGGCCCAACTGGCACTTTTTCCAGCCAGTCCGCACATCGAATGGTCGCTGACCAGCCAAAAAAACGATTGGGCGGATGCGTTCGTCTGGGCTCGCGACAATACGCCCTCCGACGCGATGTTTGCGCTTGATCCACTTCTGATGAGAATTCCGGGAGAAGATACACATGGCTTTCGCGCAATCGCCGAAAGAAGCATGCTCGCGGACGCCACAAAAGATGGCGGCGCCGTCAGCATGTTTCCCGAGCTTGCGAATCAGTGGCATCGGCAAGTAGACGCGGCGGGTGGTTGGAAGCATTTTCAGTTGCAGGATTTTAAACGGTTGCGTACCGACTATGGAGTCACTTGGATGGTGCTACAGCAGCCCGGCGTCGCAGGATTGAATTGTCCTTACAGCAACAAAGTCGTGCTGGTATGTACATTGAACTAATTGCGATTTATTTTGATCCACGGTTCTCGCAGTGGAAGACACGAAATAGGCAGCCTTCAAAACGTTAGGTGAAGATTCCCTATTGTTTCCCGAGTCTGTCCGGCTTCCTCATGTATTCCGGGTGTTCGCGGCCGATTTCGTCACCGATTTCCGCTCCGAGTTTCGCTCCGACCTGTGCGCATCCACCAAGAGTGTCTGCCATGACTGAGGGCATAACCGAGGCTAATTTCTGTTTCAACAAAGGTGATGGACCAGTGGTTTGCGACTGCTTACTTGCTTTGCGCAGAGCGATCAACTCAGAAATCTCCGCATCTGTGAAATACTTCTCGTACACACGCACATAGACATCAACAAAATCGTTAACATTTGTCCGCTCAAGCATTCGCTTTCCCCATTCATCCACGAAAGCTGGAGTACACGCTTGACAGTTCTCCATCATCTGCTTCTTGCCTGCTTCCACCATCTGGGGGAGACCGCCCTGAATACGTTCCTTGACACCACTAATCTCGACTAACTTGATCGCGTCGTCGTGGAGCTGGGGGTCAACGTTCTTAATTCCCGGCGTATTATTAGGCTTCGGGGCCTCGCCGGTGGGCGCTTGTGCATTGGCAAAGAAAGTCAAAGCCAAGAACAGGATTGCCTGCTTCATCGTTCGGCATTATAGCAATACAGACTGCGGTATCTCGCCTGGCCAATACTGCGTTAACCGGGGAACGTTTCACATACGCACACAGCTCTATCCGTCAGGCCCTCTCATCGCACCGCGGACATAATAAGTCGGGAACCCTGGCTCCAGCTTGCGGCCTCGAGAATTAAAAATGCGGAAGTTTGCTATCCCCATTCTCTGCACAGCAAACTGCAATGTAGTGGCCAAGACCCCCAAACCATATTTCACGCTTCGACTAAAGTTGATGGAAGAGGCTTCCTCGAAATACTTGGTCGGACATGAGACTTCGCCTATGCGGAACTTGAAATGAACGCATTGCGCGAGCACTTCGTTATCGAAGATGAAATCGTCGGAATTCTCCAACAATGGTAAGGCCACGAGCACGTCGCGACTGAAGGCGCGATAACCGGTGTGGTATTCGGATAGCTTGATGCCCAGGAACAAATTCTCGAATGCGGTCAGGAATCGGTTCGCGACATATTTGTAGAACGGCATTCCGCCTCGCAACGCTTGTCCTCCGATGATTCGCGATCCCAACACGACGTCGTAAACTCCATAGGCGACCATGCTTGCCATCGCGGTAACCAGCAGCGGCGTGTACTGATAATCGGGATGCAGCATGATGATTACGTCGGCACCCTCGGCCAACGCTTCACGGTAGCAGGTTTGCTGATTGCGTCCGTAACCGTAGTTCCGATCATGGACAAAGCACTTTAATCCCAATTTTTCGGCGAGCTCAACTGTTTTGTCGGGGCTGTGATCGTCAACGAGGATGCGGATATCCACGATCTCGGGCAATTCGCGCACGGTAGCCTGCAACGTTTTTTCGGCGTTGTATGCGGGTAGCACGACGGCGATGCGTTTATCGTTGATCATTAACTATAACTATAACTATTTCCGTCGAGAACTATTATCCGGCGAGCTGCGCGCGCCCGCCCAGACGAGGGCGTCTGGGCCTATTGATTCAATCTGGGCCTGCTGCTTTTATTGATTATCAATGTTCGCTCGAGGATGATATCAATTACTAGGCTCCACTCGATCAATGTCTAGCTTATGTCGTCCGGCATAACCGTATCCACTCAGAAGCATCCCATCAGCGGCGTCAGTTTACTTTATCTGGACTTCGTGATTACGGGCGTCGTTATGACGCTTTTGGGTCCGATGCTTCCCATGCTATCAGCGCGATGGGCGCTCAACGACACTCAAGCTGGATACCTGTTCGTCGCGCAGTTCGCGGCGTCTATTGGCGGGATGCTGCTATCCAGCGTGCTGGTTCACCGATACGGATATCGAATCACGCTGCTGCTTAGCCTGCTCGTAATGGCGATTGGAGTTGGGATTCTGGCGCGCGCCAATTGGATGTTCGGAATCATTTCAGTCTGTATTTTTGGCCTCGGCTTCGGCATCAATACTCCCGCCGCAAATTTGCGGATCGCGCGAACCAATCCGCACAAGGCCGCTTCCGCGCTGAACTTGCTCAACTCATGTTGGGGCGTAGGCGCAATGGCGTGCCCGCTGCTGGTCGCGTCGGTACAGCGGTCGCGCCACACGTCCCAATTTTTATACGGGACGGCGATTGCTCTCATTGCGCTGGCGACTTACATCTCGGCGGTTCGTTTCACTGCGGACGGAAGAGCGGCAACTGAGAAGAATGTTGAAGCGGGACGATCCAAAAGTTGGAACAGCCGGTTGCTGCCGATTGTGGCCGGATTATTTTTTATATATGTGGGTACAGAGAACTCCGTCGGCGGATGGGTGGCGTCCTACGCGCGCCGCATAGATCCGCACGCTTTGTGGGCGATTACGCCGTCCTTTTTTTGGGGCGCGCTCCTGCTGGGACGCTTTTCCGCGCCACTGGCTCTGAGGCATGTTCGAGAAGACAGATTGGCGACTGCTGGCGTTGCATTGGCGGCTGTAGGTGTGTTGACGCTGCTTGCAGCGAAAGGGATGCCAACGATCATGATTGGAGCGGCAATCTCAGGACTGGGCCTGTCATCGGTCTTTCCCATCAGCGTTTCCTTGCTCACGCACTGGTTCGGAGAAACCGTTCCGCGCATCAGCGGGCTGATTTTCGCTTGTGGGAATTTCGGCGGAGCAGTGTTGCCCTGGATGGTGGGAGCACTCTCGACCCACTTCGGAAGTTTGAGAGCCGGATTTATGGTTCCCCTCATTGGCGCGCTTTCGATGTTAGTTTTTTATCTTGCGCACGGAACTCGATGGGTGAATGAACTGTGACGACTCCCCGAGATTAGTACGAATGCCCCAAGTATTCGTAGTTCACTCCCAACCGCCAATTATTGTTAAAATGAAGTCAGTGGGAAAACGCAATTTATTCGAGAAGATTTGGGATGCGCATCTGGTCTGTCATCCGGACCAGCGGCTGCCGCTGCTTTACATTGACCTGCATTTAGTGCATGAGGTTACTTCGCCGCAGGCGTTTGACGGTTTGAGGGTTGCGGGGCGGCGGGTGCGGCAGCCTCATCGCACGGTTGCGACGGTTGACCACAATATTCCCACCGAGCCTCGCGGTACTCCAATTTTTGATCCGATCGCCAAGCGGCAAATTGAAGCGTTGCAGAAAAATTGCAAAGATTTCGACGTGCCATTGTTTGATATGGATTCCGCCGAGCAGGGAATTGTGCATGTGATTGGCCCCGAACTTGGATTGACGCAGCCGGGGATGACCATCGTCTGTGGCGACAGCCATACCAGCACACATGGAGCATTCGGTGCGTTGGCATTTGGCATTGGAACCTCCGAAGTCGAGCACGTTCTTGCTACCCAGTGCCTGCCCCAGCGCAAGCCGAAGACGATGCTGATTCATGTCAGCGGCAAGCTCGCTGAAGGGGTCACTTCCAAAGACCTCGCGTTGGGAGTGATCGGACAGATCAGAACTGACGGAGCTGCCGGGCACGTAATTGAGTATGCCGGTGATGCTGTGCGTGCACTGTCCATGGAAGGCCGGATGACTCTCTGCAACATGAGCATCGAGGCCGGGGCGCGCGCTGCAATGGTTGCGCCCGACGAAACCACTTTCGCGTACATGAAGGGACGCCGGTTCGCGCCCGCTGAAGCCGACTGGGAAGACGCGGTCTCGAAGTGGCGAGCTTTGGCTTCCGACGAAGGCGCGCATTACGACACGGTGGTTGAGATAGATGCGTCGAAGCTCGAGCCATTCGTGACATGGGGTACGAATCCTGGCATGGTGGTCTCTGTAGGAGGCCGTGTTCCAGAGTTGAGCGAGCTTAAGAATGGCGACCGCGAGGCCGTGGGACGCATGCTCGAATACATGGGCCTGGAGCCGGGAACTCGCATGGAAGATATTTCCGTGGATCGAGTGTTTATCGGATCATGCACGAACTCGCGGTTGGAAGATTTGCGAGCCGCGGCTCGCGTTGCGAAAGGACACCACGTCTCTTCGAAAGTTCGCGCCATGGTTGTGCCCGGCTCGCAGACAGTAAAACGGGAAGCCGAAAAAGAAGGATTGCACAAAATTTTTCAGGATGCGGGATTTGAGTGGCGAGAGTCTGGATGCTCGATGTGTTTGGGTATGAATCCGGATATTTTGCAGCCAGGTGAGCGCTGCGCTTCGACGAGCAATCGCAACTTCGAAGGCCGCCAGGGACGCGGAGGCCGCACGCATCTTGTCAGTCCAATGATGGCGGCTGCCGCTGCCATCGCCGGGCACTTCACGGACATCCGTAATTGGCGTTTTCAGTAGCGGAAATCAGCAAGGACAATCATGCAGCCATTTCGAGTTCACAAAGGCCGAGTCGCCCCTCTCAATCGCGCGAATGTTGATACCGATCAAATCATTCCAAAACAATTCTTAAAACGAATCGAGCGAACGGGTTTCGGCGAGTTTCTGTTCTTCGATTGGCGACGCGGAAAAGATGGCAATCCCGATCCCTCGTTTGTCCTGAACCAACCTCGCTATGCCGGCGCAAGCATTCTGGTAGCTGAGAAAAACTTCGGCTGCGGGTCATCCCGTGAACATGCGGTATGGGCATTGGAAGATTTCGGATTCCGCGCTGTAATCGCCCCATCATTTGCGGACATCTTTGCCAACAATTGCGTGCAGAACGGCGTATTGACGGTCGTTCTTCCAGAAGATCAAGTGGCCGAGATACTGAAACGTGCCCTAGAAATCCCAGACTATCAACTCGTTCTAGATCTCGAGAATTTAACAGTAACTGACGACCATGGCTTGTCCACACATTTCAAGATTGAAGAATCCACGCGACACCGTTTGCTCAACGGCTTAGACGACATCGGTTTGACGTTACACCACGAATCAGAAATTTCGGTGTACGAAGCTAGTCATCCCACTCCCTTTCTCATTTAATTTCAATGGAGCGTCGGGCGTCCTCACCCGACCTGACGGGCGGGGACGCCCGTCTCTCCACAAATCCAAAAAAAGTGGCCCTATTTCTAGGGCCATCATTTTAAAGAGGCTGAAAGGAAGGAATCAGGAGGCACAGTGCGGGCGCCGCTCCATAACCATGGAACGGCTCAATGTGAAATGTCGAGAAAAAGGAGTCATCATGTAGTTACGACCTCTTTGTTGCAATTAGGAGGAGCATGTGTGCAGCCAAAATGTGCCATGTCCGGCGTCGAAGGCAATGGGACGGCAAGCGATTGCAAAATATGGGGCTTAGTTTGCCTCGGGGAGCGATGTTGGGAAAGAGGGTTTGCGAACGAGACTCCTAAATGCACAAACCTTGCACATTCGGTGCAAGGTCGGCGCGTAACGGCGGTTGGTTTCGGCTTCGCAAACGCCACGATCCGCGATTCACTTATGCGGCACTTCCATTCCATGGCCCATTGGAAGTTTCGGTCAATCCGTGCCGGCACAGATCGAAGCTACAATGTAGGCGTGTCGAATTCTTCGGCGAAGCGATCTTCAGATAAAACGGCAGATCAGGCGGCGAAGCTGCGACGCTCGGCCTTTCAGCAATACAAAATGGAAGCGACCGGCATTATTATCATTGCCATGCTGATTCTCGCGATTACTCTCGCGCGCTACTGGCACAGTATTTCGTGGAGCCTCCGCTGACGTGCCGGACGATCCCCTGCTGGTCGTGTTGCTGGGACCCACGGCGAGCGCGAAAACCGCGCTTTCTCTGGTTCTCGCAGAACGCTTTCATGGGGAGATCGTAAATTGCGACTCGGTCGCAATGTATCGCGAATTTGAAATCGGCACGGCCAAGCCTACGCTCGCGGAACGCGCGCGTGCCCCACATCATTTGTTTGATTTCGTAGAACCGGATGGCTACATCACTGCGGGCGAGTATTCGAACCGTGCGCGCAGCGTTCTTGCCGAAATTGAGGCGAGGGGGGATCTGCCCATTGTAGCCGGAGGAACTGGTCTTTATCTGAGGGCGCTCTTAGAGGGCCTATTTTCCGGCCCGCAGCGGTCGCAGCACTTGCGCGACAAACTACGCCGGCGTGCGGAATCTCGGGGCAGCGGTTATCTGCACAGTGTCTTATCGCGACTTGATCGGAGGGCGGCGGAAAAGATTCATGCAAACGATACTCCGAAGCTGATTCGCGCGATTGAAGTCTGCATCACTTCTCGCCAGAAAATGAGCAACCTGTGGCAGAAAGGGCGAGATCCTCTCCAGGGATTTCGTGTGTTGCGGCTTGGATTGGATCCGCCCCGTCAGGAACTCTATGACCGCATCAACCAGCGTGCGGGGGAAATGTTCGAATCAGGGCTGGTGGATGAAACCCGGCGGCTACTCGACAAGTACGGGGAAACGGCCACTCCATTGGCTGCACTCGGTTATAGGCAAGCGTTGCAGATCATCCACAATGAAATTGATTATTTGACCGCGGTTCAGGCGACACAGCAGGCGCATCGCAACTACGCCAAGCGTCAGATGACGTGGTTTCGGCGGGAGCCTGATGTGGTGTGGCTCAAAGGATTCGGTGACGAGGCAGGAATTCAGCAAGAGGCGATTGCAGTCATCGAAAATAAAATCCAGCCTCAATAATCGCTTAAGGGCGGGCGATCTCCGCTGTCCCTTCATAACCTGCGTTCCTCATGGTATCTTCTGCGTGATGTCCAGGAAGATTATTGCCCGCGCCCTTCTTCTCTTTGTGCTCATCTCGTGTTCTTTCGCCAGGACAAAATATCAGCAGCCCGGCCCCATTCACCTTGATCGCGATACCCAAAAGTGGGCTGAAAAGACTTTACGCAAACTTTCACCCGAAGAGAAAGTTGGCCAACTCTTCATGATCTGGGTGCGGGCTGAGTTCCTGAATGTAAACAGCCCGCAATATTTGCAACTACGCGACACCATGCTGAAATATCACATCGGCTCATTTGCCATGACGGTGCCCTACGAGCCGCCATTTCTTTACAAGTGTGAGCCCTACGAAGCTGCTGTGCTCTTGAACCGTTTGCAGCACGACTCCAAGCTCCCTTTGCTCATCGCCGCGGACTTCGAGCGCGGAATAACCATGCGCGTCAATGGCGGAACGGTGTTTCCTTCCGCCATGGCATTCGGTGCAGCGGGCAAACTGGATTATGCCGAGACCTTTGGGCGGATCACTGCTCAAGAGTCACGTGCTATCGGGGTGGATTGGAATTTTTTCCCAGTGGCCGATGTCAACTCGAATCCTGCAAATCCCATTATCAACACCCGTTCATTCGGTGAAGATCCGCAACAAGTCGGAAATATGGTTACCTCTTATATTCGGGGCGCGCATGAAAGCGGAATGTTAACCACCGCCAAGCACTTCCCCGGTCACGGCGACACCGCGACTGACTCACATCTAGGCGTCGCACAAGTAACCGGTGACATGCAAAGACTTCAGGCGACGGAACTCGCACCCTTTCGTAAAGCCATTGATGCCGGAGTGGATTCCGTCATGGTCGCTCACGTGACCGTCCCCGCACTCGATCCAGACCCCAACCACGTGGCTACGACTTCGCCGGCGATCGTCACTGGACTTTTGAAGAAGCAGCTTGGCTTTAAGGGAATCGTAATCACGGATGCGCTGGACATGGCTGGGCTGACCAATCTTTATAGAAACGATATCGGACGTGCAGCCGTAGACGCTTTTAAAGCTGGAGATGACGTACTCCTCATTCCAGCCGACCTGGATGCTTCCGTTGCGGCCATGCTCAAAGCGGTCCGCAACGGTGAAATTTCAGAGGCCCGACTGAACGAATCTGTGCTGAAAATTTTGCAAGCCAAAGCATCGCTGGGATTACAAAAAGCGAGGCTGGTAGATTTAGATAAAATACCCGATGTCATTGGAAAGCCTGAGAACCTTGCTTTCGGGCAGCAAATCGCCGATAACGCCGTAACTCTTGTACGCGATAACGGCATGGTGTTGCCCTTGAAGAAAACAGGAACTGTGCAGCCGAGTCTTCCGTATCAAAAAGTAGAGGAAGCGGGCGGCAGGATTGTTTTGGTTATCTTCTCCGAAGATGTGCGCACCATGTCTGGCCGCGCGCTGGAAAGAGAAATGCGCAAGCGTGTCCCGGATGCTACTGTGATTTATGTTGATTCGCGTATAGCAAACGCGATGTCTGACGTCGTTTTGAAGGCCGCCAATGAGGCGCAATCGGTGGTTGCGGCCGTGTTTATGGTTCCAACAGCGGGAAAGATGGCGAAGACAGGGAATGGCGCGATAAAAAACTCCATTGCAATGGAAAACTCCAGCGGGTTCCTGCTCGAAAATATTTTGGGCCGGGCCGCGCAGAAAACCATCGTTATCGCCGCGGGAAATCCGTATTTGGCGCAAGACTTTCCCGCAATCCAGAATTATCTATGCACTTTTTCAGACGAAACCGTTTCTGAGATCAGCGCGGTAAAAGCGCTGTTTGGGGAGATTGAAATTCGCGGACATTTGCCGGTCAGCATTCCAAACATCGCCGTCCGCGGAACCGGAATTGATCGTCCACAGAGTTCAAATTGAGGAGATCCGCATGAGTTTTCCAAATAAATTGAGGTCAGTGTTTGCACTTTCATTCGTATTAGTGCTGCTCTCTGCCTGTAGCATAAATGTTAAGAAAAACGGTACTGGCGAAGACAAGAATGTTGACATCAACACGCCGGTGGGCGGAATCCACGTAAGCAACGGCGCCGACGTGCGCGATACCGGATTGTCCGTTTATCCTGGGGCGCGGCTCAAGCCCAAAGACAACGACGGAGATCAGAAGAGCGCGAACGTTGATATTTCGGGCTTCGGATTTGGCGTGAAAGTAGTGGCCGTCGAGTACGTATCCGACGATCCTCCGGCCAAATTAATCGCTTTTTACCAGGATCAGCTGAAGAAATATGGCAACGTGCTTCAATGCCGCAGCAGTAGCCACGTGAACTATACGCGCTCCGGCGATGGGAACGATTCCAAGCAACTGAAGTGTGAAGGAGACAATACCGGCAAGAATGTGGAACTAAAAGCCGGCACAGAGGATAACCAGCACATCGTCGCCGTCGAACCGGAAGGGAATGGGTCGAGCTTTGCCCTCGTCTATGTGAGGACGCACGGAAAAGAGACTTCGATTTAGGAGAGTCGCCGCGAAATACCACAACCACCTTCTCCACACCGCACTGCTCCGGCTCTTGCCTCTTTGAAGGCCCGTACTGTAACGTGACAACGGTGGAACATCGTTGCTATCAGTGTGGCGCAGCCGTCGAAGACGGCGTCGCCTTTTGTGCGCATTGCAACGCCCCCCAAATTAGAGTGATGACGGTTGACACTTTGCTACCCAGCGAGACCGTCCCCGAAAGTCTTGTCCAACAAAATACTTACTCCCCATTGCCGCGCCGTTCCAGTGGGCAATGGGCGCAGGCACTGCCCGCCGCGTTCGTCGGGCTGCTGATCGCAACTCTTCTCTCGACTGCCGCTAGCGGTGCATTTTGGTTGGGAATCCTCATGGCGGGGTTTCTCTCGGTTTACTTTTATCGTCGCCGCAATCCCCTCGTACGCCCCACTCTAAAGCTTGGAGCACGCCTGGGCGCTCTTAGTGGAGCTTTTGGATTCGCTATCGTCGCAATAGCCGCCTCCACAGCCACTGCGATAGGGCACTCGGGGGAGGAACTTCACAGGCTGACGCTGAAGACTTTGCAGGAGCGCATGTCCAGGAGTCCAGATCCAGGAATGCAACCGTTGCTCGATCTTTATGCCACCCGCCAGGGGTTCATCATAATAATGATTTTAGTTTCTATCATAGTGTTCTTGTTGTTCCTGGCGGTGTCGAGCATCGGAGGCGTAATCGGAGCGGCACTCTTGCGAAGAAAAGACACAATCTAGGGTCCTCTGAGCAAGTGTGGCGGGGGCGCCCTCGCCCGCGAAAGCCTATGCATTTGTACTGCTATGAGTGGGCGGAATCTTCGTTCGGGGGTTCTTTGAAATTCAGCCCTCGGTCGCCTTGCTCCACACCGTACCTCCCGCGTATGATGCAGCGTTCATGAATCCAGGAGCGCGTCCCCAATCAAACCTGCGGCAAAAGGCGCAGCTTATGTCTGCGTCCGAGATCGAGCGCACGCTGGTGCGCCTGGTGCACGAGATTATCGAGAAAAACGATGGCGCCGCTGAACTGGGCCTGGTGGGAATTCGCCGGCGTGGGGTATTTCTCGCGCAGCGGTTGGGGCAGATGATTCAGCGAATCGAAAAGACGCCGATTCCTGTGGGAACGCTCGATATTACTCTTTACCGGGATGATTTATCCACGCTTGGTCATAAACCGGTTGTACAAAAAACTGAAATGGAGTTTTCAATAACCGGGAAAACTATCGTTCTCGTTGACGATGTTCTTTACACCGGGCGAACCACGCGAGCCGCTCTCGACGCATTATTTCGTCACGGCCGCCCCAAAAGAGTGCAGCTTTGCGTTTTGATTGACCGGGGGCATAGAGAGTTGCCGGTCGAAGCCACTTTCGTCGGACGCAAGGTCCAAACCACACAACGGGAGATTATCGAGGTTCAGTTAAAAGAACTGGATAACGCGGAAAAAGTTCTGCTGATGGAAAAGGCAGACTAGAACCGCGTAGAGACGCAGATTCGAACGAGTTAAAGATGACTGGCGCAGGAAGACGTAGCAAGCTACGTCTCTACCCGACAGAATTACCTTCGCAACGCGGCGTCTTGCAGGCTATATGATCGCCATCAGGAAAAATCAAACGTCAGACATTCCGGGAATTGCGTCCGGTTCGCTGCTGGGAATCGAACACATGGCCGCGGCTGAGATTATGTCTCTGCTTAAGGCGGCGGCACGGATGAATCCGCGCAGAAGCCGTCCTCTGTTGCGTGGCAAACGCGTGCTGCTTTTATTTTACGAGCCTTCTACTCGCACTCGAAGTTCCTTTGAAATTGCCGCTAAATCGCTTGGCGCGATCACTACACTCGTTCAATCCAGCGGATCAAGCATTGAGAAGGGCGAATCTCTGCTTGACACGGTTTATACGTTGCGTGCGGTGGGCGCCGATATTCTGGTGATACGCCATCCCAATGCGGGCGCTCCCTTGCTCGCGGCGCGACATTTGGATATCCCCGTAATCAATGCCGGCGACGGAATGCACGAACATCCGTCCCAGGCGCTGCTTGACGCTTACACCATCCTGCGTCACAAGAAGACTCTCAACGGGCTGCATATCACGATTGTGGGCGATATCTATCACAGTCGCGTGGCGCGGTCAGCGATTCATCTCTTCAGCAAATTTGGCGCGAAGATTACTCTGTGCGGACCAGCGGATTTCTTGCCTGAGCTTGCCGCCAGTCTCGCCCCCGGCTTGCATCTTAGCCGAACCGTCGAAGATGCAGTACGAGGCGCGGATGCCGTGATGGTCCTGCGAGTTCAAAAGGAGCGGCTGGCAGGGAAAAAGATCAGCCTCCAGGAATACATCCTGAAATATCAAGTCACCGCGGAGCGGCTGAAATTAGCAAAAAAGGATGCGTTGCTGATGCACCCAGGTCCCATTGTTCGCGGCCTGGAACTTACATCTGAAGTTGCGGATTGCCCGCAATCTGTGATTGTCGAAGAAGTACAAAATGGAGTTCCAGTCAGAATGGCAATCCTGGCGCGGGCTTTGGGAAAAGGTAAAGGCCGCCGGTGAATCAAAAAAGAACAGGCAGTCTGCTGATTCGAGGCGGCCATGTTATTGATCCCGCCGCGAAACTCGACGCACCCATGGACATTCTTCTGCGCGACGGGCATGTCGCAGATGTCGCTCCTCCCAATAAATTGCGCGATGCAAGCAGCGAAACCTTTGACGCTCGCGGGCTGATCGTTGCGCCAGGGTTTATTGATTTGCACGTCCACCTGCGCGAGCCTGGCCAAAGCTATAAAGAGACCATCGCTTCGGGCAGTGCGGCGGCGGCGGCGGGCGGATTTACTTCCGTTTGTTGCATGCCGAACACGCTTCCTATCGTTGATTCTCCGGAGTGGGTCACATGGCTACAACTTCCCGACCGTCGCGCGGTGGTGAATGTTTTTCCTATTGCTGCGGCAACTCATGCCAGCAAGGGCGCGGTACTCACCGATTTCCGCGCACTACAACGCGCGGGCGCTGTCGCAATCAGTGATGATGGAAGACCCATTCTCAACGATGCGATCATGCGGGAGACATTGCGGCTTGCAGCCGAGATCGGAATACCCGTTATCCAGCATGCTGAAGACACGCGGGTCACCGAGCATTGCTCGATGAATGAGAGTCCGACCTCATTCCGGCTCGGCCTGCGTGGGATGGCCGCATCGGCGGAAGCCTCTGTCGTCGAGCGCGACGTTCAACTTGCTCAACAGTTCACTGGATCACGCCTTCATGTCGCGCATATTTCTACCGCTGAAGCGTTGAAAGTTGTGCGACGTGGGAAACGAAACAATATCCGCGTTACCTGCGAGGTTACCCCTCATCACTTCAGTCTAGTGGACGAGGACGTCGGCGATTACGATACGAATTTCAAAATGAATCCGCCGCTGCGCTCTGTGGCGGATCGGGAAGCAATCCTCGTGGCTTTGGCTGACGGAACCATTGATGCCATCGCCTCCGATCACGCCCCTCATGCTCTTCACGAAAAAGTCGTCGAGTTTGAGCGTGCGATGTTCGGAATTACCGGTTTGGAAACGGCGCTGGCCCTCGCAATTACCAAGCTGCACCGGGAACAGAAAATTCCGCTGTCCCGCATCGTCGAACTTTTTACTTCGGGACCTGCCCGCGTGGTCAATTTGAAAGGCCGCGGCAGCCTGGCTCGTGGAAATCATGCCGACGTCACCATCTTCGATCCCAAGAAACGTTGGACATTTGAGGTAGGCAAGTCGCGTTCGAAGTCCCGCGATTCACCGTTCGACGGGTGGCAGCTCACAGGGAAAGTGGTAGCAACGATTGTCGGGGGACGTGTAGTTCACCGAACGGATTAAGTTCGCGAATGGTTCGAGAACTTCTCACACTTTGTCGGATAGAATACTTGTGACTTCGTAAATCAGTTTATCGGCCAGACTAATATCAAGGACCACCGACTAACGACGCTTCTATTGCATGAAAAAAAATGATTTGAAACAGCAAGTATCTGCGGCCATTGCCGCCTGTCAGGAAAAAAAGGCGGAAAACATCTCAATTCTTGAGCTTGAAAAAGGCTCGGGAGCCTTCACCGACTACTTCGTAGTGTGCAGCGGGACGAATCCCCGGCAAATTCAGGCAATTTCCGACGAGGTTGAGGACAGGCTCAAAAAAGCTGGCCTTCGCCCGGCTCATGTCGAAGGCTACAAGCAGGCGGAATGGGTGCTGATTGACTATGTGGACTTCGTGGTCCACATATTCACCGAGAAGGCTCGCCAATATTACGATTTGGAGCGCTTGTGGAAGTCGGCCAAGAAACTGCGTCCCTCCGAACTCGTGGCTCCTGTTCGAGTTCGAAGCAAACGCGCGCCAACAACCGCGAAACGAAAGAAGCGCGCCTAATCGCGTTTTTCGTGCTTAAATCTGTCTCGTGAAATTGACAATCGCGTGGATCGGAAAAACTAGCGACAGCGCCATTCAGGAACTGACGGATAAATACCTGAAGCGGCTCGCCTACTACGCCAACGTCGAAGGAAGAAGTTTTAAAGATGAGGCCAAACTGCTCACATCATGCGGGCGTGACGGGAGCAAAGTAAGCCCGACTCTGATTGCGTTAGGCAGCCAGGGAAAGCAGCTTTCCTCGGAGGATTTAGCTCTATTTCTGCGCAAGCATCAAGAAAGCGGTTTGGCTCAACTGCTATTTGCCGTCGGCGCGGCGAACGGCCTCAGCGAGCAGGCATTACAGAAGGCATCTTTCACACTTTCATTAGGCAAAATGACCTTGTCGCACGAGTTAGCGCGGGTGGTGCTCCTTGAACAACTCTATCGCGCGTTCACCATTCTGAAGGGACATCCCTATCACACTGGCCATTAGACAAGCCATATGGAATTGATTACCACAGACCTGCGGCGGCAGGAATTGGGTTTGTACCTTCGGTATGTGTCGTCCGGCGGCGCGCCCGGCTACATTCATTAGACGAAATATCCGAGGATCCCAATGAAAAATCCAATTGATGTGATTCGCACCAAGGAACAGGAAATTAACCGGGTAAAGAAAGAAATCGATGCCCTCCGCATCGCTGCGCAGTTGCTCGGGGATGAGGGCCAGCCGACGAAAAGCCAATCGCCCGATCTGCGCAAATCACTCGAAGTGCATTAAGAAGTTCTGTCACCCTTAGACCGCTTATTCCTATCTCTTTGGTTCTTGTTCTTCCCGCGATCTCGTTGGCTGTCACTCTCGGTTTCGGCAGGACGGGCGAGGACGCCCGTCTCTCCATCTGTCTCATATCTCGACCGCAGCAGGGTACAATTAATCATTCACAAACATGGAAGACATTCGTCGTGGTTTGATCATGGTGAATACCGGGCCCGGTAAGGGCAAAACGACGGCTGCCATGGGAACAGCCCTGCGGGCCGTCGGTCAGGGTATGCGTGTGTTGATGCTCCAATTCCTCAAAGGCTCGTGGCACTACGGAGAACTGGACGCCGTAGAGGCATTCGGCAACAAATTCGTGATGAAACAAATGGGACGCGGCTTCGTGAAAGTGGGTGCCGAAAAGCCCGATCCGGAAGATGTAAAAATGGTGGAGGAAGCCTGGGCTGAAAGCGAAAAAGCTATTCAATCCGGCGAGTGGGATCTTGTCATCCTGGATGAAATCAACTACGCAATCAGTTACGGCATGTTGGATCCGGCGAAAGTCGTTGAAGCGCTCAAGAAAAAACCGGAAATGGTGCATATAATCTTAACCGGGCGGAACGCTCATCCCGCAATTGTCGAACTTGCCGACACGGTTACCGAAATGCGCCAGGTGAAGCATGCGTATGAAAAGGGAGTCATGGCGCAGAAAGGCATCGAATACTAACATTGAGCAAGTGGGTAATTTGGTAATTGAGCAATTGAACCCCAATTCGCTATGACGTTGACTTTCAATTGCAAAATTACCAACTTACGCAATTACTCAATGTTGTGACTCTGACTTTCAATTACAAAATTACCCAATTACTCAATTACCCAATGCTATGACCTGGTTTAAACGGCAATCCGGCGATCTGGAAAACTCGGGGGAAAAGAAGGTCCGCACTGAAGGGCTGTGGGTGAAGTGTGACAGTTGCCGCCAAATCATCTGGAAGAAGGACCTGGAGGACAATCTGAATGTTTGTCCGAAATGCGAAAAGCATTTCCGGATTACCGCTCAGGAGCGGCTCGCGCAACTGCTCGACGACAATCAATACGAAGTCTCCGATGGTGGATTGACTTCAACGGACCCGCTGAAGTTCGTGGATTTGAAAACTTACGCATCCCGCCTGAAGCAGGCTCAAGCCACAACTGGTCTGAATGATGCCGTGATTAATGCCCATGGAAAGCTGAATGGACGCCCGGTCATTGTCAGCGCGATGGAATATTCCTTCATCGGCGGCAGCATGGGAGCGGCGGTAGGCGAGGCAATTACCAGGGCGATCGAGAAAGCCACTGAAACTCGCACTCCTATCATCATCGTTTCGGCCTCCGGCGGCGCCCGCATGATGGAAGGCCTTATCAGCCTCATGCAGTTGGCAAAAATATCGGCGGCCCTGGCGCGGCTGGACGAAGCTAAAGTGCCTTATATTTCCGTTCTCACCGACCCCACGACCGGCGGCGTGACAGCATCATTCGCAATGCTCGGCGATTTGAATATTGCGGAACCCGGGGCGCTGATCGGATTCGCCGGTCCTCGCGTGATCGAGCAGACCATCCGGCAGAAACTTCCGCAAGGTTTTCAGCGGAGCGAGTTTCTACTCGAACATGGGATGCTTGATGCGGTAGTTCATCGTAAACAGATGAAGGCCTACATCGCGCGAGCACTGGAATTCATGGGGCAGCCGCAGATCGGAGGCCGTCAGGCCTCGGCGTAACGGGCTCACCGGTGGGACACAAACCGCGCAGCCTATAATGCCTGAAGAATGCGGATCCGACGTTTCAATGGCGCAGCATATTCTTTCGTCCTTACCCTGCTGGCATTATCTTCCCACCCTTCTTTAGCCCAACAAGGGGCTGCAACGGGTGCGCCTGTAACTATAAAAACTACGAGTCTTCCCAAAGGCTATTTACAGCGTCTATATCACTTTGAGATGCGCGCGGAGGGAGGAATCACGCCGCTGAAGTGGACCCTAGCAAGCGGCGCGCTGCCGTCGGGAGTTCGGCTGGAGCAAGATGGCGTACTGAACGGCGTCCCAACTCAAACGGGCGAGTTCTCGTTCTCGGTGGCCGTCACGGACAGCGGAATTCCGAAACAACAGATTACGCAAGAGTTTAATGTTGTGGTCGTTACTCCGCTAGTTGTGCGGTGGAGTCGTCCTCCAAAGGTCAATGGCACGAGGGTAGATGGGGCGATTAAGGTCTCGAACCAGACGGGAGAGGATTTTGATTTGACCATGATCGTGCTGGCCGTGAACGAAAATGGGCGCGCGACGGCGATCGGCTATCAGCATTTTCCTCTAAAACGAAACACGATTGATTTCGAGATTCCGTTCGGAGAAACCCTGCCCAATGGCGCCTACAACGTTAACGTGGATGTGATCGCGGAGGTTGCCTCGATCAACAGCATTTTCCGCGGCCGGCTGGTAACGAATGTGAAGGTGCTGCAAGGCCCGTAAAAGGATGGAATTCGTAAACGCACACACATAAAGAGCCAGAAATCCTGCTTCACGGGATTCAATCCTTACAAGGGTCAACAGATTTGAACAAAGAGGGCAGGCGCGGACACCTGCCCCTCCGCGTTGATTGCCTGAAGTAATCCTCTTTGGGGGAGGGCCACGTTCGCGGCTTTGTATACGGCAATCAACAAGTCAAAAAATAAGAATCCCGAGGTGGTGTTGGGATCATTCGTCTCGGCCAGTAGCTCGCTTTAGACCCTCGCCGACCTGCCATCGTCGCTTCCTTGCGAAAGCTACGCGCGATCTGTTGCTCGGGCTCCGGGCTTACCGCCAACCGGATAAACCAACCCAACGCCTCGGGATTCTATCTTGCCTTTAACGGGTCTTCCTGTTCGCCTCAACCAGCACTTTGCTATAGACCCTCGCTAACCCTCCCTCATTCATTTCGCAATGTAGAGGGTGACTTCGCTTGAGCCCCGGACGCCGCGCCAACTGGTAAAACATCAGAAGGTGTCAAAGAACGATTATGGTTCTACTCTTCTTTTTTTTAGAGTCAACGAAAATCGAAGCGTTTTATCTGCTTATTTTGCAAGGAGGTGCAAGTGGTTCACAGGCCTATGCAGCAAACAGTGTGCACGAAGCAATCATTTGATTGCCTCGTAACGGCCTATCGCGTCTTTTGCAGTAGAATTTGCAAACTTGGAGGCAGCCAAATACTCCATGAAACCGAACGAACTGTGGATATCGAGATGGAAACCTTTACTGGCAAGGCTTTCGAGCCACTTGCATTTATTAAGCGATCTCCACCCCTGTTCTGCGCGGGGCATCCAGTTCAGGCGAGATGCATAACAACCCGTCCGCACTTCACATGTCTGAGGTTCCTTTTTTCTGATATTCTCATCAGTTTTACCTGAGAGGTGAACGGTGGAGAGCCGGGGAGCAAAATATCATCGCGGACGTTTGGGGGAAGCGCTCCGCGAAGAGATACTCGCCATCCTCGAGGGCGAACTCGGAGATCCACGAATCGGCCTGGCGACCGTGAGCAGTGTGGCCCTGGCCGATGATTCCCGTTCCGCGCGAGTTTTCGTAACCGTGGAAGGCGATGATGCCGAGGCAAAACGCACCTTGGAAGGCTTAACCGCGGCGGTTGGCTATATTCGCCGCGAAGTTGCCGAGCGCCTTCACCTTCGCCGGGCCCCTGAATTATATTTTCAGGTAGATCGCTCTGGACAACACGTCGCTAGAGTTGACCAGCTGTTGAAAAGGGCCCGTAAGAAGAAGACGGGATAGCAACTTATCAACCGGAGTTCCGATGTTGAAAGAGGTACTGAAGCAGATTGAGCAGCGCAACCGGTTTGTGCTGACCTCCCACGCGCGGCCCGATGGAGATGCGATTGGCTCGGCGCTCGCATGTTGTGCAATTCTGCGCGCAATGGGGAAAGAGGCTGAGGTAATTTTGAGTGATGGCGTCCCGCGCATTTACCAATCGCTCCCATTTGCCGACAGAGCGATCCATGCGGAACGCATTGACGGAGACTACGATGCGGCGATTATTCTGGAATGTGACAGCATTCAGCGAACCCGGCTAGAGGGATTTGAAAATCAATTTGTCATTAATATTGATCATCATTTGAGCGGACGTCCCTTCGGCAATGTGAACTGGATTGATCCGAATGCTGTAGCCACCGCGGAAATGGTATATCGAATCGCGCGGGAAGCTGGCATCGCGATATCTGCCGAAATCGCAACTTGCCTCTATACAGGAGTTCTTACTGACACGGGATCTTTCGTATTTGAGGGGACGAACGAGCGCACATTCGCCCTGGCCCGCGAACTGGTGCTGGCGGGGGCCGATCCAGCGCAATGCGCCCGCAACGTTTACTTCGGACATTCCACGGCCAAGATGCGATTGCTCGGCACAGCACTTTCGCATCTCGAACGCGAAGATTCGCTCGCCTGGTTTTGGATCACTCAGGAAGAGATGGAGCGATTCAACGCGAAAGAAGAAGATTGTGAAGGGTTGGTAAACTACGCGCTCTCGATTTACGACGTGCAGGTGGCAATTTTATTGCGTGAGCTTCCGGACGGACGGATTCGGGTCAGCCTGCGAAGTAAAGGTGAAGTGAATGTGGCGCTGGCAGCAGAGCGGTTCGGCGGCGGCGGCCATGAATGTGCGAGCGGATGCTCTCTCGACGGTCCACTGCCGGATGCTTTATCGCGAATTTTGGCGCTCTTCCGCCCGTCCCCATCCATACAATAGGCCGCATGCATATTTCATTGGCCCGGCAAGCCATATCTTTTATCGGCGCTCTTCTCGTTCTAATCGGATACATCGGCCATCAGTTGAAGTGGATGGACTCCCGGAAGTTTTCCTATAACGCATTGAACGCAGTGGGGTCAGGAATTCTTGCTTACATAGCGTTTAGTCCGTTTCAAGTCGGGTTTGTGGTGATGGAAGTCACTTGGATCATTGTGAGCCTTTATGCCATGGGGCGAAGTTGGAAGCCGGAATGAGCCCGAGCGCCGCCGTGAAACACGAGTCCCCATCGCGCTTCGCGACCGATATTCTTCTGCTCGCCGGATTTTGCGGCTTCTTCTTTTTCTTCGGACTCGCGTACTTCGGATTGGTCGGCGCGGACGAGCCACGCTACGCGCAGGTTGCCCGGGAAATGCTGAGCCGGCACGATTGGATTACACCTACTCTCAGCGGTAAACCGTGGCTGGAAAAACCAGTTCTCTACTACTGGCAAGCCGTGGTTGCCTATCGGATTTTCGGAGTAAGTGACTGGGCAGCCCGCCTGCCGTCGGCGGTTGACGCCACGCTGATGGTGGTTGCGGTTTACATGTTCCTGCGCCGCTTCCGCCGCGGATTCCATCTCGATGGGGCGCTGATCACGGCATCGTGCGCTGGGGTAATTGGCTTTGCCCGCGCCGCCTCGACCGATATGCCTCTGGCCGCCATGTTCACGATTGCGATGCTGGCATTTTATGCGTGGTACGAGAGTCGGGGCACGCCGTACCTTGCGTTGTCATATTTATTTCTAGGATTGGGAGTACTCGCGAAGGGGCCGGTGGCGGTGCTCCTAGCGGTACTGGTTGTGACGATTTTTGCCACGCTAAATCGCGAATTTAGACTTCTTCGGCAAATGCTCTGGCTCCCAGGGATTGCGGTCTTTCTTGCGGTTGTGCTGTCTTGGTGCGTTGCCGTGCAAATTAGAAATCCTGAGTTCTTTCGAGTATTTATTCTGGAACATAATTTCGCGCGCTTCGGAACCAACCTCTATCACCATGCAGAGCCTTTTTGGTATTACCTTCCCGTGGTGCTGGTCGCACTGCTTCCCTGGACAGTGTTTGCAATCGTGGCGATTTCCCAAACCATTGGTGATTGGTGGCGGAACAGGCTCGCTGTTGGATCAGAAAACAGTTTCAGCCTGTTCCTACTGACTTGGCTGGTCGTTCCAATCGTGTTCTTTTCAATTTCCCAATCAAAGCTTCCCGGATACATACTTCCGGCGGTTCCCGCAGGTGCATTGCTGCTAGCGGAATACATCCGGATCGAGGGCGCGAAAGAAAGATCGCCACGGCTCTGGCAGATTGTTGTACATGCGATTGTGGCAAGCGGTCTTTTAATTCCTGCGCTGATGATCCAATACATTTTGCTTCAGCACCGTATGCCGTGGAGTAGGGCCGGTATGCCTCTGGCTTTTGCTGCGGTGTGCGCCATCGCAATCGCACTCATGCTGAAAGTGTCGGGCTTGCGGATGCTTCGGTTCGCAACTTTGATTCCTGCGGTGTTGATTGTCGGCATGGTCCTTCGTGCCGGCGCACCTATGCTCGACGCTTCGCTTTCTGCAAGGCCATTGGCGAAGGAAATTACTCGTCTTCAGCCCAAACTCGGAAATCAGTTCGAAACTATGCAGGTCGCCGTTTTCAAAGTGTCGCGCGAAACCGAATTCGGTCTGGCGTTTTATCTTAACCATCCCATCTCTCGTTACGAGCGGCAGGAGATTCCGATAGAAGAACACCTGGTCATTGCGCCTGCGGGATCGCAGACCGTACTGGCAAGCAGTGTCCCAGGCCGTCGGGTTTCTTATCTGGGAACCTTTACACCACAAGCGCTGGATTATTTCTGGGTAGGTGCAAAGAAATAGCTTCTGGAGCGCGGCTTCTGGTTCTCATGTTCAAACGCATCGGCTGCAAGCCAGTAGCTAGAAGCCATCAGCCTCCGCTACACTCGCTTCTGGCGAAACACCTTACTCACGCTGCCTTTAGGAGTCCGTTGGAGATTCTCGATCTTAGACATTTTTCTTCTGGCGACCTGCGTCCCCTTCTGGAGGAGGAAATCGAAGTCTGGGCGAGGTTGCTTTCGTGGGATTACAGCGGATCGGCGGAGATGATTCTGCGCTATGTGGATGCCAGGATTCTTCCCGGCTACGCCGCCATCGAACGCGGACGCATCTGCGGATATGCCTTTTTTGTGTATGAAGGCAACAAAGGCGTGATTGGCGACCTTTTCGTCGGCAATCATGGCCGCACGCCTGACTCGAGCGAAGTGGAATCGAGATTGTTGTTGCATGTGATCGAAACTTTGCAACAGTCGCCTGGAATTCATCGAGTCGAAGCGCAATTGCTCGTATATGAGAGTGGGGCGGTTGTCCGGGCATTTACCGAACAAGGCTTTAGCCGCCACGCGCGGATTTTTATGCTCTTGCGGCTGAGCGACCCGATTAGGCAGATCGCTCCGCTGGATAAGGAAATCGAAATCCGCCGATGGTCGGAGCAGGATTACCAGGCCGCGGCCGCCGTCATTACATCGGCTTACCGCGACCACGTGGATGCCGACATCAACGATCAATACCGCTCCCTGAGTGGATCGCTGAGGTTCTTGAACAACATTGTTCGCTTCCCTGGCTGCGGGACTTTTGACCCCGAATCTTCATTCATCGCGTTCCATCGCCGCGCAAAATCGGTAATCGGGCTAATTCTTTGCTCGCGAGTTCGTCAGGACGTTGGGCACGTCACACAGATCTGCGTGCTGCCGGAATTCCGCTCTCACGGCATCGGCGAGGCACTACTGGCGGCGGCGGCGGCGAATCTTCGGCAACGTGCCTTCTCGCTTCTTTCGCTCACCGTCACGGAAGCCAATACTCGCGCGGTGGAGCTTTATCGGCACCTTGGTTTCGACACGAAACGGGTGTTCGATGCATTTGTTTGGCAGGGCTAACCGGCCTTCGTAGAGGCAGGTGTCCGCGCCTGCCGTCTGAGGACTGACGCTTCGGAGGCCAGCGAGCTCCACGCACCCAGACGAGAGCCTGCCCTGAGCGAAGTCGAAGGGGCGTCTGGGTCTACGCATTTCTATCTCTGGTGTTCACTTCACTGCCGGAGAATCTTCCGTCGCGGCTTTTTCCTCGTCTGCGTGGATGACGCCGTCTTCTTCGGCGTAGAAAGAACGGTGTTGGGCGTCGAGGTGCTTCGGAGTGAGCGTCAACTCATATCCGTCCTTATGTGGGCGAAAACCGACTGTGTAGTCGCCGCGGTCCGTCTGTGCCATACGGCGAGTGAACGTCCCGGTATGAACAAGCTGGCTGAGGGCGGTGGCGTATTTATCGTTCTTCTTTTGATATTGGTGTTCGGCGCGAATCAATGTGCGCATGTATCCCAGCGCAACCGCTTCGGAATCTGAGCGAGCCGGGTCGCCGTGAAATTTTGGCTGGTATGTGGTTTGCGCCGCCGCGACGAGGCTTGCGAACAGTAAGGCCACCGTAATTTTCCCGCCAAACGATGTTTTCATCATTTCTCCTAGTTTCAATTGGATGCATATCATGTTACCCCCGTAATTCGATGGCGCTTACTTAGCTTTGCATATTGGGGAAATGCAGCTAACCTAGCCACATTCGACCTCCAATTAGGACGGCTATGAAAGCTGCGACTGCTGTGAAAACCGCGCTGGCAAAGAAGCCGCTCATCCGGCTGGCGGTAGTTGAGAGCGACCCGCTGCGCTTTGTGGGATTCCGGGCGCTATTTGATTCTGAACCCGATTTCGAGCTTATTTCCGCTTCTCTTCCCGAGATCAGCGGATTGCAGGGAATTGACCTGATTCTCCTGGGTAACCGCAATGGCCAGAACCTTTTTGACTTGATGGCCGGACTTAAGGCGGCGCGCCCGGACTTGCGCATAATCGTGACCGGCTCTGGAATAGATGAAGAAACCATTCTAAAAGCCATTGCTGCGGGCGCGAAGGGTTACGTGGACGAAGCGGCATCGCCCACGGAATTCGTTCAAGCAATCAGGATTGTGAACCAAGGCTCCGTATGGGCGCCCCGCCGCGTGCTTTCGATGTTCATTGAACGCGTCAGTACTTCACCGGGAAGAATTTTCCCGGCGGGCCGTGTCACCTTTACCGACCGCGAAAAAGAAGTCCTGGAAATGCTGGTGGCAGGCCGTTCCAATAAAGAAATCGGCTCCGCCCTTGGCATAGAAGAACGTACGGTAAAGGCCCATGTGGCGAAATTAATGCGCAAAGTGGGAGTGCAGAACCGCATCGCGCTATCAGTCCACGCGATTACACACTCATTAGTCACCGCGAAATAAGCTCAGTAGAGGCGTAGCTTGCTGCGTCTTTTTTTTCGCACACAGGCCGGGCGCGGTTACTTTTAGACATCTCCGTCGGTAATCTTGCCGGTTTTTGGGACCGCCCGCATACTCAATTCACCTACCACAGAACCTGGGAGACGGGGTTGGAAATGGAGATTTAGGGTCGCCATTTCTGGCCCCGATTTTTTTGCGGTGCCTAATTAAGCAACACGTCTTCTCCTTCTGCAACAACTCTCCGGTTTTCCTCGGGTTAATCCCGTAAAATCAAGCTAACAAATTTAACGGAGAAAATTGTGCGTTCGATTTAACGTTGAAACCAGTATTTGGAACCCGGGAAAAGAGGAGCAATGAAAAGAGTTTTGATCTTGTGTGTTGCATTCTGCCTTACGGCCGCAGCCTTTGCCGCTGATGGCGATGACCAGAATAAAGCTGCCGACCGGATAAAAGCAGCAGCAGCCGTGCTGGATGAAATCCAGGGTACCCCGGACAGTGGCATCCCCGACGAAGTGCTGGGCAATGCCGAATGTGTGGCGGTTGTGCCTTCGATGCTAAAAGCGGGTTTCGTCGTCGGCGCGCGTTACGGCAAAGGCATCGCCAGTTGCCGAACTCATACGGGATGGAGTGAGCCTGCATTCTTCAGCATTCAGGGCGGAAGCTTCGGGCTGCAAATCGGAGGCCAGGCCGTGGACCTGGTAATGCTGATCATGAACCAGCAAGGCATGAACAATTTGCTTGCCAGTAAATTCAAGCTGGGAGCGGATGCCAGCGTCGCCGCGGGCCCTGTGGGACGTCACGCCGCAGCCGATACCGATTGGAAGATGCGTGCCCAGGTGCTCAGCTACTCGCGCGCGCGAGGCGTCTTCGCGGGCTTGGAGTTAAATGGCGCTGTAATCAAACAGGACCGCGACAGCACCCGGGAGTTCTATGGACGAGTAATCCCGTTCCGAACGTCTCTCGAAACTTCGGAGGCGCCCGCCGGGGCATATCCATTCTTGAAAACTCTGGCCAAGTGGGCGAAGAATGCCAGCAAGTAAGGCAGGGTTCTTTCGGACAACCTGACTACAATAAGCACCGAGGTTCAATAGTCAGTTTTGTTCTGGCGAGGGGTCGTTCCGATCCTTCGTCATTCCCCGGGAAATGCGTCAGCGACTCGAGTACGCGCTGGTCTGGTTGATCGTCAAGACCATCGGGGCGCTGCCTCGTCCGCTGGCGCGGGGCGCCGGTATTTCTCTCGCGTGGATGGTCTACTTGCTGCATCCCCGGCTCCGCTGGGTCGGAATGTGGAACCTTGAACTCGGTTTTCCTGAAAAAAGCCGCCGCCAGCGCCGCGCAATCCTGCGAGGCACGTTCACATCCCTGGGACGCCAGCTCGCCGAACTCTGCTTGTTTCCGAAATACACTGTCCAGAATGTCAGTAAAGTCGTCGTGTATGACGGCTTCGAGAACTTCGAACGCGCGCTGGCTCGCGGCAAGGGCGTGCTTTTTTTGACCGCGCACCTCGGAGCGTGGGAACTCTCCGCTTTCGCTCACTCGCTATATGGCCATCCTCTTCACATCGTGATGCGGTCTCTGGATAACGTCTACATTGACCGCCTGGCGCGGCGGTATCGCACCATGCACGGCAATACTACGGTGGACAAAGACGATTTCATCCGCGGCCTGCTTTCGGCGATGAAGGCGGGAGAGACAGTCGGCATTCTTATGGATACCAACATGACTCCGCCGCAGGGCGTGTTTGTGGACTTTTTCGGGATTCCCGCGTGTACGGCGAGCGGGTTGGCACGCATCGCTTTGCGAACCGATGCGGCTGTCGTCCCAGGATTCACCATCTGGGACCCAGCCTTGCGAAAATACCGGCTCCGCTTCGATTCCCCAGCGAAGTTAATCCGCACCGGCGACGAGGCCGCCGACATCATCGCGAACACGGCGTTATTCACGAAGATTATCGAAGACTACGTTCGGCAATATCCCGATCAGTGGCTATGGGTGCATCGGCGATGGAAGACACGGCCGGAAGGGCAGCCTGCATTGTATTGAGAGACAAAGACGGGAAAGACATCGGTATCGCAAAACGTACAATGGATCTACCATCCCCGCCTCAAAACCAATCGCTCTTATACGCCACCCACCAGCTCACATACAAAATCGGAATCGTTGCTCCCAAGGCCCACCAGAGCGACAGCGTGAAGTCTGCCAGTAGTCCCAACAGCGTAAATACGATCCAGAATATTTTCTTTTCCATGTCAGCACGGCGTGGGCTTCTTCCGACATTCTAGTCCTCTGCTTTTCTTTCACCGGATAAACGTATAAAAAGGTGCAATGAAGTTAAGAGCGATTGCCGATTCGGTCGGAGCGCGCGTCGTTGGAGACGCGACGGTTGAAGTGGATAACATTGCCAGCATCGGGTCGGCGTCGGCGGGCGATTTGGTTTTTGTGGAGGACGAAAGGAATCTCCAGCTGGCTCTAGGATCAAACGCTTCCGCCGTGATTGCGGGCGACTTCGCCGGAGCGGGACCGTATTCCAAGCCGCTTCTGATCGCGGGGCAATCGCGCCTGGTATTTGCTCGCGCTGCCAAATTGCTACGCGGCAACGCGAGGCAACAATCCGGGATTCATTCCACTGCGGTTGTTCACTCATCCGCGCGGTTGGCTCAGAGCGTGACGGTCGGACCGCGCGCTGTCATTGAAGAAAACGTTGAGATCGGCGAGGGAACATTTGTCGGCGCAGGTTGCGTCATCGGCGGGAACACAAAAATTGGTCGCGACTGTTTGCTATATCCAAACGTGACCATTTATCCCGGAGTTCAGATCAGCGACAGAGTGATCATTCACTCCGGTGCTGTGTTGGGAAGCGACGGTTTCGGATACGCTCGCGACGAATCCACCGGACGCTACGAGAAATTCCCTCAAGTAGGCCGCTTGGAAATTGAAGAGGACGTCGAGATCGGCGCCAATTCGACAATTGATCGCGGCGCGCTGGACACAACTCGCATCGGGCGCGGCTCAAAGATAGACAACCTCGTCCACATCGGCCATAACTGCCAGATCGGCGAAGATGTTGTAATCGCCGCACAGGCAGGCCTTTCGGGTAGCATCACCATCGAGAATAATGTCGTCCTCGGAGGCCAAGTGGGTATTGGGGAACATGCCCGCATCGAAGAAGGAGTGATGCTCGGCGGACAGGGCGGCGTCCTGCCCAACAAAGTGCTTCGCGGAAAAGGGATTGCGTTTTGGGGAACCCCGGCGCGTCCGGTTCGCGAGTATTTGAAACAGTTGGCCGCGCTCGAGCGTCTCGCAAAGAAGGAATAATGGCTATCGTCGTCATCGGAGGACATTCGCGCAATGTGGGCAAAACCAGCGTCGTTGCTGGTTTGATCGCTGCCCTGCCGGAATTCAACTGGACGGCAATGAAGATCACGCAATATGGCCACGGTGTTTGTTCGCGCGACGGCAACGCGTGCCATTGTGCCAGCGACGATCACACATGGGCTATCTCGGAGGAAAAAGATCGAACTGGCAAATCAGACACCTCGCGCTTCCTGCTCGCAGGCGCAGCGCGGGTTTGGTGGGTACGCACCGAGCAGGGACGATTGGCGGAAGCCATCCCCACGATCCGCCGCAGGCTCGCCGAATCTCAAAATATAATCTTAGAATCGAACAGCATTTTGAAGTTCATTCGCCCGGACTTGTACATTACCGTGCTTGATCCCGCGACAGAAGATTTCAAACGATCGGCGCAAGAATTTCTGGATCGGGCCGACGCGGTTATCATGCACGAACACCGCAAATTTGAATGGGAAGATATTTCGTTAAAGCCGGCAACGAATTGTCCAATCTTTCGCATCAAGCCGCCAGCCTACGTCACGCCGGATATCGTCGAATTCGTAAGAAGCAAAATCGTGAAGAAGACAGTTGCGGCTGAACTCGCGTAGGCTAGACGCCCCCGTCTGGGGGGCGAAACTTATGTCCAATCAAGTACACATGCGAGATCGTTTGTTATCCTCTCAAGGTGTTTCGAATCCATAAGAGCGCATGGCTTCTGGTTCTTTTGTCGGCAGTCCTGCAAATCATAATTTTTCCCCTGGCGAATTTGTACGTGCTTTGTTGGGGAGCCGTCGCGCCTTTGTTGATAGCGCTCTCCCGCGCGCGGCAGCCTGACACATTGCAGTTCACCGAGGGTATCAAGTTGCTTCCGGCCACACCGCTGCAAGGCTTTGTTATGGGGTACGTCTGCGGCATTTTGTGGTATGCGGGGAGTTGCTATTGGATTTACAGCACCATGCGCCAATACGGGGGGGTGAACGCGCCTGCGGCTCTGGGAATTCTCATTTTGTTTTGCCTGTATCTCGGCCTTTACCATGGATTTTTCGGACTGTTAATGAGTCTGCTCGCCGGCAAGCGATCGTTCGCTCCGCGGGCGTTGTTGCTTTCGCCGGTCGTATGGGTCACCGTCGAACTTGCGCGGACTCGCATCACCGGATTTCCGTGGGATCTCCTCGGTATCGCTCAGGTAGACAACATTCCGCTCTCTCGCTTCGCTACCGTCACAGGCGTTTACGGCCTGTCATTGGAGATCATGATTGTGAATGCCGCGTTTGCTGCGAGTTTTCTGGTGCGGCGGGAGAAGCGTAAGACGCTACTGGTAGCTGCGGTTCTCGCGGCTGTCGTTCTGCAAGCGGGACGCCTTGTCCCCGCGCCCGCATTACCAACAGACCGCATTGCGACACTGGTGCAAGCGAACGTTCCCGCATTAGAAGGAGCGGACTGGACCAAAGAATACTTCGATACCACGCTTCATGACCTGGTAACTTTAAGCAAGAATTCGATCTCCGCGTCCAACTCCATTGCTTCCGGTTCGAACTTGATCGTGTGGCCCGAGAATCCAGCGCCTTTCTACGCCACTGATCCGGCTTTTCGCGACGTCCTGGCTCAACTCGCGCGCGAGACTCACGCCTGGATTCTGGCCGGGAGCATTGGAATCCAGAATGCAAATCCCCTCACATCCGCACCGACGCAGATGTACAACTCCGCTGCACTTGTGGACCCCGAAGGAAACTTTGTTCGCCGGTACGACAAGATCCATCTCGTCCCCTTCGGCGAATATGTTCCCTTCAAGAACATCTTTTCTTTTGCCGGAGGCCTCACCAAGGAGGTCGGCGATTTTTCATCAGGCAAATCACGCGAGCCGTTGGACGCAGGCGGGAGCAAACTCGGCGTTTTTATTTGTTATGAATCCATCTTTCCCGATGAAATCCGGCAGCTGGCCAACAACGGCGCTCAAGTTTTCGTAAATATCTCGAACGACGGATGGTACGGAGACAGCGGCGCGTACGCCCAGCACTTGAAGCAAGCGCGAATGCGCGCGATCGAAAACCAGCGCTGGTTTCTGCGCGATACCAATACCGGAGTCACGGCTTCCATTGATCCTTATGGGCGAGTTGTCGCCACGGTGCCGCGCAAGATTCGAACCGCTCTGCAATCGCCCTATGCTTTGTCGAATGCGACTACGTTCTATACCCGCCATGGTGATTGGTTCGCTTACTTGTGTGCGATAATTTCTGTAGTGGCGCTGTTCATGCGCCTCCCATTCCTCAAAAGGCAGATCAAGAATGAGCGTTGAGTTAGAGCACGAGTATACAGCCTTGAAGGCAAAAGTGACCACGCTTCGGGAGTATCTTTGACGCGGGCAATCTGCGTCCACGATTAGCTGAAATCGAAAAACAGGCGGCGGAACCCAATCTGTGGTCGAATCCGCAAAAATCCCAGCAGGTCATGCGCGAAAAAAAGCGGCTCGAGGATATGCTCGCCACCGAGGCTGAGCTCATCCGCCGAGACGGAGATATTTCCGCATACTTCGATTTGTCGCGCGAGGGCGAAAACGTTGATGCCGATCTGCTCCGCGAAATTGACTCTCTCCGACAACTCGTGGATCGCGTGGAAACTGAGACATTGCTCTCCGGTCCGACCGATGCGCTGAATGCCATCGTGACCATCCATCCTGGCGCCGGCGGAACCGAATCGCAGGACTGGGCTGACATGCTGCTTCGTCTGTATTTGCGATGGGCCGAGCGCCAGGGATTTGAAACGGTACTTTATGACTACCAGGCGGGAGAGGAAGCGGGATTGAAATCGGCAACGTTCGCGGTAAACGGTGAATACGCATTCGGCCTCCTCACCAGCGAAATAGGAGTGCATCGCCTTGTTCGCATTTCGCCGTTCGATCAAGCCAAGCGAAGGCATACATCCTTCGCCAGCGTGTTCGTATCTCCGGAAATTGACGATAGCATTGAAGTCATCATCAAGCCGGAGGACTTGCGCATTGATACTTACCGGTCGAGCGGAAAGGGCGGCCAGCACGTGAATACGACCGACTCCGCCGTGCGCATAACCCACCTTCCGACGGGTATTGTCTCGGGATGCCAAAATGAGCGCTCGCAACACAAGAATAAAGAGCGAGCCATGAGCATGTTGCGATCGAAAATCTATGAGTACGAACTGGAGAAGAAACGCGAAGTAAACCGCAAGATTGAAGACTCCAAACTGGACATTGATTTCGGATCACAAATTCGTTCGTATGTGCTGCAACCTTACCGGCTGATAAAAGATCATCGAACCAAACTCGAAATCGGCGATGTGGATCGCGTGATTGATGGCGACTTGCAGCCATTTATCCGGGCATACCTGCAAATGCGTCGCGGAGAAAAGTCGGCAGCCCGCTAAGCCGTCCCGCTGGCGGATTTTCAGTCTCTTCAGTAACGTCTAACGGCGCAAAACACTGGCAAAATAGGCCGTAATTGCGTCATCCTGTAACTTCGAGAACTACGCAATGGAGATCGCAAACTAATGCCGCGGATGATTGATCTCATTCGCGCCTCGGCAGTACCGGCGAACCTGGTGCAATCTGCGTCGCGAGGAGCTCTCGCCATCCCGCCGCAGGAGATGCTCGAGATTCTGGTCCATCTCGCGACCGAGAACAAAGTCTTCGGAGACCAGGCGCGGTTGACACTAGCGGGATGGGACGAGGCAATTTGCCGAGCCGGCGCAGTGAACGCGGGTACAGCCAGACCCGTGCTCTCGTACTTTTCCGCACCGGAAAATTTTCGCCCTGCACTTTTCGATGCGCTATTGGCAAACCCATCAGTACCGGAGGAGAGTCTGGCGGCGCTGGTCGCATCGCTAACCCGGGACATCGTGGATTTTGCCCTGAATAACGATCGCGTCATCCACTCGGAAAAAATATTATCCGTGCTGGCAGACAATCCGAACCTGAATGGGATTCAATCCGCGACCATTGACGAACGTCTTACTTTGCTGAGGCGTTCGCATGCCCCAACGGAAGTCACGGAGCATACACCGCCGGCATCCAGTGAAATTACGCCGATCGAGCCAGCGCCCGAACTCTCCCAGGAAGAGAAAGAGGCGGATGAGGGAGTTGCAAAATATATTTCCGCGCACGCAGCCGAAATTACGAGCGACGCTGAGAAGCCATTTCAGCCGGTCGGCGGAATTGAGGGCCTTCGCGCAACCGAAATACCCGATCCCACGGAACCCATGACTGCGGCCTTGGAAGCTGGACAGCACATCGCAGCAACCACGGAAGATGGAGCGCAAGCCGCGGCCGCCGGGTCTGCGGCGGCTGCGAAGACCGCGCCCTCGACGGCCGAGCCAGCCGTTCCTGTCCCTCAAGCACGGGGCAGCGCTTTGCAGCGAATCTCCAAGCTCGGTGTGAAGGGACGAATTCAACTCGCCATGAAAGGCAGCAAAGAAGAGCGCGCCTTACTGGTTCGGGACGGCACAAAAATTGTCGCGCTTGCGGTCCTCGATTCGCCAAAAATCAGCGACAGCGAAGTAGAAAAATTTGCCACTCAGAAAAATGTATTGGAAGCCGTGCTTCGCGCCATCCCCCTGAAGCGGCGTTTCATGAAACAGTACAACGTCGTGCGCAACCTGGTATTCAACCCGCGAACTCCCATTGACGTTTCTCTCGGTCTCATGAAAAACATTTTGGTTGCGGATCTGAAGAATCTATCCGGGAACAAGGAAGTTTCAGACACCGTGCGCAAGTTGGCGTTGAGAATGTTTAAGCAGAAGTTGAGTGCTGACAAGTAAAGGACTTTTCATTCCCAGCAACGTTCACGTTTCTCCCTACGGCGAAACCCGCTACAATACTGACGCCATGGCGTCGCTTCCGGTTTTTTCCGATCCAATCACTGAGGTTTTGAAGAAGTCAAAGACGATTGCGGTCGTGGGACTTTCCGGCAGTCCTCTCCGCCCCAGCTTTGGCGTTTCCGCTTACATGCAATCGCATGGCTACCGGATCATTCCGGTAAATCCGCAGATTAGCGAAGTCCTGGGGGAGAAGTCTTATCCTTCGCTGCTCGACGTTCCGGTGAAGATTGATATCGTGAACATCTTTCGCCGGCCCGAATATGTAGAAGAAATTGTTGATCAAGCGATTCAGCTAAAGGTCGCTGCGATTTGGATGCAAGAGGAGGTCATCCATGAAAAAGCCGCGCAAAAAGCACGAAAAGCGAGAATTTTTGTTGTAATGGACCGATGTATTCTGAAAGAACACCGGAGGCGATTTCGCTGATTTTCGTAAATTTTCGGGCTGACAAGGAAAATCCGCTTTATTTGGGTCTTTCTTTCGGAACTGAGCCGCGCTTGCGCTTAACTTCCTCCAACCGCTCGCGAATCCGTTTTTCGATCCCTTCATTCGTCGGATGGTAGTACGTTCGGCCCCGCAAATTGTCGGGCAGACATTGCATGTCGGCGACTTTGGCGTCCAGATCGTGCGCGTACTGATAGCCCTGTCCAAAACCCAATCCCTTCATCAATCCGGTAGGCGCATTTCTCAAGTGCAGCGGAACGGACTCGGCTGCCGTGCGTTCTACGTCTTCTTGTACCGCGGAATAGGCTGTGTACAGCGCATTTGATTTCGGCGCGACGGCAAGATAAACCACCGCTTGCGCCAGTGCCAGATTGCCTTCCGGCATACCGATAAAATCCACCGCATCGCGCGCGGCCATGCACAGCGCGAGTGCATTGGGATCGGCGAGGCCAATATCTTCCACGGCCATTCGCACTACCCGGCGTGCGATGTAGAGCGGATCTTCGCCAGCTTCCAACATACGACCGAGCCAATAGAGAGACGCGTCCGGATCGCTGTTGCGGACTGATTTATGCAGGGCGGAAATTAAGTTGTAGTGCTCTTCGCCGCCTTTGTCATAAAGCAGAACTCGTTTCTGTACGGCGTCCTGAACAATCTCGGTGGTGATTTCCGCGCCAACTTCTTTGTGATCGTGTTCGCGGGCCAGGGTTGCTGCTACTTCAAGAACGTTATACGCACTGCGCGCATCTCCGCTGGAGTACGCAGCAATCCTGCCAAGCACTTCGTCCGAAGCTTGCAAGTTCAGCGTGCCCAAGCCGCGAGGCTCGTCCTGGATCGCGCGCTTCAGCAACAAAACGATTTGCTCTTCGGCAAGCGGCTTTAGAACGTAAACGCGACTTCTGGACAACAGCGCTGAAATAATTTCGAACGACGGATTCTCGGTGGTTGCGCCAATCAGTCGGATATTGCCTTTCTCGACGTGTGGAAGGAAAGCATCCTGCTGCGCTTTGTTGAAGCGGTGGATTTCATCAATAAAAACAATCGTGCGCGTTCCGTACTGGCGCGCCCGCTCGGCGTCTGCCATCACCTGCTTAATTTCCTTGATCCCCGTAAGCACTGCGGAGAACTCAATAAAGGTCGCCTTGGTCATGCGCGCGATGATTTGCGCCAGCGTCGTCTTTCCTGTTCCCGGAGGACCCCAAAAAATGAGCGAGCCGGTATCGTCCCGCTCAATTTGGGTGCGCAACGGCTTGCCAGCGGCGACGAGATGCTCCTGCCCGACGAATTCATCAAGCGTGCGAGGGCGCATCCGGTCGGCGAGCGGACGAGTGCGGTCGGCAGTGTCGTCGCGGCCCGGAGCGGCTTGAAATAAGCCCATGAGCGTTAGATGTCCAAAGCGACATTGATGACGCAGTTGGAATTCCTCTGGCATAAGTTGGAATAGCAAGTGCTGATAAAATGTCGGCCCATGGTGGACAGACGACTACGCGCCAGTTGCGAGGTTTTAAGGGAGGCGGGTATTCTACTGGGTGTGCTGTACCCCTTAGAAAATGCTTGGCCCGGGCATATACATTGGCTTCCCCTGTCACTGGTAGAAGCATTTTCCGCACTGCTGGTGATCTGTTGGTATTCTATTCGACAGGGAGTGACGGAGAGCCATGAACAACGCCGCATTGATCGCCCCGGTGGTTATGTTTTCCATCGTTCTGGTGATAACTCTTGTTCTGCGTCGTAACACTTCCAAGAAAACGAATGACAAGGGCAACCCATAGTAGACAAAACAAAGTTTCGCCTGTGTAATCAACTCCGCTGTCTTGCCACCTCATACAGCACAATGCTTGCCGCGACTCCGGCGTTTAACGATTCCACGTTTGGGGAATGGGGAATCGCGATCATCTCGTCCATTTCTGAAATTAATTCACGTGGCAATCCTGCGCCTTCACTGCCGATAAAAATCGCTGACGCACCAACGAATTTCACTTCACGCACATCAGTGCCTTTGTGCGAGGAAGTTGCAAACAACCGTAATCCATGGTCCCGCAAACTTCCCAAAATTCCCGTCAAATTGGCTCGAACCAGCGGCAGACGGAAAACCGAGCCTGCGGACGCCCGCACTACTTTCGAGTTGAATGGATTTGCCGTGCCGTCGCCAAGAACCACGCCGCAAGCTCCGAAGGCTTCGGCGGAGCGTAGCATTGTGCCGAGATTTCCCGGGTCTTGTATCCCCGCAATTGCCAGTAGTGGACCTGTCTGGACTTTGGCCAGAACCTCGTCCAAAGTGAACTGCCTGCACCTCACTAAAGCCGCCACGCCCTGCGGGGTATCGCTGGGAACGGCGCTGGCGAACAGCTTATCCGGAAGCAGCAGAGTTTCAACGTACGCAGCGAGTTGCGGCAGAAGCCTTTCGGACTTGTTCTCTCCGGATTTGCTGAAAAAGACTGCCTTAAACTTCAGCCCGCTGCGAATCGCCTCTTCCACTATGCGGACGCCTTCAATTGCGCAATAGCCATCGGCAGTCAATTCTCCACGGGAGAAAGCGCCTCGGAGCTCTTTGACCAGCGCATTGTGGCGGCCTTCAATCGGCCGCAAGCGCCCATGCACGCTGCTTGATCGGCTTCCCGGCTTTCTTGTCTGTGTGCTCATCTGGCCCAAATCATACCTGTTTGTCTCGGTTTGCAGCGCGTCCCGTGTTATCTTAGGTTTCTCAATTCACCACATGTAACTAAGGGAGTTCGGTGCGCGCCGAAATCGTCAAAATTAACAGCGACATGCCGGAGGCTTCACTGGTGCGCTACGCCGCGGACCAGATTCGAGCCGGCGAAGTTCTGGGAATGCCGACCGACACGTTCTACGGACTAGCCGCCGATCCTTTCAATCTGCGGGCTGTTGACCGGGTGTATGAAATAAAGTCGCGGTCGCGCCACAAGCCACTGTCGCTGTTGATTGAAAGCGTAGAGCAGGCTGAGGAACTGGCCAGGCCCTTACCCGAAGAATTTCATGCGCTGGCGCGAAAATTCTGGCCCGGGCCATTGACGATTATTGTCCGCGCCGCGTCCCGGCTTCCGCTAAAAGTCACTGCGAATACCGGCAACGTAGCTTTGCGCATTCCCAGCTCGGCGATTCCGCTGGCGGTGGTGCAGGCGGCGCGCATTGCAATCACCGCTACCTCAGCAAATCTCAGCGGCGAATCCGAATGTACGACGGCCGAAGCGGTGCGCGATCAACTACAGGATCGCATTTCCATCATTGTGGACGGTGGCCCATCGCCTCGCGAAGTTTCTTCGACCATTATTGATTTGACCGATGAAGAAGCGCGCTGGAAGATCATGCGCGAAGGCGCAATTCCCTCCCAGGAGATTTCTGAGTTTTTTGCAAGAGGATGAGCACTTTCCCATCCAAACGTCAAAGCCACTGGATAATTCGCACTCTCGTCGTCGCCAGTATTGGCGTGGCTGCCTTCCTGGTCTTTGTCTCTTCGCAAATCCTCACAGAGTCCCACAAACAGGAGCTTCATCCCGCCGACGCTATTGTCGTTTTCGGCGCGGCCCAATACGACGGACATCCTTCTCCCGTATTTCGCGCGAGGCTCGACCACGCATTCGAACTTTTCCAGCGTGGTCTTGCGCCCACGGTTTTGACCACCGGAGGTTCGGCCGCAGACCCGTCCTATAGCGAAGGCGGAGTTGGGCACGATTATCTGGTCCACCGCGGCATCCCCGAATCAAGGGTTATTGCGGAAACTCAGGGGGCGGATACGGCGCAGTCAGCTGAAAGGTTGGGCGTTATCATGCGTGCCAATCACATGCACAGTTGCATCGCGGTCAGTGATGCGTACCACGTTTTCCGCATTCGCAAGCTGCTTGAGCATGAAGGAATCCGCGTGTATGTCTCCCCCCGTCCCGGGTCACGTCCTCATTCATTGTGGCAGCAGGGAGTTGCTTTGCTGCGGGAAAGCGCGAGCTTCATGCTGTGGAAGCTCGACATCATTGGCTGAGAATCTATTTAATGTGGCACGAAGCTAGGCCACGCTTTTCCAGATATTGCTGATGGTAGTCTTCCGCCTCGTAAAACTTCACGGCGGGAACAATCTGGGTCATAATCGGCCTGCTGTAGTGCCGAGATTTCTCCAGCGCTTCTTTGGAAGCCTTCGCAGCGGCCTCCTGTTCGGCATCATGAAAAAAGATCGCGGAACGATACTGTTTTCCAAAGTCCGGCCCCTGCCGGTTCAGTTGCGTGGGATCGTGATTCTCCCAGAAGACTTCCAACAGCTTGTGGTAGGAAAGTTTCGCCGGATCATATTCCACTTCGACTGCTTCCGCATGCCCGGTTGTGTCTGTGCAAACGTCTTTATAAGTGGGATTTTCCACGCTTCCACCGGTATATCCCACGCGCGTCGAGGACACTCCTGGCAATTGACGGAACGTCGCCTCAACTCCCCAAAAACATCCGGCCGCAAATGTCGCCTTGGCCATAATTACCTCCGCTAAAAAAATCTCCAACCGGTTTTTATTGGATGCGGGCGGCGCCATGAAAGGCGCGAAGAGACCTTTTCTGACAAAACAATTCTTCGTGCAGAAGCGAGTAAACATTTACTATAGCGCGGTGATTTTCTTCATCCATAGAACGAAGCACACCGCTCAAGAGCTGATGCAGATGCTGAAATTCTGGCAATTCATCGTCCTTACATTCGGGTTTCTGTTGCCCGCTTGCGCACAATCAGGCCAACCTATTCTCGCCCCGACCCCACCGATGGGATGGAATAGCTGGGATTCTTATGGAACCACCATTGATGAGGCTCAATTCAAAGCCACCACGGAGTGGTTTGCCCGTCATTTGAAACCTTACGGATGGCAATACGTCATAATTGACGAAGGCTGGACGATTCCGAAGGGCGGCGCTGACGGGAAGGGAAACAATCGCCAATTTACTCTGGATAACTACGGGCGCTACATACCGGCGCCGAGCCGGTTTCCTTCAGCCGAGGGCGATGCGGGATTCAAGCCTCTCGCCGTCTACGTACATTCTCAGGGCCTGAAGTTTGGCCTCCACATTTTGCGCGGTATTCCGAAGCAAGCGGTGGAAAGTAATTCTCCCATCGCCGGTTCATCCTTTAAGGCGACTGACGCGGCCGACCCCTCCGCGCCTTGCCCCTGGAATACTGACAACGATGGCGTGAAAGATTCGCCTGCGGGACAGGCTTATTACGATTCCATTGCAAACCTGTATGCAAGTTGGGATGTGGACTTCATTAAAGTTGATTGCATCAGCAGCCGCCCCTATGCTGGCGCTGATATTCGCATGCTAAGCACGGCGCTAAGGAAAACGGGACGGCCCATTGTATTGAGTCTCTCTCCGGGCGCGGCGCCCATCGAAAAGGTTGGTGAGATGCGGCAGTACGCGCAGATGTGGCGAATTTCGGATGACGTTTGGGACGTCTGGCGGAGCAATACTGATTTTCCGCAAGGGGTGGGTAATCAGTTCGCGCGCGCGGCACAGTGGGCGCCATTAACCGAGCCTGGTCATTGGCCGGATGCAGACATGCTTCCTCTTGGTCATCTCGGACCGTCGGCCGGTTGGGGCGAGCCGCGCGATTCGCGGCTGACTCATGACGAGCAGCGAACGCTGTTCACTCTTTGGAGCATGTTCCGCTCTCCACTGATCATGGGCGGGAACCTGCTTTTAAGCGATGAATGGACGATTGCGTTGCTTACGAATCCCGAAGTGATTGCTGTTGATCAGCGCTCGAGGGGAGAACGCGCCGTGATCAGCACCGACAAAGCGGTGGTCTGGACTTCACAGCCCGATGATGGAAATGGAAGCTATCTCGCCATTTTCAACATTGGCGACAGTGTTCAAACACTTGGCTACTCCTGGAAGGAATTGGGCCTGAACGGAGCGAATTACAAACTGCGGGATTTGTGGAAGCGCAAGAATTTGGGAGCAGCCAAAGAAATCAAAGTCACGTTACCATCCCACGGATGCGTGTTGTACAGGGTTCAGTAACAATGAACCCAGCCTGACCCAGGGAGCCGACTACCGCTCAGAATCGTCGCGTCCTCTCCAACGCGCTGCACGAGCTATAATTGCGCGCACGCATGGCTCTGACCTCTGGCACGAGACTTGGCCCCTACGAAATCGAATCGCCGCTCGGCGCGGGTGGCATGGGCGAAGTGTATCGCGCTCGCGACACGCGATTGGAACGCACGGTTGCGATCAAAGTGCTGAACGCGCAACTGGTTGGAAGCGCTGAACTGCGCGCCCGCTTCGAACGTGAAGCTAAGGTCATCTCCCAGCTTCAGCATCCGCATATCTGCGTGCTCCACGATGTGGGCAACGAAGGCCCCATTGATTACCTGGTAATG
>Ga0208849_1000165_pt1 | contig 65072 bp, 70 predicted proteins | sample NGESurdeep072012_10_FD_184470 | JGI IMG/M metagenome (GOLD analysis project Ga0208849, IMG submission 184470) | Arctic peat soil microbial communities from Barrow, Alaska - NGEE Surface sample 53-3 deep-072012 (SPAdes) | ecosystem: Environmental > Terrestrial > Soil > Wetlands > Peat ...
TGCTCATCAGAAGGCGGCCCTCGTCGTGCGAGAATCAACTCGCCGATTCTAACGCATATCGCTATCGTGCCCCCGTTAAGTCCGACAGGCTGCTAGTGGGCGCCGGCCCGTGACGCGGCGAGACAGGCTTGCCCTAAGAGCGACGACCGGCGAGACGAACCAGGCACCTGCGAACGCCGCTGCCAAAGGCCAGGTCCCGTGCCCGCATATGCTCGCCACGGCAATCGCAGTTCCGCCGATCACTACAGCCCCAGCCATGCTTCGGTAGAAGTGCCAAACGCTTAGACGACGCCCGAACGCCGCGTGCGCCGCCGGCATCCATTCGAGAAGGCGGCGGCGCGTTATCGAGAGCCGGACCAGTGTGCGAATGATGGCGTCACCCATCAGCCAAGCCTGATGCGCCAGGAAAACGATCATCAGGCCGGACTGGATGAGCGCAAGCCGCAGTTCCGCGCCTAGGGCGCGCAAATGGCTGTGGAGTGTCACGCCCGGACGGCGCGGCGCGAGATCTACCATCACGGGAATAAGGGGCGGCAGAACAATCGTCCACAGGATGAAACCAGTCCAGACGGCAGCGTCCTGAAGCGGCATGGCCCATCCTGCGATCAGAGCCACGGCGACTGACGGCGGAGACAGCGACCGCCGAAGGTTGTCGAGCATCTTCCAGCGGCCAATCGCGGGAACGCCCCCTCGCGGCCGGCGATCGGCCCTTTGAGGGCCCCGTCCGAAGACCCAAGGCAGGAGCTGCCAGTCGCCTCGCGCCCAGCGGTGGTGGCGAAGGGCGGCGACGTCATAGCGGGCAGGAAAATCCTCAACGACCTCCACGTCCGAGGTTAGGCCAGCGCGGGCGAAGATCCCCTCGAAGAGGTCATGGCTGAGGAGGGCTGACTCGGGCACTCGACCTGCCATCGCTGCTTCGAAGGCATCGACGTCGTAGATGCCCTTGCCGGTGTAAGTGCCCTCGCCGAACAGGTCCTGGTACACGTCCGAGACCGCGGCGGCATAGGGATCAATGCCAGTCGCGCTAGAAAACACGCGTAGGAACAGCGAGCCTTCGCGTCCCACCGGCAGGGCGGGCGTGACCCGCGGCTGCAGGATGCCGTGACCTTCGACGATTCGACCGAGAGCGGTGTCCAAGCGCGGCTGGTTGAGAGGATGGGCCATCTTGCCGATGAGTCGCCGGACCGTCTCACGCGGAAGCCGCGTGTCCGCGTCCAGGGTGATCACGTAGCGGATGCTGGCGGGCAGGGCAGGCGGCGCCAGGAACGTGGTGTCCTGGGCGCCTCGCAGCAGCTCATTGAGTTCGGTCAGCTTTCCGCGCTTACGTTCCCATCCTATCCACCGGCCCTCACCTGCGGCCCAGACACGTCGACGGTGCAGAAGTAGGAAACGGTCGCCCCCCGGCGCCGGACCATAGCGCTGGTTCAGGTTGGCGATGCCTTCCTTGGCGGCGGCCAGCAGTTCGTCGTCGCCGTCCGCTTGCTCGCTAGTTGCATCCGTCCAGTCGGACAGCAGCGCAAAGTGAAGGTCGCCATGGGGGCTCGCGAGATAGTGGATTTCGAGTCGTCCTATCTGCTCATCGATGGCCTGGGGCGAAGTCAGGAGGGTCGGGACGGCGACCAGCGTACGGAGATGCTCGGGAATTCCGCCGCGCAGTTCCAGTGCCGGCAGCAGGGTGGCGCGAAACCCCCAGGTTACGAAGTAGTTGACGAGTGCGACGGCTGCGTCGATTGCCGGGACTAGTCCCGGGATCGCAAGGACCAGCAGCCATCTCAATTCCACACCGCTTAATGCGACGATAGACAGCGGGGCGGCCAGCAGAACGGCGGCGACGATCGCGCCAGCACTGACGTAGCCGCCGATTCCGAGCGCACGATAGAAGCGCCCGGGCCATGTTCGCACCGACGGCTTGAATCCAATCTGTGTTTCGAAACCAGGCCGGCCGCCTGCGATCAAGTAATAGCCTGGATCCGCCAGGCGCGCGTCACTCGCTTCAGCATCCGCCCGGTACGCGCGCCGCGCCGCCACAACCGCCGCATCAGCCACCTCCACCTCAGTGAAGCCGGAGCCGCGGGCGAGCTGTTCGACCGCGGTACGGTAAAGATTGCGCGTCGGAAAATCCATCTCCCCAAATCGGTCTCCCACCTTGAACACCTCGTCGACTAGGCTGACGCGTTCGAACAGCTCAGTCCAATCGACGTCTGAGATGAGGCGCATGCTGGCGATGATGTTGCGCACTGTCACAGTAGCGGCGACTTGTCGCTGGTGCTCGTCGTGGACGACCGCGTCGGCGGTCGTCCCCTGCCGTGCCAGTTGGTCGTCGAGCCACTCCAACGCCGGCGCGATACTGGGATCCTGATCGCGCAGGCGATAGACCAGTTGCACCAGGAACGCATCGGGGTACGTCGTCTCGGCGTGCTGAGGCAGCACAGCATCGGGTGGTTCGGGCGCGTGTCCTCCCGCGCCCAGCAATCCGTCGGCCAAAGCATCCGCAGTGCGTCGGCCGGCGGCGCTATCCACGATCCTCTTGGCGATGCGCCTGAGGTTCTCGACCAGCACGATCCGCAACGTGATAGCGACCGCCCAGAGCTCGCCGATGGTCAGCGGCTGGACCGCTTGATAAGCCCGCAGGTAGCGGCGCAGGATGTCAGGGTCGAAGAGGCTGTCGGTATGGGCCACGAACGCCCAGGCCACGCCGAACACGCGCGGGTATCCCACGAACGGTCCGCTGGCGAGCTTCGGGAGCTGCCGATAGTAGCCAACGGGCAGATCGGTCCGGATTTCGCGGATCTGTTTCTCGACCACATGGAAATTGTCGATCAGCCACTCGGCCGCGGGGGTGATGGCCGCGCCCGCATCGACGGCATCGGCGATTTCGCGATAGGCCGCGAGCAACACGGCCTCGTTTTCGGCAAGCCGTTTCGCGAGCGGGGCGCCCTTCCGTTCGCCGTCCGCCACCTCCTGCGCGGCGGCGAGGCTGCGTGCGTGTTCTTCCAACCGCTCGACACTGAACAACTCCGCCCGGATGGGCGCGCTATCGTCCCACGGCGGACGGGGACCTGTATCGCTCAGGAGGCGGCGCAACGGCAGGATCAGTGCACCTTTGTGGGAAGAGCTCAGCCGGCTCGCCGAAGCATTTGTCTCGGCAGGCATTGCCTTACGATGCCTCCTTCAACGGGTGTGAAATCGTTGCGGACCTGCCGCCCAGCAACCCCGTAACAAGACTTCCAGCCGAGACGAACTCAAACCCTTGATCATCTTGGGCGGATCGCTCGGATCGGCGCCTTCGATAATCACTTTCGCGCACTCCCCGTGGAGTCGGATGGCGTCGGCCAGGCAGTTGGCCTCACGGACCGCCAAATCCCTTGACCAGAAGGGCGTCGTCGTACCCTCGCCCATTCGAATGGCCCAGCCGTGTAGCTCTTTGACAACCTTAAAAGTGATCATGGCACCCTACCCCGATGCGAGGCAAACGTCCTGCGCGGGTAAAAGGCTCCCGCGCACATTGCCATTCGATCATCGTGCGAGGTTGGTCGCGTTGATCCACATCAAACGTGAGAAGCACTTCGCCGTGGCTACCCCATCCAGCGCCCAACCGAGGATTGCTTCCTGCTCAATCGAGACAATTTGGAAAATCACATCGCCGTGCTGATGGGTGGACGCGCGGCCGAACAACTCGTATTTGACGGCGAATGTCTCCACCGGTGCAGCCGACGATTTCAGCGCGCCACTGAGATCGCGCTCGAAATGGTGACCCGTTACGGAATGGATGAGAAGATCGGGCGGCGAACCTATGCGCCGGCGCCGCATCCGTTCTTGACGGTTCCGATCGCCAACCACGTTCAGGCGGCTGAAGTCACCGCCCGTGAGATCGATGTCGCGGTCCGCGACTTGTTGGGCCGAGCGTTCGATCGCGCCTGCGAGGTCCTGCGGACGCGGCGGGCGGATCTCGACGCCGGCGTGGATTTGCTGCTGAAGCGTGAGACCCTGACAGTCGATGATTTCCCGGCCATTCGCTCCTCAAAAGTTCCAACAGAGCAAGCTTCTGCCACCGCTTAATAGCGCGACACAGCGCAGGGAATGTGATCGTGTGAGCTCTATGCCAATCTCGGGCGGCGCAGAAGATCCCATCTCTCACAGTTCAATCTGTCGGATTGATCCGAAGGCGGAACCTTTGGGCGTTGTCCCCAATGCCATCGACCAAGATCAAAGCCACGCTAGTCAAATTTTTCTAATAAGTTGTCAGAAATTATGGAGTTGCACATGACCATTGCCGTTATCATGGTGCACGTTGATTTCGATGATCATGTCGAAGATCGCATCCGTGTCGCGGCTGAAATTGCGGGTCGCTTTCATTCGACACTGATTGGTGTTGCAGGCTGGCCTCTGCGTAGAAAACTCATGGTACAGAATAGTGTTGTGGATTTCGAGCCTGGGGAAGAAGGACGGCGGAGAATATCGGTGCAACTTGATCAACTCGGAGAAACGTTTCGGCGCTGCGCAGGAGCGAACCCGCGTGGTGTGGAATGGCGATCGTTCGCCAATCTTCCCGGCGAAGTGATCGCGAGAGAAGCTCGAGCAGCCGACCTTGTAGTTCTGGGTCGAGACCTGTTGCCTGGAGATGTTTATCACACGTTTGGTCCTGGCAGCGTGGTCCTGGCGACCGGTCGACCGGTATTGATTCTGCCGGATGAAACTCATCACTTCCAAACTTCGCGCGTCCTCATCGCGTGGAAAGACACGCGTGAGGCGCGCCGGGCAGTTCGGGATGCATTACCGTTTCTGAAAGAAGCCGAGAGCGTCCACATTGCGGCGGTGAGCCCACTGGAACAGGAAGAACGCGTGCAAGCGCAGATTGCTGATGTGGCCCATTATCTCGTGCACCACCGGGTGGCAGTTAGCGGACAAATCGTGAGCACTGCCCCTGAAGCAGAAGGACACGTTCTGCTTCGCTTCGCCAAAGAGCAAAATACCGATTTGATCGTTGCCGGCGCTTACGGTCGCACCCGGCTGAGCGAGTGGGTCTTCGGCGGAGTGACTCGGGGTCTTTTCATGGCGAGCAAAACTCCCTGTCTTTTTTCAAATTGAGACTCAGTGGGAGCATCTGTAATGCCATGGATCAGGGGCATCCATCCGCGCCATCGCGGATGGCTTCGCCGCGGCTAGGGAGTTACACCGATCCTCATATTGAGTAACCCACGGTCGCCCAATCGCGGCGCGCGACGGACATGATCTTCCAGGGCCGATCGATGAGCGTGTTCCAGGCATAGCAGCAGTGATCGACGATATCGTCGAAGGATTTGAAGACCCGGTTCGAGAGCCAGTTCTGTCGAATGAATTGCCAGATGTTTTCCTGGCCGTTGAGTTCGGGGGCGCGCGGCGGCAGAGGCATGAACGAAATATTGCTCGGGACCTTAAGAATCTTGGCGCCATGCCAGCCGGCTTGATCGAGGAGCACGATCGCGTGCGCACCTGGGGTGACCTTGGTTGCGATTTCGTCGAGATGGAGCTGCATGGCTTCGCTGTTGCAGGTCGGCAGCACGAGGGCGGCGCCGGCCCCGCGTTCGGGGCAGACAGCACCGAACAGATAGGTCGACTGGGTGCGTTGATCGTGAGCTTGCCGCGAAGTTGCTGATCGAGCCAGGGCAGCGCGTCCTCGATGTCGGTTCCGGCTGGGGCGGCCTTGCGCGCTACTTCGCCGAAGTCTGCGGAGCGGACGTTGACGGCGTGACGTTGTCTGAAGAACAACTGGCATTTTCGCGGGCTCGGGCCGAGGAAACCGGACTCGAGGAGCGAGTCCGGTATCATCTGATCGATTACCGCGACATCGACCGGACATATGATCGGATCGTCTCGGTTGGAATGTTCGAACATGTCGGAGTTGGTTATTATGAAGAGTATTTTCGCCGGTGCGCCAGAATTCTCGGCGACGATGGCGTATTTGTTCTGCACTCGATCGGCCGATCAGATGGCCCTGGGATCACCAACCCATGGCTTGCAAAATACATTTTCCCGGGTGGCTATATTCCGGCACTATCGGAGGTGCTGCACGCTATCGAACGCGCTGGCCTGCTTGTGACCGACATCGAAATTCTGCGTGTCCATTATGCCGATACGGTCAAGGCATGGCACGAACGGTTCCTCGCACGGCGGGAGGAGGCAGAACACCTTTACGACAAGCGCTTCTGCAGAATGTGGGACCTCTATCTCGCGTCGTCGGAAATGGCCTTCAGGGAGGAAGGCATGATGGTGTTCCAAATCCAAATGACCAAGCGTCAAGGGGTAGTCCCGATCACACGCGACTACATCGCGCGTAATGAGGCACGTCTCCGCGGTGCTGAGAATGCTCCCCCCCAAAAGCTACGGCTTGCAGCCGAATAGTGCGAGAGTTTTGGAGAGGACTGTCTGAACATCGCTTTTGTCTAGGCTCATAAAATGCCGTAGCCAGGCCTTTCTTTCACTTGACATAGATCAAAGCTGGCTCCGCGCTTTTGCAGCATTAATCAACAACGGTGAAGCGAAGCGAGGATTCTTTGGTGCAAAAATCGTTTATGCGGAGCGAATCATGACGCTTTCGACGATAATGGTCTATGTTGATTGCTGGGGCGATACATGCCTTGGTGCCGCTGTCGATCTCGCCGAGCGATTTGACGCCAAACTTATCGGAATATCCGCAGCCAGCCTGCCATGGTCGTATTATGCACAGGGCTCGAGTCTAGAATTGCTCGAGCAACTCAATGCCGATATGAAGAAACGATTAGCAGATGCCGAAGAGCGTTTTCGCCGCGCGGCAACGAAGCGCGTGCGACAGTTCGAATGGCGATCGGAGGCAGCGCTGCCTACAGGCTACGTCTCGCGGCAGGCACGTGCAGCTGATCTTATCGTTGTCAGCAGGAACGGAGTTGACTTTCAGCCCAATCCATTTGGACATCTGGATCCCGGCGATCTCGTAATGCACGCTGGTCGACCGGTCTTAGTTGTTCCGCCGAAGCTCGACGGCATCAAGCTAAAATGCGCAATGGTCGCCTGGAAGGATACGCGGGAAGCGCGGCGCGCCGTGAATGACGCTTTGCCGCTGCTCCGCAAGGCACAGGACGTTATCGTTGTTGAAATCATCGACAATGAATCCCAGCGAAGTGCGGTCCACGCTCGGCTCGATGACGTCGTTGCGTGGCTCGATGGTCACGGCATTGCGGCGGTACCGAGAGCTTTTCATTTTCCTGAAAACGAGGATCCTATGGAAAAGCTATCGGAATATGGCGCGGATTTCATCGTTGCCGGTGCGTATGGCCACGCGCGACTTCGCGAGTGGGTATTCGGCGGCTTTACCCACGAGCTCCTGAAGCGATCCCCTCAATGCGCATTCCTTGCACATTGAATACGGAGGTATGACCTGCCTCTCCATTGTTGGCGACGGTGTGCGGCCCTGACACGCGCCGCCTGCACCAGCAACTTATCGATAATGTACGGCATGATTAGGAATCCTCACCTATCTTGCATCCGGTGTCCGCGTTGATCTAGGTCAATGAACATTTTTTGGATGACGCTCTACAGTGACGGCCATAAGAGGGCTGCAAAGCAGGAGAGCGACATGAGTGCACTTCAACTACGACAAGATATCTTGGATGAGCTGGAATTCGAGCCAAGCGTGAGCGCCGCTCATATCGGCGTGGCTGTGGAGGCAGGGGTCGCAACCCTCAGCGGCCACGTTCGAACCTATGCCGAAAAACTCGCGGCCGTTTCCGCAACGCGTCGCGTCAGGGGTGTCAAAGCAATTGCCGATGAAATTGAGGTTCGGTACGCCTCAGACAAGAAGACCGGCGACGATGAAATCGCCAAGCGTGCCAGGGACATCCTCGGTTGGGATACCATGGTTCCGAGCGGCTCAATTCAGGTCATGGTTCGCGATGGCTGGGTTACGCTGTCGGGGAACGTTGATTGGTTCTACCAGAAGAAGGTAGCCGAGGAAGATGTCAGGAAACTCTCCGGCGTACGTGGGGTCTTGAATAACATTGAGATCAGGCCGCACGCCAAAGCTGACGATATCAAGAGAAAGATCGAAGATGCATTGAAGCGGCACGCTGAAGTCGAAGCGAGGGCGATTCGCATCACGGTCCGCGACAATGACCGCGTCCTCCTCGAAGGCAAAGTCGACAACTGGGATGAGCGGCATGCGATTGAAAACGCTGCTTGGTCGGCCGCTGGCGTTAGATCCGTCGAGGACCGAATCACCGTGGGCTGACCCCGCTGCCGGTGGTCCAGAAAAGAATTCAACACTGGAGGACAAATGGTCGAGGCGTCCTGGAGAACAATCGCGAGCCGGCTTGCCGCATGATGCATGCTGGTCCCGGCGTCCTGCATCGGCTGGGGGAAAGTATGGCGCCATCTCGGCGGCGTGATGGAGTGATAACGAACTCATCCCGAGCCCCTTTCCTCCAAAAGCTTACTGGCAACATCGAAATTGGCATTGGCGATATCACCAATGACCGTGTTCAGCGTGGTCAGGTGATCGCGCATGTTGGCAGGCATATGCTCCTGCATCGGATCTGGCAGGGACACCAGTTCGCGCGCGTCGTCAGATTTCTCGGACATCGGGGGGTGACCGCCCGGCGCCGCGATCCCTTGCATTGTGCTCGTGCATCATGTGGTCCATCGGCGGCATCGCCGCAGGTGCGGTCTGTGTCGACTGCGCATGGATGCGCCAAGTTATGGCGACCGAAACCGCGGTGATAGCGGCCGCGGCTGCAATCCCATTGTGGAAACGAAGGAACTTCATGACAGCCTCTGTGGGTAGGATTCGACTGCGGTTCACGCTTGGGGGGCCGCAGCTCCTGGTGTTTGTGCAGAGTCGGATACCGGTTCGGACTTCTCGGGCAACCGGTGGTCAGAATCACGCCGCGCGAACAGCACATAATGTTCGGGCGTTTGCCGCCGATACCCGACCACTGTCAGGCCAGCCTGGTGACACCACTCTTGAATCTTCTCTGACGCCAGCCGGTGTTCGCGCGGCGGCCCGCTCGGACACGGACCCTCGGGATGGAATTCGCCGATCACCACCGGCGCACCGGGCGGCACGCATCGGGCGACGTTGCGCAGGATTCCAGCCGAATCATCGGCGTGATGCAGGACCATCGTGATCAGAGCCGAGTCCACCTGCACGCTGGTGGGGTCCAGCGCCGCCGCGTCCACCGCGATCCGTTGAATCTGCCCGACGCCGCGCTCGGTCTGCAGGCGCTCCAGGTAAGCGAGAGCCTCGGCAGAGCAGTCTAGCGCGTAGACCGTACCCGTGCGTCCCACGCGCTCGGCGAGTACGAAGCTGACGTAACCCGGACCAGCGCCAATTTCTAGCACGCGTCCACCGGGTTTGAGGTGGAGCGCCTCGATCCAATCGCTGACGAGGTCGCCCCGCAGTACCTGTCGCTCATAGACCTCGTCCCAGCTGAGATGGCTGAGGTCCTTCTGGAATGGCTTCTCCATGGCGGCAGTTCTCACAGGCCAAAGTGCAGGACGGACCACCCCGCAAGACCGAGGGTTAAGAGAATGGAGAGCGCGCCGGTGACGCGCGTCGCCATGGGACGGCTTGGTCTGGAAATCTGGTAGCCGACCGCTGCCACCATCACCATAGACAGGCCCAACATCGCAGTGCGAAATAGCGGAACCTCGGTCATAGCGCTCATGCCCGCATCGCCAAGACCGAGCGCGACGAGTAGCATCATGAGATTGTGATGCTGAGAGCCCAGAAATGCGAGCGCCACGGCGCCAAACGAAAGCAGCCATTCTCGTCGCATGGTCGTGACCTCCATTGTATGGCATCGATCGCGTCAGGCAGTCGCGTCGGCCAAGGCCAAAGCACCCTTTCGGACGCGCCGAATTTGTACACATTAGCCCGAAGCGGCAGCATCCGATAAGGCATGCGGGTCGCATCTGGGGGCTCGTATGATCATGATCATATGCCTCGTGGGCCCGGGAGGCCGATGCGGGTCACCATCCGCTCAGTCCCACCACGGCTGCTTGCCGGACATAGTTCGTGACTGCGACAGATTGGCTCTCATCATCGGTTCGAGCTGCCGCAATCGAGCGAAGGCTAAAGCCGGGTCAGGTCTTGTTCTATGCTGGCAGTAGAACGGCTGGCATGTATCAAGTCGAAAACGGCACCGTCCGACTTATGCGCACCGATCGGAGCGGGCGGGAGGCTGTCCTGCAGGTGGCTTCGTCCGGCGACACCTTGGCGGAAGCTTCCCTGTTCTCATCGACGTACCATTGCGACGCTGTCGCGACAACGGAATCAATCGTTCGCCTCTATCCGAAGGCCGTTCTGTTAGCCGAACTGCAGTGCGATCCGAAGATTGCGAAGGCCTTTGCCGCAATGCTTGCGCACCAAATCATGTCACTGCGCACGCGCCTCGAAAGGCGGAATATTCATTCCGCGCGTGACCGCGTCAGGCATTTTCTCGTCCTCAATGTCGGCGCTGACGGGCGAACCGTCGATTTGCCGGGAACGCTCAAGGAACTAGCTGCCGATCTCGGGCTGACGCATGAGGCCCTGTACCGAACCCTCGCCCGTATGGAGGCGGACGGCGAAATCGAGCGGACGAGCAGCACTATCAGGATCGGGCAGGCGATATGATCGGGATCATACGGTAGGCGAGCATGCCAGGCTATGAGTGCAGAAAGGGGCAATAACACAAGGAACAACACTCATGAAAATCCGTGCCAAATTAATTGGCCTTGGTGCCGCGGCACTAGCGCTGGGAATTGGAACTTACGCCTTCACAGCCCGGTCCGAAGAGGCCGGCGGCTTCGGCCCGCATTTCATGCGCCACGGCATGGGCGGCATGATGGGTTCGGGCATGATCGGGATGGCCCACGATTCTGCGACGATGGCGCAGCTTCGCGTCATTCACCTCCTGTTCGCAAACCATGATCGCATCAAACGCACCGTGACGAATCTTCCCAATGGGATTCGCACCGTGACCGAATCGGACGATCCTGAGATTGCGCAGTTGCTCAAGACTCATGTCGCCGACATGATGAAACGTGTCGACGCAGGTAACGATCCAGGACTTTCCATCGAAAGCGATGCGTTGCACGCTATTTTTCGGGACAAGGACAAAGTTCATACCAGCGTAGAGGCGACCGCAAAGGGAGCCGTCGTTGTGCAAACCTCGGACGACCCGAAAACCGTCGCAGCGCTGCAAGAACACGCAGCGCAGGTGACCGACTTTGCCGAAGAGGGAATGGCCGCCCTGCACACGGCCATGATGAAGAATTTCGGCGGCGCCATGCGTGGCCGGATGGTGGGTCCCGGCATGATGTCCGGAATGCACGGGATGATGGGCGGCGGCATGATGCGCGGCCCGATGTGAGCGCCGCTTCGCGGCGTGTCGGATGAGACGTGTTCTCTGTTCTAAGCGATAGCGGGATAGGCCGCATGATCCCGAGCCGTCGGCCTATTTCACTCTATCGTGAGATTGATCTTATATTGAGGACGTCCATCGAGCACCGCGGTGATCTGCGCAGTTCCAGGCGTGTCTCCCGCCTTGGCATGCACCTCGATGATTCCTAGTCGAGCGAGTCCCGGCCCGAACATTTGCGGCGTAAGCGTCACAGGCACTCCTATTGGCGTGATCAGACCGATGGGGTGTCAGTGACACGCCGATCAAGAGATGGCCGTACCCGATCAGTAACGTCAGCGTCGGAACAATCGACGGATTGGTGAACGGCGTAGACGTCGTGAAACGTCTTGACGTGACTGAGAAAGCCGAGGACGAATTTGTCGTCACCGAAGTGGTGGATGCCCGCCCACAGAAAGGTCCGGCCCATCGTCAGGCGGAAGAAGACGATGAACGCTTGCTCGCTTGTTCGTCTTCTCGTGCCGGGCTTTGAAGGCAACATGAACGCGCGCGCATTACGTCCATGGGAGTGTGGCGCGTCAGGTCGATGGCATATTCATTGTGCAATTGAATTGCCCTCACATTTCGATGCCATTACCCTTGAAAACCTGATCCGCGAGTGTTGGGCGAAAGTCGAGTAGGGTTACGGCAGGATTCTTGTCCGCGGCGGTGCAAATGCGGGTTGGGTCAACTACATGTTGAAAGACCGTCAGAAGTCAGAGTTCGACGGTTTCCTTGACTGCAAGCAACAACTCGCCCCGTCGCTCAATCGGCGGGGCTTTTGTTTGCCGTATGTGGCCTCCCCCTAAATCAGGGGAAACGAACGTCCGTCACTTTCAGCAGAAAAATAACGAACACCACGCAGATCGCGGTGAAAAATACCGTTGCGACTAATTTGCCTCCATCTCCCATGAGAGGGCAGCTTAGTGGCCGAAAGTCGCACGGTCGAGACGTAGCAGCGCAAGCGTGCCGAAATTGCCTGTTCGATCGGCGGGGCTTTTATTTTCCGCATGCTAACGCAATCGTGGTATTCTCAACGACGCAGAATCCGCTCCATTGAGATTTTTGGAGGCCGCATGGTGCAGGATTTTCAAGGCCAAAGCGTACTACGAGTGGCGTCGACTGGCGCGCGTTGCTCATTTGGACGGTGGTTATCGTCGCGTTTTGCCTGCTTTTCCAACTAGGCACTCATACACTGCCTAATCGAATCGCAGCAGTGATCCTCTGATAAGCGGCCCGCTACAAAAAGCGAAGCGCGCCTGATGGCCTTGCCATCCCTTAATGATCCTGAACATTGGCGACAACGCGCAATGGAAATGCGTGCGCTTGCTGCTGGGGCTTCCGCCGTGGAGTCGAGGGGGGATTATGCTGCAGGTAGCAGCAACGTGCCTAAACCCCGCGTCGCTTACCCGTTCCGCTCCCAACGGTCAGCGCGTCAGCACGAGGTGGGTCGCCAGCTCCGTTGGGACCACCTCCGTCACTCGATAGCCAAGGCCTGGCAGGTCGATGCCTGAGTACAGGGATTCACCACGGCCCAGAACGACGGGCGACACCGCCAGGTGCAACTCGTCGATCGCTCCTGCGATCAGGTATTGGCGGACCGTCGAAACTCCGCCGCCGATCTTCACGTCCAGGTCGCCAGCGGCGGCCTGGGCCTGGGCGAGTGCTGCCTCGATCCCGTCGGTGACGAAATGGAAGGTCGTCCCGCCCTCCATCACGATCGACGCCCGGGCGTGGTGGGTGAGGATGAAGGTCGGCGCGTGATAGGGGGGATTGTCGCCCCACCAGCCCTTCCACGCGTCGTCCGGCCATTCGCCGCGGATCGGGCCGAACATATTGCGGCCGAGGATGAAGGCGCCGAAGCCTTCCGCCGTGGCGCGGGCGAAGCGATCGTCAGTCCCGCCGTCTCGCCCCAACATCGATCGAAAGGTGCGGGTCGGGTAGAACCAATTGTGCAACTCCGTGCCCCCTTTGCCCAGCGGATGCTCCAGGCTCTGGTTCGGGCCAGCCCCGAAGCCATCGATGGACACTGCAAAACCCCTTACGCGCACCTTGCCCATGCGGGACTCCGTCTGATTGTGGACTCGCGCAGGCCGATGTCGTCCGGCCAGGACGGCCATTCCTCGTCGACGATCTCCATGATCTGGCCTTTCGCATCGGACATCATGTCGTAGGACCCGATGTATTTGTCGTCTGACGGACGGCTGATGCGACACGCCATGAAGCGGAAGCCATCGTGCTTGATTTCGTGAAACCAGTCGAGCCCAGTCGGTGGTCGTTTTGCACGGGAGGGCAGACAGGGCTCAATCGGGCCGACGCATAACACGCTCGTGCAACAAAACCATGTGGTTAGATAGGAACTCCGGGCCCGGGAGTCGAATCATAGATATGGAACAATGGAGAAATGCTCATGGCCATGGAGGTACATTACGGGGAGTCTTTAATGAAGCGCCTTGCAGCGAGCCTTGTGTTCGCGGCTGTCATCCTCGTGCCCGCCATGTCCTTTGGGCAGCAATCTCACCCCGGGCCTACGACGAAAATTGTGCCTTGTGATGCGGCCTGCAAACACGAGGATTGTCTCAGCAAGTGCACGCAGTTTGCGCAGATGGCGTGCCATGGAGCCTTAAAGGGGCACCAAAACCGATGCATCCGACGCGCCGAGAGCAAGTGCGTAAAACAATGCATGCGCGGACTTGTCAGCCGCCATTATCGCCGACGAGATGGGCGAGGAGCACCGGCGGCGCGTGCTGGGCAAGTAGGGCGACGCCGTGGGAGCGGCGATGTTTCAGCCTTCAGTGGCATAACGACGCCAGCGTGATGATAATGCCCCCGATGACGGTCGCCGCTACAGCCAGGAGCAGGGACCGCATTGCCCATTGCAGCGCCTTAAACTCGGCGGCGCGGCGCTTACTTGCCTCCCTCGTGAGCCACCGTAGGGCGGCAAGGCGCCTCCCGGCGTCGTTGTAGATTGCGCGGCGTTTGATGTTGTCATAGACCACCCGTTCAGGATGGCTCCAAAACCCGCTGCGCGAAACGTCAGGAAGAGCTATCGGTGATTCCCTGGTCTCTGCTCGATATGGCACAAGTGCCCGGCGGAAGTGGTGAACTCCGTCTCATGCAGCGTGGCACCGAATTCTCGATCAGGTTGGGCCACAACGAACTGATGAACAGCCGTCTCAGCGGCTCCGAAGAAGCGCTCGCGACAATTGCTTGCGAGCGAATTAAGGCCCGTATTCGGCCTCAGATATTGATCGGCGGGTTGGGTATGGGCTTCACGCTTCGCGCCGCGCTTGCCGTGCTCGGACCAGCGGCCCGAATTGTTGTCGCCGAACTGGTCCCGGCCGTTTTGGCATGGGCCCGGGGTCCGATGGTGGAGGTCTTCGGTACAAGCCTAACGGATCCGCGCGTAAGGATTCAAGAGTCAGATGTCGGCCTCTTGATCCGGTCTGGCCGGTCAACATTCGACGCGATCTTGCTCGATGTCGATAACGGTCCCGAGGGACTGACCCGAAAAGGCAATGACGCGCTGTATAACATAGAGGGATTGCGCGCCGCTGGCGCGGCGTTGTGTCCCGGCGGCATACTCGCGGTGTGGTCATCGGGACCCGACTTGGATTTTACTCGGCAACTTCGCAAGACTGGTTTTGATGTGGATGAGGTTAGGGTGCGCGCCAATGGATCGCGCAGCGGCGCGCGTCATGTTATTTGGATCGCGACCCGTGCCAATCGTGGGCATCTGCCGATTCACGTTTGATAATTCGTCTGTCCACTGACGCCGACAGAAATACAAGTTGACGCACAAGCGGTATCGAAATGAACTCGTTGCCGCGCCGCAGGATGCGTGTGTGCCACGGCGTTTACGGAACGAACTGCCCTATTGTGCCCCCCCGAAAGCTGCCTTATTTAACTTGGTTGCTGAGAGAACGAGGCACTCCGTATCTGTTGCGAATTCTAGTGGAGGTCGATTGGGCCGTTACAAAGACTACCACCGCGAGCCCAAGGGCGGCGGCGGTTATAACGACCATCAAAATTCTGACGACCGTACATCCGGAGTTCGGTCAAAATTTCCGCGTCCGGGCGACCCGGTGGTGCGCCGCCCTGCCACTGCTTCGCAGGTCGTTGACACTACCAGCGAAAGTATTGGTACCGTTAAGATGTACAAGGCCGACAAGGGATTCGGTTTTATCGGTCAGGATGACGGGGGCAAGGACGTCTTCGTCCATGCGTCGGCACTGACACGTGCCGGGTTGAGCCGGCTGACTGAAGGTCAGCGTGTTCGGATGCAAATCGGCAAGGGTCAAAAAGGCCTAGAGGCCAGCTCGATCGAACTCCTGGACTGATTGGCGGAGAAGCCGCATGCGGGCTATCCCTTGCCAACAGCGCGCACGGTCACCGACGCAAGCCATTTGTCGGCTTGGTCATCAAGGGCGACAACGGTCGCCAAAATTCAAACTGAGACACTACCAAGATGGCCGACAGCCGCACCGCCAAACACTCCGCAACAAGCGCGCCGAAGCCACCCCACGCCCGATTTTTGGAAGATTCCGAAAGTGGAACGGGCGCCGTTCCGGAACGAAATTCACTTCAGTCGTTGGTTGCTCGGACAGGCGTTGAAAGACCCCCAGCCCCGACACCCCCTCGTAGGCGTCTGTCTGCGTTGAAGCCTCGCCGCTGCCGTGGCGGGTTTTTTTTGGCTTATTTCCAATCTCGTCGGAACGGATTTTCGCCCCCACGGTTCGTGTAAAACGAAAAGTGACGGAAGAGCGCATGGACTACGGAAGGCTCATCCGGGTTCGGAAATATGCGGGCGATCCTTGGGTCGCGTACATCGTGGCACTGGCCGAGCCTGATAGAGCACTCGAACTGATCCGGTCGCAGGTGGCGGCCCCGGACGATCAGGTCGAAGATTTGGGTCGTGTCACCGCTGCCCTCCTGATAGCGATAAAACTCGGAACCGGGCAGTATATGCGCGCCTAGCGTCCCCCGGCTGGAGCCGGCCAGGTCGAGGAGGGGGCACAGCAAGCACATGCGGCTCAAATGCGCTAATTGTCCGGCTGAAATGGAATTTGGTGTTGATGGCCAAGACATCGGCGATTCTGCCTACAAGCTGGTTTGTCCCGTGCTGCGAGAGCATTACAGGAACGATGCGTCTGCGGATTGCCCCTACATGCGTACCGTAAAGGACGCCCAAGCATTACGGCGCAAACGGCACAGATGACCACACCCACTGTCCCCGACTTCGCCAGTTCGCGAGCTTGGGGCCGCGGTGGGCCGGCTTCCACAGCCGCACGATGCCGCGCTATCATTCTTTAGGGGGCCACCATGCCCATACGTCCATACCTCAACGGCAAAGTTTTCGATCCTGAACTGATCTCGGAAATGTCGATCGCGCTGGAGCGCGTCTGCGACGCATTGCAATTGCAGCGCGTCGATGACCGGCTAACTAGATTTGTCTCAGAGAAGATCATTCAGTTCGCACAGTATGGGGTCCAAGATGCTGACACCCTGCGTCTAATGACTCTGAAGGAATTCAAGGCGGATTAAGCCCGCAGTCTGCCGACCGTGCAGTAGGACTTTGCGCTCACAATGTTGGGGCACCTTCGCTCGTGATCAATCATTCTGAGCGCCTGCTCCACGGTTTCACGGTGGGACGGGTTCCAGGTGCCGACAGGCAAATGTCCGCCGGCAGCTTCCGAGGCGCCTTATTTGATGCGCTGTGCCTTAGCGCCTCCACAAGACGCGCCGAAGCCTCGAACGCGAGTTCGTCCCAGTATGCAGCTCGGTCGAGCCAGAGCGCTTTGCGATCCGCGATATTGCTCGTTGTCGCCAAACTGCGGCACGCCTCAGCGCGCCCGTGCAAATCGGCTGGGCGCAACTCGGGAAAGTGACTGGCCACGGGTATGTCCAACAGACGGGTATGTCCAACAGTGCCTGAGTAAGTCGTCCAGGGCAACGTCGGGCAAGCTCGGCAGCGCCCGGAGCGGTGCCTGTGTAGCGCGGCTCGCGGGGTTGCCGTCCGTGCCGCTATACAAATTCTATTCCCTTGATGGACGTGGGCGAAGAATAGAGCCCGCAATCGAGGCTGATTGCTCGGATGATGCGCTGCGATCGCGCACGGCGGTGCAATGCAAAAGGACGCTAAGTTGGGAATTTGGGAGGGCAGCCGCTTGGTGATCGTGCTGCCCCCAGATGCCTTCGTGCCTTTAACTCACTGGCCAGTATGCTCACCCTGAGCGCTGCATTTGATGCGGGGCTTGCCGCGCCAGGCTATTGCCGGTGAATCAACGAATGCAAGCTCCGACAAGCCGCGCGGCTGTCGTGTCAGACTGTACCATCAAGCTGTACCATCACGCAGAATTTAAAAGCGATAAGTGCTGTAAAAACAATAAGTTGTATAAATGGTGGGCGCTGTAGGGATTGAACCTACGACCTCTCCCGTGTGAAGGGAACGCTCTCCCGCTGAGCTAAGCGCCCGTGCCTGATCGACGGATCGGGTGCATTTAGGGAGCGCCTCGGCAGGGTGTCAAGCGAGCCGAGCGGCGTCGCCTCTCAGTTCGTTGAGGCGACGCGCGAGGCGCCGGATTGCAGCGCGCGGATGCGGTCGGCAAGTGTGCGCCGCTGCTCGTTGGGCTCGACGCGGGCCGGTCCGGCTTCGCCGCGCACCATATTGATCGGCGGGCTGCCGTTTGCCGGGACGGTCGCAAGACTGAGATCGTGCGTGTCGAGGGCCAGCATGGCATCGATCGGTGAGTCCGGCCCTTCAAGGGCGGCCGTGAGGCGTGCGACTTCGGCGGCGACGTCGTTGATGCGCTCACGCAGTAGCGCATTCTCGACCCGCTCGGATGCCCAGCTCGCCTCGGCCTCGCGTTTGAGGTCGGCCATCTCTGATTCAAGCTTGGCGCGCACCTCGTGGGCGGCGGCAAGTTCGCCTTCGAGGCGGGCGATGTCGGTTTTGTGCCGTTCGACGCTGCGCGTACTTGAACTTGCCAATTCATCGTGCAGATCGTCATGTGCCCTGTGGGCGGCTTGGGCTTCCTGGCGCAGGCGTTCGATCTCATCGTCGCGCTGGGCCATGAGGCGGCCCTGTTCGCCGAGGCGGGCTTCCAGCTCCTGGACGCGCTGGTTGAACTGTTCAGCTTCGGCGGTTTGCGCCACGAGCTGCTGTTCGAGGTCGGCCTTGCGCGCGTTCAGCAGGTCGAGCTTGCCGCGCGCGTCGGTGAGATTGTTGGTCGCGTCGCCACGCTCGTGCGCCAGCCGCTCTTCGGTCTCTTTCACCGAGCGCTCGTAACCCGAGACGCTGACCTTCATGGCTTCGACCTGCGTGCGCACCGCCGCGAGTTCGATGCGCTGGCTGTCGGCTGCGATCGATTGATCGCCCAGTTCGCCGACCAGCTTGGTAAGCTCGGTCTCCTTATCGGACAGCGCGCGCTCGGCCTCGCGCAATGCACCGGTTTTGAGCGCAAACTCCTGCTCGGTGGCGCGCAATTGATCGGCCAGCGCTTTGTCGCGCGCTTCGAGCGCAAAATACGCCGCGGTCTTTTCGCCCAGTTCTTTCTTCAGGTGATTGATGGCATCGGTCTTCTTGCCGAGTTCGGCGAACTGCGAGGACGCGCGCGTCTTCATCTGGTCGACGCTCATTTCGAGCCGCCGCGTCGACATGGCGAACTCGGCGCGCAACTGATCCTTATCGGCGCGAATTTCGGCAATCGTCAGCGGCGTGGCCGCTTCCAGCCGCCGCACGGTCAGGCGCACGGCCCGGTTATGCACCAGCGGAAAGAACATCAGCGCGAACAGGCCCGCGACCAGAAAGCCGATGCCGAAATACATGATCGGTTCGACCATACGCTACCTCCAACACTCTCGGTCCTCGGCCTTTGTGGCAGACGCAACAACGAGAGCGAGCATCAACTTGCCACGCGCGCTTAAATCCTACCACATTCACCAGCCGTTAACCTAAATTCGGCCGTGCGAACGCGCAACGGCAGGCGGAATGCCGTTCTGGCCGAAGGCTAGCGGCGGCGGCTGCGATCAGAACGGATTCCAGGTCGGTCGTGCGGTGAATTTCAGGTAGCCGAGATTGGCGCCGAGCCGCAGCCCAACGCCCGTGCGGATCGGCACCAGGACGATATCGCGTGCCGTGAGCGCAGTCATGCCAAGGCCGCCGACGAAATAGGCGGAACCGTCGATGCCGCCGAAGCGATCGAAGATCGCGTCGGTGGCGGGCAGATTATAGACCAGCATCATGGTGCGCGCGCCGTCGGCACCGGCGTCGAAGCCGACAGTCGGCCCTTCCCAGAACACGCGGCGGTCGCCGGCATTCTTCGTATAAAGTGTGCCGTCGCCGTAGCGCAGCCCGCCGACGAAGGCGCCGCCGGCTTCTTCGCCCAAAATGTAGCCGTTCGGCTGACCCCACTGGCCGCCTGCCCGCTGCACGACCAGGGCAAGCCCGCGCGATACGCCGCCGAAAAAGCGGTGGCCGGCTTCGATGAGTTCGCCCGGGGAGAATTGATCGTCCCGCGGCGGCACCGGATGCGCCGCATAGGCAGGCGGAGGGCCCTCTGCCGGGCGAGCGTAGGGGGCTGCGGCAGGCGGCGGGTAGGAGGGGGCAGCCGGTGGAGGATAGGGGTTCGCGGCCGGTGGCGGATACGGCGAGGCCGCGGGTGGGTAGGCCGGTGCCGGTTGCGCGGCTGCCTGCATGGCGATGGCGCCGGCGAAGAGAAACGCGACGGCGGCAAGCCTGGCGGCGAACTTCATTGATATCTCCGGTCTTAACGCCTTGCACATGGGCTGCATCTAAGTCTCGGCAAGCCGTTCCGAATCAGCCGAACCCTTGACCAAAACTATGACGCCAGCGCGGCGAGAACGAAAGCAAAACCGCTTGCGCCGCGGGGGCTTTGCAGTCGCACTGGCGCTATCGACGATGACGGCGCCCGCGCTCGCCGCCCTGACACAACGCGTCGTGGTCGACTGGCATTCCGGATTAGCGATCGACGGCTACGACCCGGTGGCCTTCTTTACCGACCGCAAATCGGAGCTTGGCAGCGGTAGTTTCGAATTCCGCTACGCTGGAGCCGTCTGGCGGTTTACCAGCAGCGGAAATCGAGCCGCCTTTACCGAGCGGCCGGACGTCTACATGCCGAAATATGGCGGCTACGATCCGGTCGGTGTGGCGAGGGGGGTTGCTGTGCCGGGAAATCCGCAGCTATGGGCGATCGTCAACGAGCAGCTGTTTCTGTTCTACGACGATGCTCAGCGCAAGAAATTCCTATCCAATCCGCCGCGCTACCTCGCCACGTCCGAGCGCCGCTGGCCCGACGTTATGAGCACCCTCGATCCCTAGGGCGTGCGGTTTTTCACCTCACCAGAAGCGATGAATCCGGGGATCAAGAGCTCCGGGGTGCCGTAGCGAACGGGTGTGTCATCCGGCGCCAGCATCTGTCCGCCCGCCGCGACGACAATCGCGTGGCCGGCGGCGATGTCCCAATCGTGGGTCGGGGCGAGCCGCGGGTAGATGTCAGCCGTGCCCTCCGCGATGCGGCAGAATTTCAGCGCCGAACCGCAGGCAATCGTCCGCGGTTGCGGCAGGCCTTGCAGATAGGCCTGGGTGCGCGAGTCAAGATGTGACCGGCTGACCAGCGCGATGGGCTCCTGTTGCGGCCGCGTTCGGGTTCGGATGCGCTCCGGAGGCGAAATCGTCGCGTCAGCGTCAAATGCCAGACGCGCGGCGCCACAGCCGGCGGCGCCGCGCCAGATGGTGCCGAGCGCCGGCGCCACGATGACGCCTGCGAGCGGTGCGCCGTCCGACATCAGCGCAATGGCGATCACGTACTCGTTGCTGCCGGCGATAAATTCACGCGTGCCGTCGAGGGGATCGACCAGAAAATAGCTGGCTCCGGCGGGCAGGTGACGGTGCACGGCCTCCTCTTCGGAAACGATCGGAAGGGCTGGTGCGGCCGCAACGAGCCCGGCGCGGATCGCGGCCTCGGCTTCAGTGTCCGCGGCCGTCACCGGCGAGCCGTCCTCCTTGTAGCGGACGCCGCCGAGGCTCGATGCGGCGCGGATCGTGAGCGCGGCGCGTGCGCCAATTTCGGTGATCGCCGCAAGGAGTTCCGCGCAGGCTGCGGCGTCGAACTTCGCCAAGTCTTGATCCCCGGGATGGCGCCATACGGCGCCGCAAGACGCAAACCGTAGTGTATCACGGTCGTGCGGCCCGGTGGGTAGCGATGTCAAACCGTCTCCACAAGCCGGAGTAACGGTTGCCGAATCGGCCGTCCTGTGACACCCACAATGCGCTTTAGATTTGCGCGGAGTATTCATGTCCGGTCCTGACGCCCCCGGCCTTCTGGCACTTGGCGCTCTCGATCTCGCAGCGCTACTATGCTCGCGCGTCTGCCACGACCTGATCAGTCCGGTCGGCGCCATCGTCAACGGCCTCGAGGTCCTCGATGAGGACAAGGACGAAGAGACGCGCAACTTTGCGCTCGATCTGATCAAGAAAAGTTCGCGAAATGCATCGGCGCGGCTGCAATTCTGCCGGCTGGCGTTCGGCGCCGCAGGGTCCGCCGGGGCGCAGATCGATACCGGCGATGGCGAAAAGGTCTCGCGCGGGCTCATAGACGATGAAAAGATCAAGATCACCTGGAATCTGCCGCGCGAATTGCGGCCCAAGAACCAAGTAAAGCTCTTATTGAACATGATGCTGGTCGCCGCCGGCGCCATCCCGCGCGGGGGAACGCTGACCGTCGATCCGGTCGAAGGCTCTCCCGGATTCCGCATCACCGCAGCCGGTCTTAACGCTCGGGTAACGCCCACCACGGTCGAACTGCTCTCCGGCAGCCCGGGCCAGACGGTCGATGCCCACGGCGTCCAGCCGTTCTACACCGGGATTCTAGCGCGCGAATGCGGACTTTCGGTCAGCGCGGTGGCCGAAGCCGAGACCGTGGTGGTGGCGGCGCGCTGACCGGTCGGGCCATCGCCGGTTTGCAGCCGACAGGCGGTCTTTCGGTTCCTGCCGCAACCGAAATTAAACCCTTTGCCAACAGACTGAGTCGCATGTTCAGGCGCGCGGCGCCTGGCGCCCGCAACGCGCGTCTTATGCGATTTGCGGCGCGAGTAACCTTTTGTGTGCGCCACCCGCGTCGTGAGGGGGGCGCCGGGGCGCTTGAGTATGGACGACCTGTTGCGTGAGTTCTTGACCGAGACCAACGAGAGTCTCGAGCGGGTTGATTCCGAGCTGGTGCGCTTCGAGCGCGAGCCGAACAACGCCAATATCCTCGGCAATATCTTTCGCCTCGTTCATACCATCAAGGGCACCTGCGGTTTCCTCGCGCTGCCGCGGCTCGAGGCGTTGGCCCATGCTGCCGAAACCCTGATGGGCAAATTCCGCGACGGCATGCCGGTTACGGCCGACGCGGTCACCCTCATCCTCAACACGATCGACCGCATCAAGCTCATCCTTGACGAGATCGAAACCCAGGAAAAAGAACCGGACGGCGGCGATGCCGATCTGATCGAGCTCCTTGGCCGCCGGGCGGGCGGCGAAGTGCGCGTGGCGCCGCTAGCGGAGCCAGCGCCACTGCCAGAGGCGCCCCGGGCGCCGACGGCAGTTGTCGCCGCCGAGAATGCCGATCCTGCGGACGCGCCCGAAGCTGCGCTATCGCAGCTGCCGCACGATGAACGTGGCGAGCGGGTCGCCAACCATTCGATCCGCGTCAGCGTCGGCACGCTCGATTATCTGATGACCACGGTGTCGGAGCTGGTGCTGACGCGCAACCAGCTTTTGGAAATCGTGCGCCGCCACGAAGATTCCGACTTCAAGGTGCCGCTGCAGCGGCTCTCCAATGTGACTGCCGAGTTGCAGGAAGGCGTCATGAAGACGCGCATGCAACCGATCGGCAATGCCTGGCAGAAGCTGCCGCGCATCGTGCGCGATCTGTGCGGCGAGCTTGGCAAGGAAATCGAACTGAAGATGCACGGCGCCGAGACCGAACTCGACCGCCAGGTGCTCGAGTTGGTGAAGGATCCGCTCACCCATCTGGTGCGCAACTGCGCCGACCACGGCATCGAAGACCTAGCCGCACGCGTCGCGGCAGGCAAACCCGCCAAGGGAACGATCCAGCTGTCCGCCTGCCACCAGGGCGGCCACATCATCATCGAGATCGCCGACGATGGCCGTGGTCTCGATCTTGCTCGCATCCGCGCCAAAGCGGTCGAGAAGGGCCTTGCCAGCGAAGCCGAGGTCGCCGCCAAGTCCGACGCCGATGTTTGCAGTTTCATCTTTGCGCCCGGTTTCTCGACCGCTGCACGGGTCACCAGTATTTCCGGCCGCGGCGTCGGCATGGATGTCGTGCGCAGCAATATCGAGCAGATCGGCGGTACCGTCGATCTGCGCTCTGTCGCCGGCACCGGCGTCAAATTCACCATCAAGATTCCGCTGACCCTGGCGATCGTGTCGGCCTTGATCGTCGAGTCTGCCGGCGAGCGTTTTGCCTTGCCGCAGTTGTCGGTGCTCGAACTCGTGCGTGCCAGCGCCGGCGGCGAGCATCGCATCGAGCGCATCAAGGACACGCCGGTGCTGCGGCTGCGCAACAAGCTGTTGCCGCTGATTTATCTCAAGGACGTGCTGCGCACCGAAAGCAACGGCGAGCACGGCTTCATCGTGGTCACCCAGGTCGGCAGCCAGGTTTTTGGTCTTGTTGTCGATGGCGTTTTCCACACCGAGGAAATCGTCATCAAGCCGATGTCATCGAAGCTGCGGCACATCGCGGTGTTCTCCGGCACCACCATTCTCGGCGACGGCTCGGTGATCATGATCATCGACCCGAACGGCATTGCGCAATTGCTCAGCCGTACGGCGCAGACCGCGCGCGACGATGCGCCGGAGCTGACCGAACGCGGGCAAACCGCGGCCGAGGACGTCGTGTCGCTGTTGGTATTTCGCGCCGGCTCGCACCAGCCCAAGGCGGTGCCGTTGTCGCTCGTCACGCGGCTCGAAGAGATTGACTGCCGCAAGATCGAGATCTCGGACGGTCGCCATCTGGTGCAATACCGCGGGCATCTGATGCCGCTACTGCGGCTCGATACGCATTCCGGCCTCAAGCAGGATGGCGCGCAGCCGATTCTGGTGTTCTCGGACGGCGGCCGCTCCATGGGCCTGGTCGTCGACGAAATCATCGACATCGTCGAGGAGCGCCTCAATATCGAAGTCGTGAGCGAGCGGCCCGGCGTGCTCGGTTATGCGGTGATCAAAGGCAACGCCACCGAAATCGTCGATATTGGTCATTTCCTTCCACAGGCCTTCGCGGACTGGTTCCGCTGGCGCGACGTTACGGTCGAGCGCGATGCCCGCACGGTCCTGCTGGTCGACGACTCGGCGTTCTTCCGCGACATGCTCACGCCGCTTATCAAGGCCGCAGGCTGCAACGTGGTGGCGGTCGGGTCTGCCGCGGAGGCGTTCGAGACGCTTGGCTCGGCCCGACGCTTCGACCTCGTCATCACCGATATCGAAATGCCGCAGATGGACGGGTTCTGCTTCGCGGAAAAGCTCCGCTCCATGCCGGCGACTGCCGGTCTTCCGATCATCGCCATCACCGCGATGGTGTCGACCGAGGCAATTGCGCGCGGGCGTGCCCTCGGCTTCTACGATTTCGTCGCCAAATTCGACCGCACCGGCCTGATCGCCGCGATCAAGGAGCAGGGCGCCGACATCGAGCGTGCGGCATGACAGTCATGAACGACAATCTCAAGCTCACCGACTACGTCACGTTCACGACCGCCGGACAGCTGTTCGGTTTGCCGATCGAGCGTGTACAGGAGGTCTTCCGTCCGACCCGGATCACGCGCGTTCCGCTCGCCGGCGCCCAGATCGCCGGCGTGCTCAATCTACGCGGCCGCATCGTCACCGCGATCGACATGCGCAGGCGGCTCGAACTGGACGCGCGCGACGAGGGCGAAGCGCAGATGGCAATCGGCATCGAATCCGGGAACGAATCGTTCGGCCTGCTGGTCGACGCGCTTGGTGAAGTGCTGAAGGTTGCCGACAGTGAGCGCGAGCCGAACCCGGTGAATCTCGATCGCAAGCTGGCCCGCGTTTCAGCCGGCGTTTTCCGGCTCGACGGTCAGCTCATGGTCGTTCTCGACGTCGATCGCGTGCTCGATCTTGCCGCCGAGGCGTTTGCAGCATGATGACGGTGAACAGCAAGGCAAAGCGGGCGCGCCCGCGTAGTGTGGAGTGAGAAGGCTATGAAAACCTGCTTGGTCGTCGATGACTCAAGCGTCATCCGCAAGGTGGCGCGACGCATCCTCGAGGGGCTCGAGTTCCAGATCGTTGAAGCCGAGAACGGCGAGGAGGCTATCGAGTCGTGCAAGAAGAATCTGCCGGACGCGATTCTGCTCGACTGGAACATGCCGAAGATGGATGGCTATGACTTCCTGCGCATGTTGCGGCGGCTGCCCGGCGGCGATCGGCCAAAAGTGGTGTTTTGCACGACTGAGAACGATGTCGCGCATATCGCGCGTGCACTGCATGCCGGCGCCAACGAGTACATCATGAAGCCATTCGACAAGGATATCGTCGAGGCAAAATTCCAGGAAGTCGGGCTGATCTAGCGCCAGCCGCGAACTGGCGCCGTTCCGAAGTCCTGAGGTTTCGTGTTTCGTGCGTACGGTTGAAGTGTCATGAGTACCGCCCTTGCAGCCGCCCATGCTGCGCCAGCCGCCGAGCGGCAAATCCGGGTGATGGTCGTCGACGACGCGGTCGTCGCGCGCAGCATGATGGCGCGCTGGATCGAGTCCGAGCCGGACATGATGATGGCGGCATCGCTGCGCACCGGCCGTGAGGCGCTCGACAACGTCGCCGTCCACGATCCGGACGTCGTTCTGCTCGACGTCGACATGCCCGATCTCGACGGCATCGCGGCGCTGCCGCTGCTGCTCGCGAAGAAGCGCGACCTTGTCGTCATCATGGTCTCGACGCTTACCCGCCGCAGCGCCGAACTCAGCTTAAAGGCTCTGGCGCTCGGCGCGACGGACTACATCCCGAAACCGGAGACCACCTACGAGGCTATGACCTCGGCGGCGTTTCGCCGCGAACTGATCGATAAAGTCCGTGGTCTCGGCCGCAAACGGCTCCTGCTGCGCGAAGGCACGCCGCCGTTGGCGCCCGAGGAGACGCCGACGCCTGCTCCGGCGTTGCGACGCGCGCCGTTGCCTCCAGCGAAGCTTCTGCCCGAACTCAAACCGCAACGCGCTGCCGAGAAGGGCGAGATTACGCTACGCCCCTTCGCCCTGACGCTACCGCGCGCATTGCTGATCGGCTCGTCGACCGGCGGTCCGCAGGCGCTGACGGCGCTGTTTGAAAAATTGACCGCGGCGGTCGACCGCGCGCCCGTGCTGATCACGCAGCACATGCCGCCGACTTTCACCACGGTACTGGCCGAGCACTTGCGACGCATCAGCGGACGCGGCGCGCGTGAGGCCGAGCACGGCGAGCCGGTTTTGGCCGGCGGCATCTATCTGGCGCCGGGCGGCTGCCATATGCGCGTCGTGCGTGACGGCGACATGGTCAAAATCGTGCTCGGCGACGACCCGCCGATCAATTTCTGCCGGCCGTCTGTCGATCCTCTATTTTCCTCGGCGGCCGCAGTGTGGGGCTCGAGCGTGCTCGCGGTGGTTCTCACCGGCATGGGCTCCGACGGCACGCAGGGCGCGGCCGATGTCGTTGCGGCGGGCGGCAGTGTCATCGCCCAGGACGAAGCGACCAGCGTGGTATGGGGCATGCCGCGCTCGGTCGCACAGGCAGGACTCTGCTCGGCCGTGCTGCCTCTCGACCAGATTCCGGGAAAAATTCTGCGCTTGCTGCTGGGGAGCAGATCGTGACACCGCTGGATTACGATTTCCTGCGCAGGGCGCTCAAGCAGCGCTCCGGACTCGTGCTTTCAGCCGACAAACAATATCTGGTCGAGAGCAGGCTCTTGCCGGTTGCACGCAAGGCCGGTCTCGCGAACCTCGGCGCGCTCGTCGAAGCGCTTAGATCGGGCGGCAACGATCCCCTGATGATCGCGGTGGTCGAGGCGATGGCGACCAACGAATCATTCTTCTTTCGCGACAAAATTCCATTCGAGCATTTCCGCACTATTATCATGCCGGCGCTGCTGGCGGCGCGGCGCGCCTCGCGCACCATTCGCATCTGGTGCGCCGCCACCTCGACCGGGCAGGAACCGTATTCGCTCGCCATGTGCCTGAAGGGCATGGAGCGCGAGATCGCCGGCTGGCGCGTTGAGATCGTCGCTACCGATCTGTCAAATGAGGTGCTGGAAAAGGCCCGCGCCGGCCTCTACAGCCAGTTCGAAGTGCAGCGCGGCCTGCCGATCCAGCTTCTGATCAAACATTTCACCCAAGTTGGCGAGCTGTGGCAGATCGCGCCGGACATCCGCGCCATGGTCAAATTCTGGCAGCTCAATCTATTGTCGAATTTCTCCAGCCTCGGTATGTTCGATCTGATCTTCTGCCGCAACGTGCTGATCTATTTCGACCAACAGACCAAGATCGGCGTGCTCGAAAATCTGGCGCGGGTTGTCGCCTGCGACGGTTATCTGGTGCTCGGCGCGGCGGAAACTGTCGTCGGCCTGACCGACAGTTTCAAGGTCGTTGGCGACAGGCACGGCCTTTACACGCCGAATGCACGATCGCCAAAGCCATTTGCGCCGCGGCCCAACGATCTCATGCCGCGCCTGGTCGCCGTGAACGGCAGGCGGTGAGTTTTCTCACGCGCGCTGTAAAGTAAAAAACCCCGGCGTTTCCGCCGGGGTTTTTCCCCCGATCAACCCCCGCGGTAAACCTTTAGGCGGAAATCTTCGCCTCGTCCTCGGTCGGCTCGCGCAGCACATAGCCGCGGCCCCAGACAGTCTCGATGTAATTCTTTCCGGCCGACGCGTTGGCGAGTTTTTTGCGCAGCTTGCAGATGAAGACGTCGATGATCTTCAGCTCCGGCTCGTCCATGCCGCCGTAGAGATGGTTGAGGAACATCTCCTTAGTCAGCGTCGTGCCCTTGCGCAGCGAGAGCAGCTCCAGCATCTGGTATTCCTTGCCGGTCAGATGCACGCGCGCCTGGTTCACTTCCACCGTCTTGGTGTCGAGATTGACCACGAGATCGCCGGTCTGGATCACCGACTGGGCATGCCCCTTGGAGCGGCGCACGATGGCGTGAATGCGCGCGACCAGTTCGTCCTTGTGGAACGGCTTGGTCATGTAGTCGTCAGCGCCGAAGCCGAGACCGCGCACCTTGTCCTCGATGCCGGCGAGGCCTGAGAGAATCAGGATTGGCGTCTTCACTTTTGAGACGCGCAATGAGCGCAGAACCTCGAAGCCCGACATATCGGGCAGGTTCAGGTCGAGCAGGATGATGTCGTAGTCGTAGATCTTACCGAGATCGATGCCTTCTTCGCCCAGGTCGGTCGTATAGACGTTGAAACTCTCGGACTTGAGCATCAGCTCGATCGATTGCGCGGTCGCGCTATCGTCTTCAATCAGCAATACGCGCATGCCAGTCCCCTTCTCGCCGCGCGGGCTTCAAGGTCGGCCGGCCGCAGCGGCGGCCCCCGGTGAGCGCCTTAAAAGCAAGCGCTCTAGAAGAAACTGATTCGACACACTATACGGGCTATGGTTAACAAAACCTGATTCTTTCGCGCAAGATGTTACTAGGCGAATTCGTTCGAATCGCCGTAAGATATTGTCGAATAGTGGTTTTTTAGCCACGCCAGTGTTCATGTCCGAGTTTAAGTTTCGGCTCTAACCGATTCAAACGACTCACCCCCCGTCGCGGCGAGTGAGCCTCCTTGGCCCCAAGGACGACAGCGCAATGATTAACGTCCCGGGTAAACAACCGATTAACAAGTTGGGCCTGGAAGTAACCAAATATGCGTTGCTGCGGCGCTCCGGGGGCGACTGAACCCGGACGGCCGATGAGAATCAGGTCACGAGGAGGGCGGATCGCCAGGTAAGTGATGAAAGCGCTCGCCGAACAGATCAACGAACTCGATGGCGTCGAAATTTACGGCCGTGTCGTCGGCGTGCGCGGTCTGATGGTGGAAGTCGCCGGCCCACTTTACGTGATGTCGGTCGGCGCCCGCGTCGTGATCGAGACGACCGAGAAGTCCATTCCCTGCGAGGTGGTCGGCTTTACCGGACAAAATGCGCTTCTCATGCCGTTCGCGCCGCTCGAAGGCGTGCGCCGCGGCTGCCGTGCGATCGTGACGGCGGTGCCTGGTTCGGTACGGCCGTCGGCTGGCTGGCTCGGGCGTGTCGTCAATGCGCTCGGCGATCCGATCGATGGCAAAGGACCGTTGCTGCAGGGGCCGTCACCCTATTCGTTCCGCAACACGCCGCCGTTGGCACATGCGCGCCAGCGGGTCGGCCGCCCGCTCGATCTCGGTGTGCGTGCGCTCAATACCTTCATCACTTGCTGCCGAGGCCAGCGGCTTGGCATCTTTTCCGGCTCCGGCGTCGGCAAATCGGTGCTGCTGGGCATGCTGGCGCGCAACGTCGTTGCCGATGTCAGCGTGATCGGCCTCGTCGGCGAACGCGGCCGTGAGGTGCAGGAATTTCTTCAGGACGATCTCGGCGAGGCCGGTCTTGCCCGCTCGGTCGTCGTGGTTTCGACTTCGGACGAGCCGGCTCTGATGCGCCGCCAGGCTGCCCACGTCACGCTGGCGATCGCCGAGTATTTTCGTGACGAGGCCAAGGACGTGCTGGTGCTGATGGATTCGGTGACGCGCTTTGCCATGGCGCAACGCGAGATCGGGCTATCCGCAGGCGAGCCGCCGACCGCCAAGGGTTATACGCCCACCGTCTTTACCGAACTGCCGCGATTGTTGGAGAGGGCAGGGCCCGGCACCGAACAGGGCACTATCACGGGCATCTTCACCGTTCTGGTCGATGGCGACGATTACAACGAGCCGATCGCGGATGCGGTCCGGGGTATCCTCGACGGCCACATCATCATGGAACGTTCCATTGCCGAACGCGGCCGCTATCCCGCCATCAACATCCTCAAATCGGTGTCACGCACCATGCCGCGTGCCGCCGACCAGGCTTATCTGCCGGCGCTGGCCCGCGCCCGGGCGGTCATGGCAACCTATGCCGACATGGAGGAACTGATCCGGCTCGGCGCCTATCGGGCTGGAACCAGCGCCGACGTCGACGATGCCATCCGGCTGCACAAGCCGCTCGAAGACTTTCTCGCCCAGGGTAAGGAAGAAGCAACCAGCTTGGCCGAAGGTTACCGTCGATTGGCCGAAATCGTGTCCGAGCCGGAAACGGAACGCTAACCGTTATCGTGGCACGATTGCGATCTGGGAATGCCGCCTGGCGGGGGGCCGCACGGCACCATGGTCGCGGCTTCGGGGAGTAGCAGTCGATGAAGTCTCGTGACACGCTCATTCGCCTGAAAAAGTTTCAGGTCGACGAGAAGCGGCGCAAGGTCGCGCAAATCGAAACCATGATCGCCGAGTTCGAGCGCATGGCTGGCGATCTTGAGCGCGAAATCAAGGTTGAGCAGGACCGCGCCGGCATCCACGATCCCGGGCATTTTGCCTATCCGACCTACGCCAAAGCGGCGATCAACCGCCGTGAGAACCTCAAGCGCTCTGCCGACGAACTGCGGGTCCAGCTCGACGATGCCAAGGCTGCACTCGGCGAGGCGTTCGAAGACCTCAAGAAGGTTGAATTGCTCGACGAGCGCGATCAGGCCCGCGAACGCGAGGCCGTCAACGCCGCCGAGCAGGCCGATCTTGACGGTATCGCGCTGATGCGGGCACGCGGCAGCGCGCCGGCCTAACGGCTCGCTGGGCCCGCCACAAAAAAGCGGTTTGCAATCTGTGGGCGCCCGCAAGGGGCGCCCCTACGGTGGTGGCTCGTAGGGGTGGGCCTCGTGCCCGCCTTTGGCGCGTGCCGGCGCTTTATTGCCGCCTTTGCGGCAATGCCTGCCGGCCTGCGACGCCGTCAGCCTGATTTTCCATCAGTTTCGCTCTCGACGAGCAAGCATTTCCGTGGCGATAATCAGGCGGGGCTGGCGTCCCCGGGGGGCCAGGGACAACGATGCTGACGCAGGCAGAACTCGTCTGGCTGCTCGCCGCCGTCGCCAAGGGCGACCAGGCTGCGTTCGAGCGGCTGTATAGCGCGACGCGCGCGAAACTCTATGGCGTGCTGCTCCGTATCTTGGGTAAGCCCGAACTGGCGGACGACGTCATGCAGGAGACCTACCTCAAGGTGTGGAAGATGGCGGGTAAGTTCGACCCTACGATCGCCAGTCCCATCACCTGGATGGTGGCCATCGCGCGCAATCGGGCGATCGACATCGTGCGCAAGAAGGCGGACGTGTCGGTCGAGGATTCGCCCGAGGCGATGGGCGTCGCCGCCGAGGCGCCGCCGCCGCTTGCACGGCGCGAAATGACCGAAGAGCTGCGGCGATTGTTGTCGTGTCTCGGCAAGCTCGATCCGGAAAAGCAGCGTATCGTGCTGCTCGCCTATTACAGCGGCTGGAGTCGCGAACAGCTCGCCCAAAAGCTCGATATCCCGGTGAACACCATCAAGACCTGGCTGCGCCGCTCGCTGCTCGAAATCCGCGAGTGCATGGGGCGCTGAACATGATCGCGAAAAAGCCAAACGCGGACCTTAAGCCGCCGCTTTCCCGCTTCGATCGTGCTGCCAACTCCCACTGCGCGAGGCTGTGATGACCGACGAAGAGATGGACGCGCTGGCGGCCGAATATGTTCTTGGTACGCTTGCGGCCGACGAACGCACGAATGCCGATGGCTTGATAGCGGCCGACCCGGCGTTCGCGGAGCTGGTACGCCAGTGGGAACGGCGCCTGGGCGAACTCAACGTCATGGTTGAGGCGGTAGAGCCGCCGCCGCAGGTTTGGGACCGCATCAAATCGGGACTGGGCCAGCCTGCCCCCACTGCGCCGTTCGACAATTTGCAGCTGCCGCCGCTGATGCCGACGGCAGCGCAGCTTGCGCCGAAACCTGCCGCCCCCCCGGAGCTTGAAGAACACGTCGAGGAGCCGGAAGAAATCGGTGCTCCGGCTGCGAGTCTGTTGCCGCCCGACGAACCGCTGGAGCCCGAGCCGGAGCTGACGCCCGAGGTCGAAACCGCTTCGCTGCTTATCCCGCCGCCGGTAACGCTGCCGCGCACGGCGCCGAGCGCTGACGTGATCGACCTCGCCATCCATGTCCGGCGCTGGCGCGGTCTCGCGATCGTCGCCGGCGCGCTTGCCGCGGGGTTGGTGGCGCTGATCGTGGTTTCGCAGGCCAAGCCCGGTTTGTTTCCGGCTGGCGGCTTTCATATGCCGCGGCTGGTCGCACAGGGCCCCGCGCCGGCTAAACCGTCAGCGGCGGCGCCCGGAAGCAGGCTCGTTGGCGTGCTGCAGCAGGATCCCTCCGCGCCGGCATTCCTGCTGACGATCGATCCGGCAAGCCGGACTTTGACCGTGCGCCGCGTTGCCGCCAAGGCGGACGGCGATCACAGCTATCAGCTTTGGCTCATCGCTTCGCAGGCGGCCAAGCCGCAGTCGCTTGGCGTCGTCGGCGCCGGCGAGTACACGCAAAGCGCGCTGCCGGCAGATTTCGATGCTGCGGCAATGCGAGGTGCAACGTATGCGGTGTCGTTTGAGCCACCCGGGGGCTCGAAGACCGGTGCACCGACCGGGCCGATCCTGTTCACCGGCAAGCTGGTCGAGTCGATTCCGCCAGCGGGATCAAAAACCTGAGAGGCGCGGCCGTTTATCGGCCTGCTAAAGATCCGCCGACGAAAAATCCTTGGAATTAGCGGATGGTCGGCAATTGACCGGTCAGTTCGGTTGCCTGGCCGGCTTTGACCAGCGGGGCGGTGCCGAGATCCATGCCGCCGACATGCGAGAAGATGCCAACAGCCGCGACCAGGGTCGCGCAGGCAAGCCCAATCACCACGATCTTCAAATGCGTTCCGCGATCGGCACCGTACATGGAATGGCTGCTCATAATACCCTCCCGGTCCTTTAACCGGTTAGTTGCTGGGTCCACGCAAAAGGTTCATTCGAACTCGAAACATGGGAACTCAATATTTGCGGCAAAACGCGCCCTCACCGAGCGGTGATGGCCCGTGATAACGATTGATCGAGGGGCCAGTTCCGGTAATCAGGGGCCCGTGAGGGGCGGCAAGGCCGGCCCGGCCGTCAGGGGAGGGTAGGATGGACCGCCAAATCGTAGCCGAACTCGCGCCGACAGGGACTTTGCGCGCTGCCATCAATATGGGGAATTTCCTCCTGGTGACCGGCAAGACCGACTCCGGGGACCCTTCCGGCGTTGCCCCCGACATGGCCGCCGAGATCGCCAAACGGCTCGGCGTCCCCGTCCGCTATGTGCCGTACGAGCGTCCGTCGACGCTCGCCGACGCCGCCGGGACCAATGCTTGGGATATCGGTCTGATCGGGGCAGAACCGCAGCGCGCCGCCAAGATCGCCTTTACGGACGCGTATTGCGAAATCGAAGCGACCTATCTGGTGCATCCGGGTTCGCCGTTTAAATCCGTCGCCGATGTCGACCGGCCGGGCGTGCGGATTTCGGTGCGCCGCGGCGCCGCGTACTGCCTTTGGCTCGAGCGCAACATCAAACACGCGACCGTCCTGTCATTCGAGGCGGCCGATGCGCCGCTCAATCAGTTCATCGCCGAAAAGCTTGATGCGCTGGCGGCGCTCAAGCCTGGACTCATGGAGGACGTCAAAAAGGTGTCCGGCGGCACAATCCTGCCCGGACATTTCATGACCGTGCAGCAAGCCATCGGCACCGGAAAGTCGAACGCCGCCGCCGCAAAATTCCTCCAGGAGTTCGTGACCGACGCCAAGAAATCCGGACTGGTGGCGCGGCTGATCGAAAAGCATCGCGTCGCCGGTTTGTCGGTGGCGGCGTAGGGGCGGGCCTTGTGCCCGCCCGAGCAAGTGTGACCCCCGCGGATGCCGCCTACCGATTTTTCCGTTTGTGGGGCACCCACAAGGGGTGCCCCTACGGCGTCCTTCGCTGCGGGTTTTCTTGATCGAATTCCCAGCGCAATGGATTTTCATCGATGTGCCGCCGAACGCGATTCAAGTCCCTCCCATCGCGGATGACGTGCTCGTAGTAGTTACGCTGCCACACCCGGCGATCAAACTTCTGCCAGCGCTCGTTTTTGACGCCCTCTATAAATTGCAGGGTGGCGAGAGATTTGAAAGCGCCGACGATATCGCCAATCGTAGGAGCCTTCCGCATGGTCGTACCGTCGCCCGGCGCGTAGGGGCGGCCCTCGTGGCCGCCCTGCACATGCGGCGATCCGCGATCTTCCGACAATACAATGATGCCGTGCAGATGGTTCGGCATGACGACGAACATGTCGAGCTCAATTTTCGGAAAGGGCGCCGACATGTTGCTCCATACAGCCGCCGCCATGTGGCCGGCGCCATTTAACCGCATCGCCCCATCCGCGACTTCGCCGAACAAACATTTCCTGTCCTGTGTGCAAATCGTTACGAAATACGCGCCGGCTTGTGCATAATCGTATCCCTGTAAACGCAGGGACCGGCGACGATGCGTTTCGTTCGGCTGCATTGCGAGGTTTGTTTCTGGGTGGTCCTCGCGATGATACGCTATTTTGCGGCTTAGTCCGTAGGTGCGAGCCTTGCGCGCGCCCTGGATTGTGCATCCCGGGCGCCCACGAGGGGGGCCCCTACGGTCTTTTGCGCTTGCACCGGCGCACGTCGATCGGAGGGGCGAGTCCCCTGCCGCCAATCAGTGCGTGTCGAATACTGCCTGATAAGCCGCGACCGTCTTGCGGATGGCATCCAGCTCCGCGCTGGTCGGCTTGTAGGGATTTTTCGCCGCCGGCAGGCTGCCGAATTTCAGCAAGCAGGCCATCAACAGTAACCGCGCTTTGTTGGCGGTGAGGTTGCCGGCGGCGATCTGGAAGTCCGTCGGATCGGCAAAGCCCATGGGCGCGCCGCGGCCGGCGATTGCGACGGGGATGCCGCTGAACGCGGCTTTGAGCATCAGCTTGTTGCGGGTGTGCGACGGCGTCCGCCCATAGGGCACAAGACCCTGGATGACAAAGCCGGTCAGCAAGCCAAGACTGAGCTTGTGCTCGATCGAGGCGATCAGGTCGATCTCGGGCGCGGTGTCGTGTCCATAGGCCATTCCCGAATAACCGCCGTCGGCCGAGACGGTGACGACCGGAATGGCGTCGGTAACCAGCGCGTCGTTGCGGTCCTTGACCGCGACATCGACCATTTCGATGCCACCGGCGCCCTTTCTTGCTGCCTTCACCGTGCTTGGCAGCGTGGTGATCCTCAGATCGGATTTATAGGTGTGCTTGTAGACCGGCAGATAGGTGAGGGCGATCCGGCCGGTGTGACTGATATTGCCGACGATGCCGCCGTGGCCTCCGGTCGCCACATAGCCGCCCGGACGCGCATCAACCTTTGCGACCTCGCGGGCAGCAAACAATTGCTGTTCCTGGAGCACGACGACGCCGCAGCGGTTGCGGCCTTGTTCGTCGGCCCATACCCGCGAGCGGATGTAGCGAACCGAGTCGACGATGTTCGCCGGTCCGTCGGCGCTGATCTGCCCCTGCGGACGCTGTGCGGCGTTGCCGCAGATCGGCAAAGTCGTATCGATCAGTAAATTGAACCAGTAGGCGCTCTCTTCGACCTGCGGACTGCCTTGGGTCCAGATCACGCCGTCGTAGTCGCCCTTCGACACCAGCGCCTGCATGTCGTTGGTCGCCTTCGCGAGCGCCGGCCGCGGCGGCGCGACGGCAAGGTGGTACGGCTTATAGCCGAAGAAATGCGTGCCACGGACTTCGGGCAGAATGTCGCCCTCGCCCTTATCGGTGCGCAGGTGAGCGGGCAGTCCCTTGGTGTAGCCGCTCGGCGGCACACCGCGATAAAAGTCCACGGTTGCGATTGAGGACAGCAGGCTTGCGGTGCCTTCGGCGCCGATCGCGAGGCGATCGATCTCCTCGAAGCTGCGCGAGCCGTCGGGGAAAAAGCCCTGGCGGCCCGTGGCTGCGCCCGGCGCGGTGCATTCTTCCTCCCATGCCGATCCGTCGGCCTGGGTCGCCATATAGGGAAGCGGATATAGGCCATCTTCCGGCTTGAGCTCGATCTCGTAGACCGGCTTGTCGCTGCTGCTCTGGCGTTGCTGCCGAAACATGCCGTCGGCGCCGATGTATCCATCGGGAGGCCCGTATAGCTCGGCGACGTCGGATTCGAGCGGGTGCGCGGAAAACTGCTCGACATAGACTTTGACCGGAGCCGCGAGGCGCTGCGGCCGCAGCGCGTCGTAGCGCAGTGGCGCGCCGGCGGCATCCTTGAGCAACGGCAAACCGTGCTTGGCGCGCGCTTTGTTCGACGTGACAAGCGGCGGCGTGTTCTGGATGGTCGCGGTCGGGCCAGTCAGGTGGGCAATGCGGGTTTTGCTGCTGTCGTTCATCGTGTCCCCTTACATCTTCGCGCAAAAAATTCTTCCTGAATGCCGCGGACATCGTCACTGAGTGCCGAGTTGCGATCCGTGGAGCATTCCCTTGAGCAAGTAGCGCTCGACCGCCATCACGGCGGCATACATGACGAGCGCCAGGACAGACAAAACGACGACGCCGACCCAGACCAGGTTGATGTCCATGACTTGCCCCGCATAGAGGATCATGCGGCCGACGCCGAATTGCGATGCGATAAATTCGCCGACGATCGCGCCGGCCAGCGCCAAGCCGATATTGACCCGCAGGCTGCTGACGATCCAAGGCATCGCCCACGGCACGACGACCTTGGCAAAGACTTGGAAACGGCTCGCTCCCAAGGAGAACAGCAATGTCTCGAGGTCCTTGTCGACGCTTCGGACGCCGCCATACGCTGCCATTGCCGCCGGCACGATCGTCAGCGCGACCGCGAGCGCCACCTTCGACTCGAAACCGATTCCAAACAGGATAATCAGGATGGGTGCGAGCGCGAGTTTCGGAATCGCGTTGAACGTCACGAGGTACGGCTCGCTGACGCGGCCGTAGACACGCGACCACCAGGTGGAGAGGCCGATCATGGCGCCGGCCACCACGCCGAGAATGAAACCGACGATTGTCGATGCCGAGGTATAGCCGACATCGACAAGGAGCGTTCCCTGGGTCGCCGCTACGTAAGCCGTGCTTACGATGGCCGTCGGACTTGAGAAAAAATATGGATCGATGATCTTCAGGCGGGTGAGGATTTCCCAGCCGAGAATGATGCCGGCAGCGAGCGCCCAGCGCCAAATGGCAGCGCATCGGCGAATGCGCCGCTCGGCGGCATCGTCATCGTCGGCGGCGATAGAATTGGGATCGTTCATTGCATCGGGGGCGCTCATTGCAATGACTCCTGGCGTTCGGCGATGCGGGCCTCGTCATTGAGCAAGCCGAGAAGCTGGCGCTTCAAGTCCACGAATTGTGAACTGGTTACGGCATCCTGGCCGCGCGGCCGCGGCAGGGCGACGTCGATATGGGCTTTTATCCGGCCCGGGCGAGCGGTGAAGACGTAGATCTCATCCGACAGGTAGATCGCTTCATCGATGTCATGGGTGACGAACAGGATGGTTTTTCCGAGATCGCTCCAGACTTGCAGCAGCCAGCTTTGCATGAGCATGCGAGTCTGCGCATCCAGGGCGCCGAAAGGCTCGTCGAGCAGCACGATGTCGCGATCGTACAGCATCGTTCGCAACAGGCTGGTCCGCTGCCGCATGCCGCCCGACAGTTCGTGTGGGTAGTGCTGCTCGAAACCGGCGAGGCCGTAGCGGTCAATCAATGGCTGGGCGCGCGCAATCGATTCTTTTTTCGGTACGCCCCGGACTTCGGCGCCGAGAATGATGTTGTCGATGATCGTGCGCCACGGCAGCAACAACCCTTTCTGCAGCATATAAGCCACGTAACCGGGTCGCCCCACGATGCTGTTGCCGTCGGCAAGCACGTCGCCCGTGGTCGGCCGCAACAGACCGGCGATGATGTTGAAAAGTGTCGACTTGCCGCAGCCGCTCGGGCCGATCAGGCTGACCAGCCGGCCTTCCGGAATCGTAAGCGACGCCGCGTCGAGCGCGCGAACGGCGCGACCGTCGCGTTTGAATGACTTAGAAACAGTCCGGACGTCGAGTTTGGCAGCCGTGGTCGCCCCCGCTGGCTCAGTCCATCGCCGTACACACCGCATTCCCGGCGACCTGAGCAGCTTACGGCAGGGTCTCGAAGCGATCGTTTTCTTCAAACCGATTGCAGTCGAGCGGCCTTTCGCAGCACAGTTGCGAGTGTTTGACGTTTGAATGTTACCCGCTGGGATTCAATTCGTCCAACCAAAAAATAACGACGGGACATTGGACCGCGCCGCCGCGGTTCGGTACAATGGCGTCAGCTGCGCTGGGTCATTCCGGGTGCTCCCGCAGCCCTCTGTCAAAAGAAGGAGCTCAATCATGCGATTTGACGCCACAACCTCTCCCGGGCTGACACGCCGGGCCGCGATGACCGGCGCCCTGGCGACGGGTCCAGCTATCTTTTCACGCAACGTCTTCGCGCAAAGTGTAAAGGCGCTGATCCTCGCCGAGCCGGTTCACAATTTGGGTTACGCGCCAGTCTATCTTGCGGCCGATCAAGGTTTGTACAAGAAGCGGGGCCTTGATGTTTCGGTGCTGACCGCCACCAATGGCGCTCACGTGACCGCGCTCGTCAGCGGGCAAGTGTGGGGCAACATCGGCGGGCCGGAATCCGACGCGATGGCCAACGTCGGCAAGGCCGACCCGCTGATCACGATCTGTAATCTGGTCAATCGCGCGAACGTGTATCTGGTCGCCCGCAAGGGCACTGGGCCGAAGTCGACATCGGATGCCGACATCGCCGCCTTTCTCAAGGGCAAGAGGTTCGCGCTCAGCCGGTACGGCGGCACCCCGGACTTGCTTGGGCGGTGGCTGACGATCAAAGTCGGTCTCAATCCGCAGAAGGATATCGTGGCCATCAACCAGGCGGACAACGCCGCAGTCGTCGCGATGATGAAGAATGGCGCCATCGACTTGGGGGTTACTCAGGAGCCGTTCATCACGGCCGGCATCGAACAGGGGCTTTGGGACGACCCATTCTATGGGTTCCCGTCGCTGGGCGACTATGCGTACTCGGTTGTCAGCGTGCGCAAATCCACCATCACCCAGGAGCCGCAGGTTGTGCAGGCATTCGTCGATGCGACGATAGAGGCGCTCCGCATCACGGCGAAAGACCGAGGCGCGGTCGAGGCGATGACACGCAAGGAATTTCCCACATTGCCGGCGAATGGTGTGAAGGCCACGCTCGACCGCGCCTATGCCGATCACCTGTGGAGTGTCGACGGCATGGTTTCCGAGCAAGGCTACAACCTCGACATGGAGGTCGTTAACAAATCGGGGTCCTTTACCAAGCATGTCCCTTACGCCGACGTCGTCGACATGCAATTTGTCCGCAAGTCTCTGCAGAAGAGCTAGCGTCCTGGCGTGACATCGCGCTGCCTGGTGTCAGGCGAAGTGCGGGTGGTTAGGAGACAGCCGGTTGCGGCGAATCCGCGCCCATCGCGTGGCAAATCGCCGTGCTGGCGATCGACCCGACGCAAATTTCTTGCGGAAGTTCGTGACCGACGCTAAGAAGCGCGGACTGGCGGCGCGGCTCAAAAATTGGCGGCCCACCGCGCAGGCTCGCTTTTTATCGTGGAGCGGCTGTCGTTAGCGGCTTCTTCGCCGATAGCTACTGACGTGCCTGCGTTAGCCACCAAACCAGGCCGAGCTCGTATTTTCTTCGCCAAGCGCATACTTATCCCCACAAGGAGACTCGAATGGCCCCGCGCCAAATGAAGATGCCGGAAAAAGTTGAAGCCGAACCGGAAGAACATTTCTCGCAGCGCAAGCGGCCGGAATTGGGCCGCTATCTGCTTCAAGTAGACCGGCAGACCAAGGGCTCTTATCTGACGGCAGAACTTGCTGAATCGGCAGGACTTGCGATCAAGAAGGAATATCCGATCCTTCACGTCACCGTGTATGACAGCGTTGATTTTGCCAGCACGGTACTCGCGGCGCCCGCGAAAGAGTGAATGACCTTTGACCACTCCCAGGCCCCTGGCTGCCTAACAAGCGCCTGAACGCAACGCGGCGACGGATTTCCAAGACAGCATCGCGTGCCGGGCGTCAGATGACGCCGGGAGTGCTTTTGTCGAAAATGCCGAGGTGCTTTTGCGCCTCGACCGGCATGTCGGGCACGCGAATGAGACGGCCCATGAATGTCGTCCACGGCTTCTCGGCGACCGGTTGCAGCTGGGCAAAGTTCCAAAACTGCTTTTCGGTCATCTCGATCTCACTGACTCCGTGATCGAGCACCCAGCCTCGCAGCATGGTGAGGCGGCTCCGATCGGGATCGGTGAACATCGTGTCCGGCAAAGTCTTCCTCACGAGATGATCCCTTTGCCGTGGCGGTGGGCGCCCGGCACCCGTTCAGCGCGCCCCCGATGGGGCAGCAGCCGTCCGGCCTAGACCGCCGATCGACCGGGCAGTATCGCACGCCATTCGTAACCTTTGTGTTAGGACGATGGCGCATGCGCAATCGCGCCGACAACAGCGACTCGCTGTTACCAGCGCGTTTTTCAGAAGGGCGCGGAATCCGGGCGGCGATCCGCCTGGAGCGCGATACCGCTAGGAGAATTTCTTGCCGTTAGAGCCTTTGCCCATGACCGGGCTCGGTGTGAACGGCGAGGCTGCCGGCGTGCCTTTTTTCTTGTTCTTGTCGGCTTTCGGCTTTTTCTTCTCGCGGTTGCTTCTCATTTGTCCCTTTGCCATTTCATCCTCGCGCTGGTGGGTGTTCGGTTATTCCTGTTCTTCAGGCCTGCTGGAGTTTGCATCAAGCCGCTTGAAGTCGGCAATGACGGCGGCGATGAGCTTCTGTCTACGCGGATCCTGCGCCGTCAGCGTCGCCGCAAAGAGGTTGAGAAGATAGCGCGCTTTGTCGGCGGCTTCATGCCAACTCGCCGCCGGCGCAGCCAGCAGGTGAGATTCCAGTTCGTCCTGCCGCTGCCGCAGCGCCTTCTCGTTCTCCTCGACATCCGAGAGCATCCGGCGCAACTCGGTCGCCTTCTGAGCGGCCATGCCGCGGTGCTGATCGAGGTCGATCGTCTTCTCGGTCATGATGGCGCATCGCGACGGGTCAGGGGATATTCGGCCTGTTCGTACAAACGGCGGATGTCGTCGCTGCCGTATCTCCGCTCGTCGACTTCGAGATACGCCCCGACCAGACATTCGGCCGGCAACTCCTCGATGGCAAAACGGATAGCCTGCGCGGCTTGAGTGAATCGCTTGTAGCCGAACGGTTGACGCCGCGGCAGTCGCCGCCGCATCGCGAACAGCTCGGCCGCACAGTTGTAATCGAACTTGCTCATCGTCCGGGGCCTTATAAAAATGCGATTAAAGTATCATTCGAATGTAAGCCCATCCAAACGATACAGAGAATATAAGCCCAAATCACGCCGTTACCAGCCCGGAAACGATACTTTCCGGGCGGAATCGAGAGAAACAAGCGATCTGACGCTGACTCTGGTGACGGCGCAGCCACTCCGCGTCCTAAATACTGCCTACCGTCTTGAGCCGCGCGCGCGGGTGAATCTCGGATTGCGACATGACGCTGGTCTGCGCGCGGAAGCGTTCGACGATACCGCGCACGAACGGCCGGATGCCGGGCGAGGTTACCAGCACAGGATTTTCGCCGTCGCGGCCGGCCTGGTCGAATTTCTCGCGCACCGCATTGATGAACTCGGTGAGCTTGGACGGCTGCATGGCGAGGCTTCTGTCGTCGCCCTGGCCGATAATCGATTCGGCGAATGCCTGCTCCCATTTGGCGGTGAGCGCGATGATCGGCAGATAGCCCGCAGGGCTCGCGTGCTGGGAACAGAGCTGGCGCGATAGCCGCGCGCGCACATGCTCGGCGAGACTCGTGGGATTGCGGGTCGCCGGCAGCCCGTCGGCGATGCCTTCCAGGATGGTCGCCAGATCGCGAATCGATATGCGCTCGGCAAGTAGAATTTGCAGCACACGCTGGATGCCCGACACGGTGATCTGTGACGGCACGATATCCTTGACCAGCTCGCTCTGTTCCTTCGGGAGCTCTTTAAGCAGCTTCTGCACTTCGCCGTAGGACAGAAGCTCGCACATGTTGATCTTGATCAGTTCCGTCAGGTGCGTTGCAAGTACGGTCGCGGCGTCGACCACCGTGTAACCCCTGACCGAGGCCTCTTCCTTGAGCGCGGTGTCGATCCATGTCGCCGGCAATCCGAAGGTTGGCTCCGTGGTGTGCGTGCCGGGCAACGTCACCTGCTTACCCGCCGGGTCCATCACCATGTACTGGCCGGGCCAGACCTTGCCGTTGCCGGCATCGACTTCCTTGATCTTGATGACGTAGGCGTTGGCGTCGAGCTGCACGTTGTCCAAAATGCGCACCGCCGGCATGACGAAGCCCATCTCGATGGCGAGCGAGCGGCGCAGCGCCTTGATTTGCTCGGTCAGCCGCTCGGAACCGTCGGGCGCGTTGACGAGCGGCAGCAGCGCATAGCCGAGCTCCATCTTGAGATCGTCCATCTTCAAGGTCGCCGATATCGGCTCCTCGGCGGGCGGCGCCTTGGCGGCTTCGGTTTTTACCACCGCGGCAGCCGCGGCCCGCTTGTTGCGGCGGTCGATCAGATAGGCAAGCGCCCCGGCGCCGCTGCCGAGCGCAAAGAACGGAATGATCGGCAAGCCGGGCAACAGCCCCATCGAGAGCATCACCGCTGCCGACATACCGAGCGCCTTGGGATAGCCGGAGAATTGGCTGAGCAGCGCCTTGTCGGCGGCGCCGCTGACGCCGGCCTTGGACACCAGGAGGCCCGCGGCGGTCGATACGATCAGCGCCGGGATTTGCGTGACCAGACCGTCGCCGACGGTGAGCAGCGTGTAAGTGTGGGCGGCATCGGCGAAGCTTAAGCCTTGCTGTACGATGCCGATGACCATGCCGCCGATGATGTTGATCAGGACGACGAGCAAGCCGGCGATGGCGTCGCCGCGGACGAATTTCGAGGCGCCGTCCATCGCGCCGAAGAAGCCGGATTCGTCTTCCAGCGCTTTGCGTCGGCGGCGCGCTTCCTTTTCATCGATCAAGCCGGCAGACAGGTCGGCGTCGATCGCCATCTGCTTGCCGGGCATGCTGTCCAAGTGGAAGCGCGCCGCGACTTCGGCGATGCGCCCCGAGCCCTTGGTGATGACCACGAAATTGACGATCACCAGAATCGTGAAGACGATAATGCCGATGACGAAATTGCCGCTCATGACGAAGTTGCCGAACGCCTCGATGACGTGACCGGCGGCCGAGGTGCCTTCGTGGCCATGAGCAAGAATGAGCCGCGCCGAAGCGAGGTTGAGCGACAGCCGCAGCATCGTCGAAATCAACAGGACGGTCGGAAACGCGGAGAATTCCAGCGGTGCATGGATGAACAGCGACGTCATCAGGATCAGCACCGAGAAGGTGATCGAGATGGCCAGCGCAAAATCGAGCAGCACCGGCGGCAGCGGCAGGATGAGGACCAAAAGGATCGCCATCATGCCGACGGCGAGCGCGATATCGCTCCGCCGCAGCATTGTGCCGATTTCGGCAAGGCGGGACATTGCGGTGTCGCCGCTTTGCACGGAAGGTACGTCGGTCATGTCGTCCGAGTGGCCACGCCGGTTACGTTCGCGCGTTTCAAAGCTGTGCGCTGCGGCCGAAGGGCCGCCGGCACGAAACAGTGGTGCCGCGCTCGCGTCCAAGGCTGGTCCCCAGGCAGCGTCAAAGGGTCCGATGCAACGCTCACGCCTCCCCCGGCAAAATCTGCCGGGTATATGGTTACTGGCGGGTTAACGCCGGGCACCGGCAGGCATCAAAGGGGGAAAAAATACGCAGAATCATGCTGCGAGTGACGCTCGCGGCCGTCGCCATGGCGATGATCGCCCCAACGGCGCGCGGCGACGGCATCGAGGCCGGCCTGTGGAAGATCACCACCGTCATCGAGACCGGCGGCAGGGCAGGCCCGCCGCGCGAAACCTCGAAATGCCTCACCGCCGATCAAGTTACCGACCTGCCGGCGACCTTCTCGCCGGTCGCCAGCACGGTCAATTCCACCTGCGAGCCGTTGGCGCGCAAGTTCGACGGCAAAAAGCTGAGCTGGCGTCTGGTCTGCAAGGGCCAGCTCGACATGGAGCTGAATGGCGAATTCAATTTCGACAGCGCGCACCATTATACCGGCACGGTGCAGAGCAAGGCGTCGATGGGCGGTCAGGAGATGCCGGGCTCGAAAAATTCCGTCGAAGGCACCTGGGTGTCGGCATGTCCGCAATAGATCGTTTTTCCGCTCGCGCGATAGCGACACGATCGCGGGGCAGGATCGTTCTCGCGCTCGTCGTCACGTTCTGTGCGCAAGCCGCGTCCGCGCAAACGCGTCCGGTTGCGTTCGTCGATGCCGCGACCATCGTGCCCGGGCTGATCGTCGAGATGCGCTATGCGGGTGCGCATAATTTTGTCGGCCGGCCGATCGACGGTTATGAGGCGCCACATTGTTTGTTGACGCGCCCGGCCGCCAGCGCGCTGGCCGCGGTCGCGGCCGACCTCAAGCCGCAAGGTCTGGTGCCCAAAGTGTTCGATTGCTACCGTCCGGCGCGCGCCGTTGCGAATTTCGTTCGCTGGGCGCGCGCCCTCAAAGACCAGAAGATGAAAGCCGAGTTCTATCCGAATGTCGATAAACGCACGCTGTTCCGCGACGGCTATATCGCCACCCATTCCGGCCACTCGCGCGGTTCGACCATGGATTTGACGCTGGCGAAGGCTGACGGCACCGAGCTCGATATGGGCACGCATTTCGATTTCTTTTCGCCGCACTCCTGGACCGCCGACCATAGCGTCGGGGCGAAAGCGCATGCCAATCGCATGCTGCTCGCAACGGCGATGCGCCGCCGCGGCTTTTACGGCTACTTCCGCGAATGGTGGCATTTCACCTTGCGCGGCGAGCCGTTTCCGAGGACCTATTTCGATTTTGTGGTGAAGTGAGCGCTGTCATTCCGGGCTCCTCGCTCCGCTCGGCCCCGGAATGACACTACAGCCCCAAATAAAATTTCTTGATCAGATCGTTGTTGTTGAGTTCGTCGGCCGAGCGGCCCTCGAACGCGATCTTGCCGTGGACGATGACGTAGCCGCGGTCGGCGATGCGGATTGCCTGGTTGAAATTCTGCTCGGCCATGAGCACGGTGAGCGCGTAGCGTTGTTTCATTTCGCTGATGGCGTCGATGGTGCGGCTGACCAGGATCGGCGCGAGGCCAACCGACGGCTCGTCGACCAATAGGATTTTCGGCGCCAGCATCAGCGCCCGGCCGAGCGCCAGCATCTGCTGTTCGCCGCCCGACATGCTGCCGGCCAGTTGTGCGCGGCGTTCGGCAAGCCGTGGAAAAGTCTCGAAACAGACTTCGAGATTTTGCTTGAGCGCGCGGCGGGCGGTGCGGCGGAACGCACCAAGCAGGAGATTTTCCTCGACCGTAAGCTTCGGAAAGAGGCGGCGGCCTTCCGGCACCAGCGCGATGCCGAGATCGACGATCTCCTCCGTGGTGCGGCCGGTCAGGTCGTGGTGTATGCCCTCGATCTCGGCGACGATCGATCCTGCGCTTGGGCGCACGATGCCCATGATGCATTTCATCAGGGTCGATTTGCCGTTGCCGTTGGTGCCAAGCAGCGCCACCGTCTCGCCGCCGCCGACGTTGAGCGAGACGTCGTGGATCACGCGTACCGCCCCATAGGCGGCGTGAATGCCGGAGAGGTTCAGGCTGTTAGCCAAGATACGCCTTCTCCACTTCCGGATTGCGCATCACCTCGTCGGGCTTGCCGTCGGCGATCATACGGCCCGACACCAGCACCACAAGGCGGCGGGAAAAGCTCATTACTGCGCTCATAATGTGCTCGATGAGGATGACGGTGACGCCTTTTTCGTTGAGCCTCACCAGCAGCGCCAGAATATCGTCGATCTCCGAATGCGTCAGTCCCGCCATTGCTTCGTCGGCGATCAGGAGTTTCGGCTCCGCCGCCATGGCGCGCGCCAGTTCGAGCTTGCGCATTTCGACCTGGGTGAGGTCGCGCGGCCACTGCCGCGCCTTGGCTTCCAGCCCGACCTCGCGCAACAGTCCGTGGCAGTGTTCGTCGACCTCTTCGACGGTGCGATGAACGCCGCGTGCCTCGACCGTGTAGAGCCGTGGGATGCGCACGTTGTCGACCAGCGTCAAGCTGGGGAACGGCCGCGGCAGCTGAAAGCTGCGGGCAAGGCCGAGATGCGTGCGCTTGTGCGCCGGCATGCCGTCGATCGGGCGGCCGTTAAAGCGCACCGAGCCCTGCTCGTTGCGCAGCGTGCCGCAAATACAATTGACCAGCGTACTTTTGCCCGATCCGTTCGGCCCGATCAGGCCGAGCCGCTCTCCGGCCGGCACTGTCAGCGTGATATTGTCCAGCGCGACGAAACCGCCGAAACGTTTGCTGAGATTGTCGACCTCAAGCAGTTCGCTCATGCCGGGGACTCCGGTGCGGAGCCGCTTGGGGCCACGGCCGGCGGCTCATCCAGCGAGGCGGGGCGGCGGCCGACGAAATCGTCGTCCTTGTGTTGGAAGTATTTTTGGAACAGGCCGACAATGCCATTCGGCGCCAGGATAACGAAGGCGACCAGCAGACAGCCGACGATCAAAAGATTGACCGCTGACGAGATCGTCACAGTGATGAGCTGCTGCAGGGAGTCGAGCAGGATGGCGCCGATCAGCGGGCCGATCCATGTCGAGGTGCCGCCGATCAGCGGCATGGCGATGGCGTTGATGGCGTAGTCGAGCGCGAAGGTGGAATCCGGCTGCAAGTAGCCGATGTAGTAGGGGAACGGGGCGCCGGCCATGCCCATCAGCGCGCCGGAGATCGTGGTGGCGATCAGCTTCACGCGCAACGTCGGCACGCCGGAGGCTTCGGCCGCCAATTCGTCGTCGCGAATCGTGGCCATGCCGTAGCCGAGCCGGGAGCGCTCGATCAGCCGCGCGATGACCAGAGATCCGACCGCAAGCAGCAGCATGGTCAGGAACAGATAACGCACATAGCTGCCGATCAGCGGCGCGTTCTCGGGGCGCAAAATGTAGGCGCCGCGCGAGCCGCCGACATAATCCCAGTTGACGATGAGCGTCTCCAGCACGACCGCCAGCGCGAGCGTCGCGATCGAGAAAAATGCGCCGCGTAGCCGCAGCGTCAGGTAGCCCATGCCGAAGCCGACGATGCCCGACACGATTCCGCCGACCAGCATCAGCACCGGGATCGGAATCACGTGCGATAGTTCGTTCTTGCCGATCAGATTGTAGATTGCGACCGTCGAATAGGCGCCGAGCGCGAAAAATGCGCCGGTGCCGAAATTCACATAGCCGCAATAGCCGCCGAGAATGTTCCACGCCGTCGACAACACGACGTATTGCAGCACCACATAGCCGGCGAAGAAGATGTAATCGTTGCCGACGGCGAGCGCGCCGGCGAATACTAGGCCGGCGACGACCAGGCTGATGACGAGAAACGGCAACGTGCGCACGCGTCACCGCCCCAGCAGGCCGGCGGGGCGCACCGCCAGCGTCAGCAACAGAAACCCGAACGAGACGGCCGGCGCCCACGACGGGCCGTAAAACGTCGATGTCAGACTCTCGACGACACCGATCAGCATGGCGGCGATCACCGTGCCCGGCAGGCTGCCCATGCCGCCCAGCACACAAATAGCGAAGATACGGCCGATATAGTCGCGCCCGACCGACGGCTCGACCGGCTGGATGATGATCAGAAATGCGCCGGCGATCGAGGCGGTGGCGATGGAAATAGCAAAGGCGATGCGCTTGATGCGGATCGGGTTCACGGCCATCAACCGAAGCGCGAGCTGGTCCTGCGCCACCGCCATGATGGCGCGGCCGATGAAGCTGCGCACGAGCAGGAGCTGCAGCGCCGCGATCAGAAGGAGCGAGACCAGGCACGGCACGGCGATGCGCAACGGTATGTCGATGTTGGCGAGATGCAAGGTCGGGCCGATATAGGACGCTTCCACGTCGCGGTAATCGACGCCGAAATAGAGCACCAGTGTCACTTCGGTGATGAACAGAAGGCCGAAGAAGAACGCTAGGCCGCGCAGCGATTCCTGCCCGCGCTTTTCGAACGCCACGTAGTAGATCTGGTAGATGCCGGCGCCGAGCGCGTAAAAGGCCGGCAGCATGATGATGCTGGTGAGGATAGGATCGAGGCCGAAATCGTGGTTCATCATGTAGGCGGCGTAAGAGCCGAGAATGATGAAGGCGGGATGCGCGATATTGACGATGTCGAGGATACCGAACGACAGCGAGACGCCCGAGGCCATCGCCGCGTAAAAACCGCCGATCAGAATGCCCGAGACGATGGCATTCGTCAGGAGATCGAACGAAAAGATCATTATTGTGTTCCCACCCCGCCGCGAGTGTGCAGGAACGGGCCGCACTTGGCTAGACGAAAAAGGTTGGTTCGGCAGCAGGGAGGCAACCTGACGCGGCGCTGTGCGGCTGGCGGGGCTTGGGCTCGAGCCGGCGGGACCACTTTGAAATGCGAGTGGAGGCGCGCTTACAGGGCGGCGACGAATTGCTCCATGCGCCGTCGCTGGTCGGGATCGGGCAGCGCGCCGTGCATGGCGCCGAGGTTGTCGGTCATGTGCGCCGGATCCGACGTGCCGGGAATCACGGCCGTGACCCGAGGATCGCCCAACAGATATTTGAGGAAAAACTGCGCCCAGCTCCCGGCGAATGTTGCCGCCCACACGGGCACTGGCTTGCCATGCACGGCGCGGAACAGCCGGCCGCGGCCGAATGGCAGTGCGGTCAGCACCGCCGCCTTCACCTCGGCGGCGCGCGGCAAGATGCGTTTTTCAGCTTCACGGTTGTCGAGCGAATAATCGACCTGCACGAAATCCGGCTGCTCGCGCGTGAGGACCGCCTCAAGGGCGGGGAAGGAACGGTGATAGGTCGACGTGATGCCGATGTAGCGGCACACGCCTTGCTCCTTCCATTGGTGAAAGCGCGACAGCGATTGATCGGGGTCGTCGACGTTGTGGAGTTGCAGGAGATCGACTTTCTCGGTGCGCAGACGGCCGAGCGAGCGCTTGAGTTCGACGTCGTCGGGAGCTTCGAGCTTTGTGGCGATGAACAGTTTCGCGCGCAAGCCCTTCGGTACGGTGACCTTGCCGAGCACGGTCTCGGCGTCGCCATAAGAGGAAGCTGTATCGATCAAGCTGCCGCCGCGATCGAGCAGCGCGCGGACAACGGCCGCCGCCTTCGATCGCGTTTCTGGGTCGTCGCTGGCGAAAACTTCGGCGGTGCCGAGCCCGACCGCCGGCAGCCGCTCGCCGGTCTTAGGGATAGGGCGCGCAATCAGCGTTGCAGCCTCTTGCGCCAACGCGCTTCGCGCCAACACCAGCGCCGCCGGACCGATCGCGAATTCGCGCCGTGTCAGTCGCATCGTTTCTCAATCTCCGGACGCCGCGACCGCATTGATGCGCTCGGCTCGCCGCTCCTGGGCGCGCCCGAGCGCGGCCGACAGGATGAGCCAGATCGCCGCGACCGGCGCAGAGACAAGCGCAATCGCGCCGAGTTTCATGCCCAGCGCCTGAAGGCCATCATACATCCAACCGTACAACGCATCGGAACCACGATAAATGACCACGTCGATCAAATTCTTGGCTTTGTATTTTTCCTCCCGGCCAAGCACCGTATAGAGCACCTGGCGCGCCGGCGTGGCGACCGAGAAATGGAACCAGCGCTGCGCCACTTGCGCGACCAGAACGACCATCAGCGTAGGCGCCAGAAATAATGCCAGAAAGCCCACGATATAGATCGCCGGCAGGGCTGCGGCCGTGATGCCGGTGCCGAAACGCTTGAGCAGGCGTCCGGTGGCAAAAATCTGCGTCGCCAGTGTCAGCAGATTTACCGCGAGATCGATGCCGGCAAAAATCCGCGTCTGCGCGCCGGCGCCGTGCACGCCGGCGGCGACAAGATGAATTTGCTGGAAATAGAGGATCGTTGCGCAGAACGACTGCAGGCTTATCCAGGCGGCGATGCCCAGCAGATAGGGCGAACGCATCAGCTCGGGCAAAGCTGCGAACGCGCTGCCGCCAAGCCGCGGCGGGTCGGCCTGCAGATCGTTGTGCGCGGTGGTTGCGCGTTCCAGCCGCCGGACGCAGAACACCGCCGCTTCCAGCAAGACCACCGCCGGGATCAGGAGATTGACCGGACCTAATGACACCAGTCCGAGTGTCATCACCGGGCCGAGCAGTGCGCCGGCCGTGCCGCCTGCGCCGATGAAGCCGAACAGGCGCTTGCCCTGATCGGCGGTAAAAATGTCGGCCATGAACGACCAGAACACGGCGACCGCGAACAGGCTGAATACGGCGAGCCAGACATAGAACACGCGCGCGACGATGGCGGTGCCGACATGGAATATCAGCAACAACCAGAACAGCACGAGGTTGGCGGCGAAAAAGTGGTAGACGATGGGAATGAAGCGCGCTCGTGTGAGCCGCGCCACCAGCATGCCGTAGAACGGCTGCGCCACGATCAGTGCGAGGAACGTCGCGGTGAACAGCCACGGCAGGTTTTTTACGCCGCCCGCAATGCCCATCTCGTCGCGCAGCGGCCGCAGCACGTAATAGCCGGCGAGCAACGTGAAGAAATAGGCGAAGGACCACAACGCCGCGCTGCGCTCGGCCGGCGTCGCCGGCACCACGCGCGCGATCCAGCGCTGCAGTGCGCCCGCAGCGCCGTGGGCTTCGGCCGCGTCTGCGGTCATTGCGGCAACGACAGCTTTTTCTTCAGTTCCTCGGCGCTTATCCGCTGGCCGTAACCCGGTCCACCGCGCTGGAACAGCTTGGCGTCGGCAAGCTTGCCGACGACGACCGGCTCGAAGCCGGCGTCGCGCACCAGTCCCGCAGCGATGCGCACGGCGTCGGCATCGTCGCCCGCGATCGGTACCGCGAGCTTCGGATCGGGCCGGTTGGCCTGCTGCTCGAAATACGTGTAGCCCATGGTGTTGAAGGCCCGCACGACCCGCGCACCGGGGAAATATTTCTGCGTCGTCACGCCGACGCCATTCTTCTCGACCTCGTCGGCAACGGCGCCGTCGCGGCCGGGCACGGCGTTGCAGGTGTCGAGCACGATCTTGCCCTTGAGTTGCGCCGCGTAGTCGTGGCCGATCTGCGGAATGGCGCTGTACGGCACGGTCAAGAGGACCGCATCGCCGAAGGCGATGGCTTGTTCGATGGTGCCGGCCTTGGCGAGCGGTCCGAGCGTTGCGATCAGGCCGTTAAGCTGTTGCGGATGCCGGTCCGAAAAAAATACGGGGTGTCCGCTCTTGACCCATAGGCCGCCGATCGTGCCGCCGATGTGGCCGGCGCCGATGGTGCCGAGCGGGATTTTGGCGCCGCTCTCGGCTTGCGCGTAGCTCTCGGCAGGCCGCAACGCGGCGCCGAGCAGCAGCGTGCCGCCGGCCGCCAAGAACGCGCGGCGATTGGCGGTAAAAAGGCTCCGTTTGGTCATCAAATCCTCCTGCGCAGGCTGTAGCCTCGCCAAGTTGGTCGGACAAATCGATCACGCGCCAATGAACACCGCGCGATGGAAATTAGTCAGGGGCGCGGTGCATAATCAGCATGATTATGAAGCAACCTCTGATCGTCCCGCTGCAATTGTTCCGCCGACGCGCGGTATTGCCGTCTCGTAACCGTCGTGTCAGGGCTCTTGGTTTAAATCCGCAACGCATGGTCGGCGTGCGTGTAGGGCAATTTCAGCGCGTCGGCGACGGCGCGGTAGGTGACATGGCCGTCATGGATATTGAGGCCGTTGCGCAGGTTGGCATCGGCGGCGAGGGCTAGCCGCCAGCCCTTGTCGGCCAGCGCCAGCACGAACGAGGTCGTGGCGTTGCTCAGCGCGAAGGTCGAGGTGCGCGCCACCGCGCCCGGCATGTTGGTCACGCAATAATGCACGACGTCGTCGACCGTGTAGGTCGGGTGCGAATGCGTGGTCGGCCGTGATGTCTCGGCGCAGCCACCCTGGTCGATGGCGACGTCGACGATGACCGAGCCAGGCTTCATGGCCTTCACTGTGGCCGCCGAGATCAATTTCGGCGCGGTTGCGCCCGGCACCAGCACCGTGCCGATCACGAGGTCGGCGCGGCGGCACAATAGTTCGATGACATCGGGCGTCGAGAACACGGTGCGCACGCGGCCGCCCAGTTGAGCGGCGATGCGGCGCAGCGCCTCCGGATTGCGGTCGAGCACGGTGACATCGGCGGCCATGCCTGAGGCGATCAGCGCGGCGTTGGCGCCGGCGACGCCGCCCCCGACGATAAGCACGCTTGCCGCGCCGACGCCCGGCACGCCGCCAAGCAGCACGCCGCGGCCGCCGTTCTCCTTTTCCAGACAATGCGCGCCGACATGCGGCGCCATGCGACCGGCAACTTCGGACATCGGCGTGAGCAGTGGCAAGGTGCCGTTCGGTCCAGTGACGGTCTCATAGGCGATCGCGGTGACGCCGGAGGCGAGCAAATCTTCGGTCTGTTGGCGGTCCGGCGCCAGGTGCAGATAAGTGAACAGCACCTGGCCGCGGCGCAGCTTCTTGCGCTCGGCGGCAAGCGGCTCCTTGACCTTCACGACTAATTCGGCGCGACCCAACACGGTATCGGCGTCTGCGACGATTTCGGCGCCGGCTGCGCGATAATCGGCGTCCGGCAGGCCTCCGCCGACGCCGGCATTCGTCTCCACCAGGACGCGATGGCCCTTGTCGGTCAGTTCGCGCACCGTCGAGGGCACGAGGCCGACGCGATACTCGTTGTCTTTTATTTCCTTGGGAACGCCGATCAGCATGGCGGTCAATCTTTGTTCGCTGCCCGAAGCAGCTACATCACGTAAAGCCGGTCTGGCAACACGTTCGGTGAGCCGTCCGGCGGCGCGTGCTGAGCAAGCACCGCGCCGCAACGCTCGATCGCGGCAATAAAGCCCGCAGCGATGCGGCCGTCGCGCATATGACCGGTCAGAGCGTCAATCGCGGCCTGCCATTCCGCATTGGGGACTTTCGCGGCGATGCCCTCGTCGGCGACGATGTGCGCGTAGCGCTCGGCGAGCGACACGAAGATCAGCACGCCAGTACGCTTTGCGGTGTGGCCGACGTGCCGGAGGAAAAACTGTTCGAGCGCGGCGCGGTGCGCCCGGGCGCGCTGCACGCGGCGCGGTACAAGCCAAAACCGCAGCGGCGTCCAGGAGAACACCAGGCCGGCGGCGATGAACAGAGCCAGTTGCGCCAGGAAAATCCGCTCCACGCTCCATGGCGACAGATAAATCAGCGGCCATGGCAGTGCGAGTGCGAGCACGCTCGCCCAGAGAATTGGAACGGTGGCGTAGCCCGACGACGCGTGGGCGAGCACGCAGACGAGCTGTCCGCTGGTGCGTTGCTCCGCCGCTCGGATCTCGGCTGCGATGGCCGTGTGGTCCTCCGCTGTGATCTGCATGGCTACCAGCCCCCGGACGCGCCGCCGCCGCCCGACGAACCCCCGCCGCCGGAGAATCCGCCGTCGAATCCGCCGCCAGACGATCCGCCGCCCCAGCCCGACGAGCCCGAACCTCCACCCCAGCTGCCGCCGGGAAACGGTATGAAAACCGTGCGCCCGTTGCGTTTGACGTAACGGCCGGATGACGAGCCGTTCCCGGGGGAGACCATGTAGCGGAATACGAAAACGAACACACAGAACAACAGGATCGGGAGCAGCAGATTGAAGATGCTCCCGGTATCGTCCTGGCGAACCGCGACCTTGCGCTGCCAGTCCGCGGTATCGCCGGACAACACGCTGATGATGCCGTCGACGCCGCGCTCGATGCCACCGGAATAATCGTTGGCCTTGAAACGAGGCAGCACGGCGCTCTGAATGATGACTGATGACAGCGCGTCGGTCAGCGTGCCTTCGAGGCCGTAGCCGACTTCGATGCGCACCTTGTGCTCGGCCGGCGCGACCAGGAACAAGACCCCGTTGTTCTTTTTGGCTTCGCCGAGCTTCCAGAAGCGGAACAGCTCGTTGGCGAAGGTCTCGATGTCGCCGCCCTGCAGCGATTTCACCGTGGCGACGACGAGCTGGATCGAGGATTTGTCTTCGAGATCCTTGAGCTTGGCTTCGACGTTGGCGCGGCTTTGCGCCGTCATCACGTTGGCCTGATCGATCACGCGGCCGGTCAGCGGCGGAAAGCTGAAGGCGAAAGCGAGTGTCGACAGCGCGCAGAAAATGGCAGCCGCGATGGCTGTGACTCCAACCCGCAACGGCGCGTCGCGCATCAGAACTTCACCACCGGCGGCTTCTCCGCTCCCTCGTTGGCGGTGAATTCCGCCATCGGCTTGGCATCGGTAAAGAAAAACTTCGCCCAGATCACCGTCGGAAACGTGCGCAACGACGTATTGTAGACGCGCACCGCCTCGATGTAGTCGCGGCGCGCCACGGCAATGCGGTTCTCGGTGCCTTCAAGCTGCGACTGAAGCGCCAGGAAATTCGCGTTGGACTTGAGATCGGGATAATTCTCGGTCACTGCCAACAGCCGCCCCAGCGCGCCGCTTAGCTGGTTCTGCGCGTCTTGGAACGCCTTGAGCTTGGCGGGATCGGTAAGGTCGTCGACACTGACTTTAACCTGGGTCGCCTTGGCGCGGGCCTCGACAACAGCGGTAAGCACGGTTTTTTCCTGCGCCGCATAGCCCTGGACCGTCGCCACCAGATTGGGAATGAGGTCGGCGCGGCGCTGATATTGATTTTGCACGTCGGACCAGCGCGCCTTGGCCTGCTCCTGCAACGTCGGGATCGTATTGTAGCCGCAAGCCGACAGCGTGAGCCCGATAACCATTATGGCCAGGGCCGCGCGAACGCGCATAACGGTCGCCCTCATGGTCGCCTCCTTGTTCACAAGCACGCGAAAGCTTTTGCCTCTTAGGCTTCCACCGGCTCCATGCCGGCGATCTCGATGCCGAAGCCGGACAGGCCCACATAGGTCATCGGCCGCGACGACGACAAAATTCGGATCGAGTTGACGCCGAGATCTTTCAGGATTTGCGCGCCGAGGCCGATCTCGCGCCATTGTCGGCTGCGCGCCTCGCCGGACGCGGTCTCATCAGGCTTCGGGATCGTCAGCACCGGCACGCCCGCGGTGCCATCGCGCAACAGCACCAGCACGCCACGGCCTTCGGCCTTGAAGCGCGCCAGCGTATTATGGATCGTCTTGGCGCCGCCGAACACGTCGGCGATGATGTCGGCGCGATGCAGCCGCGTCAGCATGTTCTTGCCGTCGCCGATGTGGCCGTGGACGAATGCCATGTGATAGACCGGATCGAACGGCGTGAGGAACGCATAGCCGGTGAGCGTGCCGATCTCGGATTGCACCGGGAATTCGCCGGCGCGCTCGATCAGTTTGTCGCGTGCCTGGCGGTAGGCGATTAGCTCGGCGATGGTGAGGCGTTGCAGCTTATAGCGCTCCGCGAACACAGCGAGTTCGGGCCCGCGCATCACGGTACCGTCGTCGTTCATCATTTCGGCCAGCACACCGACCGGCGGCAGGCCGGCGAGCCGGCACAGATCGATGCAGGCTTCGGTGTGGCCCGAGCGCATGAGCACGCCGCCTTCTCTGGCGATCAGCGGGAAGACATGGCCGGGCCGCACAAAATCCGAGGCGCCGCTATTGCCGTTGGCGATCGCCCGCACCGTGTTGGTGCGTTCTTCAGCCGAGATTCCGGTGGTAAGGCCGTGGCGCACATCGACCGATACGGTAAACGCCGTGCCGAGCGGTGCATTGTTAAACGCGACCATCGGGTCGAGATGCAGGCGGCGCGCCTGCTCGGCCCCAAGCGGCGCGCAGACGATGCCCGAGGTGTGCCGAATGATGAACGCCATCTTCTCCGGCGTGCACAGGCTCGCTGCCACGAACAAGTCGCCTTCGTTCTCGCGGTCGTCGTCGTCGGCGACGATGACGATTTCGCCGCGCGCGAAGGCGGCGATGGCGGCACTGACACGCTGGTGGGTATCGTCCATTTCAGTCACTTTCAAACGGCCAATCGGGTGTCGCGCCGACTTGCCCGCGCTGGCGCAGATAATGATCCGCGATCACGCACGCCACCATGGCCTCGCCGATCGGCACGGCGCGGATGCCGACGCACGGATCGTGGCGGCCTTTGGTGGAGATTTCGGTGTCGCGGCCGGTGCGGTCGACGGTACGGCGGGGATTAAGGATCGATGAGGTCGGCTTGACTGCAAAGCGCGCCACCACCGGCTGCCCGGTGGAGATGCCGCCCAGAATGCCGCCGGCATTGTTGGAAAGAAACTTGAGCTTGCCGTCGTTGCCCACACGCATTTCGTCGGAGTTCTCTTCGCCGCTCAACGTTGCGGCGTCGAAGCCGGCGCCGATCTCGACGCCCTTGACGGCGTTGATGCCCATCAGCGCTGCGGCGAGATCGCCGTCGAGCTTGCCGTAGATCGGCGCGCCGAGGCCCGCTGGCACGCCTTCGGCGATAATCTCGATCACCGCGCCGATCGAGGAGCCGGCCTTTCGTACGCCATCAAGATAGCCCTCCAGCATGGCGGCGAGCTTGGCGTCAGGACAGAAGAACGGATTGCGCGTGATCTCGTCCCAATCGAAACGCGCGCGGTCGATGCGGTGCGGCCCCATCTGAATGAGGGCGCCGCGCACGTTCAGGCCGGGCACGATCTTGCGCGCAATCGCGCCGGCCGCGACTCGCATCGCCGTCTCGCGCGCCGACTGGCGGCCGCCGCCGCGATAGTCGCGCAAGCCATATTTGATGTCATAGGTGTAGTCGGCGTGGCCGGGACGGTATTTGTCCTTGATGTCCGAATAATCCTTCGAGCGCTGGTCGATGTTGTCGATCAAAAGCGCAATCGGCGTACCGGTCGTGATTTGCGCGCCGGTCATCGCGTCGGCGAACACGCCGGAGAGAATCCTCACCGTATCCGGCTCCTGGCGCTGCGTGGTGAAGCGCGACTGGCCAGGGCGGCGCTTGTCGAGATAGGGCTGAATGTCGGCCTCGGTCAGCGGTATGCGCGGCGGGCAGCCGTCGACCACGCAGCCAATCGCCGGCCCGTGGCTCTCGCCGAAGGTCGTGACCCGGAACATATGGCCGAAGGTGTTGAATGACATGGGTAAGACTTGCTGCGCGGCACAATGCTTAATGCCAAATGGCTTGCGGCACGATGCGCTGCGGCTTGGTAGCCCGCGGAGTCCATTGGGTCAAACGCGTTCGCGAAGCCGACCGGCGGCGCCGGTCGGAGCCGATGCGTCTCCCAAGACCGGCGCCGCCGCGGTATCGGGCGCCATCCTCGGCCCCGACCGTGCTCATCATGGACAGCCCTGGACGCTCAAAGCACGCCCGGCGCGACCGTGATCGCACCGGCTCTGGCACAGAGCGTACGGCCGACACGGAAGCCGATGTTGTTGTTCCGAGTGTCGGTGGTGTTCCTGTTGCGGTTCGCGGAGCGGAGGTTGTCTGGAGTATTGTTCCAGGAACGGCCGCGCAGGATACAGCGACAAGGGGCCGTCCAGGCTTGCCGGGCATTGGCCGGATCGAACCGGCCGCCCCGGAAGATCGCATGGCGCAAGCGCCACGTATCGGCGTGCGCGATCCAGGCGCGCACGCGGGCATCGATATTCTCGATATCGGTTGTTCCGGCCCGCCACTGGTCGCGCAGCCCGCGCAAGCGGTTGCGGAAGCGGCGGATGTTGTCCTCCGGCAGGCGACGATGGCGATGTTGGCACAATAGGAAGCCGAGAAACTCCGCTGGCTGCGGACAGGGCGAGATGAAGGTCTTGCGTGGATGAAGTTTGAGGCGCCGACCCGCAAGGTAGCGTTCAATCCGTGATCGCCAGCCCAGCAATGTCGCATGATCGTCTGCGAACACGGCGAAATCGTCCACGTAACGGACATAGGGCGCGCGCAAGACCTCGGTCACGAAATGATCCAAGCCATCGAGATAAAGATTGGCGAAAAACTGGCTGGTCAGGTTGCCGATCGGCAGACCGCGGCGACGCCGAAACGGCTCAAAGAGATCGTCACCGTCGAAATAGAGCTGGACCGGCTCCTGCCGGTTCGAGCGATCGACGATCATGTCCATGAGCCCGAGCGTCGATGGACATTCGATTCGACGCCGGAAGTCCGATTTCAGGATCGCGTGGTCAATCGACGGAAAATAGCGGTAGATGTCGCAGCGCAGAACATAGGCGTGCCGATTGCGATAGCGCTCATAAGCGTCGATCGCCTTATGCGTACCCTTGGCAACGCGATTGGCGAACGTGTGGTCGACAAAGCCTTTTTCGAAAATAGGATCCACGACCGCGCACAGCGCGTGATGGACGACGCGGTCGCGAAACGGCGCCGCTGATACGATGCGCTTTTTCGGATCGTTGACCGCGAAGGCGACGTAGCGGCCCGGCCGATAGGTAACGGCGTGCAATTGCCGCTCCAGGGCAAGAAGCTCGCCCTCCAGATTGGCGAAGAACGCGGCGGCACCGGGTTTCTTGCGCTTGCCGTTGATGGCGCGACGGGCAGCCGCGTGCAGCGCCTGAAAGCTGGCAATGCGATCGAACAACTGGTCATGACGTCGCGGCATCGCTGACTGCCGTCGTGTTGCTTGCGAAACGTTGCGCCTTCGCCCAGCCGCCGATCAGGCGGCCGGTGTCATCCAGCGCCCGCACCGCATGTTCGTAGCGGCGCGCATCCAGGAGTCTCAGGTCGGTGGCGATTCGGATCAAGAACCTCAACTTCTCGATCCCCAGATTTGCGCGTTGCAAATGCTGCGTTCGCTGCCGCGTATAGGTTGCTTCGATGAGCGCTTCGAGCACATTAAGGGCCGCGTTCTCGATACGATCACCGAGCGTGAACTTGCGGCTCCGCGGAAATTTCTCAACGGCCGGCAAAAGCCATAGCAGAAACTGATAATGCGCCTCGATCGCCGTGCCTGTGCGTTTGGAGTGATCTGTCATCACTGTGCCTCGCAAAAAGATCGACCAGGGGCTTCGCCCCTGGACCCCAAGGGGTAAAGCAGTAAGGATCTAAGGTGTAAGAAGCGTCCGGCCGACACGGAAGCCGAGGCTGCTGCCCCGAATGACGGTGGGGCCCCCGCTGCGGAGCGCGGAGCGGAGGCTGACTGGAGAATTGCCCCAGGAACCGCCGCGCAGGATACGGTTGCTGCAATCGCCGCCGTTCTTCGCTAGCCATGCCGAGCCGTCCGCCGGCGCACCGTTGTAACTTTTGTGGACGCAATCGTCGGTCCATTCCCAGACGTTGCCCACAATGTCGTAGAGTCCGAATTTATTGGGCGGGAAGGAACCGACCGGCGCCGTTTGCTGGTTACCCCATTTGCCGCCGCAGCCGGCGCAGTTCGCCATCGCCTGCCCGTTGACCTTGATGTCGTCGCCCCAGGGATAGGCCGTCGTGGTGCCGGCGCGCGCCGTATATTCGAATTCGGCCTCGGTGAGCAGCCGATAGGTCTTGCCGGTCACCAGCGAGAGCCAGGCCACATAGGCTTGCGCATCATCCCAGTTGACGTTGATCACCGGCTGCTGCCCGCGCGCCCAGCCCTGGTCCACCGGCTTATAACCGTTGCAGCCGCCGCCGGCGACGCAGGCGTCCCAGTCGGCAAATGTCACCTCGTATTTCGATACGGCGAATGGCTTGGCAAACGTCACCGCGTGCTCCGGCTGTTCGACTTGTGTCGCGTCCCCCATTGTGTACGAGCCTGCCGGAACAACCACCATTTCCGGGCAGTCCCGGGCACATTCCTTGAACAGATCGCCCGGTTTGAGCGCCTGCTCCTTGGCTTTGCTTAACACATGCGGCCAGACCTGCGCGTAGGCATAGGGCAACGTCACAAAGGCGTAGCGGAAGCCCGCTATGACGGACGCCTGATAGATCACGCCGATAAGGCCGAGAATCACGACAGCGGCGAGCCCGTAGATGGCGCCGCGAATGCGCCGCGCCAGGACCTGTGCCTTTTGCTCGCGGGCGATGCTCTGCGTCATGAATTCGCGGTCGGCCGCTGGCAAATCCTCGGCGCGCTTGGCGAGCCAGCTTTGCGCCTGGGTGAGCGCCGCGCCCATGAGCAGCGCCTCATGTTTCGACAAATCCGGCGTTGCCTGCCAGGCGCGACGCGCGGTTTCCAGCCCGCTGCGCCAAGCCAGAAACTCGCGCTCGGCGGCGATCCATTCGCGGAGCTTGTCCCAGCGCCGGAAGATCGCTTCGTGCGCCACTTCGGCATAAGTTTCGTCGGCCTCCGGAGCTGCGGTGACCAGCAGCCGGTTGGGGTGGTTGGCGAGATCGCTGACCAGGCGCCATTCTTCGTCCGAGAATTCCGAACGCAAGGCGCGGCGCCGCGTCGGCTCGCCGTCCTCGCGCACCGTGGCAAGGTTCAAGGTGAAGATGCGGCGAAGCTTTTGCTCGGCATTCGGATTGCGCGCCAGGAACGCATCGGCCCGCTGCACCAGCACGCGGCCGAGCTCGATCGATTGCGCCGGCAAGCGAAGCACGCCGTCGCCGCGGTGGACCATCTGCGCCCACGTGTCGTCGAGGAGGTGGGAAAGAAGCGGCAACGCGCCGGCATCCTCCGTGGATTCTTCGGCCGCGCGCGCTGCGATGTCGCCGGCAAGATGATCGGTTTCGAACCGGGCGGAGAGCAGCGCGGCCGGCCGGCTGACCACTTCGCGCAGTTGGACCTCGCGCAGCGGCGGCACGCTGAGCAGCCGATGCACGGCATAGAGTGGCTCGTCCTTTTGCAGTTCGCCAAAGAAATCGGCGCGCAGACTCATCAGCGAACGCAAGCGCGGATCGGTCAAACCTTCGGTCAGGATTGTCGAGAAGCGTTGCCTTTCGCGCCGCTCGGCCCGCACGTAAAGCTCTTCGCCCTGGTCGATGTAGAGGAGGAATGCGGGCGGCTTTGATTGACCCTGCTCCTGCAGGCGATCCTGGGTCGCATCGAGCAGACCGCGCAGCGTACCGCGTCCTTGGCTAAGATTTTCAATCCACTCGGTTTGACGTGTCTCGCGCCGAGGGTCGGTGGGATCGAACTGCCACGTGCGAATAAACGGTTCGACCAATGCCCGCACCGGCTCGGTGCCCGGCCTGAGCGTAAGCACGCACCAGGCGCGGCTGTCTTTGAACGCCTGCGGCCAAGCGCCGGCCGCCTCGGCGATTTCGGGCCATGCCTGCCGCATAAAGGCGGCGAGCACGCCCGCCTGCGCCAGCGATGACTTTCCGACGCCCGAATTACCGAGAAGTATTGGAAGCTTTTCGGGCGTCGCTTCCAGCGCTCGGATCACCTCGACGGTCTCGCGCCCGCGGCCGAAGAAGAACTCGGTGTCGGCTTCGGTCATGGCGGCAAGGCCGCGATAGGGCGCGGTGTGCCGCCAAAGTTCGCCGGGGAGCGCGCCCCCGCCCGCGGCCGCGTCCATCACCTGGGCGATGCTCTTCTCCGACGCCGGGTCGGCACTGATGATCCAATGCAATTGCCGCAAGAACGGCAGTCCGGGCGCCGGCTGGCCGTCGAGCAGCACGAGCACAACCGGGAAGTCGTGCTGCTTCACACGGCGGTCGAGCGCCTCGTAATATTCGATGACCTGCCAGGGCCCGAGCCCCTTTTCGCCGACCAGCAGCACGAAGGCGGTCGCCTCGGCGATTTCCTTGGCCAGCTCGGGCAGCCAAAAGCCGCCGACGCGCAGGCTCTTCGGCGCAAAGAAAATCTTGGCCTCGCGGTCCTTGCGCATGAGCGCAGCCTCAAGGCCCTGCATGAGGCCGAGGTCCTGCGAATTGTAGCTGAGAAACCAGCGGCGCATTCAAAACAACGTGTCAGAAATATCCCTCATCCAGTTTGCTGCACCGACGCATCAAACGCAAGGTTGTAGGTATCGTTTACGCATACCGCGCCATCGTACCGCCGGCGAATACGTAGACGACGCCGTGGACGATATCGGCGTGGACGGCTTCTTCGTGCGGTAGAATGTTGAAATACGCGACGAGCGCTCGCGCCACGCCGCCGTGCGCGGTGACCACGGTGTCACGTGTTACGGTCGCGTACCAGGCGGCGACGCGCGCCGTGACATCGCGGTAGGATTCGCCGCCTGGTGGCGTAAAACCCCACTTGTCCCGCTCGCGGGCCGCCAACGCCTCGGCGTCGCGCGCCGCGATCTCAGGCAACGTCAGGCCTTCCCAGTCGCCGAATGAAATCTCGATGAGACGATTGTCGACGCCATAGCCGTTCGGATCGAGATCGAGCGCTGTGCGAACCAGCTCCATGGTCTGCCGCGCGCGGCAAAGCGGGCTCGATACGTAGGAGCAGTCCGCTGCGGTGCGTCCGTCGCGCTCCAACAGGTTGCGCAGAATACCGCCGCAATGACTGGCTTGCCGGCGGCCGCGCGCGTTCAGCGGCGTGTCGCGATGGCCCTGCAGCCGCTGCTCGGCATTCCAGTCGGTTTCGCCGTGGCGGATGTAATAGAGTACAGGCATGCCGGGGGGCCTGAAATTGGGGAACAACAAATTAGAGACTAGAAATCAGGACGCATAGCCGCAATTTTTCATCCGCTTCGCGTTTGCAGATTTCAGTCGCCGGTCTTGCCCACCGCGATGTCCGGCGCGTCTGGGTGCTTGATGCCGACGATATGATAGCCGGCATCGACGTGATGTATTTCGCCGGTCACGCCGCGCGACATGTCGGAAAGCAGATACGCTGCCGACTCGCCGACATCCTCGATGGTGACGTTGCGGCGCAGCGGCGCGTTGTGTTCGTTCCATTTGAGAATGTAGCGGAAGTCGCCGACGGCCGATGACGCCAGCGTCTTGATTGCGCCCGACGAGATGGCGTTGACGCGGATGTTCTTGCCGCCGAGGTCGGCGGCAAGGTAGCGAACGCTCGCCTCGAGTGCCGCCTTGGCCACGCCCATGACATTATAATGCGGCATCCATTTCTCGGCGCCGTAATAGGTCAGCGTCAAGAGCGAGCCGCCATTCGGCATCATCTTTTCGGCGCGCTGCGCGATTGCGGTGAACGAATAGCAGCTGATCAGCAGCGTCTTGGTGAAATTGTCGGCGGTGGTGTCCACATAGCGACCGTCGAGCTGGTCGCGGTCGGAAAAGGCGATGGCGTGGACCAGGAAATCGATGCCGCCCCAAGCTGAGGCGAGCTGAGCGAACGCGGCGTCGATAGTATCCGGGACCGACACATCGCAGTCGCCAACCACAATGCCGCCGACCTCCTCGGCGAGCGGCTCGACGCGCCGCTTCAGCGCATCGCCCTGATAGGTGAAAGCGAGCTCGGCGCCATGCCCGCGGCAGGCCTTGGCTATGCCCCAGGCGAGCGAGCGCTGATTCGCAACCCCCATGATCAGCCCGCGCTTGCCGCGCATCAGGCCCGCTGCTTCCGGCATCGCGCTGACCCTGTCCGAACTCAATGACCCCAAGTCCCCCGCTGCCACCTATGGCATAGGGCCGCCCGATCCGACAAGCGCGCGGCTTGGCCTTGATACGGGGCTTAATGGGGCCTTGATACGAATCTCGGCCCGACTGTCGCGCCGCCGTGGCAGTGTCTTGGCGTTAAGGAATAGCACGCTCGCCGTGGTGTTGTTTGGATGCAGGCAGGGTATTTGTCCGTTTGCCGTGCCGGGCTCTTTGCTGACAATTTGCTCAACGGTGGAGCGCATGATTGAGTGATTTTCGAGCTCAGATCGAGGCGGCCATACCGGCGCTGCGGCGCTACGCGCGGGCGCTCACCCGCGACGCCGATACGGCCGACGACCTCGTGCAGGACACGCTGGTTCGGGCGTTGCGTTCCGAGCATCTGTTCTACGGCGGCGACGTTCGGGCTTGGCTCTACACCATCCTGACCAATCTCAATCGCAACCGGCTGCGGAGCTTGTCGCGGCGTCCGGTGATCACTCCGATCAAGGACAGCGACGCTGCGACTGGCGGGCCGGAGGCGGGCGGACGCGACATTGGCCGCGCGCTCGACGGTCTCGCCGAGGAGCCGCGCGCGGCGCTGCTGCTTGTCGTGCTTGAAGGGTTGACCTACCGCGAGGTCGCCGAGGTGCAGGGCGTGCCGATCGGCACGGTGATGTCGCGACTCGCCCGCGCCCGCATGCAGATCCGCTCTTATTTGGACGGCGAGCGCCCGGCGCTGCGCCGCGTGAAATGACAAAGAGAGAAAACAAATGATTGATCGAGATTCCATTGTGACCGAAGACGAGCTTCACGCCTACGTGGACGGCGAACTGCCCGGGGAGCGGCGCGGCGCGGTCGAGGCTTGGCTCGCGACACATCCCGATGCAGCGGCCGCTGTGGCGGCCTGGCGGAGCCAGGCCGAGCTGATCCAGGCGCGCTACGGCGGCGTCGCCGATGAGCCGACGCCGGATCGGCTTAGCGTCGCGCGGCTCGCGTGCCGCCGTCGTAACGGCTGGATCGCGGTCGCGGCTGCCGCCGCGCTCGTCGCCTTCATCGGCGGCGGCGCCACCGGCTGGTTTGTGCACGGCACGACGGCCGCCGCTCC